>Ga0209630_10003389_pt1 | contig 14571 bp, 9 predicted proteins | sample COG_01_FD_184745 | JGI IMG/M metagenome (GOLD analysis project Ga0209630, IMG submission 184745) | Pelagic Microbial community sample from North Sea - COGITO 998_met_01 (SPAdes) (version 2) | ecosystem: Environmental > Aquatic > Marine > Neritic zone/Coastal water | place: Helgoland, sampling... | reverse complement strand
TTTCGAGGACGCGGCGGCGACGCTGAGGCGGCGGGCGGGTGGCGAGCGTTCGTAGCTTTGATGTGCATTCGATCACATCACGACGTCGTCGTGCTAAAGTACTAATTCATCTGAGGTGCTTCGCGTATTTCTCGGCGAAGTCCTCCCACCCCGGGCACTTGTTATCCACCAGGTACTGCAGGCAGTCCCAGCGTTTGTAATGGGCGGCGCAATAGCACGTGGTGTAGTCCCAAGGGCACCCGTTTTCGTGCAAGTACTGGAGAGCGGGTAGGTGTCCATATTGGGCTGCATAATGGCACGTGAGCACACTCCAATCAAGGTTGTTCTCTCGCGTCCACTTCAGCAGCCTTACACTCCCCCGGATAGCAGAGTGTTCACGGACGTATTCCGCAGCTTCACCAAGAAGTCCAACGACTCTCTCATTGGGTAGAGACAGTGCTTCGTCGTTGTCCAGCATTTCTATGATGAGATCACGCCGCGTCGTCCAAGGTCTGTCCGGGAACGCGTCTAAGTCGAACTTGAGAGGGTACGCTGCGGCAGGCTTGGAGGCCTCCCTCCACAACTTGCTCACCAGCGCGAGGTTGAGGCGGGTCTTGACGCACTGCACGTGGGAGAACACCACGGTCGCGACGTCCATGCCGGGATCAAAGATCGGTTGCCTCGTATCGGGTGCCGACATGTCGCTCGAGGTCGAAATGGCGACGTCGCGAGGGTGAGAGTGAGCGAGTCGTGGCTTTCAGTCGTGGCTTTTCTTGGAGTGGCTTTTTGGAGAGACTTCATATATCGGAGGCGAAATAGTCGACGACGGGGGTGATCCTTTCGAGGATGCGGCGGCGACGCTGAGGCGGCGGGCGGGTGGCGAGCGTTCGTAGCTTTGAGGTGCGTTCGATCACATCACGACGTCGTCGTGCTAAAGTACTAATTCATCTGAGGTGCTCCGCGTGTCTCTTGGCGTATTTCTCCCACTCCGGGCACTTGTTGTCCACCGCGTACTGCAGGCAGTCCCAGTGTTTGTTATCGGCGGTGCAAACGCACGTGTCATAGTCCCAAGGGCACCCGTTCTCGTGCAAGTACTTGAGAGCGGGCAAGTGTCCATGATGGGCTGCGCAAGCGCACGTGTATGTACTCCAAGCAAGGTTGTTCTCTCGCGTCCACTTCAGCAGCCTCACACTCCCCCGCAGAGCAGCGTAGTCACATACGTATTTCGCAGCTTCACCAAGAAGTCCAACGACTCTCTCGTAGGGTAGAGACAGAGCTTCGTCGTTGTCCAACAGGCCTGTGATGAGAGGCTTCCGCGTCCAATAATTCATGTCCGGGAACGCGTCGAAGTCGAACCTGCGAGGGTACGCTGCGGCAGGCTTGGAGGCCTCCCTCCACAGCTTGCTCACCAGCGCGAGGTTGAAGCGGGTCCTGACGCACTGCACGTGGGAGAACACCACGGTCGCGACGTCCAAGTGCGGATCGAAGGTCAGGTATCGGGTACCGACATGTCGCTCGAGGTCGAAATGGCGACGTCGCGAGGGTGAGAGTGAGCGAGTCGTGGCTTTCAGTCGTGGCTTTTCTTGGAGAGGCTTTTGGAGAGACTTCATGTAACTCTCACGGCGATTCGCAGATATTCTCCCCGTTTGGACTAATCCGTGCCTCCGCGGTCGCGTGACTAGCGCCACTAGCCGTCGCGCGCGACCACTGCACACGCGGTTCGCCGACACCCACACATCGACATGGCTCTTCGTCAAGTCGCACAGCGGCTCGCCGGCCTCGCGGGTGCCTCCTCGCAGGCCACCCGCGTCTTCGCCGTCGCAGGATCGCAGCGAACGATGGCCACCGAGAGCGCCAAGGAATCCGTGAAGGAGTTCCTCGACAAGTTCAGGGAGAACGCGCCGTCGACGATGGACCTGCCGAACGTGCCCTCCGACTTCCTCAAGCCGGAGAAGGAGGTTCCCGCGACGCCGCCCGCGAAGCTCACGCTGAACTTCTACATGCCGCACGAGATCGAGATGGACGGCGCCGAGGTCGACAGCGTCCAGATTCCCGCGGTGACTGGCGACATGGGCGTGCTCCCCGGGCACGTGCCCACCGTCGCGCAGCTCAGGCCGGGCGTCGTCGCCGTCAACATGGACGATAAGGAGACCAAGAAGGTACGTCGACTCGTCTTTTATTTCATCCCGCAAAGTGTGAGACGGTCCACGCGTCGCGTCGCGTCGCGATTGCGCGTCTCCGCGCGTCACCCATCATCCGCCCAAAAACAAACCCTAAGCTCCGTATGGCGCCACGGTCAGATTGTTATTTCCACCCAACCACCGGTGACTCACCGCCTTGCCCCTTTCCTCCCAAACTCAATCAACAGTACTTCGTCAGCAGCGGGTTCGCGTTCGTCCACGCCAACTCCGTCACCGACGTCATGGCCGTGGAGGCTATCCCGCTCGAGCAGCTCGACGGCGAGGCGGTCAAGAAGGCTCTGGCGGATTACCAAGCCAAGCTCGTCAACGCCAAGGATGACTACGAGAAGGCGTCGGCGCAGATCGGCATCGAGGTGACGCAGGCCATGGAGAGCGCCGTGAGTGGCAAGGCGTAGGGGGGTTGTGGGCGACGTTATGTGGACCCCGCCGCATAGGGCGGGGTCGTGTACCAGCTTTATCGTTCGAGGTGTAGTCGTTTTGTATCACAGATTAAATTTATATCTCCGACGACTTCGTGAAAGCCGCGTCGCGTGCGCACTTAACATCAGTTGAGGCCGAAGCCGCCGCCGGTGAAGCGCGGGCCGCTGCTCGCGCGCGCCTGCGCGGTCTGCCTCTTGCCCCCCATGTTCTCCCTGTCCGCGCCCCGGTCAGCCTCCTGCCGCCGCTTGTGGTCAAAGTACCGCTTCTTGACGTCGCCGAGGTCGCGCGTCAGTTTATCGACTTCGTACTTGTACTCACTCGTCTGAGCCTGGTACATGTTCAGCTCGCTCGCCATCGCCTTCATCTGCCGCGTCTTCTCCCGCAGCTGACGCTGGTACACGCTCACCTGCTCCGCCACCTCCGGCCCGGGTTGCCGCGACAGGATCGCCTTGAGCTCCTTGTACAGCTTCTCCTTCTCGCGCACCAGCAGGTCCTTCTCCACGACTTCCTCCGTCTTGGCGATGAGACGCTTCTGAAGCGCCTGGATCTTCTGGATCATCTCGTACGCCGTGGGGTCGGCACCTTCCAGTTTCCGCCACCTGTGCACGTTCAGCGGGTTCTCCAGCTCCTCAGTCAGCGCCTTGGTCTTCGTGCGCTCGTGTAGGCACTCCTTGCCGAGTCTGTGCACTTCGCGTTTCAACGCGTCGATGGATCCAACCGAATGCTTCAACACACCCAACTCGCGTTTCAAATCCCCGAGCTTGATCTTCAACACCCTCAGTTCGTTGAGCCTGTCTTGGTACTGGATCTGGCCCTTGGCGAGGATGGAGCTTTGGATCTTGATCTTCTCGTACAGGAGCGATAGTTCGTCGTTGCGTCGAACGAGTTGGGTGCCGAGGACGTCGCGATCGTTGACGACGCCGGCGAGTTCTTTGGACTGTTTGTTCATAGACGCGTCGCTCTCGTTGATGATCTGGTTCAGTCGTTGGAGCTCCAGCTTCTGGGATTCGATCGCGGACTCGGTCTCCTTGATGTTCATCGCGGCTTTGTTGAGCTCGAACCGGAGGCTTTCTTTTTCCTTCTCAACCTTCATGTGATCGAAGTGTTCCTTGACGAGCGCCAAGTCCTTGGTCCCGATCTCCTCCTTGAGCTGCTCAATCTGGTGGTTCATAATCTTAAACTTGCGCTTCATCTCGGCAATCTCATCCTGGGCCTCCAGCAGGTTCTTGCTGTACATGTTGCGGTCGGTGCGCACCGCCTCGTACATCGACTGCTGCGCCTTGAGCTTCGCGTTGCCGTCGGCGATGCTCTTTTGTAAATCGGTAATCGCCATCTCGCGCATCTTAACCTCCTCCAGCGCTTCCAGGAATTTAGCCGTCGTGGCGCTCGCCTCGTTCGCGAACTTCTCACGTTCCTGCTCCAGGGCGAAGATCGCTTTCGACTGTTTCGAAGCCTCGGAGCGGTATCCCGCGATCTCCTGCTCGAGCGTCTTTTTATTGTTCTCGGTGACTCGAACCAAATCGGCTTGTTTCTGCGTGGCGGATTCCGCTTGCGATTTGAGCTTGGTCAGCACGTCGCGTTCGCGCATGAGCTCCTCCTGCTTCTTCTTCTCCAGCTCACCTTGCTTGCGCATGCCGTCGATGTCGCGTTCGAGGTCCGCGATCGTTCGCTTCAGGTCGTCGCGGTTCTTCTCGACATCCTCCCGCGCCGCCTCCGCGGCGCGAAGTTTCCCGAGCGCGGCGTCCTTCGCCTTGTCGATCCGACCCGCTTCCAGCTTGGCGAGGTTGATCTCGTCATCCTTCGCCTTGAGCTCCATCTGCGCGTTCGCGTTGGACTGCGCCAGCGCGGCGTTGGACTGAACCGCGTCGGTGAGGTCGCGCTGCAGCTTGGTGAGCTTATCGCTGAGACCGTTGTAGTCCTTCTGCGCCCTGCTCGTCGCGCCTTGCTGATCCTTCAGAAGCTTCTCCAGGCGCTTCACCGCGTCGTCACCCTCCTTCAGCGAGTGCGCCTTCTGCTTGATCTCGTACGTCTTCTCCTCCAGCAACGTCTTGAGCTCCTTGACGTCCCGTTCCATCTTCTCCTTGCGCTTGGTCTCCTTATCGGTCGCGGCTTTCGCGGCGGTGGCGTCGTCGCGGAGAATCTGGAGCTCGTTTTCCACTCGAATGCTCTCAGCCTCCGCCGATCGAAGCCGCTCGGTGACCTCCATGACCTCCTCGCGCAGCATGACGATCTGGTTCACCTGCTCGTCCCGTTCAGCCGCGAGCTCATCGCGCTGTCGCATCATGTCCTTGAGCTGTTCCTGCTGCTTGGCGCCGCCGCCGCCGCCCTGCGCGGCGGCTTTGCCGAGATCGGCGACTTCCTTCTTGAGCGCCTGGACGTTCTCCTTGGCGCGCGTCTCTTTCTCCTTGGACGCGTCGACCATCTTCCACGCCTTCTCCACCTCGCCCTTGAGCTTATCGATCGTCCCTTGGTCCTCGTCCGCGAGTTTCAGCGCGCTCTGGACCTTCGCGGCGTTCGCGACGATCTCGGCGTTGAGGTCGCGGCACTTCTGGATGAGCTTCTTCTCGCTGTCGTTGGAGTTGACCAGCGCGCCGAAGACCTTCTCGTACTCCTCCTTGAACTTACCCATCGCCGGGTCGTTCTCCAGCTCCGCGATGATCTGCGTGTGGGGTTCGGGGGATGTGTGGCGTGGCGTTCGGTCAGGACGTGGGGACGGGACGGACGGACGCGGCGCCGGTGCCCAAAAAGGGAGATGCATGAACGGGAGAGCCAAACGGGTCCTTCCGATGGGAGGGGGCTCGGGGCGTGGACGCGCGGACGTTCAGGCCGGATGGCGCGCGCCGTGTGTGGGTTCGATGACGTGCCCGTAGTCTCGAGCAGATGCGCACCTTGTTGAAGTCATCGGTGAGCCGGTCGCCCAGGGTGGGCGACGCGCGACCCGACGCGGGCTCGCTCATCTCACCACAGCTGACTCCTTCTGCTCTCTGCTCCTAAATTTAGACCCGCGAGCCTCCGACCGACGCCCCTCGCGCTGTGCCTCGGCGGCGTTCTCGACCGGTCGAGCGCGGCGTGTGCGGTCGACGCGGGTGTCGATGCGCGCGCGCACCCTTCGTCGCGTCCGGGAATGCGTCGCGGGTCGTGCCCCGGCCTTCTTTCCGGCTCCCTCGGGTCGGGATTTTCCACAGCGAGCGAGCTGATCGAGCCAACGAGCAGCAAAATATCGGAATGTTACCTCGACCTTGAACGACACTTCCGACACGCGCCATGGTCGCCACGCGGTCCCGATCCGCGACCGACGACGCTCCGTCGTTCGCCGACCTCACCGATGACACTCTCGTCTGCGTGTTCCAGATGTTGCGTCCGGATGATCTCGGCGCCTGCCTTCGAACGTGCAAGACGTGGAGACGCCTGATCTGCGAGGGGAACATGGACGAGCGTTGGTGGGACATCGGCGCGGAATGCGGGATGAGCCGCGACGAGAAGATGAAGTTCCCGCGATCCGACGGTCGGCGTGTATGCGATGTCGTCGCGTCGCGATGGATACGCCGGAGGGATAGCAGGGAGTTCCTGAGCGCGTGCCACGCAGACGTCCTCGCCTCTACGGGCGAGGACGGCGAGGGCCCAGTCAAGGTCCCTCTCCGCCTTCGCGAGTGGGTCAAGACGCGCACGGTCGTGGACACCAAATCGGAGCTCGCGCGGCACGATCATGCCGACCTCGCGGACTACTACCGAGACATCATGGCCAGGTTGGAGAGAATGCCGCAAGTGCACGTCAGAGAGATCTTGAAAATGCAATGGCTGGCGGACCTTGCCGTGATGCAGGGCGAGCGTCGCGCGTTCGCGACGATAAAAGAGGCGCTGGATGATCCGGATTTCGACATCCCCGGGCACGAGCGATGCGTGGAGCTGGTGGAGCGATGCGCCGCCGCGATTTCGGGCATCATCGATCCGTACTTGTGCAGCTCTGAACGCAACTGGGGCGACCCTGTCGATGATGGGTTAATGAACTACTATGGGTTCACGGACATCGTCGCGGATCCGAGTGAGATGCATGCGGAGGAGAAGTGGCTTTGGGTGCTTCGCCGGGACTTCCGATCGTTCGGCTCGAGCCTCAAGGCGCATCCCTCCGACCGCCCGCTGTTCCCGGAGGAGAGCGTCGTCGAAGCGCTCGACAGGATGGGCGCAGAGTTCAAGCGAAGGCTCGAAGAAAAAAACGTGGACCCAAAGTCAGAGGACCCGAGCGTACTTCACGAGGCGCTGACGATTCTCACAAATTTTCTCTGCGGCGAGTACCCCAACGACGGCGCGAATCACGTCGCGGACATGGACTTCGACGAGATGCCGACGAACGTGCACGAGCTTAACCCGCATCTCCTTCATCCGAAGTTCCAGATGCCGAGGGAGCACGGCTTGGGTTTGAAAGGAGCGGAGTCCTCCGTCGCGGTTGGCTACTACGACCCCATGAACAGCAGCCTCTTCTGCGTCCTGCACAACAGGGTGGGTATCCCGATCACGCTCTCCATCGTCATGGCGGCGGTCGCGAGGCGCGGGGGGCTGAAGGTGGAGTTCATAAACCAGCCGGGGCATTTCCGATGCGGCGTAGTGGGCAAGATTCCGGCGATTCCCGACGATTCAGACGATGAAGGGCTGGAAGAGTACCATGACGTGCTCATCTCATCCGACCCGTTCGAAGGTGTCGACGCGGTGGACCACGTTCGGATGACACCGTACCACGGAAGTGTCCACAGCCTCGTTCCGTCCGCGAGGGACGTGGTGACCAGGATTCTCAATAATCTCTTCATCATCTACCACAGGCAGGGGACGGGCGAGGGCGTCGACCGGGCGACCTATCCCATGAATGAGGATGCCACGAGCCCTGAGGCGTACACCGCGCTGCCCCCGCACCGATGGCTGGTTCGCAACGCCGTGATTGGACTCTCCATGGAGCTCATGGACCCGTTTCCGATGAGTCACTTTCAGAGTTCGCTTCAGATGAAGCGGTGGCTACCCATGTCCATGTGGGAACTCTTCCTGACGCCAAAGGAACTGGCGCCACCACCGGAAGAGGAAACCGCCGCACAGCTACGCGCACAGCTACTAGCAAGATTTTCATAACTGTGTAATAACATGATAAGATAAGATAACGAAGCCCTCGTCTACCGCCCCGGCTGCGGCGGGTGCTGCTGGATCGTGGGTTGTCCCGTGCCGAACATCGCGGGCGCGCGCCTCTGCGCCGCCTGCATGAGCATCTGCCCCGGGGCGGGAAACATCCCAGCCGGCTGCTGCGGCGGCGGCGGCGGCGGCGGCGCCGGGTAGTGCGCACCTGGCGGCGGCTGCATGTAGACCGCCTGAGGGGCACCTGGAGGCGGCTGCATGTAGACCCCCTGAGGGGCACCTGGGGGCGGCTGCATGTAAACCACGTGCGCTCCCGGTGGCGCTCCCGGCGGCGGCATCATTTGCATCTGAACCCCTCCGTGGGAAGCGTACTGCGGCGTGGGATGGCCCGGGTGCTGGTACTGCGGAGGAGGAGGCGGCCCTGCCTGTTGCGCGGACGTGAACCATCCGTTTCCGCCGCCGCCGGCGTTCCCGAAATTTAAAAACGAGAACATGTTAGCCTGCGGCCTGGGCGCGTGACCTGGCGGGTTGACGTTGAAACCTCCGGTGCGAGGTTTCTGTCCCCGCATCAACTCCTGGTTGCCCTTGGTCGGCGCGTCGAAGAGTCGGTACTCCGCCACCAGGTTCCCGACGGTGCCCTGCGACGCGTCCGCGGGCAACGGCGGATGATACATGTCCAGCCGTCCCTTCTCGAAATCCTCCGGCTTGACGTTGAGGAGCTGGCACTTGATGAGCTTGTCCGCCTTGCTGAGCTCGGACTCGCCGTCGTCCTCGGGCCTGGGTGGGAGCGGCGGCGCCGCGCCGTCGCCCTTGCCCATGTTGGTGTGGTAGGAGATGCCACCGGTGCCGCCGTCTTCGAAAGCTTCGTCGCGATCGATGCCCATGCACGCCTTGATGAGGGGCAGGAACAGGATCCACAGGATCCAAATAACCAAAGCGCCGAAGAACCAGTCCGCCGCCTTCTTCTCCTCCCCGAACCAGAGATCGTACGAGATCATCAGCTGCGTGAACGCCAACACGCGCATGCCCATCACCACGTACAGCGTGCCCTGCGTCTTCATTCGCACCGGCTTTCGCGCCCTTCGCAGCGCAATGTACTTATCCGAACAGTACGTGATGCACAAACCGCACAGCGCGATGAAGTAGGAGATTGGAAGCACCGGGCCGTAGATGACGGCGAGGGACACCGTCTTGAGCGTCGCCGCGTACTTCTCCGCGAGGATGAACTCGGTCGGCTCCATGGCCAGCTCGGCCATGTCCTGGGTCTTGGCGTGTTTGGCCATCGCCTCTCGGGACTTTCCGGCGAAATCCAGATACGCGATTAAATCTGGGAGAAAGGCGTTGAAGAGCTGCAGGTAAAAGGCGGACTCGATCAAGCCACCGGGCGCGTACCACAGGCACTCGCCCTCCGTTCCCACGTCGCGATCGCATCGCGACGATGTGATGGGAACAATCGCCGTGTTGACGACTTGCGCGATGAAAATCTTCAGCGTCAGCGAAGCCTCAAAGTTGGTCCTCGTGTGGAATCGTTGGTACCGCGTCAGCACCTTGGCGAGGTACTGCAGTGAGACGTTGATGGCGACGATCATGAAACCGGAAAAGGCGGTGAGGGCGCCGATCGATCCATCGTCCGTGACGCTCTCCCCGACGGCGGCGGCTCGAATATCCGCGTCGATCACCTCGGCTCGGGCGTCTTCGCGTAACTGTTCAAAGACGATCTGAATCGCCGCGCCGACGCCCAGGCCCGCGCCCAGCCCCAGCCACGCGTGCACGCTGCGAACGTACCAATCCTTCCCGCGGATGTTGACGTTTTCCCAGTTGACGTCGTCGGGTTCCGGCGGCACCACCATCGCGAGTCGCTTGCCGCCGAGCCTGTACAAGTACACAAAACATGACGTCAGTCTAATTGCCAGTACGTGAATAACAAGAAACTCACCTCGGCGCTCCCCACGTGAAACCGCAGCAGCCGCAGAGGTAATCGAGCGCCAGTTCGCCGTACCCGCGTCTGTGGTCGATGAACGCGTTGTTCGCGTGCGCTTCGTAGTTCATGGTGACGAACGCTTCGCCGTTGTTGACCACCGGGAGCGTCGCGAGACGTTCGACGTCTTGTTTCAGTTTAACGCACATCTTTTCGGCTTTGGCGACGGACGCGTCGGAGTAGTCGACGAAACGCGTGAACATGGCGCGGAAGGACGCGCCGGGCCGCCCGCCGCCGTCGCCGCCCGCCTTGCCGTGCTCGTTCCACGCCTTGAGCTCCGCCAATCGCATCTTCGCCTCGCTCAGGTCCTTCTCCGCCTTGAGCAACGAGCCGACGTTTTTTGTGAAGGAAACCGAGGCTACTTCTCCGTAGTGCGACATGTACTCCGCCATCTGTGCCCGCGTCAGCGTGTTCTCGCCGAGACCTTGGACCAGCACGGCGTAGTCCCCCACGGTCACCGCGTTGCGATTGATCCGCTGCGCGTTCTCCAGCTGTTTCTTGTGGTAAAACGCGGTCCAGAACAGGAGCGTCAGCACGGAGACGAAGAGACCGCACGCGAGGTTCCCGGCCGGCATGTTCCCCGCTTCGAGTTCGGGCATCAACCGTTCCTCGCAGCAGTTCGCCTTCTCCGCCGCGGTCAACGCGCTGTTCTTGCACGGCAGGTGCTGCGCGCAGAGGTCCCCGAGGGTCGCCGGGTCCGCGTTAGTGTCCACGAGCACGTCGCACAAGGTTGGGCACGAGTAGAATGACGCGGTGAGCGGATCGTTGCACGGCGCGCCGATGGAGGTGCCGACGATGGCGGACGCGGCGGTCTCGCGCGTGCACGTCTGCGCCCTGTATTTGCCGTTAGACGTTTGCACGTTCACGGTGTAGTCGGTGCTCAGGTTGTTGTTGTTCGCGCTGTGCATCAGCGGCGAGAGCCCGCAGAAGAGCAGGAGCGCCAGCATGAGGAATAAGAAAAACTTGATGGTCTCGAAGTACAGCGCGAGGCCTTCGGAGTGTTTGCCTATGGCGGCGTGGGAGACTTCCAGCGGGAACGGCCTGCCCGTGCCCGCGATGGCGACGTTCCTGGTGTTTGTTCGGAGATGAGATGAGAGGTGGGTCAGGACCGGGGTGGTCGTTGGAACGGTTCGGGCCGGGGAGTATCTTTTTTATCCCCGGGGAACGGTCGTCGCGTCGTGACGTCGGGGCATGCCAAGGGGCGACGCTCACCTGGCGTCGACATCGTAGTGGAGGAGACGCTTGTCCGTCGATCGCTTGGCGGCCAGCTCGAAGTTGACCTTCGGCGCCATCTCGCTTTCCGACACCACCGAGAGAGAGCGCGCCACCGAGTGTGAACAACCGGCCCGTCGTCACCTCGATGATATTTTTATAACCTTGACCGCCGGAACAAACTGCCAACTGTCATAGTGAGATGGCGCTGCGACTGTCCGCGAGGCGACTGTCGCGGCTGGTGTCCGGCCGATGCGCCGGCGGCACCGGCCGGGGTTTCTCCGCCTCAGGATCCGGCGGCCCGCCACCCAAGCCCGGCAAGGGCGCCGCCGACCCGGCCGCCACGGCAGTCAACAAGAACCCCGCGGCGGAGGCGGAACCCGCCAATCCCATCGCGATCTCGATGTTTCCGTGGGAGCGCGCGGTGCTGTCGGACGGGCGGCAGCAAGGGCCGATGAAGAATTGGCAGAAGCTGTATTGGGCGGCGTTCGGAGCCGCGGTGCTGTTCCTCGCGGGTAACAGGGCACGGTTGCACTATCAGAGCATAAAGACCAAGGAGGAACTGGAGGCGGATCTGCGCGAGAACCGACGCGCGATGCAGGCGGCGTTGGAGGGCAAGTCGTTCGCGGACGGGGACGATCCGTTCGAGGGGATGGAGCCACAGGAGATCGAGGCGTTGCTCAAGCAGAACGCGCCGGACGGAGACCCGTACGCGGGGATGACCCCGGAAGAGATCAACGCATACCTCGCGAAGCAACAGTCCGAGCACGTGGCGAAGCACCTCTCCATGCCGAAGAACATACCCACCGCTAGGTGACAACGCCAAGCTAACCATTCTTTCACCGTTAGTGATCTAACTAACACGCTGTAACAACGCCGTTGATAAACTATATGCGTGTGCTCTATTACGCTATTAGACGCGTGATGCCTATGGCGTGTTGGGGCGGCGGCCGTTCGAGTCCAACTCCCGCGAACTCGGTTCGCCCTCGCCCACCGCCCATGAGAGCCGAAGATCGGCGACGACGGGGAAGTGATCGCTCGCCCACACCCCGTCGACATCGTCGCACGTGCACCTGGACCCGCCGCCCGTGCGTACGGCCGGTGACGAGTACCATGCGGCGAAAGCGCCGCACGCGCACCTGGACTCGCCGGGTAACCTGAAGTTTTCCGAGCAAATGTCCGTTCGGACAAAGGCGCGGACGCACCGCGCTCGACACTGTTTGTCCATACGCCCGTCGTCCCTCACGCCGTCGCCTTTAGCGACAAACACGTGGTCGATGTGACGCTGGTGGCCCACGGCGCCGATCTTCTGCGTTTTGCGACCGACCCCGCCGATTTGCCCGCTGAAACCTCCGCCGACGCCCGAGTAGTCGCTGAGCATGGAGAAGTCATCCTTCCGACCCTTCTTCGGAGGCCGGTACCCGCCCCCATTCCCGCCGCCGCCGCCGCCGTTTCCATCAGCTCGCTCGCTTGGATCCCAGAACCCGAGCTGCGCGTTGTGCTTACAGTGCGTCGCGATGGTGTGCGAGATCATCTCCGCGTGCCTCGGTCCTTTCCAGCCGTGCCAGGTGGTACCATTATGCCCGCCCGATCGGACCCCGAGATACTTCGGATCGAACTTTGCATCCGGGTTGTCGCGGTCGAGCATGTCGAAGACGTCCACGAGCTCGCACGACCTGTCCGTGTTCGTCTCCGCTAGGTCCCACTCGCGGTCGGTGCGTTTCTTACCTGCAGGCGGCGTCGGCGTGGACGCGTTCGTGCCTCCGTCGCCGCCTTTCCCCTCGGGTACCCTCGATGCAAAGTCGCGCGAAGGCGAAACGCTCGTGACGTTTTTCAACCCCCGGGAGATCCCCGCGCCCTCCCCCGTGAGCAGCCTGTAGTGCTGCTGGATCTTCTGCATGTTGAAATCTCCCGCGACGATGACCGGGACGGTCGGGCCGTGCCGCGCCTGGAGCCTGCGCACGGCGGCGCGCACGCAGACGGCGCTGTTCCTCTTCGCCGGGACGTCTTTGTTTTGGTCGTGGCCGGCTTCGAGGTGCGTGGAGCACACGCATATTCTCCGATCCAACGAACTGAACTTACGGTTCCCACCGCGCTCGTTCCACGCGCGGTTCACGCGCCCAAACCCGCCGTGCTCGTCACCCTTGAGCCGCAGCAGCACCCACGTGAACGCGATGCAGCTCCCGGCTAACATTTCCGAATTAACCGTCCCTGGCGTCACCGACCCTCGGAACCGAGCCCGAGTGCGCCCGTCGAGCCACTCAAACTGACCGGCGTCCACCGCCTCGTACGTATCCTCCCTCCACCACACCGAATTCTGCTCCCAACGCGATCGCGTGGTCAACGCATCCGCGATGAGAACGTCGACGTCGTCGGGATCGCATGTCGGGTCGGTGTCGGACGGTGACAACAGGACGCGGCGCGACTTAGCGGCGATACACGCTTCTTCAATTTTTCGAACCGGCGGAGGGTAACACTTGTACTCGACGCGTGTAGTACCTAGGTCGTCGCCCGATGACGCCGCCGCGCGCATCTCCCGTGCGCACATCAGCTCCACCGCCATGCACCCGAGGTCCTCCTGGAGGCACACGACGCCCGGTTTATCGCGTTGGATAGCCTGTACACAAACAAAACACGGCGTCAGTCATACTAATTGCCCGTACGAGCGCTTGTAAAATGAACTTACCCGCGCGACAATCGGAAGGCGGGAGTACCAGTGCCAGCCGCCGTCCTCGGCACCCGCGCCGGGCTGGTTCATGAAGCGGCACGCCGGGTTCGGGTCGTTGTTCTTGAGGTTCCAGGTCATGACCCTCACGCACCGCGTCGTGCCCACGCCGCCAGTGCGGTCCGGCCAGGCGGGACACACCCGCGGGCGATGTAACGATTTATCTTCATTCGTCGTTTTGTTTACTTCGCCGAACGCGACTCGGAATAAACGACGGCACGCGGCTCCCGCGTTGAGCGCGTCTCGCATGCACAGTCGCTCCATCACCTCCCCTAGGACGCCGTCCGGTAGGTCCAGAAGCGTCACGTCGCTTCTAGAAGCCCTTCGTCGGAGCCATCGGGCGTCCTCGGCGGCGAGTGCGTTTTTTTCCCTCGAGTCCCATTCGTTCCCGAGCGCGGCTTCCACGACATCCTCGACGACGTTGGTCCTTCCCACGAACCCGGGGTACCCCTCCCGCATGAACGCTTGGAACGCCGTTCGTGTGAGTAGGTCACTTGCCGGTGGGTTGGCATCGAGCGATCGCGCGGCGGCGGCGCACTCCGCGGCGAGGCATCCGGAGAGGGTACCGACGTCGACGGATGTCTCGTCTCTGTTTGATGGTTGGCACGCGTCGAGGCACGCGTCATTCTTGGCGTCGTTGATGGCGCGTAGGATCTCCTGGACGTCGGGAGATGGTTTAGGTGGGGGTGGGTTGTGGCATGTCACCGGCGCGGGCGCGCGCGGCTGGACGGCGGTCAGCGGCGCCCGGGTCATCGACTGACCCGGGTTCCGCGCTGTGACCTCGTACGCGTCCGTGGGCATCGGACGCTTCTCGCGTATGCTGTCGTATATCCACTCCTGCCGCAGGATTTTGGGCGGTGCACCGCTGGTGCCCGCGACGCACGACGCGGGCATCGAGCCGAGGTACGTGCCGAACCTATCGTCGGCGTCCGCATCGTCGT
>Ga0209630_10003388_pt1 | contig 14577 bp, 19 predicted proteins | sample COG_01_FD_184745 | JGI IMG/M metagenome (GOLD analysis project Ga0209630, IMG submission 184745) | Pelagic Microbial community sample from North Sea - COGITO 998_met_01 (SPAdes) (version 2) | ecosystem: Environmental > Aquatic > Marine > Neritic zone/Coastal water | place: Helgoland, sampling... | reverse complement strand
TTGCATGATATCCGGTGTCAAACCTTTAACATTGTCAAACTCCAAAGTGTCAACAACACTATTTGCAATATTACCAGAACTGTCAATGTCGACTGTGGCTAACCATCCGTCATTACCATTTCCAGTATAAGCAATAGCATAGATGTCACCACCTATATGAATAATATCAGGTGTTTGACCTTTAAGACTATCAAACTCCAAAGTGTCAACAACACTATTTGCAATATTACCAGAACTGTCAATGTCGACTGTGGCTAACCATCCGTCATCACCGTTAGCTTCGTAGGCAATGACAAAGATATTACCTGAAATATGTTTGATATGAGGCGTATTACCTTCAACAGAATCAAACTCTAAAGAATCAAAAGTGGTGCTAGCAATATTAGCATAAGAAATACCAATTGTAGATACAAACAAAATCACTGAGAATGAAGTGAATAAAACATACTTAGATTTCAATTACCGGTGACCAACACAATGTATTTTTACAAAAATTTGGGTTTATTAGCATACTAGTATTAAAAATCATATCGATATGATCTTTCATACTGGAACCGTAACGTGTATGACAATCTAAGACAAGTCAGTACAAAAAATATAGACTATAACTTAAGCAGTATTTTTTTTACATACTAGTATGATTTTCAATTTTGAAATTATGCATAAATTAAAAAATCATATTAAAAATAAATTAAATTTTTGATTTATCATTTTACAAATCACGAAAATCCACTAGATTATAAAAATAAGATGCATTATTTTCTACATCACCTTTCTTAGGAATTTTTTGCAATCCCACATTATTTGATTCAAGTGCTGCCTGTGCAGAACCTGCAGCAAAACAAAATGCCCACAAAAAGTCCTTTTCTTTAATCATGGTACAAGTAAATGTAGAACAAAAAATATCCCCAATTCCAGTAGTATCATGAACATGTTTGTTTGGTAATTTTAAAGAGTAGACTCTATTTTTTATCAAAATCGAAACATCTGTTTTGTTAGTTAGTATTACATGCTCAATTCCCTTTTTTTGTAATGCTAACATCATTTCATCATTGGTGCCATCTACAATATTCTGTCCCTCCTCAGGATTTATTTTAATTGCATCAACATTTGTTAAATCAAGATCAGTTTTTTGAAGAAAAACATTGTTTTCAGAATCCTTTTGTCTCAAAAACCCTTGAGGATCTACAAATAAAAAATTAGAATTTTGTTTAATTTTCTTAAAGACATCTTGAGAAATTTCATGAAAGATTGGACTAACAATATGTGCATCTGCATTAACATCAGAGTATTCTATTGGTTCACATTCATTGGCAATTTTTAGAGTTCTATCACTGCCAGTAATGGAGATAGAAAACTTGGTAGTATTTTTAGCAGAATCAGGATTGATTAAATTAATTTTTTTCTCAACCAGATATTGTTTTGGAAAATCAGCACCATATTTTGTAAAAAGATCAACATCAAATTTTAACTCGCGAGCCATTAATCCACAGTAAGATGCAGCTCCTCCAATTTGCTCATATGAATTTCCTGAAATGGAAATGGTATCTAACGCACAATGTGAATAAATTGCTAATTTTTTCATTTTTTTAGTTTTTAGATATAGCAGATTTAGTTTTTTGCATTTTCTTTGTCAAAACAATCACCGCATAGAATAACTCCTTTAGAAAGACGCAATTTTACACCAGAACTGAAACAGACATGACATAACCCCTCCAACTTAACCACAAATAATTAGTTAAACTAGAATTAAAGGATGAAGTAAGTATTATCAAAAATCTAGGTATAAAATTAGGATTTTTAGTAAATTCTACAAGATTATAAGTAGGCTAAATGGCTGGAATTCATGCCACTTAAGCGTGCAAGTAGAGGTCGTACAAAAGGAGGAAAAGGCTCTTCAGGAACAGTTCAATGTACAAACTGTGGACAAACAGTTCCAAAAGATAAAGCCAAAAAAGTTACTTCCAAATTGAACCTCGTCGAACACACATTAGCAAAAGAATTGAGAGCACAAGGCGCATACATTGCATCACCAACAGTTTTGAAACATTACTGTATTTCATGTGCAATTCATTTTAAAATTCTTAAAATTAGATCTGAAGACAACAGAAGAAAACGCGGTAAACTCCGATAGTATTATTCAGAAATATTTTTTGCAGTGTAAATCATTCTTTGTATCAATGTAATTCCTGCAATTATCACTACAATAATTACAGCATAATCCATGAAACCAATAATTCCAACTATTGCAATTACCAATAATCTTTCAGCTCTTTCACCAATTCCAATTCCTTGAAGTTTAATGTTAATCAAATCAGATTTTGCCCTGGCATAACTAACTAGTAAAGATAGAGTGATTGCAAGTAATACAAGATATGGTTCTGCATAGCCACCAACTAAAATTCCTAAAAAGATTGCAACTTCAGAAATTTTATCAAACATTGAATCAAGGTATTCACCCTTTTTGGAAGTTTTTCCAGTTACTCTTGCAACCTGACCATCAACCATATCAAAGAATCCTGAAACAAGTAACAAAATACCTCCAATAATTAATCCAAATTCCATACCCATTCCGTAAACAACAGCAGAAGCTAATGCAATTACAAGGCCTACAACAGTCCAGAAGTTTGGAGACAATCCAGTTGCAGCAAATCCTTTACCTACCTTTTCAAGTGCGGGACGAAGAGATTCACGTAAATTATTTAACACAAAATACACCCAAAATACCATCTAATAAAGTAGATTGTAGTAAACGAACCCATCTAACGACCAAATTAAGCAGAAAGTTTTAGAAATTATTTTTGGAACAGTCTTCATTACTAGTTAATTCTTGTTATTTATTTCCAAGTTTATCAAGACCATCTTTATCATAACCTTCTTCATTAAATGAGGTTCCAGTTACCTTGTGATTTCCTTCTTTGTTGAATCCAGCAGTGTTAAACAAAGTATGAGTTACCAAGTGAGTGCCATCTTTATCAAAATTATTTTTATCATATCCATTTTTGTCATAACCGTTTTTGTCATAACCGTTTTTATCATATCCATCTTTGTTGAATCCATCTTTGTTGAATGCTGTTCCAGTTTCATAATTTCCATCTTTGTTTAATCCAGCAGTGTTAAACAAAGTACCAGTTGCTATGTGAATACCATCTTGATTATATCCACTCTTGTCATAACCATTTTTGTTGAATCCATCTTTGTCATAACCGTTTTTGTTGAAACCTTCTTTGTTGAATCCATCTTCATCAAATTCGGTTCCAGTGGATTTGTGATTTCCTTCTTTGTTGAATGCTGTTCCAGTTGCTTCATAATTTCCATCTTTGTTTAATCCAGCAGTGTTAACCAAAGTGCCAGTTGCTATGTGAATACCATTTTTGTCATAACCGTTTCGATCATATCCATTTCTACTAAAACCATCTTTGTCATATCCTTCTTTGTCAAATTTTGTTCCAGTGGATTTGTGATATCCTTCTTTGTTGAATCCATCTTTACTCATAACAGAATTTCATAAATGGGATTTAGTTAATGTAACTAATTACAAAACAATATCAAATGTTTAAGATCTAGGCACGGAATAATGGCAATTATTGAAAAAGAAATTACTGCTGAGCCACATTTATGGCAATCATTGTGGAGATAATCTTTGCAGCCAATGAAGCAGTTGCACCATTATCATGATAGGGATTTAATTCTACAATATCAACTCCAGTAACTTTTGTATCTTCAAAAGAATGAATCATATCAAATAATTCTCTAGATGTAATGCCAACAGCTTCGGGGTTTCCAACACCTGGGGCATATGCAGGATCTAAAACATCAAGGTCAAAACTAGAATATACAGTATCAAATGTAGAGATATGATCTTTTACTAATTTAGGTCCTTTACCATCTCTAATTTCTTTGTCAGTAATTGTTTTAATTTTATTTTCGGTGAGAAATTCTAGCTCTTCTTTTACAAATGCTCTAGCGCCAACATGTAAAATATTTTCAGCGCCCCGCTCTTCGATAATTCTTCTCAAATACGATGCATGACTTAATCGAATATCTGCAAATTCATCACGTAAATCATAATGTGCATCAAATACAACATAACCAGTTTCTTTTGGAAAACTAGTATAAGTTCCATAGGTAATAGAGTGCTCACCACCTAAAATGAAAAGTTGTTTTTGTTTAGAAACAAGTTCCCCAGTAATTTTTTTCAGCATATCAACCATCTCAGATGCAACAACTGTATGACGAGTATTTCCAAGATCTTCAATATTCACAGATTCCAAATCAACGCCAAGTTCAGGATGAAAAATTTCAATATTATTAAAAGAATCACGAATTGTATCTGCCCCAAATCTGCAACCAGGTTTGTAAGAATGCGTAGCATCAAAAGGAACTCCAAAAATTGTTGCAACAGGCTCACCGCCTTCATCAGAACCAGTAATTAGCGGATTCCTATTCATGTATAAATCAAGAAAACTCATTGTATCTACACCATAAGATTTGGACGTTTGGAAATATGTTTAGGAAAGTTCAAACCTGTAAATGGTTTACCCTGGGTTTGCTCATTAATTTCAGTAATGAATTCATCAAAAGATAATTCTCTAACTGCCCCAGTCTTCCTGTCACGAATACTCAGATTTTCAGAGTTTGCTTCTTTTTCGCCAATTACAAGAATATATCTGATCCATTCTTTTTCAGCTTCACGAATTCTCTTTCCAATACTCTCATTTCGATCATCAATGTCAACACGTACAGAGTTTGTAGAAATTTTATCAGTTAATTTTTCACAAAAATCATAAAATTCTTCTTTTAATGGTATTATTCTAACTTGTGTAGGGGATAACCATAATGGTAATTGTGGTTTTCTACCCTCATGTGAATCAGTAGCAGCTTTTTCCAATAGTGCATAAATGATTCTTTCAATTGCACCACTTGGGGAATTGTGTAAAATTATTGGGTGTTTTTTATTATTATTTTCATCAACGAATTCAATTCCATATCTATCCCCGTTTTCAACATCAATTTGATCAGTAGAAAGAGCAGATGCTTTTCCAAGATTATCAATAAAGTTGAATTCCCATTTTAAAACAAAATAAAAGAATTTTTCAGTCCACATTTCAACTAACACAGGTTTTCCATTCTTTTTGACTAATTCTTCAATTGTAGATTTATTCTCATTGTAGAAATCTTCAGTAAATCTAATTGCCATATCGTAATCAGATTTCTGGATTCCAAGATTTTCAAGAACACTTTGAGATAAATCAAATCTTACCTTTATCTCGTCAATGGCTTGTGTCATATCACCGCAAAATGCATGACAGTCAGGCATAGTGAATGCTCTAAGTCGTCTTAATCCAACTAGTTCGCCAGATTGTTCACGCCTAAAACTATACCTTGTAAGTTCATAAAGTTTGTAAGGTAAATTTTTGAAAGACATTTGAAAATGATTTGCCATAAGGAATTGTCCAAAACAAGCAGCAAATCTCAGAAATAATTTTTTTCCATCAGAATCAATATTGTATTGTCGTGCAGGGAATCGATTAAAGTAACTAACCATACTTGGATGTTCAGAATCATACATGATTGGAGTTTCCACTTCATAACCACCATATTCTTTTACTCTATCAGTTACGTATCGCTCAATTAGAGATTTTATTAGTCGACCGTTTGGAAAAAATCTCATATTACCTGAATCAGATGCAGTTTCATAATCAGCAATACCCATTTTTTTCATTAGTGCAACATGTGGAGGAGGTTGATCAACATGACGCTGTTTTGCAGCTTCATATTTTGCAAGAATTTCTAATGTGGGATGTTTTGAAAAATTAAAATCAGCAATATTAGACATTGTTCCGTCCGGAGACATAATTTTCCAAATTGAACGAATTTTAGATTCACCCTTTAATGCTTCAGAAGTTAATTCAGAGTCAGGTTTTGCAGATGGCGAATCTTTAGTTACAACTTTTGAACTTTCAGCTAATGGGTGTCCCTTAACTTGTAATTTGTATGATTTTGTCCAACCAAATGGGGAATGAGAAACTTCCAAATCAGAAGCAGAAGACTCCATTTCTTTTAGTAATGAAATTGCAACAGATGGTTTTGCAAGATTAGAGCTTAAATGAGCATAAGGGTATAACAGTAATTTTTTGCAGCCAATTTTTTGCATAGATTCTTTAATTTGAGATATAGCATTTTGTGCAACACTAGAATCATCGCCATCCTCAATGGCAACAAAAACAACAACTATCTCCTCTAGTCTTTGAGTTTGAGGATTTTCAATATCTTCTGCACTTTTAATCTCTTTTTTTGTAGGAGTATACTCTATGCTATCACAATGTAATTGTAAAATTCGCATGACTGAAATTGATTATAGTCAGTTTAAAATCGTTAGTATTGAGTAAAAATTCAAAAATTTGTGCCTAGATCATACAAATTGAAAATTTTTTACACCTCTCCAAATGTACCACGTCCCAATTGTTCTATAAGGAATCCATTTGTTTGTAATTTCCAAGATTTCTTTGTTTGTCGGATTTTCCAAACCATATAATTTTTTCATGCCATTTATCAATCCTAAATCACCTAATGGAAATACATCCAACCTACCTAATCCAAATATCAAATACATTTCAGCAGTCCATTTACCTATTCCACGAATTTTTGTCAATTCAGAAATAACTTCATCATCAGACATTTTATTAAAAATTTTAAAATTTAATTTTTTTTCTACAATCATTTTTGAAATATCAAAAATATATTCTGCTTTCATTCTAGACAAACCAATAGATTTGATTTCAGTTTTAGATAATTTGACAATATCATTTGCAGTAGGATACTGTGTACCAAACAAATTTTTAAATCTTAAAGATATTGCCTTACCGGCACTATCAGATATTTGTTGAGTGATAATTGCTTCAATCAATGCTTCAAAAGGATTGGAAATAGTACGGATTTTACATTCACCAACAGATGAAATAATTTTTTTCAGTTTTTTATCTTTGTTTAAAATAATTAAAGCGTCTTCATACATAATTAATTTTAAAATAAATCATATTTCAAGGATTATCAAAAGATTAATCTGAAATTTTTTGACGAATTGAAATTATTGATCTTAAAACTAATCCAGACAAACCCAAATTTGTTGTAAGAAAAGTAAATGCTCTGGATAATGCATCTTCGCCTAGAAATCCTTCATCATAAATCATTTCAATTGTTCCTTTGTTAGTTCTAACAAAAGAAGTGATCAATGAGTAAGTGCCCAATTTTGGATCTATTCTTTCTAAGTATAGTCGTAATTCAATATCAGATATTTTAAATTCATCTTGAATAAAATTTCCATTTTCTAGCAAAAATTTGACCTCATCAGGAGTTTTAGTTACTCTGGAAGGATCATGTAAGTCAATTATTTCCATATAATCAATTATCAAATAATCAATAGATAAGTAAATTTATTTTTAAACCAAGTCTCAAATTCAATTTCAGGTGTAACACAAGTATTATTTACAGTTAAGAAAACCAAGTAAAAATGGATCCACACAAATTTCATGGAAAAGATATTCCTCATATCAAATTAGATCCAAAAATGAATATCGAAGATTTAGTTGACGTATTTGCAAATTCAGGTTTTAACGGCAGGCAATTAGGAGAGGCTGCAAAATTATATGCAAAAATGATTGAAGAGGATGCAACAATTTGTCTCACAATATCTGGTGCAATGACCCCTGTTGGTTTTGGTGGAATAATTAAAACACTGATTGAAAGAGGATTTGTAGATTGGATTGTTACAACAGGTGCCAATGTATATCACGAGGATCATTTTGCATTAGGATTACCAGTCAAACAAGGAAGTTTTGATGTTGATGATATGAAATTGTATGAAAATGAAATTGTTAGAATTAGAGATGTGTATATTAAATTTGAGGAAACATTAGAAGCTGAAGATAAAACAATTCAAAAAATGTTTGCAGACGACTTTCAAGATAAATCTTTTACAACAGCAGAATTTTGCAACTTGCTAGGTAAAAGAAGTAAGAAAATTGCAAAACATCCAGAAAAAAGTTTCATTACTACAGCATATGATTATGATGTGCCAGTATACATTTCAACAATGAAAGATTCTTCATTGGCTCTAAATTTGGCAGTACATAGATTAGAAGATAAAAAATATGATTTAGATTTTGTTAGAGAAATTATTGAACAGGCAGCAATTGTATATGATTCAAAAAAATCAGGAATTTTAGAATTAGGAGGAGGAGTACCAAAAAATACTGCCCAACAAACAGGTCCACTTTTAGATCAAATTTTAAAAAGAAATGATGGAGGACAAGAATACATCATACAAATTACTGATGCACGTCCAGATACGGGAGGATTATCAGGTGCAACATTACAAGAAGGTAAAAGTTGGGGTAAAATTCAAGATTCCCATGAAGGCATAATTACGGTTTATGCTGATGCAACAATTGCATTTCCAATTTTAGCATTATATGTTCTCAGCAATCAAAAAGAGAGAGAACCAAAAAGACTCTATAAAAAAATTGATCAATTATACGATAAATTAAGCAAGGATTACTTCAACAATCCTAAAGGAGGTTAAAATTTATTGAATCTAGCACGTTCAAGTTCACGATCATCTTTGGATTCTTTTTTCCACTCTTTGTAGTGGTCTTTACAAAGAATTGTTTTTTTACCCTTTGAATTAACTCGCAAACCTGCATTTTCAACTTTGGTGGTATTTAATGAACGAGCACCATCTTGGTCACATCCTTCAACATTACACTTAGCACCTTTAGCAACAATGCCCATAACTTACTATAATCAAGATGTTATTTATACTTGAAAAAAATTGAACGAATTTAATTATTTTAAAAATATTTAAAAAAAATACTTTTTGGCAACTTAAAATCGACCGATTAATCGTTTATAATAGGAATATTTTTTTCTAAGTTTATGGCTGGAACAAACAAACCAAGTGGTTCTAAAGATTCTAAGAAAGGTAAAAAGGACAAAGGAGAAGGCGGTCCAAAAAAAGCAGAAATTACAGTCATGTTAAATGAACAACAAGCTATGAAAGTAATTCAAAATGCTAAAGTCGTAACTGTCCAAGATCTTGCAAGACAAACAGGAGTTAAAATTTCAGCTGCAAATGCATTCTTAAAAGAATCCACTGCAAAAGGTACAGTAAAGAAAGTAGGTGGATATGCAGGACACCATTTGTATCAAGTTGTCTCTTCATAGAGACGAATTACATCTCCAGATTTAACACTCTTCAATACATTTTCATCATCAGTAAATTTACCAATCGGTGTCATTTTTTTAGCAGATTCAACATTTCCAACAAAAAAACAAAAACTACCAGTAGAGGGTAAAAATGCGACATCACCTTTCTTAAATTCAGATCTAGCGCGTTCAATTCCCGAATCAACACTAGTTTCAAAATAAACAATACTTTTACCCATTAAATGAGAATTACCCTCCAAAGGCAATGATCTCATAATAGTACCTACAGTTCTTGGAGACAGATGTCGTTTTAAATCACAAGTTAATTTTATCTTTCCATCAATTTCTAAAATCAATTGCTTTCTGGAGACTGAAGCATTAGACAATTTTAATTTAAAAATGATTAGATTATATAACGTTTTAAGAGAATTTTTGTACTTGTCCAGTGCTGAAGAACCAAAAGTAATTACACCAGAATCTGAAACATTAGAAACAGAAGCAGATCCCAATTTAGGATTAAACAAAGCATTAGATACTTATCGAAAATTAATTGAAAAAAATACCGATAATCCAACAGAACCATTAACAGAAAAAGAACAATCAAATCTTGAAAATAGAATTAAAGAAATTGAAGAAAGAGAAGTTGTAGAAAAAATTGAAGATCATGATCCAGTTGAAATTCCTTGTGAAAAAGGCAAGATCACTATTGGACCTCCAACATTAACAAGATTTGAGCAAGCCAGAATCATGGGAGCAAGAGCATTACAATTATCATTAGGAGCACCACCATTTATTGAAATTCCAAAAAATGCAAGAATTTCTTTAGATATTTCAATGGAAGAATTAGAAAAGAAAGTAATTCCAATTACGATTAGAAGGGTTTTGCCAAATGGTGATTATCAAAATATCCCAATTGATTATTTCATATAAAGAACCAATCGTCGATAAAACTTAAAAGAACAAAAAATTTCTGAATGTTGTATAATGCTCATGGAAGACGTAAATGAACCGAAAGGTCAAGAGCAGACCGAAATAAACATTGGAAACGATCCAGTAATGCTCACTGCTGTAGATGTTGTATCAAAACTCATGAATCAAAATAACATTATTTTGAAAGCAAGAGGAAATTCAATTCCAAATGCAGTAGCAGTGGCAAACATAATTACAGAAAAAATGTTAAAAGGAGTTACCAAAATTGAAAAAATTAATTTAGATACATTAGAAAAAGCTGGAATTGGAAAAATGACATCTACAGTTGAAATAATTATTAATAAAATTTAGTAAACACTACCAGGGCCTTTTAGAAGCATGTTTTCACATTCTTTACAAACTTGTTCATCAATATTAGATTCCAAATTATGATGAATTTCACAAATCAATAAACTTGATTTGATATAATTACACAATCCAATAAATTTTGAAAGACTAGAAGGAGTGTAAGCTAAATCAGAAGCAAGATTTTCACATAATTCATCAATTAATTGTGCAACCTGTTTTTCAGACAACAACTTTGCAATAAGAGATGGATCACCACGAGTTCCTCTAATGTAATTACTGATAGCAGCTTGAGTTACTCCGAGCATTTTAGATATTTCATCTTCTCGAATATCATGTTCTTCAGCTAATTTTTTTGCTAAAATTGCCCTTAATGCAGGAATCAATGTTTTAGATTCAATTTCAGCAGGAAGTAACATTGTTTTTCAACAATGAAGATGTGAATTTAAAGTTTCCAGTAAAAATAAAGAACTTAGAATGGATTAGGCATATCTATTTTAATTTCAAATCATATCTAAATTATTGGAAGATTATTCTAGTAAAATATATCAGATTTTAGAAAAATCTTGCGATTCGTCAAAATCCCAATTAATTGCACTGTCAGGAGGTTTAGACAGTTCAATTTTGGCAAATTTTATTAAAAAAAGAAAGACATATGGGATTGCAATTATTTCAAAAGATTTTGTTTCTACAGATCTAACATATTGTCAAATAATTTCAAAGGAAACAAACATTCCACTAACAATTTACAATGCAACAACGTCAGAAATTCTTGATGCAGTTGAAAAAACTATTAAAATTTTAAAAAATTTCAACGATATTGAAATTAGAAATAATGTTGTCATGTATTTGGCAATAAAATGGGCAAAAGAAAACGACTACAAATCAATCATAACAGGAGATGGAGCTGATGAATTATTTGCAGGATACAACTTTCTTGTTAACAAACCTGAAAATGAATTAGATGCAGAAATAAAAAGAGTATGTTCAATAATGCATTTCCCAAGCCAGAAAATAGGCGAAGAATTAGGAATAAAAATTGAGTCACCGTTTCTTACTGAAGAATTAATTAAAATTGCAAATGAAATTCCGTCAAATTTGAAAATCAAACAAGAAAAGGAAACAAGATATGGCAAATGGATTTTACGAAAAACGTTTGAAAAACACATACCTCTGCAAATAGTATGGAGAAAAAAATCACCTATGCAAGACGGAGCAGGTACTGTAGGATTAACCAATTTATTTGAATCCATAATTAATGAAGAAAAATTTGTTGAGAAAAAATTAACAGTGAAAAAAGAAGATAACGTAGTGATTAGAAGCAGAGAATCCATGTATTATTATGAAATTTATAAAAAATTATACGGTATTCCAGTAAATGATAAAGCAAATACTCAGTGTCCTTATTGTAAGCACGAAGTTATGAGTTCAAAATTCTGTAGAATGTGCGGGGCTTTTCCAATCTAAACATTATTTTTGTACTTTCGTGGTTTTTTTATGAATATTTTTCTACATCCATTACAACAAAAGTAGAAATTTTTGCCATTATGATCATGGATTAAAGCTATATCCTCATCTAATTCAATTCCACAAACAGGATCAACTGGCACAAATTTTTTAATTTTTAATTTCTATTTATAGATTCAGTAATACAAATCAACAATATTTCAATTATGAATTCACAGATAAAATAGATTTAAGAAAAATATAGCAATGAGGACTGTCAAGAAGTTAATTTTTTGACCAACGCTACAAAATCTTCATTGGACAAAGGAGGAATTTTCATTATTTCTAAATTTTCTGAAACATGTTCTGCAGATTTTTGACCAACTAGTGGAGCCAATACCCCAGGAGATGACCGAATAAATTGTAAGGCACGAAGTGATGATTTCAAATCACTAAACTCAGGCATTACGCCAGGAGATAATAATCGACCTTGCATAAATGGAACACTTGTAAAAACTCCAATTCCAAGAGTTACTGCAGACTCCAAAATCGAGACAGGTTTATTTCCAATTATTTGATTTTTTCCTAAAAGAGCTTGATCATAATTCATGTTGTAAGGTAATTGGATAAATTTGAATCCATGATTATCACCACCGATTTTTTTGGCCATTTGTACAATATCTTCTAAAGAAAGATGTTGGGGATCATTATCTTGAACTCTAAAGCACTCCCACGTAGCCATTCCATAAAATTTGATTTTTCCTTCATCACGTTTTTGCTCATATAATTCAAAAACAGATTTTAATTTTTCCAAAAATTCATCTTTAGAAATATCTTTTATTTGTCCCTCGATACCATTATGCAAATACATTAAATCAATACATTCGAGATCTAAATTTTTCAAGCTTCTATCTAATTGATCAGACAAGTATGCAGTAGTCATACAGTGATAACCAGAAGTTATGTCACCCTCTTTTACAATGCCAGGTTTTCCGAGTTCACGCATTACATACTGCATAAAATCTTCTTGAATGTCTGCATCATTTGTCACATATCCATTTTTACTACTTACAAAAACTTGATTTCGAGTGATTTTTTCTTCTTGAATTAGTTCAGATATTGCCTTACCAACAGAGCGTTCTGCTTTTTGTGCACGATAATTAATTGCAGTATCAATAACATTTACACCTGATAAAACAGTCTGTTTTACTGCATTTTTTACCAATTCATCAGTTTGACTATCAGGATTTCCCAAATAGGTTCCAATTCCCACATTTGAGAGATGTAAGTTCTCAAAAATTTTAAAATTATCTAGATTGACTTGAGAATTTTTTGAAAAGTTCTTTGTTCCCTCTGATGTAGCATATCCAGAAATCATGAATTAATTAGAAATTAACTAAATTTATGTTTGTAGTAGAAATACACCGACTAAACAACCATGAGAAATCAATATCTAGAGTAAGTTACAGTGAAAAGTATGAAAATTATAATAAAAAATAATGAATCAGTAGAAACATATCATAATGCAGGGGACGTAGTTGTTCTTCCAAAAAGCAAACTAGTTAGAAGATTTAATGAATATGGTTCTTTGATTGAAGAATACAAACTTGTGGATAAAAAAATCAAACTAGATGATGATCTTGAAAATGATCAAACTGAGATTGTTGTGACTTTACTTGTGGAAAAATAATATTGTAAATAACAAACAATCTAGAAAGAATAATGAGAAAATCATATCAAGAACAATGTACTTGATAAATCATGAATCCAAAAAAAATAATCATATTTCCAGTAATTATATTTTTAATTCTCTTCACTGTTGGGATGTTACTAAGTACTATAATAGAAATAGATAATCCAAAATCTGCTTTACCTGTAATTGAACCTAATAACTGCTCGGTGTGGTATGACGGATGTAATACATGCACGATTATAACAAATCCGGAAGGCACAGAGGATTTTGCATGTACAAAAATGGCTTGTTCAGAATATGAAATGCCAATATGTTTGCAGCCAATTCCTTAATCAAATTTCTACTCTAATCACTTAACCAAAGAATTTCAAGGCAAAATATCGAATAATTTAGGAACAGAATTGTTGTAGGATAATCATATTAGATTAAAGAGGAATTAAGAAACCAATAACAAATAAAATTCCAGTAAGACGACTAAATTTTAAAGTTGAACTCATGTAAGGAACTAGTTCATTAACAGAATCATAATTTTTTTGCAAGCCAATTCCAGATTTGATTATCAAGGGAAAACTCATCAAACTAATCAAAGTCAAAATAGGCAAATAATTCAACAAAACCCCAATTACAATAACAGTATAAGCAAATAATGGGAAAATCCAAAATAATTTTCGTGCTTTGGCTTTTCCAACTGCAATCACTAATGTTTTTCTGCCTTTTGATTTATCGGCATCATGATCAGGAAATGATGCAATAAACAATACTAAAGATGATAAAGTTCCAATGACAATTCCAGCTAGAATAGATTCAATATTGACTTCACCAGATTGAATGTAGAAAGTTCCAATGACAATCATGGATCCCTTTACAGCAACAAAAAATTCACCTAAACCAGAATCAACAATCTTAGTAGAGTAAAAATAGATTGAAAGAATTGCAAAACCCAAAATTATTGCAAT
>Ga0209630_10003384_pt1 | contig 14581 bp, 12 predicted proteins | sample COG_01_FD_184745 | JGI IMG/M metagenome (GOLD analysis project Ga0209630, IMG submission 184745) | Pelagic Microbial community sample from North Sea - COGITO 998_met_01 (SPAdes) (version 2) | ecosystem: Environmental > Aquatic > Marine > Neritic zone/Coastal water | place: Helgoland, sampling... | reverse complement strand
TACTGTCATCTTTTGATGAGGTACTGTCATCTTTTGATGAGGTACTGTCATCTTTTGATGAGGTACTGTCATCTTTTGATGAGGTACTGTCATCTTTTGATGAGGTACTGTTATCTTTTGATGAGGTACTGTTATTTTTGATTTTGTCACCGCCTTTGGGTGTTTTTAAATCTTCGACAACTCCTCCTACATTAAATGATGTACCATTGAATGGATTATTATATTCTTGTATGTATTTAAATAAAAAGTATAATAACACCGATACTATAACAAACATTATCGTTTTAGACATTGGACCATGTTGTTGAATTAATATAATATTTACAATAACAATTGAAATCCCCATTGATAATATCGCATATACTATGTCCATTCTCTTCCATTTTTTAATATCTAACATATAATATATATATATATAAAATATGACAAAAGATGATTTATATTTTAAAAATAAATACGTCAAAGAATTAAAAGCAAAACATTTCAATAATAATTTAGTTAAAGGCGGAGATAACTCGAAATATATGTTAATTATTTATTCACCCGATTGTGAGTTATGTAAACAACAGTATGATTTATTCTTAGAGTTGTCTATTATTTTTAATCAGTTTAAATTCTATGCAGTTAATTGTTTTGATATACTAGAATGTAATGATAAGTTATGTGTTAATTTAAATATCAAATCATATCCTTCGTTATTATATAAAACAACCGATAATAAATTACATACCTTTAAAAAGAAGATAACATATAATACATTAGAGCGATTTCTTAATTTTAATTAATTAATTATATATATTTATATAATATATACTATGATATCTAGATTATTTTTATTACTTGTTGCTATATTAATAATATTAGGTTTATATTGTTCTGATAAACCAATAAAATTAGAACAATTTTCAAGTCCTAATATTACAGGTGATAAAAGAAAATTATTAAATAATACATTTGCCAATCCACATAAATTAAATGAAGGGGGTCTAAATGTAAGTACAATAGATGGAGACATCAACTCATATGACCCCGAAGATAAAATTGTATCTGGTGCTGATTATACAAACTGTAACAATAGTGATCTACCAATAGAAGGATGTGTAATACAGAATAATATCAATGTTTCTAATTTAAGAAAAGACCCCATAATAGAGATGTATGATAATTCATCACCCAGTGAAATGAAACAAGGTGCTTCTCCTATATTTGACAGGGGATTACCAGACTCAAACAAATTTATCGATGTTCCAGTTTCACCTCCTTGTCCGTTGCCCCCCAGACCACCACCAAGACCACCGCCAAGACCACCACCAAGACCACCATGTCATAGATGTACTGATAAACAATGTAGTGCATGTGATATTTTATTAAATAAAGACATTGATAAGTATGTTTTAAAAGCAAGTGTTCCTCCATGTCCTAATATGTCAGAATATGCTAAAAAATCAATGTTATGTCCATGTCGTGATATGTCAAAATATATATTAAAAAGTGATATACCACCGTGTCCTACATGCCCTACATGCCCTGCATATCCAAATATGAATAAATATATTACAAAACAAGAATGTAATAGAGAAAAACGACAAGATAAACAGGAATGTCAGCGAGCAATCAACCGGGATAAACAGGAATGTCAGCGAGCAATCAACCGTGATAAACAGGAATGTCAGCGAGCAATGCGTGAAGAGAAACAAGAATGTCGTGCTAATAAATGGAAGGATAAAAAAAAAGATGATCGATTTAAACAACAAGTAAATATCCCATTTAATCACGATATTATATCTAATAAAGGCAATTCCGATAATAAAAAATGTAGAGGATATGGTGCTTCTGGTAATTTCTATAATTAAATTATCTGTTCTATTTGCCCCATTTCAAATTGTGCCTCTAAATTAGTTGGTTTAACATATGATTTAACGGCATTAACAACCGACATATGAGTCACTAATAATATAGTTTTATTATCGAGTTTCTTATCATGAGTAATTTTATATATAAATTTGTGAACTCGATGTAATAATTTTCCCTCAATTTCAGGGAAATTAATATTATATACATCCATAAATGATTCATATGTAGTATCGATACATGTTGTCATTAATTTTTGGTATACGTTTTTATTTAGATCTATTGGTCTATGTATATAATTATAGTATTTAAATTGGGGTGCGTGAACATATTCATATAAACTATTTTCTATATTTATTTTTTTGTTGTTAAATTTACAATATGGATATATTGTTTCGATTGTTCTTAAAAAAGGCGAACAATATATTATATCCGGGTTGATCTCTCCAATCTTTTTTATCAATCCCAAACTATTAATAAAACCTTGTTGTGTTAATGATGATAGAGGAAGAGGGTTTAATCCTCTTTCTTCATGTCTTAATACATATATTTTCATAGTATTTATATAATATATATTATTTATATAATATAGTATTTACAATTTAACTTTGTAGTTCTATTTTTTTTCCTAATGTTTTATATAATTCGGTCTCAGGATATTTAAATGTATTACGAGAATTGTTACTTTTATTTATAAATTCACTTACATTTACAAGTATCTTCTTGTTTCGATTTGTTTCAAGCAATATATATTTTTTCTTTTTTATAATTGTGAATTTAATTGATGCTTTTCTTAATTCTTCAATCGTCGAAACTTCTATATTGTTTACCTTAAATATCACATCTCCTACGTCCAATACATCTAAATTACTTATAGGTGTATTAGGATAAATATATGATATTATTATTATTGGTGTTAATCTATTCTTTTTATAATGATATGAATATAATGATATCTCTAATTCATCCTCATCATTCAATGCTTTAAGATAATTCATAGATAAATTAGTTAAAACCAATCCATCTAATACTTCATAATCTACCTTTTCAAATCGCGGGTATAATGTCGCTATTGCGAAATTATTATAAGTATATGTAAATGATTGTTTATAAACCTTCTTATTTCTAATATATTCAACTTCTATTTTATCTCCTAGTTTGATATAATCAAGTAATTCCGTAAATAATATTTTGTCATTTAATTTCCTTGATTTTACGAAGCCATAACTGTCTATTTTACTTTTATTTATACTTACTAAAATATCACCCTCTTTCAAAACATTCGCGAGATTTGTTATTGTGTTTATATATACACCGTTCTTAGCACCATTTAGAGTTAGTATATTAGTATCTGTATTATTATACAAAAATAATTCCGACATTGATGTTCTTGATATTAATAAGTCTTTCTTATTGTATAATTCCTTCTTTATAGTATTATATTTATTTATTGGAATTGTATATCCAACATTATTGCTTTTTAATATAATACTTTTATTGATACCAACGACTTTATTATTGTATAATAGTGGACCACCGGAATTTCCCGGATTTAATGGTGCGTCAGTTTGTATATTCCCATATTGACGACCACTTATAATACCCCGTGTTATTTTAATGTCATTTTGTCCAAGTGGAAATCCAAGTGCTACTACTTCGTTTCCAGTTAATGCTTTATCAGAATCTCCTAACTGAAAATATTCTTTACTTTTATACTCGACTGATTTAAGTAATGCTATATCAAATCGAGGACAAAGTCCGACTAATTCAACTTTATATTTTCGTTTTCCTTGACTTGAAACTTCTATATATATATCTTTCGAATCATCTACGCAATGAGAACAAGTTAATATATAGTTATCTTTAATGAAAAATCCAGTTCCTATACTACTGCTCGCATCCTCTAATTTATACGGTTCTTTGAAATCAACCTTGATATTTTGAGAAATGACTTTAATTATTTTATTTTTGTAGTTATTTATATTATATTTCATAGTATATATTATATGGTTGAAATAAAATCGATTTGATTAATTCAAAATTCCGTTATACCCATCATTATATTTACCGGGTTGATTAAGTGCTGTTACATTAAAGTCTAGTAAATGATTAACTCCGTTGAAGAATAATGGATCTCCATTATATCTCAAAAATTGAACTGTTAGTCTATCCAGTCGGGGAAATGAAGTACTGAAATATCTAATTTCGCGTTGTGTTGGTATATTACCAATGTTCAGTTTTGTAGCACATTTTTCATAATCAATTGGTATAACCATAAAAGTGTCGTCTGCTGGTTCAGAATTGCTTTCTAGTCGGTGTAATTCTCTAATATCAAGAATAATATATCTATCACAATTTAAGTCTAATACATTGTGTGCAGTTTGTAATTTTGCGGTTGAATAAACATAGTTTGGTAAAAATCCCATTAATTCACCGATACCAAATTTTCTATATTCAGTTGAATTTGTTTGGGTTTCTTTTTTGTCTATATATGTATTGTTATGTATCTTGGGATTACATAATATCTTTTCACCAAAGTAGTAATAATAACTACTTGATATCGAATTACTTTGTTTTATATATATCTTATTAGTTACATTGTCATATGAAAACGGAGACCCCATAACTTGTGTTGTTTCTTCACATGGCGATTCGTCTACCGGATATTCTGGATTACAACATGCGTCGTCATTACTTGTCATCGCATTATTTAATGCACTAATGAATTCACACACCGTTGTATATTTACCCGGTTTTACACACTTCATTTTCACGGTAGTTGGTGTTAAATCAGCGGTTTCATGATAATATATTCTATTATTAGCATATAGTAAATTACCATTATCGTCATGTTGTTCATATACATTATAAAACGTGTTTGGTATATTTGCCTGTACTAGTTCGATTGATGTAACATCTTGGTGTTCATATTCCAAATTCATCAAATATTTAGATGGGTCCGGGTATAATATTTTATCTCTTGTTCTACTATCAACTATAACTCTGGATGACCTCTTTCCGTGCGTTTTATTTTTATCTGGTGGTTTGATAATCATTTGATCATATGTTGGAGTACCCATATTTAACTGTTGATTTATACCATCTGGAAAACTTGAAAATACGTTGGGTTTATATTCATCCATTTATATTTTATACATATATTATTTATATATTATACTTAATATGAGTTATACTTAATATGAGTTATACTTAATACGAGTTATACTTAATATGAGTTATACTTAATATGAGTTATACTTAATATGAGTTATACTTAATATGAGTTATACTTAATATGAGTTATACTTAATACGAGTTATACTTAATATGAGTTATACTTAATATGAGTTATACTTAATATGAGTTATACTTAATATAAAAGAATCTTCATATAAATAAATATATGAATTTATTAACAACTGTTGAAAATTTCGATGTTATAAAATCAGTATTACATAACGCCTTTTTAAAAAAAACAATTGATATACAAAATAAATATGACGATGATATAAGACAAGTTATACAGTTTATAAATTCAAAAATACAAAATATAGATGAAAATAATATTCAAAGTATTAATAAAAAAGTTCTTGATTTTTCATATAATACTATTAAAGACAAAACAACTAAAAAGAAATCCCCGCCTCCTAAAAACAGAGCATCGGTTGAAAGCATATTCGATGGTGAAATTTCGAATGAAACGAACCCAACTAATTTCATACCACTACCCAGTATGAGTCAAAATAAAACATCGATGGACGATTTACTCCAAACACATGAATCGGAACGGAAACTACTTGACCCACCAAGACCAGTTAACACACATGAGAATATAAAATTTTCAGTGGATGAACCAGAAATTGACCAAAAAGAAGCATATGAAGAAATGCTTAAAAAACGAGGACTAAGTAGTAATAAAAATGTTTCATTTGAAAACAAGTCGGTTCATTCTGAGGATGACGATGATAATATATTCAATATAAATGATATATCCAAACCACCAGATGATGTTATAAATGATGTTATAAATGATTTTAATATAAATGGACTAACATATAATATGTCAACACCAATAGACGATATATCTAATAATATAATTCCACATGGTGATAATAGAATGCCGATGGGTGATTCATCACTTATAGACAAAAGACAAAATATTGATTCACTGTTAGGACCTGTCCCGCGTGCATCATCAGTTAATATGTCTGTTAAAACACATTATATAACAATTGATTCACGTTTTAGAAATTTAGAATTATACCCGGATCCTTCTAATTTTCAGATAATATTTAAGAATGAAAATATTTATTCTAATGTTAAATCAATCAGTTTAGTTCATTGTTCTATACCCAATATTAATATAACACCTTATCTTAAATTTTATATAGATGAACTACCCAGTAATTTTATTACAATTGGTAGTACTGATAAATATTTTTCAAAATTAATTGGATGCGATATTTATAACTCAACTAATACTTTCCGTAATATAAAAAGTGTAGCAGAGGATGTTCTATTTGAAGAAACTAGTTCTGGTATAATTGATAAGATGACCTGTAATATACAAACATCACTTAATGAACCGTTGTTTCATTTTAATGATAAAATATATATAACTAAAATGGAGAATATTAATGGAAATATTAAAATACATTCCAATAATATAGACGGGAAAAGATTATCTAACAATGATATTATATATATATATAATACAACACCATCTATTAATGATAGACGTTCATTTGATAAAGACATCGTAATATCAGCAATGGATATAATTGAATATAAAAATGAAAACAACCAGAAATTAGTTAAAATAAATGCTAATTATTTTAGTTATATCCAAAGTAATAATATGGAGGTTGATGCTCAAAGTATGTTAAAGAATGATAAGATGGAAATGGAGGAGAAGGGATATAACTTTGAAGAGCTATTGAATGCTGATACTGATTACTTATATATCCGTTATAAAAATACCGACAGTAGTATTATATACGAAGATATGATTAAAATATATAATATTATCGGCGAGGATTTAATTATAATAAAACCAGATAATTATCACAATGACATCGGATATGAAATACAGGAGTTTAAATATGCCCGGCGGAAAACAGAGGGGTATAATGTTGATGATAAGAAATCACTTTATTATAAAGGAGGACATAGAGTATATGAGGTAGGAACAAATAGTTTTTGCATTCACTCTGTTGAAATAGGAGAGATGGACGAAGCATTTTATATACATCATAATAATCAAATTAATTATACATTCAAGGTTGTTATATAGGATTGTTTAGGTAATCATAGAATTTTATAGAATTCCATCTACATTGCCATATTTATATTAGTATCATTGAAATTAAATTAATTATCTTTTTTTAATATATTTGATTTAAATTTTTCTTTATTCTGATTAATTAAAGATTGAGTTGGTGTATAAATATTCATTGATACGTGCATTCTATTAAATTGACAGTCAATTGGTTCATTCGATAAAAAAGAGGTTTTGTATTTATTTTGTTCTAACCCTTCCATATATTTTTGTGCACCTTTTCTATTAATTATATAACCATGTGTACAATTAACTCCTATCGATTTTAAACAATTTTCATTAATATAGACTTTATGTTCACCCTCGGGTATACCCCCCTATTATTAATGCATCCCAGTTAGTAGGGACATTTTTATAAAATGTCATGAATTTATTTGTAAAATTATCTACGAAATATACATCATCTTCAATAATTAATATAGAGGATTCTTTTGATTTTAAAAAGTTATACAATATATTATAATGACTTAAATAACATCCATACGCACCTTGTTGATTGTCAGTAGCATATATTTTTGTATATGTTTCATATTTAAGCCAATAATCTGGAATATCTATTTTGTATCCATTTATAGCACTAAATCTATTGATGTGTCCAAATAAACAATATAATTGATGTTCATCATATAAATCGGTAACATATTGTAATCGCTCTGTATCTTTATCAAGATTAAGAAGGACTACGTTATCGACAATTAAAGACATTTTTGTTGATAGTGGCATTTATAATATATATAATATATTTTATAAAACATTTAGTTTATTATTTACAAAAAAGTCTTTGTCTTAGTAAATAAATCCCAAATGTCCATGTCTTTATTGTGTGGCCAGTAGAAATTGCCTATATATTTCGACCCACCACCTCCTTTTCCCGTCCCACCTTTCATTCCCAATGTTTTTGCCATTTGAGTTAGATTATGTCTCGGTTGTTTACCGCTATCAAATTCAGATAAGAATACCTTATAACATCTATTACTAAATTGATATCCATATAAAACAACGAAATCAATTTGTTCATTTCGTTTCATAGCATTTGTCATTATCTGCCGGGCAACCATCTTATATAGAACTGGGTCATCATAATTCAATATTTTCACCTTATGTCCTTGGAAGAATTCAGTCCGAGCATTTATTGCTACTTGTGTTTTGATATTATTCGCAAGTTCATCGTAATAATACCCAATCATATCCATTACATTACTCATATCATTCTTTACAATAACATCTAAATGCTTGAAATCTTCTAATTTATCAAATCTGATTGATAAATATGGATTATGAAAAACCCTATATTGATAGAACTTCATTATACTTTTAAATTGAGTTAAAAACGGTAATCGTAATTTACGGTCATCGTTGTCTATAAGTTGAACGAATAATGGAACATCATCTTTTGGATTAAAGAATTTCCAAGTATACCCTATTGCTGCGTGTTTTTCATCTCCTATAAAATGGGCGAATCCTTTATTATTCTTATTTGTTAATCGTTGCCCAATTGAATGGTCGTCGATTATTATAACTTCTTTTGCGAGTGATTTGAAATATTCCAAATTTTCCTTATTATATTGTAAATCAACAACCAATATAACACGTCCTTTCATATCACTTTCATGTCTTCTGAATCGACCATCAACTCCAAATCCAGACGAAGCACCAATTGGAATACATAGTATATCTGTTTTTTTATTATCTCTCAAGAATTGGGTTGCTACATACGCAGACATAATACCATCTGCGTTTGAATTATTGAAAATAATACAGTTAATGGATTTCTTTACAGTATCTGATACTTTAGATGAGAATGTTACAATATTAGTAAACGAGTCTTGGTAATCTTTCTTCTCTTTTTTAAACGAATCGTCTGTATTTGCCAGAATACTATTCTTAAATAATGCCTGATAATCCTTGTTCTGTTGTTTGATCATTTGACTAGCAGAAGACCATTTATTCACTTGTGAATTCTTCGGTGATGCTGATTTATTGGATTTTGCTGATTTATTGGATTTGACTGATTTATTGGATTTGGTTGATTTATTAGGTTTGGGTGATTTATTAGGTTTGGGTGATTTATTGGATTTATTCGGTGATTTATTAGGTTTGGGTGAGTTGGATTTCTTCGGTGATGTTGACATGGACTTAGAGTTTTTAAGAGAATTCGTAGGGGAGTTTAATTTAACAACCATTATAATATATAAATATATATTTAATAAAAGTGTGTTTTATAATTTTATATAAAATTATATAATTATATAAAATAATATAATTATATAAAATAATTACGATTGTTACGTAAGATTTTACGATATCCAAATAAACCACTTGTGATACACTGACTTCATTCACGTGGTGAATTTATTGGAAACCATATAATACACACCCTTTACACCAAACACTCGCTCTTATCATAAATCGTATTTAGTTGACGGTTAACCTTAATGAATGTCGTACATTTTGCAATATCTTTCAGTCTTTTTGCCCCTACATATGTACATGTTGACCTAATTCCCCCGAGAATGTCTAGGATAGTGTCTTCAACTGGTCCTTTATATGGAATCATACGCACCTTACCCTCTGATGACCGGTATTTATTCATACCACCGTTGTGTTTATCTTGTGCGAGTTTTGATGACATTCCATATGAAATCTTATATTGTTTTCCGTCCTTTTCTACCAGTTCTCCGCCACTTTCAGTGTGTCCTGCGAAGAACCCACCTGCCATTACAAAATGACCACCGCCTGCGAATGCCTTGCTGAAATCCCCTACATTTACAATCCCACCATCGCTGATAATATGCCCTGACAATCCATTCGCAGCATCTGAACACATATCAACAACGCTCAATTGTGGAACTCCAACACCTGTTTTAAGACGAGTAGAACATAGACTACCACTACCAATTCCCACCTTTACAACATCTACCTTTGCCGATAAGATAAGTTCAGACACCATATCATTCGTTGCTACATTTCCGGCAAAGATAGTTAGAGTAGGATATTGTTCTCGTGCTTTCTTACAGAAATCAACAAATTTTGTACTATATCCATTCGCAACATCGATGGTCAATAAGTGTGGGTTAAGTTTGGCAATAAGCGCCTGTGTTTTTACCCAGTCGTTATCACTAATTCCACTTGAAATACAATAATAGTTGGGGTCCATATCAAGTGGGTATTCATCAATTGTGTAATGTTTGTGGAAAACTGTAATCATTTTGTGTTTAACTAGTTCTCGATACATCTCAAATGTCCCAGTTGTATCCATATTTGCCACCATAATTGGAATACCTGTCCACTCACGTTTAGAATGGACGAATGTAAATGTTCTTTCAAGTTGTACTTCACTTCTTGAACCGAGTGAAGAACGCTTTGGTAGAATTAGAACATCGTCAAAATCATAAAATGGGTCACTTACTACTTTCATTATAATATTTTATTATAGGGGTGGTTTTATGTAGTTTTAAGTTTCATTGAGTTTTAATAATTATTTATAATAAGATATCCCGGGATTGATTTAATAGTAATCACCCGTCTGGAAATAAGTTCCGCGTCTTTCCGGGTGTCTGATCCATTCGTAAAAGACTATAATATAGTCTTTCCATCCATCAATATCACCCCATCGCGGCATAATCTTCTGGTGCGGAACTATATTAGCCCAGCGTAGTTTCTGTAAAAGATCACCTACGATAGTATATTCGAGCATACAGAATGGACACTTGATAGATGGTTTTGTTGCCAACCAGTCAAGAAATTCACCCCATGTTACACAATCAGGATAACCATCGATATCGGTAATAATTTGCCCATTGAAACGCGTAACTGGTCCACGTGGGCGAGTCCACGGATTATCAACGTTTGGGTTTGGGTTCGATTGCATAAGCACGTTGAAATAACAGAACATACACATGAGATCCCCACTACACTTACTGTCGTGTGTTTTCCCAATGGGGATTGAACACCGTTTGTCACAAATTGGATGATCACCGCAATTCATTTCGCACATCTTGCATGTGTTCCATTTGCATTTCTGTTGTTCCTTCTTCTTCTTATTCGCAATTGCTCTAACGTGTGCTTTATTTTCTTGCATTATTACAGCACGTTGACCGCGTATAATACCGGCATCACACTCGAATGCAACCTTCAATTCGTCATTCGGGATACACCTTCGAACAAGTGTTATGTTACAGAAGTGGAGAATTGCAGTCAATCTTGAAACGGTGTCATTTGCAAAATCAGCAGCAGCATTTGCAACGACCGCTGCGTTTTGAGACTCAATCTTTGCAGCGGCGCGTTGAACTGGTGTAAGAGACGGCCATGTTTTTTTGAGATTGCGTCCATGATGTCTAACTACGGGTTTGTAATGATTGTATGTCATCCTTTTCAACCTCCATGAGAGTGGTAGTTCGTCAAAAAACTTCTTTCGACGACTGTCGAATGAATTCGCGATAACTTGCATGATTGCACTCTTCCATAAGGCGATGTAACGTTTGCGGTTCTTAATCACCAGTTGTTTCGCTTTTTTCTTGTCGGTAGTGTCCTTCTTCTTCACTTGGGTAAATGTCATCTTATATGCGTGTTCGAAGGTCATTATACCCGCGTCTACCCATTCCTTCTTCTTCGTGTCAGTCCAGTTCATTTTCGTTACTGGTTTGGTACGTCGATAAAGTAGTATGTGGTTGATATTATATATATATATATTGTTTCGAATTTTATATTATAAAAAAAATTCGAAATAAATTTTATAATTAAAATATAATATTCATTCATATTTGGATGGAGATAGACTTTAAATAACATTCGCTAAGCGACGGTCGTCGGAGAAGAAGTTACACACTTTATTACGTGATCTGTAGTGTGCCACGGGTCAACCCCCTGGAACTAGATAATACTAACACGCAATGTTGATGCCCTTGAGGTAAGACAATGATCCATCGAAAGCGTAAATACTAACTGACTGTCGCAGTGAGCGTGTCTTAATTGGTTGTTTTTTATCTTAATAAGTTGAGATATAAGGCATATCCGGACAATTTTTGTTCATTAGGAACCGATGCAGGCACATTCGCGCATTACTAACATACTATTTTATAATTTCAATGATACTATATAATCATATCTTTCTTTTTTCGATTGATAACTGGTAACCTACTTTAACAATGCATTACTTTCACCATTAAACTAATTATTTGTTTAGTCGATATTATATCAATATAAAACAAAATAATTTTACGGCGGGATATTGAATTTAACGTTTGTTATAATTAAAGTAAATATAGATTATACAAGTGCCTTTTTAAGAGCATTATATAATGTTGCTTTGTCGAGAGGTGCATTTAGAAAATCTTCATCTTGTAGAAGAGACTCTACAAATATCATTATCTTTGAGTCAATTGACCCTTCGTCTAATTCTTCATCGGTTTCTTCATCGGTTTCTTCATCGGTTTCTTGCTCTTGAACTTGAACTTGCTCTTCAACTTGTTCTTGAACTTGCTCTTGAACTTGTTCTTGAACTTGTTCTTGCTCTTGAACTTGAACTTGCTCTTCAACTTGTTCTTGAACTTGCTCTTGAACTTGTTCTTGAACTTGTTCTTGCTCTTGAACTTGCTCTTGAACTTGCTCTTGAACTTGCTCTTGAACTTCGTCATTGTCCAACTCACTATCCGATTCACAATCAGTATCATCATCTGAATTCGCAGGTGATTCCGGATAGGTAGTTTGTTTAATCGATTCGATATAGTTAATGCGTGATTGGAATCGTTCTTGAAACGACTTAGCATCATTTACTGCTTTATACAGTTTATGTATGGCATTTCCACCCTTGTATTCAAATATTCTATCGTTTTCTTCATATTGCTTGTCATGAAATACATACTGAACAGACTGTACGAGACGATCGATATCATCTAGTCCAAATGTCTCATCTGTAATTTTTTTCAAGTCTTTTGTAAATTTAGCATCACATACTTTTTTCATATCACCAATATAGGTTTCATAGTTGGCATGCGATTCAGTACACGCACACGAGATGACATCCTTTAAGAATGGTTTCATATTATTATATGAAGTTTCCTGAATCATTTTTAGTGATGAAACGCCAAAATAGTCATCAAACTCTTTTTCGAATGCTGAAAAGTTGACACGAATGCGAACACCCATGCCTCTATTCATTCCTTGGAGAAACGATAAAATACCCTTAATACCTACAATTCCATTTAGATTACGGAATGCGCGGTAAAAGTAAATACCTTTCTTGTATTCCCATGTCATGGAATCGTTCTGCGACGCCTCATATTTCAGCATCCCATCTGTCATGATTGTCATATATATATGAAAACTGTAATGCGGGGTTTTACCACATGTCTTGTTATCTACAACTCTTTTATATGTTGATCTGTGTTTCAATTGTTTTTCTCGAACAACGAATAAACTATCATCTGCGTCAATAACAGACGTATAGCATCCTTTGCCGTTTTCATATACATTGATTTTCCAACAATATTTGTGTTCATCGGGACACATGTCATATAAAATAGGATCATACCATTCCTCAACAATAATTGGTTCGTCGTCTTTGAATTTAATCGAAATCTTTAAACCATCCATTATTTGAAATAGTGATCTACAGTACATAACGAGTTCATCCTTGAATTTTTCATCTACAGGGTTTCTAAGTTCCTTAATGCATACGAGTGTTCCTTGCGATCCACCAATATACCCATCGAAGAACTCTTTATCTGTGTCTGTCATTTTTTGCGTTAACGGGGTGTATCTGTTACAGTCACTCATTTCAACCCAGTCTGCTTCTGTTTTACTAAAAGTAGAAGAGTCGGAGAGATGCGTATATACAACCACTTGGTCGCCTAAAATAATAGAACCTTTGTTTAGTCCTAGTCCAAATCGTCCAATGGTTCCGGTTGTAGCACAAGAATTTACATTCCCAAATTTTAAAATATTGGGAAAACGTTCTGATGAGATACCGATTCCATCATCGCATATGGTAAGTCGATTTTCGGTTAGGAAAATATCAATTGTAGTAGCTTTTCCCCAATCCTTTGCATTATCTAACAATTCGCCAATTGCTACAAATCGATCTTTATGATCATGTCTGATTTCAGTTATTCTGCTTTCAACAGTTTGAATATCGTTGACGTTGTGGGTTTGGTTCATTGTTTGGTTTTGTAATATATGTCTAATTATTAAATCAATTTTATACTTTTTCAATGATATTATTTATAATACGCTTTCCCGCCCCTGCGGGGGCGGGCGATCGTATGTTCGGACTTGAAGTGCCCGGGACTTAGTCCATCTTAAACGATAGCGGCAAAGTTGAACACGAGAGGCGGGGTCTGGCACAGGTGGCAATTGTCGTTGATTATGCCCCCGCGGGGCTCGTTGATGAAG
>Ga0209630_10003383_pt1 | contig 14584 bp, 12 predicted proteins | sample COG_01_FD_184745 | JGI IMG/M metagenome (GOLD analysis project Ga0209630, IMG submission 184745) | Pelagic Microbial community sample from North Sea - COGITO 998_met_01 (SPAdes) (version 2) | ecosystem: Environmental > Aquatic > Marine > Neritic zone/Coastal water | place: Helgoland, sampling... | reverse complement strand
GGCGCCGAGCCAACCTGACTCGCAGACGCCGCAGCCGCACCGCTTGCTTCAGACAGCTCTCCACTAGCCTCCCCTTCCGCCTCCGAAGCAAGCTCCAAACGCTCAACAAAACTTGAGTAGCTCGGAGGAGCTGACACCAAGGGCTTAGAGATCGAACCCAAAGGCGCGTTGAGCGCGTGCTCCTCGTAGTCCACTCGAGGGGCGCCCGTCACCTGCAAATAGGATTCGTCGGTCGCCGCATGCCCGCGCGACTGGTGACTACTCAGCCCGCCCGGCTGGTGACTGCCAAGCGCATGCGGCTTGTGCCATTTGATGAGTGGCCCTGCCTGCACACCGATCCACCCGCCCCACAGAAGCAGGAGGAATACAATGCGGCACAATCTACCTTTGATCAACATACGAACCAGCATAGCATTTCGCTTGCCACTCTACACCATCAGGACGTCGAACCAAGCCCCAAGAGCCACCCACAAGACTCCGCCCGCGCTGGAAAGGCACTCGTCTGCCCGGACAATGAACGATGCAGCAGAGTGAAAAAGGCTCATAAGAATCCGGGTGCACAAAACCCGATTTAGCACAATTAAAGAACATGCCCACCCTAACACGCGAAGGAAAAACCGCCAGTGGTGACGCGATTTGCACGAACAAAGACTTCGTGCGCGAAATCGTTCAAGAACGCGGGCGATATTCTTGCCCACCTTAAAGCAAATCAGAAAACCACACTCGAAAAATCCAACAGCGAATTCCACCAATCAGCCCCACCCCCCTCTTATTCTATCCCTCGCACAAATCAATCGACAGTTCACCGAGAAAAAATAGGGCAAGCAAACGCACGCACGCACGGGCAACGCATCTCTCTGAGTGGTCGCTCCAGCGAATCTCCCGCGCTGATCCTGCACAAGATGCGTGGGCGATGGAGCGCGAAAAACAAGAACCTCCACCCACGTGATGTGACCATGCTCGAAGACAAATGCCACTGCCGCACAAGGAATAGGACAGCAAACATCGCGCCGTTACTAGGCGCAACTCTTGCGACCTGGAAAGAGGCCGAGCCTAATCAAACCGCACCATATTTCATTCGATTCAGTCAAAGAAATATTGACGTCAAAATAGCCCCGGCAAGAGAAATAAACGCCTAACGAACACGCAGTGAGGCGTCCTACTCCGACTCAACCCGTTTAACATGCGCTTGGCTACGAAGGGAAGGATTTCTGTATCATTTGTTCCGTCTTTTTCATGGCATCGCTCATAAATCCGAGCCCTCGCAGCTTTCCAAGCAGAGGCAATGTAGCACGGCGGGTAAAATATGTAGAATATGCATGCTTTGATGTATATTGCTCAATAACTGAAGAGAACAGCCACTCTTTAATGCGGCCACTAGGACATATTGAGCCATATCTAGAGGCAACGGGCAAAACCGGTTCAGAGACTTCAAAATTCATATTATTTATATATTTATTTATCAGACCAGTCAAGATCTGCACCCCTAAAGCTCTTTCTCCTGCATCAAATGCAATTCTTGCGTAAGTAGCTAGATGCTCAATCCTGTTTTCGTCGCTTTTAAGCATCTGACGGAGACAATTTAATGCGGTCAGCAAGTATCCGACTTTCTCACTCGCATCTGACGACTCTGAATGCGCAAGGGCATAGGCGGTGAGAATTTTCTCATAGTCTTTCGATACAGAGGATTCAAAGTTAAGATTATTTATTGATTCTCCACATGGCAATCGAAGGAAATATTCTCTAACAACATTTAAATCCGGCAAGCAATCTAGTGGCTCAGCCCCCCTCACTATAACTTGTTCTGCCTCAAGAAGGGCGGCCTTGTCTTTTTTACAGCAAAAAAGATTCAACAAATATCCATCAACAGGTTCGGCAGGGCTGAATGGAACCAAAACATCAAGCCCCGGAATAAGTCGATAACTCTCATAACCCAAACGCTCAAAATCATTAATGAGAGACAGGTTAACTTCCGATCCGTGCTTCAACTCGAACATGACCAGCGGAGATGACGAAGAAAGAAAGCTTTTTCCCGACTTCAATATATTACTTTCTTCTCCTTCTGCATCAAGCTTAATGAAATCAACATCACCCCATTGATATTCCTTAGCACAGTGATCAAGCGTTAACAGCGAAACGGTCTCATGTTGCGCTCCAGATGCTGACACATTCGACAAACTATTTAATTCTGAATTTGGGCTGGTGAAAAAATCTGCCTCCCTGATTCCATCGGAAAGCCCTGCTTGTATCAAATCGATGTTGTTAAACTTATTATTAACGATACTATGCCTTAAACAAGCAGCAGTTGCTCCCGTAGGCTCAAAAGCAGACACCTTCCCCTCCTCACCCACAAGTTTGGCAATTGTAAGCGTATAGAGACCATAATTTGCTCCAATATCCACAACTTCCATACCTGGCTTAATAAAAGCACGAAGGAACTTTATTTCATCTTCAAACCAATCACCTTGCTCATGCAAAACATATGGCGTCATGAGTTGCAATGAGGATGGAATCGTCACATGAATATCATTTACGATTTTTATAGTTGTTGTATTGTTTATTTTCATAATGATTAACGCTCAATTTAAAGGCACAACAGTGTTGCAAGGTAACAGATCTAGCGATCACTCGAATGCGGCGTTAAGGCAACACCCACGAATTTAGCCCCCCCCCCCCTGGGGCAGGACGCTTAATTGAAGTTGAACTCTAGGCATCCATGATAACGTGTGACAAAAATAAAGATATGCAAGAATAAGACACCCGAGCAATAGTTGCTCAAAATCCCATCGCGGTATAGGGCGCCCTCGACCCTATAACTGCGATATTGAAGCAAGCCAACGCCTCCGGGCGGGTTGCACGAATTGGCGAACCGTGCATTAAATTACGTGCTTCGGCCTGGCTGGCAGTTCGATCGGCACAATCGGCACACAGGGTGCTCTGTTGACTCATTCCCCTAAAAAACTAAAGTTGAGGAAATTTCTACCGTAGTCTCTTATACACCCCTCCCATGGAACGGCTCACCACATCCCAAATAAACGACTTCAACAACCCACTCGCCTTCGCACGCGAGCGGGAAGCTCGTGTCGGCCAAACCCAATCCGAAACACGCGAAACGCAGAATTTCAGAACCAAGGACAGAGAAGCCTCGTTTCGGCTCGTCACTGGAGCCACCAAGCGCCTCGACACCCTTAAGAGCAACTTGGAGACCATGCTCGACCTTAGCCGCTCGGGCGAACGCATCCGCGGCGACTCGTTTAAGCGCGACACGATCTACGGCAAACTGCGCAGCCTCAGCGCTGGCTTCGACCAAGTCGTCGACTCGGTGCGTTTCGACGGCAACCCGATCTTCAGCGGCAACAAACTAACCTTGGGCATGGGCGCCGGCAGCCGCCCGCTCAGCCTCGAAACCTCCAAACTGTTCACCTACGGCGAGGATGCCCTAAATCTTTCGACCAGCAGCGAAACCGCCGAGCTCACAGTGTTTGAGACGGTCGATGACGTCATCCTCAATCAAAACAGCAGCTCCACCGGCATCACACTCAGCGGCGCCTCTTACATCGAGGGCAGTAACAGCGCCCTTGAGCTCGACAACACCAACTACAAGGTGAAAATTCTTTTCACCGGTAACGATTCTGCCGTCGAACTACGCGATCGCACCGGTGCCCTAATTGAACGCCAAGAAGGCATCAATCTCTCAGGAGAAGGCCGCGAATTTATTGACTTTGACGTCGGCGTGCAACTGCAGATCGACAAACAGCCCGTCCTCGGAGCGCTTGACGAGCTCGACTTCACCACCGACGACCCCATTGAGATCACCTCCTCGATCCTTTACCGACGACTCGACAGCCACACCTTGAGAAATGACGACAGCCAGACGGATACCCCCGATGGTGCGTCGCTTCTATTTGAGGCCTCACTCGGCAGTGCCGCAGTCGGCCAGCTAAGCGTATCCGAGCCCAAGCTGACGCCCTCAACTAGCGACTCCAACGCACTGGAGAGCGGATTCTATAACATGAACATCGAGTATCGGGGCGAAAACTCATACATCCGCCTCACCGATGCGCTGGGCCGCATTCGCGGCTTTAAGTTCGGCGTCGATCTCACCACCGAGTCCACTAGCATTGACTTTGACGGTGGACTGAGCGTCACCGTGACCAACAGCGGCAGGAGCGCGGACGGCAGCCTTCAGGTGCCGATCGAGTACAATCGTCGCCCGCCCGCCATCGAGGCATTCGATTTTCGCCAATACACCCAACAAATCGAAGCTGCCATGGTGTTGATTGACGACGAGCTCGCCCAAATGGCAGAAACAGCTGCCCAAATTCAGGCGCTAAATGCCCAACGAAACCCAGCGCTGCAGGCAAACGGCATGACCGCCGCCAGCTTGAGCGCCAGCTCCAGCCTCAACATCCTATCTGGAGGGAAAAGCGGACCGATCCTGATCAACGCCAACACCAGCAAGAGCCTCGCCCAAGCGGCCGACCAGATCTTTGCGACGACCACCGCCTTCGGCACGCAAGCCAACCAAACACCCGAGCAGCTGGCCTCCCTTCAGCTGGCTTCCGCAGTCAACATCCTGAGCTAGGCAGGCTGCATATTCGGCTGTCGCACGTCAAAACAACGTCACCCATACCCCGCCCCGACGACTTTAGATGAACAACCCCTACCACGCACAGGCGCAAGCGGCGAATCGAGACGCCGCCATTCAGCGACTGCTGGAGCTCTACAGCATCGCGATTGAGGCGAATGCCAGCGGTGACCAGGAAACGCTCGCGCACAGCTTAGCGCTCCTAAAAAAGACCCTCAACCCGGAGGCCAACCCTGCCTTGGCGCGCGAGCTCGCATCGCTCTACACCACCGCAGCGCAGGCCGCCCAAAACAAGCAGCCCGCACTGGTGGCCGAGATCCTTGAAAGGTTGCGTGGCTTTTGGGTCGCACGCGACCGAATCGAAAAAAAACATTTTTTTTCAACAAATCCTTAAAGTTATTTTAAGCACTGCCGTAGTTAATAGTATCAGACCAAGAAATGGTCCGATAATTTAAAAACCAAAAATAACATACTAGAAAAGTAATATTATGGCAGATGTATCACTCAACTCGGGCATTCGTTCCAACCTCCTTCAGCTGCAGCGCTCTTCCGCGTCGTTCCAAACTACGACCGAACGCTTAGCTTCCGGCAAAAAAGTCAACTCGGCGATCGACAGCCCGACCAACTTCTTTGCCGCCGTCAATCTCTCCGACCGCGCAGAGGCACTGAACTCCCGCCTCGACGGCATTGGACAGGCCGTCCAAACCGTCAAGGCAGCCGACAACGGTATCAGCACCATCCGCAGCTTCGTCAGCGCGATGAAGGGTGTAGTAAATAACGCCCTCGGCAACACCGACGGGGATGCACGCGCCGCCTTAGGCCGTCAATTCAATGAACTGCTGGTTCAAGTCGCACAAACCGCCAGTGACGCGAGCTACCAAGGTGTCAACCTCCTGCAAAACAATGAGACCAACACGGTTCAGTTCGGCGAAACCTTCGATTCGTCCAAACTGGATGTTCTCGGCTTCGACTTGGGCGGGCCTGGCTCGGACGTCGATGCCAACGGTGAGGTCGCCGCCGCGGCACAGACCGCGGTAGTCGAAATCGCATCGACCGCATCGGCGGTATCGGTGTCTGCCTCGGGCTACAGTGCTTTCTCCGAAATTGCAGCTGCTACCCAGACTGAATCATTTGCTGGCGTTGGCGGTTTCCTCACTCAAAGCGCCGCCTCCGATGCCGCGGGCGGAGTTGGCTCCGCTGCCGTCGCTTCCGCCGCGGGCGGCACTCAAGCCGTGGATGTCGCATTCTACATGGCCAACCAAACCGGTGATGCCGCCATCGGCATCCAGGGTGCAGGCAGCCTGACAGGCTCGATCGACTGGAGCGGCGCGAGCTACAAGGATGATCTCGCTGCAGTGGTCCAACAGCTCGAGGCCTTCGACTCTGAATTGAAGACGCAAGCCAGTAGCCTGTCGCAGAACTTGGCTTCGATCACCATTCGTGAAGAGTTCAGCAATAACCTGATCAACACCTTGAATGAAGGTGCCGACAAGATGACACTGGCTGACTTGAATGAAGAAGGCGCGAATCTGCTCGCCCTGCAAACGTCGACTCAGCTCGCGACACAGTCGCTCTCGCTCGCTTCGCAGCAATCCCAGGGAGTGCTACAGCTCCTCGGATAAAACGCTCGGGATGACCTAGAAGGCATCCCGCTCCACACACTCAAAACTTCAAGGAGCAGACGAAAGTCTGCTCCTTTTTTGTGTGCTAGAGCACACCGTTGACCTAGACTATCATGAGGCGCTGGATATTCATCGACCGGCGCCTCAAGCCAGTTGCGACGAGACCATTACCAACACACCTAGCAAAGAGCCGGCGGGGTGCAGGCAAAATTTTCCAGCCGCACGGACTACCCGCCCGCGCATCAGGCAAGCCTCGCCACTAAAAAAAAACAACACACACCATCTAACTGACCTAAAGCAACTTACAAAAAACCATCCAATTCTGGCACTGACGGTGCTTAGCAAAACCACATAACACTTGCTTAGGCGGGTGCTCTGCTAAACATCATTCATATAGTTCATCATGCCCGACGCCGCGCCACACTTACCGATTCGTGCCAACCAACCAGTACTTGCCCAAAATTCACCGCATACCACAATGCCGATCTAAGGCGCATTCAGCCTGCCCAGTTCGCAGCTCACCAACCACTTCAGCGTATGCCCCTCAGTGACTCACCCCCAAAAGACTGCACCGCAGCGACCCGCCGCTTGCATCAGCACATACTATTGCAGGAATTGCGGCCAGCCCTAGATGGCATGGTCAACGACGGTGACACCCGCCAAGCCATTGAACGACTCAAAGCGTGGATCATCGGCAATCCGCTCGATGAGGACGCTTTCATCCTGCTCGGTGAACTCTACGAGCAGGCCGGCGAAACCAACGCAACGGTGGTGACTCTGCAACGCGCTCTGCAACTGAAAGAACTGTCAGCAAGCTATCAACCCTCACCGAGCCTGCTTCGCTTCCAGGAAATCGAGTCCGCCGCGGTGAATGATCCGACCAACCCGCTCTTTCCAGGCTTTGACATTCAAACCAATCGCGAGGGCGACACACGCGGCGCCTTTTTAAAACAACACGCGGAACGCAAGGCAGCCCATGAGTAAAGCACCACACACCCTCTTTGAGGTGGCTCGCAAAATGCACCAAACAGGGCAAACCGAAGCCGCTGCACTGCACTACGCGGATTTACTCCAAGTGGAGCCGGACTACCCGCACGCAGGCTACCTCTGCGCGGTCGCGCTGGTCAGCTTGAATCGGGCGGATGAGGCGCTGCCCTATATCCAGGCACACCTCAAGCAGCGCATGGACCACGCACCTGGTTGGATCACCCTCGGCGGCTGCTACGCACACCAAGATAAAATCCCCGAGGCCGCCGCAGCATACCAAGAAGCCCTGCGCTTCGAGCCGAAAAACTTCGACGCCGCCCTCGGTTTAGGGCAACTGCTGATTAAACAAGAAAGCTGGAAGGCGTTGAGCCAGTTTGCCGATCCAATCCTACAACTCAACCCAAGCAGCCTACCTGCCCTCGGCTTGAAGGTACGGGCGCTGACTGGCTTGGAGGATCACAAGTCCGGCTTGGCTGCTTGTGTTGACTTTTTGGCCCGCAATGAATTTTCGGAGGAATGCTACAAATGGGCTCAACAATGCTTTCATCAGGTGCCGCATCCTAGCGAGGCACTGCTCGAGCAAATGAAAGCGCCCGAGCACATCGAGTGCTGGATCTTGCACTATGACGCCTGCCTGCGGGCGAAGCGGCTGGAAGCTGCGCTGGAGACCTTAAACCGCATCCGCGAGGCCGACCCCGACTACCGGCACTTGAGCCTCGCATTTATCGCCGACTCGCTGCAAAACGCCGAATTCTACGCTGAAGCCGAGCCTCATCACTGGGAGCTTTTGGCCAAAAATCCGCAGGATGACCAGCGCCTAATCCGCCTAATTCAGAATACGCTCGCCTTTGCCAAGTGCGGCCACTCGGAAAAATATGCCGATGCGCGCGAACTGGCAACGATCCTCTTCGCCCGCGCCGGCGATTCGATCGAGTGCTGCGCAGTGATGAACGACCTCTACATGCACGCCTCGCGCCCGGAGTTGGCGCTGCCCTATCAAGAGCGCATTCTCGCCGAACAACCCGAGCATCCGCTGGCCAGTCCCTATCTATTCGTACTCAACTACGACGAGCGCCGGCCCGCGGATGAGATTTTTCAAGCGCATCGCGATTGGGGCCGCCGCTATCAGGCCAAGTTCGACGCTAGCCACCACTTCGAAGCGCGCGAGCGCAATCCCCAGCGCAAACTGCGCGTCGGCTACCTCTCCCCGGACTTGGGACAGCACCCGGTCGGCTTTTTCGCCATCGACATCTTTAAAGCGCATGACCCCAACACGGTCGAAGTGTTTCTCTATTCGAACCGGCATGAGGAAACCGGCGACGACAAACTGTCGCAAGCATTTCGCGCGCAGGTAGGCGACGATCACTGGCGTTGGACGCGGGGACTTTCGACCGAGAAGCTGCGGGATTTGATCCGTGACGATGCGATCGACATCCTCATCGACATGGCCGGACATACTGGGCACAATCGCCTCGATGCACTCGCCTGCCGCTCCGCCCCGATTCAAGTGAGCTGGCTCGGATACCCGAACACCACCGGACTGGAGACGGTCGACTATCGGCTCTCCGATGCGATCACTGAACCGAAGGGGGCTGCCGATACGCGCAGCACCGAAACCATCTACCGGATGCCGAACGGCTTCCACGTGTTCAATCTGCCTGCAGAGCTGCCCGAGCCTGCGGAACCGCCTTGTCTCAAGCGCGGTTATGTCACCTTTGGCAGTTATAATAACATGAACAAGCTCGGCTCGAAGAGTGTCGAGCTCTGGGCCAAGCTGCTGAAACGGGTCCCCAACTCAAGGATTGTACTTAAACACAAAACCCTCGCCTTTGTGGACAATCAGGAAACCCTCCGCTCGCTGTTTGCAATGCATGGTATACAAGCACATCGCCTGATCCTCAAAACCACGACCCCGGGCATGGTGGAGCACTATCATAGCTACGGAGAGATGGACATCGCACTCGACCCAATCGCCTACAATGGCACCACCACCAGCTGCGACGCGCTCGCGATGGGCGTGCCGATACTGACGCTCCCCGGCCAAACGCATGCCTCGCGCGTGACCGCCAGCCTGTTGCATCGGGTCGGGCTGGATCGCTGGGCGGCGCAATCCGAGGAAGCATTTTTACAAATCGGCTCGCTGGCCGCTCAAAATCCAACGATGCTGCAACAGCTCAGGCAGGAATTGCCCCATCGTTTTCGCCAATCTCCCTTAGGCGATGGGCCAGCCATGGCGCGCGACTTGGAACATGCCTACCGTGATATGTGGCAAACATTTTGCTATGAAAACGCTAGTGCCAAAGCCGCAAGCACCACTGAAAACGATTAACTGAAAAATACACCAACGAACCACCGAAAACGATGAATACTGAAGAAGCCGCGAACCACCTAGATCCACAAGTGATTAAAACCTACGAAGAGGCCGTTGCACTGGCCAGAGCCGAGGGAGACAAGCAGGACATGCCGAAGGCCGTCGAACTGATGGAACAAGCCGCAGAAGCCGGTCACCCGATGGCGCAATGCAATATGGGCTACTTTTACACAGTCAGCGACACGGTCGAAGTGAATCATACCACCGCAGCCACATGGTTTCAAAAGTCGGCCGATCAAGGTGTGCCCCAGGCGATGTTTAACCTCGCTCGACTGTATCGTGTTGGCAGCGGCGTCGAGGAGAGCGCGGAAAAGTCGCTGGCACTACTTCGCGAAGCCGCTAGCCTCGGCCACCCGGAATCACTGCACAACTTGGGCATCTTTCACTTCGCAGGCGAAATGGGCGTGGAACAGGATTACCAAGCCGCCGCGGTGTTTTTTGAAAACGCCGCACAAGCCAAACACGCGCCCTCACTCTACAGCCTGGGCCTGTGCTACAGCCTCGGGTACGGCGTCGAGCAAGACGAAGTAAAGGCGGTCACGCTCTACGAAGATGCCGCGCGTATCGGCGACACCAATGCGGCCTTCAACCTCGGCCTCTACCATTATTATGGCAAAGGTGGTCTCGATGTGAACCCACAGCGAGCGAAAGAACTGTTCGGTGCAGCCGCAGCACATGGACATGCCAAAGCGCGCGCTGCATTTACATCGATCGAAAACAACGAGTCCCTAGAGGAATCGACTGTCGAAGTGACTGAATAAACGGCTCACCGCGCAAAGCCCTACAGGTGCCCCAATAAAGGGCGTCTCCATAACGCCTGTCAGTCGCGCCACCCCGTGCTGTATGAAACACGGAGTGGCACGACTCGCGCAGTGCAAGACAGTCTAATAGTAGGCTGAAAACTCTTCTCGCTGCTCTTGTTTGAAGCGCGCGAGCTTGTTACGCAGCGTGCGGATACTCACCGCCATCCATTCGGCCGCCTGAGTACGGTTGCCCTCGGAGCGTTGCAGACATTTGAGAATCAATTGACGCTCCACCGCGGCTAGGCTCAAGTCCTCGCTGTCTTCGATAATAGTCGCCGCTTCACTTTGGGCCGTATTCTGGAAATGAAGTACCTGTTGCTGCTTATCTTCGACGTGATCGACAAAGGAGGGATTGAGCCCTAAATCACCGTCGAATTCACCGACCTGTTGTAGGTAATAATTTTGGATCTCCAGGGGCAAAGCGGAAGCCCGAACCTGATCCCCACTCACAGTCATAATCACTGCGCGCTCAATGACGTTTTGCAGCTCACGAACATTCCCCGGCCAGTTGTAACAAAGTAGTGTGTTTTTACAGTTCGGGTCGAGTGCCTCTAGTTTGCGCCCGTGCTTGCGGGCAAACTTTTTTAGAAAAGTATCGGCGATCAGCAGCACATCTCTGCCTCGCTGGCGCAGGGAGGGCGATTCAAGCGGGAACACATTCAGTCGATAGTAAAGATCCTCGCGAAAAGTCCCCTCTTTGACCGCTTGAACGAGCGTTCGATTGGTGGTGGCGAGAATGCGCACATCGACCTTGATCGTCTTTGTCCCACCGACTCGCTCAAACTCACGCTCCTGCAGTACGCGTAACAGTTTAGCCTGCAGCGGCAACGAAATCTCACTCACCTCATCCAGCAGCAGCGTCCCCCCATCGGCCAGCTCGAAACGCCCCATACGACTCTGCAAGGCGCCGGTAAACGCGCCTTTTTCATGGCCGAAGAACTCGCTCTCAATCAAACTTTCGGAGACGGCCGCACAGTTCACTTTAATAAACGGTTTGTTACGCCTCTGACTGGAGTTGTGAATCGCCATCGAGATCAGCTCCTTACCCGTCCCCGTCTCGCCGCTGATCAGCACCGTAGCATCCGTCTGCGCCACGTTTCGAATCAGCTGCTGCAGCGCATTCATCGGCTCCGACTCGCCGACAAGATTCCGATTGCCCGTTGAGCTGGTCTCCGAGGTGAGCCCTTGATTCACTCGGATCAAGCGCTCCAGCTTGTTCACCTTTCCCAGAATGATGTCGATCTCATCGTGCGAGAAGGGCTTCAACATGTAATCAAAGGCACCAAGCTTCATGCACTGCACCGCCGATTCAATCGTGCCTTGCCCCGTAATCATGACCACCACTGGAGGGCGCTCCATGCGTTGAATCTCCTCCAACAGATCGGTCCCCAAGCCGTCGGGGAGATTCACATCGCAGAACATCAAGTCGAAACTCGAGTCGCTGGCAAACAAGACTCGCCTCGCCTCATCGAGCGACGCGGTCGCCCTTACCCGAAAACGTTTTCTCGTCAAGAACTCCTGCAGTGTCTTACGTATGATGAGTTTATCATCCAGAATTAATACGCTTTTAGCTGGCATAGATTGCTCGGAGAGTAGTGCGGAATTTCAAAAGGCAGCAAAAAGAAAAAAAACAGAACGATGGGGCAGACGTCGCCACACTCTGAACGCTACTCGGCGAGTGCATTCGGCGAACAAGAACGCACGCTAGTTCGCAAATTCAATGCTAAATTCCTTTTGCCACAAGAACAAATTCACTAAAGGCCACCCCAACATCGGGTCGACCTGCCCTTCATCCGAAAGCGCTTCGCGCACATCATGACAAAGCAGTTGAGCCGGGCCGGCACTCGATTTCAGCATCGATTGATACAGCTCCCGCCACTCAGCCTCAAACATGTCAAAGAAGGGCACGGGAAAACTGACCTTGCGCTGTTTCAAGATGCGCTCGGGCACACGCCCCGCGAATGCATTGCGCAGCAGCCGTTTGGATTGAATCAAGCCTTCCCGCTCCAAGTCGTAAACCGACTTACCGCGGAGATCCTCCACTCGAAGCCCCGACTGCAATGCCATTTTGTAGCTATCGGGCAGGCGAAATAACCATTCCACCAAAGTATGATCAGTAAAAGGCACACGCCCCTCCACAGAAGCCGCCATGGTCGAACTGTCCAAGCGACTGAGCAGGCCTTCCAAATTCACCCGAGCATGTACTTTCAGGTAGGCCGAGAAAGTTGAATCATCCGTATAGTCGGTGAACATCTTTTTATAATATGCATCCACCGGATCTTCACTGCCAAGCGGACAGAGCCGGGAATCCAAAAGGGAGTTCAGACGATCTTTTGGAATCCAAGAATTCATTCTGAAAAAATGCGCCTGCCTCGACCCAGCTGCATCCGCCCCGTAGGCAGCCTTAAAGCATGCCTCGTCCATTTCTCCGCCACCGCGATGCATACGATCCCAATCAAACGCAGTAAAAGTGGGTAGTAGATAGCCGCCAAACACTTCATCCGCACCCTCGCCAGACAAAGCGACTTTATACTTGCTGCTGAATGAATTCGCTAGGCGATAAATCGGCACCTCATTGGGCGTACTCAGCGGCAGCCCCTTTTCCCCAATCAACCAGGACCAGTCGCTAAGATAGTCGGCCCGATTCAGGCGAATCTCATCATTCTGCACTCCGTGATAGTGCGCGTTTTCCCGAATGGACTCCCACTCATTAAAGCCCTCTTGATCGTACCCAACACTGAAAGTGCCGAGACGACTCCCCGCCTTCTGGGAAGCCAGATGACTGAGGATACTGCTGTCGATGCCACCACTTAAAAAACCGCCCACCGGCACATCACTGAGCATTTGACGCTGCACCGCAGCATCCAAGAGTCGGCGCGTTTCTTCGCTGGCCTCTTCGAACGAAATATCAGTAGGAGTCAGTGACGCTTGGCAGGAAGGCAGCTTCCAATACGTGCTGACCTCAGGCTCCCGCCGGTGCCTCCAGCTCCAATATAAATCCGTACCGGGCTCGATTAAGCGCACACCGTCGACCAACGTACGCGAACCCAAGCTGGTTCGAATGGTCCGCAGATAATGTGAGACGGTGCCGATGTCGATTTTTCGTTCAATATCACTGAAGGCGAACAAGGCTTTCATCGACGAAGCAAAGCGTAGCTGTCCCGCTTCGAAGTGATAGTAGAGCGGCTTCACACCCAGCCGGTCGCGCACCAGCCAACAGGCATCCTCTCGAGGGTCATAAAAGGCAAATGCGAACATGCCATCGAGCCGCCCCAAACATGCGCGGCCCCAGCGCAAATAAGCCTGCATCAGCAGTTCCGTATCGCAGCTCGTCTTGAATTGAACCCCAGAATCCGACAGCTCCTTGCGTAGCGCCTTGTAGTTGTAGAGTTCACCATTAAACACCAGGGTCACGCCCGTCGAGCGCTCCACCCAAGGTTGCTGGCCGGACTCCGGATCAAGAATAGCCAGTCGACGGTGCCCCAAGCAGACGCCTTTCGACTGGAAAAAACCTGCCCCATCCGGACCGCGCCGTTGCATCCATTCGGCACCGCGTTCGACTTCCTTCCGCGTTCTCGGCGAGATCGAGCGCGCGCCACAAATGCCAATTATTCCACACACAGTTTCAACACGGGGCTGCGTCCGCCTTAATGGGAACCTTGCTCGGCTCCAGCTTGGCCTTTCAAGCCTTGAATCAAATTGTCATTCAGCTCGATAATCACCAGCACGCCGGCGCGCGTTGGCTGCGCAAGCATTGTGAATGTGCGCTTCTTCACAAACAGCCCCAAGCTCAGCAGACTGGTGCGCACGTCTTCTTCGAGCGAACTGCTCTCCGACGACCAATCCGCGCAGAACACATCCCAAACCTTTTGGTTGAACTTAAGCGCTTCATCAATGCCGCTGTCGTAGCCGAGCTCCTCATCTTTTCCGAGACATGCACGCAACTTGCCCGCAGCCATCTCGAGAATCGAAATCTCGACCTGGCGTCCGGATCCCGCAGAGTACATCTGCGTCTTTCGATAGAGCTTGGTCAGGTTATTCTGCATGGGAAATTAACTCGGTTTCGTGGGTGATCGTAGCCTGAAGATCTTTCAAGGCGGAGTAATACTGCGCATCTGCAAGCTTAGCCGTCACCGGCTCTAACGATGCACTCAGACTGGGGGCAGCCTTCAGCACCTCTCCCAACAGTTTATTAAACGATTGAAGCAAAATT
>Ga0209630_10003381_pt1 | contig 14592 bp, 4 predicted proteins | sample COG_01_FD_184745 | JGI IMG/M metagenome (GOLD analysis project Ga0209630, IMG submission 184745) | Pelagic Microbial community sample from North Sea - COGITO 998_met_01 (SPAdes) (version 2) | ecosystem: Environmental > Aquatic > Marine > Neritic zone/Coastal water | place: Helgoland, sampling... | reverse complement strand
GGCGACGCTGGTTGGGGTGCTGATTCACAAGTCTGCACCATGGGAAAGTCTTTAAACGATGGTGTGGTTGACATCTCGTCTAGCTCTCGCATCAGATCACTTTCGTCGATGTCGAGCAGTGGCTCGCTGCCTAATGTTGTGTTTATCTCTAAGACTTGATCGGTGAGCTCTGTCATGGTCTCGTTGAGCTGGTCGATCTTGTCGATGGTATTATTCTTATTAAATTGCTTAAAGGCATTGGCCGTCTGCTGCAACGCCTCAATTTGCATCGCCGTGATATTTAATTGCTCGACGGCGTACTTGCGCTGCATGACCGTGTCGATGCGCTCGCGGCACTTTTCCATGTAATGGATGACGATCTTGCGATGCTTGGCCTGGTGCAAGAGTGATGATTTGTCGACTTTCTGACGCATTTGCTCCTTGATCTCGTCCTCAAGCTGCTCCTTCTGTCGCGTATATTTGCGGAGCATTTCTTTTAAGATTGCGTCGATCTCGTTGAGCTGTTGGATACATTTGGATGCCGTGTTTCTTTTTCGCAAAAAGATCGACCGTACGCACCCCATATTTATAAGTTAGATAATATATTTATAAGTTAGATAATATATTTATACACGATTGGTACGTTTATACACGAGCGCTCGGGGAAGTCGTAAAAGTAATCGGGTTCGTGACATTCCATTTGTCGCCACGTGTACCAAGTTTCGTTTTAAGAACGATATTTTTTTTGCCGTGCCAATTGTGAATATCTAAATGTTTGAGAAGTTCTGCCTTTTTATCATATTCTGCAAAACAGCACGGGCATTCGAAATGTGGCACGAGAGTGTGGACTTTTGTTAACTCATAACCATGTTTATGCTCCAACGGTGTTGTATAGCACCCCACGTTAAAACGTTTTGGGTCGCCAAACGTAAAATCGCATCCAAAGCACGTATATGACAGCTTTCTTTTTTGGTGTTTGGTTCGTATATGCTCGCTGAGATCGTTTTTACGGTCATGTGGAACCACGTGCGGACAATGTGGGCATCGTATCGTCTCTTTATACCGTTTGTAATCAGGTGACTTATTGCGAGTGCGTTTAGGTGAGTATTTTCGCTTAGACTGTCGCTTAACCGTCGATAATTTTGTCTGTGCAATTTTTGTCTTTTGTCTGTGAGCTTGCTCTCTTTGATCTTTCAAAAACAAGCCATGACAGCTTGCGCCGCAGAAATCTTTGCCATTCTGGGTATACTTGTTCGGCCCAGTAATAAATTTGCATTGAGGGCATTTGCACTGTTCGCATACTTTCAAACCATTGATTTCATCCCATTCCTTTTGTTTTTTAAGACTGTTGCAAACGCTGCATGTTTTAAACTCGGATTCGCACAAATTGCACACGCGTTTACCATTGATCAGTGACTTTGTTGGTGAACGATTACATTCGCTGCATTTTTCTTCGCTTTCGGTTTCGCTTTCGGTTTCGCCGTTGCTTTCGGTTTCGCTTTCGGTTTCGCCGTTGCTTTCGGTTTCGCTTTCGCTCCCGCCTTCGCCGTTGCTTTCGGCGTTGCTTTCGCCGTTGCTTTCGCCGTTGCTTTCGCCGTTGCTTTCGGTTTCGCGTTCGCTCCCGCTTTCGCCGTTGCTTTCGGCGTTGCTTTCGCCGTTGCTCATCATAGTATTATGTAAGTCATCGCCGCTCCTTACAAAGTCATCGTCGGCGAAACTCCGTTCAAAGCTCTCGTTGCCGTGGTCGTGAAAGTCCAAGCTCTCAATCGACACAGATTCCGAATCTTTATGGGCTTTCAATGACGTAAGCTTCCCCTCGGCCTTCTTTAAGTTGCTCGAAATTGTTTCGTTGTACTCTTTGACTTTCGCGAGAGTGTCTGCAATCGTGTCCTTCTTTTTACGTAGAATTGATGCATTCTCTACTGCCTTTTGGGCCTTTGCGTTTGCCTCATTATACTTTGACAACATTCCGCTGGCTTCGATTTCGGCATCTTTCGCATCGGTTTTGGCTTTGTTAGCGGCGTCTTCCGCATCTTTCCCTTCTTGCTGTGCTTTATCGAGATCGAGTTGAAGCATTTGGATTTTTTGTTTGGTTTCTGCAAGATACTTACAGCGTGACTCCGCCGTGAGATTGACGACATCGAGTCTCGCATTAGCCGCCTCGAGATTCACTTTAGCCACTTTAGATGTTGTATTAGCTGCCTCGAGCGTTGCATTAGCCGCCGTAAGACCCACCTCGACCGAGAGCAAATCAGTTGATGTAGTATGGACATTCTTTTCGGTCTCCAAATTCGTTAATTTTAATTGTTTTATTTGAGCTTTGACTTGCTTTTTTGCTTGATTTGCGGCCCTCACCATTGCCAATTTGCGCTCAAGGTAGAACTGAAGCTCGTCATCGGAGCTCTCGTCGCTTTCGTCGCTTTCGTTGCCGTTGCCAGCTTCGTCGCTTTCGTTGCCGTTGCCAGCTTCGTTGCCGACGTCGCTTTCGGCTTCGTATCCACTGACGAGACTGTCGAGAACGCTTTCATCAATTAACAGGTCTTGCGTATTATGCATGGTCTCGAGGGTAATGATTGTGGGGGTAATGATTGTGGTGGTAGTCATGTCGGATTGCATTTGCTTGCGTTTGTTTGCGTTGGTTTGCGTTGGTTTGCGTTGGCTTGCGCACATGGCGTCGGGCATGTCGGGGTGGCAAGGCATGTTGGGATGGCAAGGCATGTTGGGGTGGCAAGGCATTATGATGGAATTACGCAAGGGATATTATAAAAAATCACTCTGGACAAAGACATCAATGGTACGCCATGTTATATACGATCGGCCCTGGACTTTTGTAGTCTATTGTATGTACATGTTAACTAAAGAAGTTAAGTGAGTTTGTTTGTCACACCGATTTGAATTTTACACGGATACACCATTAAAGTATTATTACAATTCAACACGCGCGTTTTGCCGCCAAAAAACCCATAAAGGCCACCACAGCCACACGTATATCCACCCACATATCCACCCACAAATCCACCCACATTACTATTTATCTAAAAACGGTCCGCCCTATGCTCGTATATTTGCAGATGCTTTTGTGGATGCTTGTGGATGCTTGTACACACCCGAGCAAGTATCATAATACGACTATTTATTTTCTCTCATATTTAAACACGATGCAACAATTCATCCAACATATATTTCACAACGACGAAGATGCTGCGCATGAGTGCGTTCTCGCGATGGCAAAGAAGAAGAGCAACAAGTCGCTCTATGGACAACTGAAGATACTCTTGGTTACCCACAAGTTCCCAGACGGCGTCAATCACCTCTTTTACCACCAGAAGACGCTCCGCGACTGGCCCACCACGCCAGACCAGCAGCGAAATGCGCTAGTGAGGATGGCCCGCCTGCTGGCGCGCTTGCCCTCCGACGATCATGTCCTTAATTTGGCCACGGTAGCTTTCGACTTCGCCTTTTCGGACGAAGAGACACATCGTCCAGAGCTGCGCTTGGCCCGCCGATTGGCGCGCGCGTTGGTGTGGGTGCGTCGCAAGACGGAGATCTCCACTCGACGTGATTTGGCAATTAATGACGTACGCGAGATGTTGAAAATTAAGAACGGCATCGAAGCCATGCTCTTTAAACAATTTGAAACAATGTATGACAAGACGCCACAGATTGCGCCACTTTTTTTGTATGCACTGGTAGCGCGGCGGTTTTATGAGCACGGTCGACCGGCGGATTACGTGAGCGTGCCTAGCGTGCCTAGCGTGCCACTATCGGGGCGCGTTGGTAGCAAGCGCAAGCTATCTGCGAGTACGGAACCACGCAAGCGATCGCGCGGACATACTGAACGCTCATATTTGTTGCCGTTAGTTGCGCGAATCGACGCTGCGGCTGGGCTCGACCCGGAGCTTATTCGTCAGCGTAAGCGGTACACTCCCGACCGTATAAAGGGTGAGGCGATCGTCGCGACCGAGTACTGTGGTACAAACCCACACAAAACGCCTACAATGATCGTTAAGACCGCTACACGATGCTTCTGGCTAAAGGGGCCGTATTTAAATGCAAAAAAATTACAATACCAGGTTGATATTGATCGAAAAAAGGCGCAGTATGGATTAACACCAATTGAGATTGAAATTATTCGCGAAGACAATCGCTATTATTTGATTGCACCGCCGTACAATGGAGCAATAACAAATGTCACGGGCAAAACTGGCGACCAAATCGTGCACGAAATCGTACGCATCCTGGTTTTTCGAGCAGCGTTTAGAATATGCAACACAACTCTCGATAATATTTTGATAGGAATCGATGGTGGCGCGCTGTCGATCAGCGAGCCCAAAGGCGAGCGTCATTCGCAGCAATTGCTTTTTTCAAAGGCGAGCAAAGCCATTCGCGGGCGTATCAAGCGTTGGATCAGTGAAAATCAAGCGGCCTTTCGCGAGGAGGTGCTCAAGTACGGTGATTCAGCGCGTAAACTGTTATAAAGATTTATTTATAATGTGTACTTAAATGATGACAATTAGCACACGATAATGCACAGACAGCCATCTCTGTATAAATGTACTTGTTTGCATTTCGTGAGAGCGGCTGCCGCCTTTCTCTTGTGTCCCGATTTTCTATGACGTTCGCGGCAGGTTGGACATAGTTTGAAACGCGTATCGTGCGTTCTATGACAAGTCCTCTGTGTACACGCCTTCACCATTACATTTTAAATAATATAAAGCTATATTTATACTGTAATTTAAAAATAATTATAAAATTAAAATTCCACCCCGTTCGCTCTCAAACATCACCGATTCTTGTACTCCTTTAAGCTGCTCGATGAAACCAACCCAGCTGTCGGCAACCGCCTGGTCGTTTACGCTCTTTAAAACACTCCCGGGTGTGATATTCCGCGCGTGAAAGGCTGCAGAGCCAGGATCCACGTCAGCCACGACGATTTTAAAATGATTCTGTTGATGTGGGTCCGCGTAACGGTCGAGTCGAAATTGAGCTACGTGATTCATTCGCAGCGGCGTTAATGTCATTCCAGCAACTTTCATTACCTGCCGCGTCAAAGGCATATCTTGTAATGTCATTAAAGACCGTACCGGCGGCGCTGTTTCGTGTTTTGCAAAGTTGTAGTCGAATGCTATTCGCTGCTTTTTTGATGCTCGGATGACGTCGATATATACTTTGCTACCAAATGGCGCTCGATGCAGCAGGCCATTTAAGGGGAGACTGACTTGTAGATTCGGCCGCCAGACTTCGCCGTAGTTATCTACCTTAAAACTTCCTTCGGGGGTTGTGACCTGGTATATAAAATCATACTTTTGCAGCCCCGATCTCGCCATCAAACCATTCTTTATTACATCTGAGACCATCACACCAGAATTCACGCCATGCTGTTGGACGGCGGCCTTGGTGGAATTTGAGGTGCGGTAAGCTAATCGATCGTATGTCAGCACTCTAGGAGGTATCTGCTCATGTGTCACCTTCGGCGGACCAGTCGTAGCGCAATCGCCCGCGGCGCACGGTTCGCAGAGAAAGTTCTTAAACCCGTCTGCACGCATCTTGTGGATTTCATCGATTCTATCGGCCTCGACGTGGTCGAGTAGCGTTGCCAATAGCGCATGCGCGCCAGCGACGCCATAGGCGTACTTGGAATACCATTCGTTGAAGGTAACGGGTGTAATCCCATCCTTCGAGCGCCTGTGACCGCCGAGCACGTGCGTCTCCCAATGAGCGGCGAGTTTCTCAACGTCATTGCAGACAGAATGGTTGGCGACGTGCTCATATTGCGCTTTGGTTGGCGATTCGGTGGCAAAAGCCTTCTTAGCGAGTGCCATCCACTTCTCGACCTGTTGTTCGTTGGCAGAATTGTCCATAAGCTCAGCTATTATGACTTTAGCACGATTCGATGGAATAAGCATATTTATTTCAGTGGCATCTTTCATTTTCATTGTGTTTATGCCAATCACTTCGCCATGTGCGTTGGAACCAGTGCCTCCTGAATTGCCAGGATTTATTGCGGCGTCAGACACCAGATAATATTGTTCCTGCGCCAATTTTAAGCCGGATAGACGCCCTTGAGTGTTGAGTTGATATTCGGTCCCAAGGGGATATCCTCTTGTTTCAATAGTTTGGTCGTCTGCTGTCAAAAAAGCGTCCGAATCACCGATTGTCAGGGTGGGGATACTATCGCTACCGTAAGTATCCTGGAGGATAGCTTTGACGCGCTTAAGTTCGCGCGGCGCGAGCTGCAATAGCGCAATATCGACATCCGGCGATATGCCACGTACATAGACGGGGATGTCGACAGAGTGTGCACACGGAAGGCGGATAAACACATACTGAGCGCCATTGACGACGTGGGCGTTCGTTACAATTGTTCCTTCTTCGACGGCGTCGTGCTTGGGAAACCAGCCGGTGCCGGCTACCATATGTGAATAGGCTGGTTGCGCTTGACTGGCGATAATCTGTATGACTGCGTTAAGGTCGCGATTCATTTGATAGATATGTCGTAGATATATATAGCCGTTTTTCTTTATAAATTTGTGATCATATTTAATATCTGCCGATACTCGATGCCTTTCTTTTCGTCAAATGCTCTTTCTGGGATAAGAATGGAAACTCCATCTTCGCCGTCTTTAGTGCATTTGTTACCAGTCACAAACAAGTATTCGTCGTCGTAGTCGAATTTGGTAGAGGCCAACCTCGAATTGCCTGTATATATTGCCGATTTCACGCTACGATAAAGTGCATTGTTTGTTTGCTCATAGAAGTATTGCTTAATATCGTCAGAGACGAAACCCGGACTAGGTATTGAGTCGAGCGTAATTTTGTCGTTTTTATATTTTGGGACACAGCATGGGCATACGTACCCAAATCCCGATATGCGTCCAAAACGACACCAGTCGATACGGTCGTCTGTACACAGCTCAATGTCGCGAAAGTCGTTGAAAAAGGAATCGTGTGTGTCGAAATACGAGCTTTCAAAGAGCATTGTCTTGATGTCGTCCGTGAGCACCGACTGCTTTGCACCGATGGTTATGTTATTTCGATGGATGGCTTGCTCGGATCTCACAATGGGGTACGCGACATTGGATGCATATGCCAAGTGCGCACATAGTAAAAGAAGGATAGATTGTATCATTTTAAATAAAAATATATCTACTTTTATACGCTTATTGGCCATTAGCCCAACTTTTATCACAGCCTCGGATACCGCACCAAGGTTTTTCCTCCCCCCACCCACATGTTCCACCGCTACAATATTTATCAAAATATATAGGTTGCAAATTACGTCCCTGTTTAGTCGGACAATCATATGAAGTACTTCGACACCAGGCGCTGCACCCGCTGCCTTGGTAAAACCAACACGGCCAATCGCAGTCTATCGTTTGAGCCATTCCGGCATTTTCAGGACACGCGGGCCCTTTGACAGTATCGTATGTACACGTTTGAATTTTCCAACCCGTTCCACAACAATCGTTATAATCTTGGTTGCACGACGTACCATAATCGCACCTTTTAGTGGCGCACGTAGAGCAGCTATGGGATCCGGTGCCCGAAGTTCCTTGACCGGATGGACATAAATGACATTGATTGTCTCCTGGGTCATAGTGTCCCTGCTCGCATATCTCGCAGAAGTCGGCAAAGCTAGACGAGCCTACGGGGGCATTTGACTTAAATTTATAACCACGTGGACATTGCAGACATGCGGCGTACGATCCACCCGACGGTGTATATTTACCAGCAGGGCAGGTTTCGCACTGTGACACGCTCGTGCCTCTAAATTTACCGGCATTACATTTTGTACATTCAAATGACCCTTCGAGACTGACTTCACCCGCGGGGCACGCCGTACACGATGCGAATATACCGGTACGCGGCGAATATTTGCCAACTGTACAGGGTAGACACGTAGTCTGACCAACTAGAGGTTGATAATGCCCGTTGTTGCAACGCGTGCATGGTTTGCCGTCCAAGTCTTCCCCGTACGCGCATTCGGTAGTTGGTATGTCGGTTGTGTAAAAGTAACCGGGTGGAATATGTGTACCTACCCGGGATACAACGTTCCCCGTTGGTGTCCAATAGAACCCGTCGTCGATACTACACGCGTATCGAATGGTGTTGCCGTCGACGGATACTTCGCCAATCTCCTCTAAGCAGTCGCCCCCTGGTTGATGAGCGAACTTTGCACATTTGTTCAGGCGCCCCAATTGGGGGTAGCATGTTATACTTCTTGTTCGCTCCCCGGTCCATGATGCGCCAGTGCCCTGTGATTCTGAAGTGATACACGGTTTAGTGTTTACATTGCCTGTGTTGAAACTAAACGTATGAGACGTTGTAGCAGTAGTAACCCCGGATTCGTGGGTTATGGTATCAACAGTCGTCACCCTAACGCATCCACGCGGCGCATCGCTTGGAGACGTATTTGACCATGATTTCGTCTCACTGGTCACCGCGAAAGCATAATATCCGTTGTTTAATTCTTGCTCGTTGTAAATTGATTCGCACAAATTCTCGTCCATCATTACATGTGGGACCGGAGAACCGTTAATATAATACGTGTCGCCATCTTCACCACCATTGGTCATAGTGGTGAGGGCGCATGTATCACATGAGTAAGATCGAGAGATTCCGAATGTTGCTGTCAGCAGGTCATCGTTATAATGTGTCATACAGGTGTAACTTATCGTCTCGCCGACGATCGGTGTTATGGTCCCCTTGCATACAGTCGGTTCTTCGCATGCAGGAGTATCATCAATCGCGTGTGTATTGAACATAAGGTCGTGGTCCCCGTCAAAAAAACAACCATGCGGTCGTTGATTTCCAAAGTCCGTAGACTGGAAGGCTTTGGTACCTTGTAATAATCCATCTTGTACTTCGCATTCTTCTGATGTCATCACATCCGGTGGATTCTCCGTTGCACTGTTCTTATTTCCGTCGACAATTGGCACCAAGTATCGCGTTACACACCCGTAATCGGTTGCTAAATTTACAAACGGCAAAACGCTGTTTTTGTTACATCGACACGAAGGTCCCCGCCAGTCGTCAGACAGGCATCTGCACTTATTGGAGCTGCTGTCTTTGTGTACACACTCGCCACGTGAGATACCACCACAGACTTTGTATTGCGCCCCAGTCTGAAGCCAATCGGACGGGTCGACGCCAGGGCATGCTTTGCACCAGTCAGCCGTGTTTCTGGTGGTCGGATTATTAGTCGGACTGTATGTGGCGGGCATTGCGATGTCGTCAACATCCGTTTGTGATATTTGGTTAAACTGGGCTATGTCGGTGACCCTAAAGCCCACCGGGCAACAATTAAAGGCCCACAAAACACCCGGGATTCCAAATCTATCTTTGCAGGTACACTGTGCCGAATCGCTGGCGCCCGGTGAGGAGTCGCATCGACCATCCATTAAACATTTATCGCATTTATATCTACAGTTTTTCCCAGAAAATCCCAACTCGCATCGTGAACAATCGGAATATCCGCTGTCGAAATGGTAACATGCATCCTTACCATCTGCCACGAGCATATCGTTATCGAAGCATTGCACGCGCGTGCTCTGCTCTTCCACCGTGGTAAAGGTGGTGTAAAATGCGTTGTACAGTTGCATCTCGTTGTTGTCGACGATGCCTGGTGGCGCTCCACACTTGCACGTGGCGTCTTTGAATGATCGTATGTCGCTAATCACTGCCGATCCCATCGAGCAGGTCCCGTATCCACTGCACATGGTAATATCGTGCGCGTCGTCGTAGCTAGGGCACTGCTTCCGGCATTGCTTGTTGCCGTAGCCTTTTGCACAGGTATCGCATGTATACGACGACCATTTTCCAAAGATGTTGTCGGAAAAGCATTCACACTTGGGGCATTTGACAATATTGTCGCCCCAGACTTCGCATCCGATGGTAATAGAGGTCTCGTATACCGTGTTTTCGTCGAGTGAGAGGGTCACTGCGACCATGGGATGCTCCTTGACGGGACGGCAGACGCCGTCCATATCTTTGTAGACGCCATCTTCGCATCTCGAGAGGGTCAGTGCGCGCTGCACTGGTACTTGCATCGTTTTGTCTGCTACGCCGGCGACTGCCACACAACCGACGTAATTAACCCAGGTCTGACCGACTGGACATGGTAGTTGTGCACAACTCTTTAATTCGTTCGACCATTTTGAGCCCCCGAGACAGTGATAGCAATGCTGCTGCGGTAGCATAATCTTTTCGTACGCGGTATTGCCAGCGCTTTGCGTAACGCTTCCCCTTGACGTGCTCCACGAGTCGTCGGATTGGAAAATTCCCGTACACTGGTCATCACAGGCCGCCAAGGCTTCCTCGTATGTATGACCGCCAGTTTCGGCGTTTGTAAAGATAGAGTCCTTACGCAATTCAAATTTAAACGGTATATTCCCCCCGGTGCATTCGAGACAATTCGATATGTCTGTATAGTCGGCGTGGCAGCAAGAGCCACCCAAGCAGATGGTCGAACACGTTTGACAGGCAGTTGTTGTTAGGGTGGCGCGCGGATGCGACCGCAAACGTCTGGCACTCAGCGAGGCACATTGTCCGCCTATATGTTCGTACAAGGGGGGCACGCAGTCGTTGCAATTGGCGCAGCACATGCGAATTTCCGGTGTGATAGGACAGACCAGCCCGTCTCGTACTGGCTCTTGCGTAATGGTAAGATTGCGATGCTGATACTGGCCGTCGCATTCGCTCCATTCGGACCAATGGCCATCGCAGTCGACATTCGCGATCGAGCACCATCTATATTCTGGTGAGACGGGGCATTCGGTGCCGCCGAATGTTGGCGTTTGCGTGATGCTGGTCGATCTCGTTTCTCTGGCGCCGTCGCAGGCCGACCAGGCCGACCAAGTATACTCACAATCGGCGACGCTCGCCCCGGTCGCGCTCGCCTCGTTAATCACGTAGGTGGTAAATGTATTTTTATATTCAATGTCCTGGCAATCTTTGGGTGAACAGAAACAGTCTTTCAACGGAGATAATGTGGCCGCTTCCGGGCAGATATCGAGACACTCGCCGATCGTCGCGACAGTAGTTCCTCCGCTCGCGCCATTGCATCGCCCATCGTATAGCACTGTATAATTTGTCGGGATGATCGAGATCACACTGGTCACGCAGGTGCCGTGACCGGAGCAGCTGTTGGTGTCGTTGGTGCCAAAGCCCGGGCAGGTAAATTGACAGGTATCGCCGATAAAGCCGACCTGGCACTGGCATTCTGCATCGTCGTTGCAGGTACCGTGACCACCGCAGACCTTTAGCATTGACTTCGTGGTGGGGTCGTAGCCTGGGCACATCTTGACACAGTCGAACCCCCGCCAGCCCGTCTCGTCCAGCTTTGAGACCGTATACTCGCTACTCTCAATTGTCTCACCGTTACCAAGATTGACCTCAATCGACGCCCCCGTCACTTCGTTGACGCCGACCACGTATGCCGCCGGGTCACAGACACACTGACCCGTGACCCGACACGACCCATGTCCGCTACAAGGTATCAGAGTGTCGGGATCCGTGCCCTGGCATTCGGAATTGCAGTCATAGTTAAACCGAGACGAACTTTGGTCGAGATTTCCTAAGAGGATAAAATCATGGTGCGTGCATGCTTGCATGCACCGATACTTGCTGGGGTCGTTACGAAAGTCGCGGTAGACCGTTTTCCAGTCGCCGGTGGTGTATGCGGGAGAGTTATCTGTCGCCTTTTTCAGATACTCCGTCACAAACGCCTCCTTGCCCTGCATGGCCCGGATCCGAAATTCTTGCTCGGCATTGTACACGTCCGGGAGATTGTATACGCGTCGTATCCGTTGGCTCCGTGCACCACGCCAGTCGACGGTATCCTCTGGTACCATGAGCGTAAAGGGGGGCAAGCAGTCGCACACGCCCCGCGCTCCATCACATATGCCGATCTGACCGGCGCGCGACACTTTGACGCCCAGTCGATACGCACCGACGGCTTCCAATTTAACATAGCGACCCCTTGAAGTCCCTGCGATGCGGGTATATGCCGTGCCGTCCAACGAGGTCGATATGTTATACTCGGTTCCCCCGTCGACGACAAAGTCGATGATCGTTTCGATATTGTTTAGGTCGAGTACGAGCTCGCCTGAGAGAATAGCGGGGGTAGGTGAATTTAAATAAGCGTTGGCGAGGCTCCACTGATTTGGTGCGTTCGGCGAGAGTAGGATAAGGTCGTAAACTGTCTCGTTACAAGCCAGACACGGTTGGTCACAGGCCTGGTCGCCCTCGGAGAGAAAACAGTCGCATTTGCCATTCATTTGCATCTTGCTTTTGGCGTAGGCAATCAGGTCACCGTTCTGGTCGCGCGTCGCCCCATCGACAACCGCCTGCTCCTTGTCTGTGTAGACGCAGCGTCCCACCCCCGTCGTTTCACCGCACGCTGAGCCATCGGAGCTGACTGGGCAATGGAGCTCGCATGCATTGCCCGCAACGCCTTCGTAGCGTTCGATGTTGCAGGCGCAGTCGACCGCACTGCACACACCAGAGTGCAGGCCATGTGCGGACTGCTCGCAAAAGCCAACCCAGTCACAGTCGGTCGCCTTGAGTGTCGTAGCCGAGGCGAACAGATTGAGCATCTCGTCGCAACGGTCGTATTCTTGTATATGCGCATAACATTCAATACCACAAGCCTGTTTGATAGCATTTGGTACCGCAGATGTCGTCAAGTTATCGCAATGCTCTGTCCAGTCGTATGTCAGCGCGTCGAGCATACAATGTTTCGACCCCTCCAGTGGCTCCAGCAGGCGACGACAGTCATGATACGCCTCGAAATGTTCGTAGCCATGATCACCACATTCGAAGTCGCCGGTTACCGACTGCTCAAAGGCACAGTAGGCATCCCAGTCGATTTCGAGAAGGCTTTTGTGCTCGTCGTCCGTCAGAGAATGTCCCAACGATTGGTGTTCAAAAAAATCATCACAGGTTGCGACAACATCGTGTGTCGGTGTCACTGTGATCGGGTATTGTAAGTTGCGCACAACATCGGAGCAGAGTTTTCTATAGTTAACTTCGGTATTGCAGTAGATAGAGCCTTCGCATGCCGCACGCACAGAAGGAGATTGGATCGATCGTTCGAATACGAAATTGTCGTAGTAAGTGATGGCACCACCGTTGATAGACAGGTGTGTCGCTGTCGAAGGGTCGCAACCATCTGCGATGCACGGGAATGGCTTTGAGAGCTCGTGGTCCGCCAGTTTGAGCGTCGCGACGTTCTGTGTATAGTCGATCGCGATTTCTAGACGATACCACTCGTTTGCATTATACGTCCACGTATCGTGGCAATCCGGCGTCGACACTGGGCAGGCTTGCAATGTTGCGATCTCGTTCAGCTGAATTTGTCCTTGGTGCAGATAGACTCGAAAGAGTACGTCAGACAAGTACGACACTTCGACGTATTTAGAGGACGCGACCGTTGAGGTTGCGCGCACCCAGTAGTTTACAAACTCGGTCTCGGTCGGCACGCTGATGTTGTAGCCCGGCGCGTAGTCGGTGAGCGTCAGCTCGCCATCTCCGTTCGTCTGTAAGACCGGATTGTTGGCATTGCAATAGCCCAGCCAGTTAAAGTGTCGCGCTTCGTGTGTGCAGGATGCGTTTTCGGCCACATGAACGCACTTGTATGTGCTGAAGGTGAGCCCGACGCATTCAAGTCCAAACTTGCACGAGCAGTCAAGGACGCCGTCGGTGCTACAGATCGCGTCTTGGGAGTCGACCCGGCAACTGTCGCCGTCTTTGCAGACGTTTAAGGTGCACAAGTCTGGTGTTTTCGAGCACTGAGGAAAATGGTCGACCGCGGCTGCGCAGGTGGCATCAATCAAGGCGATTGCCTCGGTCTGCTGTCTCGAATCGGACGTTCCCGCACACTGAAACCCGTCCCAGGTAGTTCCGGACTTACAAGCAGCACACTGGCCGATGTTATTGCAGCTCAAACAGTTGGGGTCAGATTGCAAACAGCAGAGCCCGTTATTGCAGACGCCCACGCAAGCAGCGGGAGCTACGCCTTTTTCCCCAAATGTTTCCTCGCAGAAACAATCGGCGTCTTCGTTACAGCGTCCACCGTACGCCACCGGGCGCTGTACGGGGTGGCGAGGCTCGTCTTCGACCAGAAAGCAGTCGACTGGTCGTGCGACTATCGCGTCCAATAGATTGGCGTACTTGGTTGCCTGGGAATTTGGACAGCGTACGCTGAAGGGTGTCCAGACTGCGTCGGTGGTGCCGAAGAGGCATGTGTCGGTGCTGATGATATCGGTGCCGCATACGTAACGCTTGTTTGTGGCCACCGCAGACACTACTACGTTTAATTTCTTGATGCGCTCTTGGCAATGGTTGGTGATGTCCAGTTCGACGGATGGGTGTTGAACGCGATATTGTTGGAGTTGGGCAACGAGGGCGTCGTGGAGGGCCGCGCTTGCGTCATCGAGACGGTATTCCTCTGATATGTTAAAGGGGAAGCGCTTCTTGTCGTTCTCATAACAGTAGTCCATATGCGCGCTAATCGATGTGCCGTTTGACAGGTCAACGTACTGCGCACACTTGTCGTCGATAACGTCGACTGGGCAAAATTGCGCGACCGTGCAGGCATCGAAAAGCGGTGGG
>Ga0209630_10003380_pt1 | contig 14593 bp, 10 predicted proteins | sample COG_01_FD_184745 | JGI IMG/M metagenome (GOLD analysis project Ga0209630, IMG submission 184745) | Pelagic Microbial community sample from North Sea - COGITO 998_met_01 (SPAdes) (version 2) | ecosystem: Environmental > Aquatic > Marine > Neritic zone/Coastal water | place: Helgoland, sampling... | reverse complement strand
GCGCACAGCGAACGCGTCCAAGCCCGTCGTTACTAAACTCAGGCTCAGTCTACCGCGCAAGTAAGCAGCAACACGCGACATCGCATTCAAGTGATACCGGAACGCGAGCGGCGCGAGCGTCGCGATCTGTGACGATCGAGACGCGAGCGCGCGACGTGGCGTGGCCCGCGTTGACAAGTGGCACTGGTACCTGTAGCCGATCGCACCGGTCAGTTTCATCGATTCGCTCGAGCCGCGCGCGTTCAGGGAACGCTGATATCAGGGTCAAAAACAGGGGTACATACGTGTAATATGGTATCGAAACATATCCCGCGTGCTGTCATCTCGCGCTCGTCCCGTCGTCTAATCGCATCGCCGCCGGCCGCGTCTCCTCCTCGCGTCGTCGTCGTCGTCGTCGCTTCTAAAACCCACCACCTCTCTCTGCTATCTATCACATCGATCGCACGATCGCTCACGCGTACCCGTCCGGCACGAGCGCGGCGCCGGCTTTGTCCACGACGTACCGCACCCCCCCGTCGTCGTTCGCCCTCCCGCGGCGGATCGGCCACCGCCGCAGCGTAAACGTATTCCCGTCGTCCCCTCCGCCCCCGGGTCCCGCGCCCCCTCCCGTCCCTCCTCCGACCCCGACCCCGGTCGCGACCACGACGCACTGGAACCATCGCCTGAACAGGTACATCATGCTCGGGCACTCGCCGTCTTTGTCCGTCGTCTCCGACACGAGCAGCGCGCACGTCGACGTCTCCGCGCCGCCGCCCGGTCGAACGACGGCGTCCGCGCACGCGCGCAACGACGCGAGCGTGCGCGCGGCGGTCATCTCGCGCTCGCGCCGCTCGTGCGGGTTCATGTGCTGGTGCGCGCCGCCGCCGCCGCCGTATCCGCCGTATCCGCCGCCGCCCTCGCCCGGCGCGTTGTTGGACGTCCACCGCACGCCCGGGAAGAACCCGCCGAAGTCGTCCACGATCAGGAGCGACGGGAGCTCGGACGGCGGCAACAGATGCAGCGAGCTCGCGAGCTTCCGGAGCTCCGCGTCCGTGGAGACGTACTTCATGTGGACGCGCGACGCGGGCTCGGCGTCCGCGCAAACGCGCGGGAGCAACGGCGGCGCGTTCTCGCACGCGTCGCGGTCGCACACGTAGAGCACTCGCGCGTCGAGATCCCTTCGAGCGTGCGCGAGCGCGCGCTGCATCAGCAGCGTGCGCGTCTCCGCCGCGGCGGGGCCGAAGAGGAGGCAGTGCAGCCCGGGTTCGATCGTCTCCAGCGGCGGGTCCACGTTCGGGAACTCGAAGAAGTCCCCGGGCTCCCACGCGCGCGTGCCGTGGTCCATCGCGCCACTCCCTCCGCGGCGAGCGCGCGCGCGGCGCGACTGCGTCGCCGGATCGTCAGATCTGCGGGTCGGCACTCGTACTCGCACTCGTCGTACTCGTATTATCGTAGGGTTGGCGATGGCGGATCTGAAGAATTCGCCCCGCGGGGACGGGCGCTTCACTCCGCCGCCGCGCGCCCAAAACGCCGCCGCGCGCGCGAAGACACCATGCCGAAGCGCTCGACGCAGACGTACAGCAGCGAGGACGCGCCCGAGTCCGACGACGCGAAGATCGTGGTGTACTACTGCAAGTACAGCGGCGACCCCGTCCTCATCACGGACGCGGTCCTCGGCCAGCTCCCGAAGCGAAAGACGGACGGCGCGCGCGTGCTCGACACGACGAAGCACGTCGTGCGGCTGAAAGCGACGCCGGAGGTGAAGGCGGTGCTCGTGAAGCGCGACGGCGGGAAGCTCGAGAAGCAGTACCGCTACCGATGCGGCGAGCTCCCGGTGTGCTACAAGTCCGAGCCCGAGGGCAAGTACCTGTACGTCATGGACGGCGCTGTGAGCGCGTTCAATTTCGGAGCCGGCGGCGGCGCCGGCGAGGCGGGCGAGACCCCGGTCCCGCCGTGCATTCAGCCGAAGACCCCCGGCACGGTGCAGATCGCGCTCGAGATCGAGGACAGGAAGAAGTGGCGAGCGATCACGAAGATCACCGCGGACGAGGTGGGCGTCGCGGTGAACGCCAAGTGCGCCGTCGCCAACGACGAGATCGTGGAATTTTTAGGAAAGACGTTGCACTTGCGGCTGCCGCAGATGTCGCTGCTCGCGGGGTGGAGCGCGCGGTCGAAGCTGCTCGTGGTGCAGGGGCTCACGCCGCAGCAGGTGTACGACCGGTTGCAGAGCAAGATGGACGAGAACAAGGCGCGGATCGATCGGCTCGTGAAGCTGCACGGCGCGGACAACAAGTTCATAAACAAACCCGAGGTGGAGAAGCTGGACTCGATCGATCCGGAGCTTCTGAAGAAGGAGATCAAGAACACGCGGAAGGAGGATCCGTACGACGCGTTTAGGGTGAAGGGCGGGGCGAACCAGTACCACGACCCGTACGCGCCGGAGGAGCACGGGCCGACGAACGTGTACATGGCGAAGGATAAAAACGCGGGGATGAATTGGAACGACGCGGGGCCGCATCGGATCAGCTCGACGAGCACGCTGTAGGAGTTAAGCTTATGTACTCTTCGTAGTCTACGACGTTACCCTAGCTAGCGCCGCTGCTGCTTCTGTGAGAGCTCGCCGTGATAGTCTACAACTAGTGTTCTATCGCCGCCGATTCGCACCCGTGCGCGCATCGCCCGCCGACGTACGTGGACACCACCCGCGTCGGCGACGCCGACGCTTCGGCCGCTTCGTCGTTCCCGTCCATCCATTGATTCCATCCCTCCACGACGACAAAGTCCGCGAACGCGCCCCGGGTCAACGCCCCGACCGCGCCTCTCAGCGCGCTCGTCTCCGCGGCGCCGGTGGTGTACATCCGGAGCGCTTCCTTCCACGTCAACTTCTGCGACGCGTCCCACCCCGGCCGCGCGACCGCGGCGCGCATCGCAGCGAACGCGTCCGCGGCGACGACGGGCCAATCGCTCCCGCCCGCGAGCGCGACGCCCGCGTCGAGGAAGCTTCGAAACGCGTACGACCGCGCCGCGCGCTCCTCCCCGAGCTTCGCGCGGACGAGCGCGACGTCGAGTGCCATGTGCGCGGGCTGCACGGACGCGATCGCGCCGGCGCGTCTCATCCGCGCCGGCGTCGTCTCCGCGGATGGCCCCGGGAGATGCTGCGCGTGTTCGATTCGAAACCGCCGCGACGGCCGCGCGCCGTTCGCCTCCGTCGCCTTCTCCACCGCGCGCAACGCGACGTCCACGGCGCCGTCGCCGATCGCGTGGACGGCGACTTGCATCCCCGCCGCGTCTGCCGCGACGACGCGCCGCGTGAGCTCCGCGACGTCGGACACGGCGACGCCGAAGTTCGAGCGGTCGTCGGCGTACGGCGCCCGAAACAACGCGGTGCCCGCGCCGAGGCTGCCGTCGACGAACGCCTTCGCGCCCGCGACGCGCAGCCGCCCGCTGTCGCCGTAGCTCTCGTACCGCTCGTCGTCCGGCGCGACGTCCTCGAACCACGCGCGCGGCGCGGCGGCGGCGGCGTCGCGCGCGTCGCGGACGCGCTCCCAGTCCGCGAGCGGGAGGTACGCGTTCACGCGCGTCGGAAGTTCGCCGCGCGCGTCCATCGCCTCGAGCAACGCCAAATCGTCCCACACGCGTTCCGTCGCGCCCTTCACCGAGCTCCCCGCGAGCGCGTTCACGTCCCCGAAGTCGCACACGGTCGTGATTCCCAGCGAGAGCAGATGTTTAAACGCGCGCTGGAACGCGGCGACGCGCGCCTCGTCCGTCGTTTTGGGTATCCGGGAACGCACGAGCGTCATCGCGTTGTCGCGAAGGACGCCGTTGGGCCGACCCGACCCGTCGTCTCTCCTCCCGACGACCCCGCCGTCCGGGTCTCGCGTCGACGACGTCACCCCCGCGGCTCTCAGCGCGGCGTTTGACGCGACGCCGACGTGCGCGTCCGCGCGCAGGAGCCACACGTTCGTCGTCTCGCCGAGATCGCCGAACCAATCCGCGACGGGCGGCTCGCCGCCCCAACGCGTCTCGTCCCAACCCCCGCCGAGCACCCACGCGTCGTCCGTCCCGACCGGGAGCGCCCTCGCGGCGTCCTCCACTCGCTTCACGAACGCGTCCTTCGAGTCCACGTCGGAGAGGTCGAGCTCGCGGAGGCGGAACCCGCCGGAGACGAGGTGCAGGTGCGCGTCGTGCAGCCCGGGGAGGACGAAACGTAAACGTTCCAAACGTTCCGTCGTCGATCCGTCGTCGTCGTCGTCGCCCGCGGCGAGATCCACGATCTCCGCCGCGTCGCCCGCGAGCGCGGTGACGCGCGAGACGTTCCCGGACGCGAGCACGCGCCCCGAGCGCGTCACCGCGATCGCGTCCGCCCACTCGCCGTCGCCGACGCCGTCGTCGATCCAGAACTTCGCGCCCGCGAACACGCGCGCGTCGCCGCGCGATGACCCCGAAGACGGCGTCGGCACCCCGCGACGATGATGGTGGTGGTGGTGGTCCCCGGGGCGCGCGTCGGCGCCGAACCCGTACGGACACCCGCGCGTCGTCGCCGTCGAGGAGCGCGACGGCGTGAAGAGCGCGAGCGCGAGCGCGAGCGCGGCGACCGCGCCCGCGACCTGGCGGCCGCTCAGCATCGCGCCGCCGCCGGGGAGAGACGCGCGCGATGGAGTGACGAACGACGTCGACGCGACGCGCCATTATTTTTTTCGGGACGATAGAATTGGATGCGAACGATCCGTCCCGCGACGCGCACTCCTCGCCGTCGCAGGGCGACATGCGCACGAGGTCGAAGAAGCGTCCGCGGGTCGATCGAGCCGACCCGCCCGCGCCCGAGACGCCGGGCGCGGGCGTCGTCGACGCCGTCGACGCCCCCGTCCCCGTCCCCGTCCCCGCGGACGCCCTCCGCCTCGTCCTCGAGAGATTCGACAGGCTCGAGGACGAGCTCAGGAAAAGCCGGGCGGAGCACTTGGAGACGCGACGGACGCTCGCGGAGCTCGTGCGATCGATCAGACCGACGTTCGACGTGAACGAACAAGTCGCGAGTCTGGTGTTCGCGCACGTGAGGGACGTCCGATCGCGCCTCGCCCTCGCGCAGGTGAGCACGACATGGCACAAGGCGTCGAAGCAAGCGTCTTCGCTGCCGAAATCGCTCGACTTTTCGGGGATCCCGGTAACGGACTGGGATACCCTTTGCTATGGCGGATGTTCCCAGGAGGTTGCATACGTCCTTGGGTTCAACGGCGTGCTCGATCTGCCCGATGCGCACTTTCACGCCCTTCTCGAACAGGCGGGGGCTGACTTGTCCGATAGGAAAGTTCAGGGCGTCATCGGTAATTTCTATGACAACGCGGACCGTGACGAGAAGGCGCTTAAGTGGTACCATCTTGGAGCACGACTAGGCGACTCTCATTGTGAGTACAGCATAGGGGACAACTACAGAAATGGCTACGGCGTGGAGATAAACCTCGACACGGCGTTGGAATGGTTCGAGAAGGCGGCTGCGAAGGGTCACGCCGGCGCACAAGTTGGTATAGGGGACGTCAATTATACGAAGGAGCGATACGAGGATGCGGTGACGTGGTTCACGAAAGCGGCCGACCAAGGTGATGCTGAAGCGGAACACAGGCTCGGATATTGTTACCAATTCGGCAACGGCGTGGAGCTAAACCTCGACACGGCGTTGGCATGGTTCGAGAAGGCGGCTGCGAAGGGTCACACCGGCGCACAAGTTGGTATTGGGGTCGTCAGCTATACGAAGGAGCGATACGAGGATGCGGTGACGTGGTTCACGAAAGCGGCCGACCAACACGACACTGAAGCGGAAAGCTGGCTCGGACGTTGTTACCAATTCGGCAACGGCGTGGAGCAAAACCTCGACACGGCGTTGGCATGGTTCGAGAAGGCGGCTGCGAAGGGTCACGCCGATGGACAGTTTGGTATAGGGGTCGTTAATTATACGAAGGAGCGATACGAGGAGGCGGTGACGTGGTTCACGAAAGCGGCCGACCAAGGTGAAAGTAATGCGGAATTCGTCCTCGGGGACTGCTATCGATTCGGCAACGGCGTGGAGATAAACCTCGACACGGCGTTGGAATGGTACGAGAAGGCGGCCGCGAAGGGTCACGCCGGCGCACAAGTTGGTATTGGGATCGTCAACCACAAGAAGGAGCGATACGAGGAGGCGGTGACGTGGTTCACGAAAGCGGCCGACCAAGGTATTGCTGACGCGGAACTCAGGCTCGGACATTGTTACCAATTAGGCAACGGCGTGGAGCTAAACCTCGACACGGCGATGGAATGGTACGAGAAGGCGGCTGCGAAGGGTCACGTCAACGGACAAGTTAATATAGGGATCGTCAGCTATAAGAAGGAGCGATACGAGGATGCGGTGACGTGGTTCACGAAAGCGGCCGAACAACACGACGCTGACGCGGAACGCTGGTTCGGACACTGTTACCGATTCGGCAACGGCGTGGAGCAAAACTTCGACACGGCGTTGGAATGGTACGAGAAGGCGGCTGCGAAGGGTCACGCCGGCGCACAATATGGTATTGGGATCGTCAACTATAAGAAGGAGCGATACGAGGAGGCGGTGACGTGGTTCACGAAAGCAGCCGCTCAAGGCGATACTGATGCGGAAGTCCACCTCGGGGACTGCTATCGAAAAGGCCGAGGCGTGACACGAGACATCCCAAAGGCAATCGAGTGGTACACGAAGGCCGCGGAGAAAGTCGATACCGAAGCCGCAGAAAGTCTCCGCGAACTCACCCAGCTCGCGGCGTCGACGTAGTCTAGAAATACCTTCGAAGGTACGGAAGTACCTTCGAAAGTACTTTCGTATTTCCACGAAGGTAGTATCCTATAGCTCGTCTACCTTCGTATAAGATAGTCTATCACAGCAGTTGCACGTAATCATCACCATCGACATCTGACCACGCACACGCCGCCGTCAGTTCGCGAGCGCGTCCACGCCGCTCGTCTTGATCGCCGCGTGCAGCTTCGCGAACACCTCGTGGTTCCTCGCGTGCGCCTCCGCGTTCTCCGCGTCCGGGTACACGACGCCGTCGTCGTCGGACAAGTCGGACGCGTCGTCGTCGACTGGAAAGTACCCGCGCGGCGGCTCGCCGTCGCTCCCCCACGACCCGCACGCGACGAACACTCCCGCGGCGGCGCCTCGCGCGGCGATCTCCGTCGCGTCCGCGACTGGTCTCACCGGCCGATTAAGAACGTCCGCGAGCGTCCGCGTCCACAGCGCCGACCGCGCGCCGCCGCCGACGACGGGCAACGCGCCCCCGCGGCCGCGTCGCTCCCCCCCGCGCCCCTCCCCCTCCGACCCCAACGCGATCGATAAGCTTCGGTAGTTGTACGCCACGCCCTCGAGAACCGCGCGCGCCATCGCGGCGGCGTCGGACTTCATCGAGAGGTTCACGAACCCGCCGCGCGCGTTCGCGTCCGTGAACGGGCTCCGCTCGCCCGCGAGGTGCGGGAGGAAGAGCACCCCGCCCGAGCCCGGCGGCGCCGACGCCGCGAGCGCGTCGAGGTCGGCGAGACTGTTATTACCCGTACGCGACGAACCCAAGAACGCGGCGCGCGCCCACTCCGCGGCGCCGCCCGCGGTGACCATGCTGCTCGCGACGATGCGCAGGCGCGGGTCCGGGTGCAGGAGCTCGAAGACGCCGTCCGCGGACGACGACGAAGAATTCGCGTCGTCGTCCTGCGCCGCGCACGTCCGCGCGATCCACCCTGACGTCCCCAAGTATAAGTACTCCCGCGCGCCGCCATCCCCGAGGTCCCACCCCGTCGCGCCGATCGTCGTGCTCGCGAGGTCGCCCACGCCGTGAAACACCCTCGCGCCTCGCAGCGCCTTCGGGAGCTCCAGCGCGTCCGCGACGGCGTCGTCGATCGCGCCGACCGCGGCGGGCGTGCGGCCGGCGATCAACGCCGGCAACTTTCGCGGGTCGACGCCGTCGAACGCGCCGAGGACGTCCGTCGCCCACCGCGGACGCGAACCGTCGCGACCGTCGCGGTCGCCGTTCAACGGCGCCAACATCCCGGTCGTGCTCGCGGTCGTCGCGTCGCACGCGCTCGCGTCGCCGCGCGTGAGGACGTGCGCGAGGTAGGAGTGCGCGCCCAGAAGAATCGCGTCCGCGGCTTCGACGACGCGACGCTCGCGTTTCGCCGCCCAAATCCACTTGCTCAGGCACCCCGCCGCGCCCTTGTGATTGTGGAGGACTCGAGAGATGGCGTCCGCGCCGCCAAGCGCGTCCTCGATCGCGGCCGCCTCCGCGGTCGCGCGGACGTCGGAGTACAAAAGCGCGGGGCGGATCGCTCGACCGCCCTTCGCGAAGACGACGTTCTGCATCTGACCGCTCAGCGCGACGCCGGCGACGACGACGCCGGAATCGTCGTCGTCCGCGAGAACGTCGCGCGCGGTTCGCGCGAACGCGTCGACCCACTCGTCCGGGTCCTGCTCGACCGCGCCGGGGTGAGCGCGCGGGCGCGTCGTCCCGGTCGCGTACGGCGTCGACGACGACGCGAGCGTCCGGCCGGACGGCGAGAGCAGCGAGGCTTTCAGCGCGGACGTGCCGACGTCGATCGCGAGCACGCGCCTCGACGGGTCGTCGTCGTCGTCGTCGGCATCGCGCGAGAAGACCGAGGACGAGGAGGACGCGACGGCGCGGCGGCGCGAGGGCGTCGCGCGTCGTCGGGGAGAGAGGAAGGACGGTCGCGCGGGCGCCGCGGGCGCGGCGACGCGCGCGTGGTGCATCGCGGACTGACGCTGACGAGCAGAACCTCACCTCGCGGCGGCGACGAACAGAAAACGTAAACGTTGGACCGAACGACAGCTGATTCAAACCGCGACGCGCGTCGGGGACGGACCACCCGTCCCCCAGCGCGGGGACCCGCCGCCGGCCTTCACTTCTTCTTCTTCTTCTGGCCAGAGAGAGACGAGACCCCTCCTTCTGCCGCCGCGCGCGCTCTCTCCCGCGAGAAGAACCCCCTCGAGCGTCATCCGTCAAGATGGTTCTGAAGGAGCTCGGTGTGCGCGGCACGGACACGACGTTTCATCACTCCACGAAACGAGACCGCGTCGTGTTCGTGGACGACGTCCCCCCCGGGCTCGTGTGCCCCGCGTGCCGCGACGCGTTCGTGTGCCCGATGATCGCGCCGTGCGGGCACAGCGTGTGCAAGGCGTGCTCGGAGAAGGTCAACCGCGCGACCGGACGATGCTTCACGTGCGACGCCCCCGCGAACCCGGTCGATCTGGACGACGACGGCGTCAGCGCCGTGGAGCTCGGCGACGTCCGCGCGCTGTGCCGCCACGGCGTCGGCGTGCGCGAGGGCGAGGCCGGCCCGGAGGTGTACGTCCGCCACGACGAGTTCAACGTCACCGCGTGCAGCGCGGGCGTGCGATTGCGCGACCTGGAGACGCACGAGGCGGCGTGCCAATTTCGACCGCTGCGGTGCGACCTCCGCGACGTCGTCCACCGCGACGAGGACGGCGCCGTCGTCGACGACGTCGACGCCGTTGACAACAAAGAGAACGTGGTCGACGGGTGGGGGGCGGGCGGCGCGAACGATAACAACAACGGCGGCTACCACGAGGACGCGTGCGGGGCGGTGTGTCTGCTGCGAGATATGCCCGCGCACCGCGCCGAGTGTAAAAACCGTCTCGTCAACTGCCCGTTCGCCTCCGCCGGGTGCGAGTGGCGCGGCGCCGCGCGGCGTCTGAGCGACCACAGGAATCACTGCCGGAGGCAACCGAGGGAGTGTCCGAACGGGTGCGGCGCGATGGTGTCCGTGGGGGCGATGATGATGAAGCACTTGGAGCGGTGTAAGCTCGCGGAGGTGGCGTGCGACGCGCCGGACGCGGAGTGGGACGACGCGGTGCGCGAGGAGACCCGACTGCTCCCCATACGACCAAGTTTTCGCGGTGGACGCCGTTCCTTAAGGAGTTACTTTCCCCGCCCGTCGCCCGTCGCTTCTCTTCACCCGCGCTGCTTCCCTTTCGACGTCCGACCGCGACTCCCCCTTTCAACCGCGACTCCCCCTTTCAACTGACCCAATTCAACGCGATCGCCGCTTCGTACCTTATTAGACCGTCCCGGCGGACGACCCGCGGCGGTCCAACCTCGACTGCGCGTCGATCCGCGCGCGTTGCCCCGCGGTCGTGAAGCGATCGCTGCTGAAGAAGCACAGGGCGGAGGAGTGCGCGTGGGCGCGCGCGAAGCGATGCGAGCGGTGCCGCGCGATCGTGTCGCTGAGGAGCGTGGCGGAGCACGAGAAGCTCCGATGCGTCGCCGCGGTGGAGCCGTGCCCTCTGCGCTGCGGGATGGTCGTGTCCAGGGGCGCGTTGGACGAGCACGTGAAGAATCTATGCGTCAGAACGCTCGTGGACTGTCCGTTTAAATCCTTGGGGTGCCACACCACGATCGAACGCGGACGTCTCGAAGCGCACGTGCAGCACGCGGCGGGGAAACACGCGGAGCTCGTGCGGTCGGGGGTGTGCAACGCGCGCGAGCGAAGCGTCGCGCTCGGGGAGAGGGTGAAACGCCACGAGGACGAGGTCGTCGCCGCGGCGCGCGCGAGGGACGCCGAGACGATCGAGTTCGTGAACGCGAAGCGCGCGGAGTCGATGGAGGAGCTCTCGAAGGCGAGAGCGCACGACGCGGCGGCGCGAAAACGCGTCGCCGCGGACGCCGCCGCGTTGAGGCGCGCGGCGTCCGACCAGGCCAAGACGTTCAGGTGCGTCCTATACACTGGTCCCCATACGACCGCGATCGCGTGGTGAACGCCATTCCTTAAGGACTTTGCCCGGCGCATCTCTCCGCCCACGCCTCGCTTTCAATCCCCGCCCTCGACGCCTTTCAACTCCGCTTCTGACGCCTTTCAACTCCACCCCGACGTTCGCTTTGTATGGAACGACGTTCAGCGACCAGCTCCTCGTGATGTTCACCGAGGTGAAGGAGCTCCGCGGCGACTTCGAGCGTTTCCGCGGACGGACCGAGAGCGAGCTCGGCGCGCTCAGAGGGACCGTGGAGGAGAACAAGGCGCGCGCGGTGGAGTTGTTCGCGCGCGTGAGCGCGGAGCGAGGCGACGCCGTGGGGCGGTACGAAAAGGAAGTGCGCGCGAGCGCGGAGGACGAGGAGGCTCGGTGGAACATGGACGTGGACAAGCAGACGAGGGCGCTGCGCGCGGAGTTCGAGGACTACAAGTCCGGGGTGAACGCGCAGTTGAACGCGCTGTGGGACGACGTCCGACGGCTCGGTCGGAGGTTCGGATAGGAGCGAACGCGTCGCGGCGGGCGTCGATCGTCAAAAGATAGATTTCTTCAGTTCGTTTTATTACATCGGCGGGCGTTCCGTGATATAGGGTGCGGTACGTAGACTACTGGTGATGATACAACACATCGCTCGATCGCGGGGAGCGCCTCCCTCCCTCCCCCCAGCTCCGGCTCCGGAGTCGCGCTGTTCCCGGATTCACTGATACCCCGGCCGCACGACCGGGTCCGGCGCGTCGTAGATCTTCTTCAAGCTCGGCAGCCGGTTCAGCCGCTGCGGGTCGTTCCGTACAAAGCGACGGATGTCGGGGTGGAGTTCATAGGCGTCAGTCGGAGTTGAAAGGCGTCGAGGTGTGTCGGGATTGAAAGCGCGGGGTGAGCGGAGAGAGACGCCGGGTGGAAAAGTCCTCAAGGAACGGCGTTCACCACGCGAACGCGGTCGTATGGGGACCAGTGTGAGATAGAACGCGCCTGCGCGAACGTTTTCTCCATCGCCTCCCGCTGCGCCTTCTTATCCTTCTCCGTCGGGTTCGCCGGCAGCGGCGGCACCTCGTCCATGTTCCCCACCAGATACGCCTTCTTCACCCTTCGCGGGTCGTCCTTCCCCCGGACGACGACGAATATGTCGCCGTTCTTGTCCACCATGAGGCCGTCCTTCGCCGTCGCCGTGACGCTGCCGCTGTATTTGTTGTACTTGTACACGACGCCGTCGCGGACGACGACGTCGACGTTCTGCGTGCCGCCTCCGCGCCGCGGCATCGTCGTCTCCTTGCGATAGATGTTCTGCAGGAGCAACTCGCGCGTGGTGTCGACGTAGCCCGGGTTCGCGATCGACAGCGCGAGCGCGATGCCCGCGATCGCGATGGGGGAGGAGAGCGCGACGAGCCATCCGCGCGAGCTCGACGGCGGCGGCATGGAGGGCGTCCACCCGGGGGGCGGGCGGATCGCGGGCGGGTACGACGGCGGCGGCGCCGCGCCCTGGAGGTTCGACGGCTCCGTCCGCGACGCGCCGCCGCGGTCGCGGTCGTACGCCGCGAGCGGCGGCGTCGCGGAGGACGGACGACGCGACGAGGCGCGTCGTCCGAGACGCGCGCGGGGGACGACGACGACATTATTACCGCCGCCGGCTGGGCGCGGCGTCGCGAGAATCGCGCGAGGACGGCTCGACGCGCCCGCCGCGGCGGCGGCGCGCGCGCGCGCGGACGACGCCGCGCGCGGCGCCGCCGCCGCGCGGAACGACCCGAGCGTGGACGTCGTGGGCATCGACGTCGCGGCGGTGATCGCGTCGTCGCCTCGTGCGGCGGCGCGGCGGAATGGCACGTCAGCACCCCGCGCGGCGCTTTTTGAGCGAGACGAGGACGAGGAGTGGAAACGAACAACCGAGTCGTTTTCGACTTCGCCCCGCGCGGGCCCGTCGCGTCGCGTCGCGTCGCGTCGCGTCTCGCGTCTCGCGTCGTCGTCGTCGCGATGTCCGTCGTCCTCGGCCCCGCGTTCGCGGCCGCGTCCGCGTACGGCCTCTTCGCGGGCGGCCATCAGTTCCTGAAGCACTACCTGTGCAAGGGTTCGCACCGCGAGATCGGCGCGCTCGTGTCCAACCTCTTCGCGGGCACGTTCGCGCTCTCCGCGGGGCTCCTCCTCCTCGTCCTCTACGAGATCCTCGGCGTCGTCGGCGAGGGGTTCCTCCGCGCGCACTGGAGATTCAACCTGTGGTGCGTCGTGACGCTCCTGCTGTTCGTGCTTCCGTTCCTTCACGCGCACACGCTCGCGACGAGACTCGGGGCGTCCAACGCGCGAGCGATCGTCGCGGCCGCGCTCGTCCACGCGCTCGCGCTGTACGCGTTCTATCGCTTCGGGGATAAGGCTGGCGCGCCGTCGATCGCGCATGAGACGCCGGGCTCGGGCGGCGGAGGCGGAGGAGGAGGAGGAGGAGGAGGAGGAGGCGCCGGCGCCGGGTTCGGCGGGTTCGGCGGGTCGCTCATGGGTCTGTTCACGATGGCGCAGGCGGTGAGTCGCATGGGCGTCATCGGCGTCACGATGCTCGCCGCGCTGTCCGGGTTCGGCGCGGTGCACTTCCCGTACACGTGTTTGTCGTTCTTCGCGAGGAACGTCGGCGAGGGCGAGCTGCGGGCGATGCAGCGAAGGCTGCTGCAGGCGACGGAGACGGTGGTGAGCAGGAAGAAGAAGAGGGCGCTCTTACTCGTCGAGCTCGAAGACGTCAGACGCGGCGGCCGGGAAGTAGGCGTCGATAACGGTGGTGATAACCCTAAACCCGGGATGTTCCGACGGTTCACGAACATCGGCGCGTCGTTCGGGGCTTCCGGCCGCGCGAAGACGATCGAGCTGCAGCTAGACGCGCTCGACGCGGAGATCACCGCGCTCGACCACGTCACGCGATCGCTCTTCACGGAGACGCACGAAGTTCGAAACGCGCGCGAACGCGCCGCGGAGAGCCGCACGTCCTGGGGCGCGCTCAAAAACATCATGGGCTGGATCACGTCGTTCGCGTGTCTGTGGCGCGTCCTCGTCGGGACCGCGCACTTGCTGTTCAAGTCTGGGGGCGCCGCGAGGACGGATCCGATCACGACGGCGTTGTCCTACGCCATCGTGCACCGCGCGGGAAAGGGCGACGCGTGGGACGTGCGGACGCTGTCGCAGTACCTGTCGCTCGCGCTCATAGGGTTCCTCGTGGCGTGCTCGATGCGGAACTTCGTCTGGGGGATGGATCGGTTGTTTTTCGCCGTCGGCGGCGGCGGCGGGACGTCCGCGATGCTCGTGCTGTTCGTGACGGAGATCCAGGGGTTATATTTTTTATCCTCCGTGTTGCTCATTCGGGACAACCTTCCCGAGCGGTACCGCGCGTTGATCACGGAAGCGCTCGGCGCGGACGTCAAGTTCGTCTTCTACCAGAGCTTCTACGAGCTCATATTCCTCGCCGCGGCGGCGCTGTCGATCATCATCCTGTACGCGCACCGGTTACACACGATGAGCGTGAGCAGCTCGACGGCGGGTGCGGGGCTCGGCGGCGGCGGCGGCGGCGACCTTTCGAACGCGAAGCGTCCGGGGCGCGGGTCGGCGGTGCCGCTCGCGGGGGTGCTGTGCGGCGTCGGCGTCGAAGACGAGAAGCTCGCGGCGGATTAGCGGAGAGAGAGAGAGGCGCGTCGAGTCGATCGATGTATTAATTATCAAAAGAGGAAGTAGTTTTCACGCGAGGGAGTCGGGGTTGCGACGCAGCGACGCAGCGGCAAAATCGAAATCGAGCGCGTTCCCCGACATCACGCATCCAGTCACGCGTCTGCTTGGCGGCCGCGATCGATCGATCGTGAACGCGTCGGCTTCCTCCGA
>Ga0209630_10003373_pt1 | contig 14612 bp, 17 predicted proteins | sample COG_01_FD_184745 | JGI IMG/M metagenome (GOLD analysis project Ga0209630, IMG submission 184745) | Pelagic Microbial community sample from North Sea - COGITO 998_met_01 (SPAdes) (version 2) | ecosystem: Environmental > Aquatic > Marine > Neritic zone/Coastal water | place: Helgoland, sampling... | reverse complement strand
GGGCTACAGTACAAAACTGACAGGTAAAGTTATCCACGCACACAAGCTATTGTCGACGAAAAATGCTTAAGAGGCAATGAAATGGTGGGCCGTGGGCGATTCGAACGCCCGACCAATGGATTAAAAATAGATTAGTTATAAAAATAACAATTAAAAACAATGGGATATGTCTGTATAAACCTAATGTGCATCAAAATGTGCAACTTAACGGAGTTGTTATTGCTAATTCAACTGTTTTTTATGTTCTTCAACGCCTTATTGAAAATTAAGTTATTAAATTCCATTCAATTCACTAATCTAATTCCATTTTTTAATGGTCTAATTACTTTTTGAAGATAAGGTTTAAGTAAATGCAGTATTTTTTGATAAGTAGAAAACACTGCATTTACATAAACTGGGTGTTTAGGGTGATTTTGCCAATTTGGTCTTTTTATGATTTTTTAGTGTTTGGCATATTGCGTATTTTTTCCTCCATTTCAAGCATTTCTTTTTTATACTTATCCTGTGCATTGTTGTTCATTGCATTGTTGCCGTGCTCATAACGTCCAGTTTTCTCATTAATTCTGCTAAATCCTGCTCTCTGTAATGCAGCATTACCTTTTGCCCAAGCATTTTTATTTTCATCCTTAGCATCAAAGTAAGCATCCAAAAACACCTTAGCTGCTTTTGCTTCACTTTGCTGTTTTAGCGCATCTATCTCACTATCTGAATTGTCCTTCATTTCTAACAATGCTTGTTTCAAAACATCAATCCGTATTTCTCGTTTCGTTTTCCAACCAAGTTGCTTCTTATCTTCTTCTGTTTTTGGAGGTGATTGCTTTCGTAGTTTTTGTTGCTCAGCCCATAATTTCTTAAGCAGTTCTTTTTGCTCATTAGTTAGAAGCGAATTAATTTCTCTTGCTTCAATTGCCTCGTTATTTTCTAACTGCGCTATACGCTCGCTTAAGCGTTCTAGTCGATGTATTACATTTAGTTTTGGCAAAATTATTTCCGTTTAAACAATGAGACTCTTAGGGTCTGAGAATAATTAAAATCAAATACACACGAAATTTAAAGGACGCTTATACTGAAAGCAGAAGTTTATAACTCTCAACATCAAGAAAATAAAGTTTCAATTATTGCGCAATCAGGATGAAGAGAGCTGTTACATTCAGAAACCATATCTTTCAATGAACGTTCCATTTTTTTAAGATCGCGTATCTTTTGTTTCACATCACTAAGATGTTCTGTTGTTATGTCACGTATTTCTGAACAAGTGTAATTTCTACTATCAACAAGCCCAAGTAAGCCTTTTATTTCATCAAGCGTGAAACCTAATTCTCGGCATCGGCGTATAAAGCTGAGTTTTTTAAGATCGTTATTACTATAAACACGGTGCCCACCTTCACTACGCATAGGCGTAGGCATTAAAGCAATATTCTCGTAATAACGTATGGTTTCAATATTAACGTCAGCTTTGTTAGCCAGTATGCCGCGCTTCATATAAGTTTTATTGGATGCCATAGAATTAACCCTTGATCCTGTATCTACTACAGGTTCTATCATATAACTCGTAAGTAGATAGTCAATTAAATAACTAGAGAAATCACCTATGCAAATCATTCCCAGAATCGCTGAAAAAATAGGCTCAATAGGTGTTATAGGCTCTGCTATTGGCTGCGCTGGTTGTTTTCCTGCGTTAGGTGCATTGGGTGCTTCATTGGGACTAGGCGTTCTTTCTAACTATGAAGGAATTCTTATTAATAAATTATTGCCAATATTTGCCGTAATTGCTTTATTGGCTAATAGCTATGGCTGGTATAAACATCGCGTTAATATTAGAGGAGTCTTATCTATTGTTGGACCTATTGCCGTATTAGCAACACTCTATCCTTTATGGAAATATGGATGGAGTACCTATTTATTCTATATCGGCTTAATCTTCATGCTTGTGGTTTCTATATTGGATATTATCTATCCAACTAAGCCACGTTGCGAAATAAGCTAGGTAAAAATTATGGCTGATATGATTTTAGAATCTACAATAACCTGCCCAAAATGCAGTTATAAAGAGAAAGAAATCATGCCCACCAATTCATGCCAATTTTTCTATGATTGTAAAAGTTGCAAGACAATGCTTAAACCAAAACAAGGGGATTGTTGTGTTTTCTGCTCATACGGCGATGTTAAATGTCCATCGATACAAGAAGGCGGTTCATGTTGCAAATAACATTATGTATTCGTTAAATATTATTCATTTTTCTGGTCTTTATTGCTTCACTGAATATTTGATAACATCCATATAGAACAACCGATGAAATTATTGTACCAATTACTAAATCGGGTATTGCTGAATCAAAGTATGCTACTAATATACCGGCAGTAATAACGCCTATATTTGCAATTACATCGTTCTTTGAAAAAATCCAGGTTGCTCGCATGTGAATTTCACCCTGTTTATGTTTATTCAGTAAAACAAGACAAATAATATTTGCGGTTAAAGCGATTAGTGAAATAACAATCATAACGGTAGAAATTGGTTCACTACCAAATATGAAACGTCGAATAACTTCAATAATTACTCCAAACCCAAGTAACATTTGAAACACGCCGCTCAACATCGCTGAATTCGCTTTAGCCATTGCCGTTTTTCCAATAACGAGTAATGCTGAGCCATATACCATCGCATCCGCTAACATATCGAGTGAATCTGCAATTAACCCCGTCGATTCCGCATATAAACCGAACGCAAACTCGAATAAAAACATAACGCCATTAATTGCTATTAAAGTAATTAAGAGATTACGTTGGTTCTTTGGATCTATATCCTCATGACAACCACAATCGTTCATAGTATTTTATATTTCAATTTATTAATGAGGGGTAATAATTGAGTTATCACAACAGCTATTATTAATTGACTGGCTCTCATATTCAAACTCGATAGTTGAATGCGATATCTGAAATGATTCATTTAAAATATCTTTAATTTGACCTTTGATCTTTTCTGCATCTTGATGTCCCGACTCAGAAATAACGACATGTGCTTCGAGTGACCGTTCATGTTCATTTAATTCCCACACATGCAAGTGGTGGACTTCTTTTATATTTTCAATCTCCTCTATTTTCTTAGTCACTTCATTGATATCAATATCAGTCGGCACACTTTGCATAAGAATCCGAATCACTGATTTTATTTCGATATATCCATGAAAAAGAACATAAACCGCGATTAGAAAAGTACAAATCGTATCCACAAAGTACCATTCATAAAGAATGATAAGTGTACCTGCGATGATAACCGCGACACTACTCAGCGCATCTGCCACATTATGTAAAAAGGCTGCGCGTATATTAAGACTGTCTTTTGACATGGTATAAGTCAATGCAGCTGTAATTACATCTATAACTAATGCAATACAGGCAATAATAACGACTATCCAACCGGCTATCGGTTCAGGTTCAAAAACGCGCATGACAGCCTCGAACAGTAGATAGAACCCAATTAAGATCAAGGTTGTTAAATTAATCATTGCACCGATTAATTCAGCACGCTTGTAACCAAATGTACGGTTTTCATCCGCAGGCTTCTTTGCCCATCTTCTGGCAATCAATGCAATTAGAAGAGCGGCTGCATCACTAAAGTTATGAAGAGCATCAGCAACGAGTGCAAGACTTCCTGAAATAATTCCACCAATGACCTGCACTACGGTCAAAACAAGATTAACAAAAAGTGCAAGCATTAATCGCCTAATGCTATTGGTATTTTGAACATTCATATGTTCATTGTGTACATGCGATTTATTCATATTATTAGAGTATTGAATATCACATTATTAAATTGCATCTTTTCCCGCAGCACCAGTACTAATTCGAATTGCATTGTCAACTGGTAGCACATAGATTTTTCCATCACGTCGTAAACCTGTATGAGCATGCGTTTGTATTTCATGTGCGATTTTTTCGACAAGTTCATCCTCACATGTTATTTCCATTTTAATACACGGCAAAAAGTCAAAACCGTCTTCAAGACGCTCTTCATTTTCTGTACCACCACGGCTTCTTCCAAAACCTTTGTAATTAGCTATGCTCATCCCAGTTAACCCATCAATCTTATGTAGCGCCAGAGTCACATTTTCAAGCATATGTTCTTTTATGTATGCAACTATCATTTTCATACTTAAATTCTCCAATATTGGCTTTAATTATTTTCAGGTTCAATATGAATGGCGAACCATTTATAAAGTGCGGGAATCACTAACAAAGTTAATATAGTAGAGGTTACTATTCCACCCACGACCACTGTCGCTAATGGACGTTGAACTTCACTACCTGTACCTGTAGAGAATAATAGTGGAATCATCGCCAGGATTGTTGTTAAAGCAGTCATCAATACAGGTCTTAATCTGAGACACGCTCCTTGAATAGATACTTCATCAATATTCATTCCCTTCTCTAATAATTGATTAAAGTAGGTTACCAGTACAATTCCATTCATTAATGCAATACCAAAGAGTGAAATAAAACCGACAGAGGCCGGTACAGAAAGATTTTGCCCGCTTAACCATAAAGCGACCACTCCTCCTACCAGAGCCAAAGGTATATTTAAGAAGATTAACGTCGCATTTTTAAATGAATTAAAACTGCTAAAAAGCATGATGAATATTAATAGTAACGTAACGGGGATAACGATTGCTAAACGCTTGTTCGCTTCCTGTTGTAACCGATACTGCCCGCCCCAAGTCACTAGATAACCAGGAGGTAACTCAACACTTTGATCAATTTGTTGTTGCGCTTCTTCGACAAAGGTAACAATATCACGACCGACAACATTACTTTGTACTGTAATAAAACGTTGATTGTTTTGTCGCGTGATCTGTCTTTGACCAACCAGTTCTTCAATCAAAGCGACCTGTTCAAGTGGGACTTTTATTCCGTCAGGAGTTTCGATCAGTATTTGTCTAATATCGTCTTTTGTTGCTCTTGCTTCCGGTATATATCGAACAAAAATATCGAAACGGCGTATCCCTTCAAAGATTTGCCCAGCAGAGACACCACCGACTGCAGCACTAATAACACTCTGAACATCCTCCAGATTTAAACCATAACGGGCAATCGCTTGCCTATCGGGACGAATACGAAGTTGTGGCACACCCGATACCTGATCAACCTGGACATCAGCAGCCCCCTCTACTTCTTGTATCACTGCTGCTATTTCATCGGCTTTCTGTTTTAAAATATCCAGATCATCACCAAACACTTTTATTGCGAGTTCTGCTCTGACACCTTCCAGTAATTCATCAACCGTCATTTTTATAGGCTGAGTTAAGTTCGCCTGAATGCCGGGAATGTTTTTTATTTTTTCCCGAATCTGATCTTCGATAAAAGATTGATCTTTAGGCTTACGCCATTCCGTATTTGGTTTAAGAATGACATACATTTCGGCAGAATTAGTTGGATCAGCATGTGCTCCTACTTCACCACGGCCGATACGTGTCACCACTTTGGTAATTTCAGGAATTTCTAAAACACGCTTTTCAACTAACATGGTATTACGCTTACTTTCTTTTAACGAAATAGACGGTGCCATAGTTAAGCGAACAACTATCGTGCCTTCATTCAACTTTGGTGTGAATTCAGCACCAAGCTGAGGAAAAATTGCAGCGCCGATAACAATTAAAACAAACGCAACGATTAACGCAATGATTCGGTTATGAACGAAATAGCGTACCAGTGGAGTATAGATTTTAAGTAACCATTTAACGATGAACACTTGATCTTCACCATCTTCATTTTCTTTCTGTTTAGGCTTACTCATGACAAACGAGGCAAGTACAGGTGCGATAAAGATCGCAAATAACAATGATCCAGTCATTGCCAATGCAATGGTATACGCTAAAGGTCCGAATGTTTTTCCTTCTACACCTTGCAGAGTAAACAAAGGGAGAAACACTATCAGAATAATGATAATCGCAAAGACAATGGGCCTCCCCACTTCACGACAGGCACGACCCACGATATGTAATACTGGCTCATCCGGACTTGCTTTGCGTAACAGGCGATCGATATTTTCAACCATGACAACACCGCCATCGACCATCATGCCAATTGCTATTGCTAATCCACCGAACGACATCAAGTTGGCAGAGATATCGAGAACATACATCCCTATCAAAGCAAAGAAGGCCGAAAACGGAATTGATATCGCAACGACAAAACTGGGTCGTAGTGCCCCCAAAAACACTAGCAGAATAATAACAACCAATACAACACCTTGAACCAAAGCATCTGTTACAGTCTTAACACATGCCTCAACCAGACTTTTTTGTTCATAATAAGGAACGATTCTAATCCCTTCAGGAAGTATCTTATTAATCTCACTTAATCTTTTTTCAACATCCGCAATCACTGTTGAAGAATTGGTGCCAAACAATTTAATCACCATCCCGGCAATCACTTCCTCTACACCATTACGGGTTTGTAATCCTCTGCGTATAGCACCACCTGTTTGAATACCCGCCAGATCCCCCAGAAAGATAGGACTGCCATCTACAGTCTTTATGACTATATTATTTAAATCATCAATGCCTTTGGCTAAACCAACAGAACGGACAATAAATTCTTCAGAGTTCTTCTCGATGAACTGTGCACCGACATTTAGATTATTGGCACGAATACGTTCGATTACTTCATTCAACGATACCGAATAACGCAATAACGCATCGGGATTAATCTCTACATGAAATTGTTTTTCAAAACCACCTATGCCCAGTATCTCAGTAACACCTGGTACAGTTTGTAAGTTGAATTTAACTATCCAGTCCTGAATCTCTCGTAGCTCTATCAGTGAATATTGACCTGTTGTGTCTTCAAGATAATAAAATAGGATTAACCCCATACCAGTAGAAATAGGTCCCATTACCGGCTCACCGAAACCATCCGGTATTTGTTCTCTTGCTTCCTGTAAACGTTCGTTGACTAATTGACGCGCAAAATAAATATCAACGTTGTCTTCAAAATAAACATTCACTACTGACAGACCAAAGTTGGATATAGAGCGAACATTATCGATGCCGGGTAATCCGGTCATGGCCACTTCCACCGGAAAGGTGACGTACATTTCGATTTCTTCCGGAGCAAGACCTTCCGTTTCGGTAAAGACTTGTACTAAATTTGGTGAGACATCGGGAAATGCATCAATGGGTATTTGCGTATAGGCACGATAACCGGCAATCATTATCATGACGGCAAACAACACCATCAGTAATCGGTTATGCAGACTAAAGTCGATTAATTTATCAATCATAATTTTACTATCTCTTTTCTAATTTTATATTTAGTGTCCATGTCCATCGCCAAAAGAAGCCTTTTGCATCTGTGCTTTAAGAACAAAAGCATTCTTTGCTACGTACTTTGCACCTGAGTGTAAACCCTCTAAAATTTCTACATGAGTGTTGTCACTACGGCCTAAGGTCACAGGATGTGGTTCAAACCCTTCTTCAGTTTTGATAAAAACAACAGATTGATTATCGATCGACTCGATAGCTGTCTTAGGAATAACAATGTCACTATTAAGATCTGATAATGTAACAGCGACTGTGACGAATAAACCCGGGCGCCATTTTTTATCTTTGTTTTCGATAACGATACGTGCAGTTGCACTTCGTGTTTCTTCAGATACATTAGGACTGATATAAACAATTTCACTTTCTACATCTGGGATGCCATAACCAGAAATAACTTGCACTTGCTGTCCTAGATTTATCTTTTCAAGATCTTTCTGATAAACCGTTAGATTGACCCAAACGTGGTCAAGATTGGCAATAACAAAAGGACGACTTTCATCATTCAATAATTCACCGTGGACGACATGCTTCTCAGTAATAACGCCATCTCCAGGTGAGCGAATTTCATACAATGTTAAGTCACAGTTATCGTGACATTGACTGATATTTTTCTCTATACCAATAGCACGTAATTTTTGCTTCATAAGATTATATTCAATATACGCATTGTCACGAACTTGCTGTGCTTCCAAAAATTCCTTTTCAGTTGTTAAATCTTCTTTCTTTAGTTTTTTCTCCCTATCAAATGTTGTCCTTGATAATTCATATCGACTCTTTGCTGCTTCCGTTTCAGCTTTTATCTCAGCCAATTCTCTACTCGACAAGGTGGCCAGCAATTCTCCTTTTTCTACTTTTTCTCCCAATGATTTATAGACTTTCTTAGTTATCCCCGAGACACGCGGGACAATATGTATTAAACGATCAGGATTAAGCGTAATTTCTCCAGACAATGTCAGCGTTTCTTTTATACTGCCACTGCCTGCTGTATCAATTCTGATTTCAAATTCACTAATTTCATTATCAGAAAGTTCGATATGCTTTTCGTGGTCTTCCCCTTCTTCTTCAGATCCACTTTCAATATGTCCCGCATTTTCTTTCTCATCATGCCCATGTTCATCGTCTTCATTTGCAATAGCATTGAAGCAAATAAATAAACTTAGTAAGCAAGGTAAAAAACAGGCTCTTAGTTTATTTCTTAAAATAATTGTCAATAAAACATTCATCGGATTGCCTCCTCAGCAATATAATCATTTCCTTCACTCAACGATGATCCAATCAATCGTTCAATAGCGATTACAATTCGGTGATACTCTTTAACGGATTCGATATGTTGTTGTCGTGTTTCAAAATAGGTGCGTTGCGCATCTAACAAACCCAATAAATCAAGTTTTCCTAAACGATAAATTTTTGTTGCCGCATTAAACGCTTCTTTAGCGCCAGGCAATATTTCATCATTTAGTGTAGTGACTTCGTTATGAAGGATATTTAATCTTTGATAGGCAATTAGCAGTGCCGAGCGTAGTCTTGTCTCTGTGATTTGCCGTTGTTTTGATGCCTGATTCAGTCCTACTTCAGAACGTTGTACACCAGTCCGTTTTTTATCAAACAAAAACAAAGGAATCGATATGCTGGCAACTGCAGCAACATCATCCGTCTCATTTAAATGTCGCACACCAGCACTCACAGAAATATTCGGTATCGTGTCAGCACGTGCTAATGTAATAGCATTTTGATGCCGACTAACTTCTGTTGCCCAACGCGCTAGATCAGGATTATTGTTAATTTTGTTAACGATTGATGCTAATTGAGGTATAGAAGATATATTGTAGAAATCCCCTTCTACTCTATTGTAAGTAACATCGGTGCCACCCCAACTTGTGACCAGATTTTGCCTTGATATAGTCAACTGTCGTTCGGCATTGATATGACTCAATTGTGATTTTGAAAGCTCAACTCTTGCTTTAATTTCTTCGAGTCGCGATACCTTGCCTGCTTCGACACGTTTCTTTACCGTTTCATATACCTCCTTGGCAAGCTCTCTTATTTCATTTGCAATCGTCAACCTTTCCTGATCACCGAGTACTTCAGCATAGATCATCGCTGTTTGCGATAAGAGATCAACGCGTTTCACTTCATAATCCCATCGAGCAAGATTACGATCTGAGGATGCAAGTTGCCGACGCTTCATCCGTTTATCACCTAACTCGATTAACTGGCTTAGCGTAATCGTTGTTTCTGCTGACCGGAAACCACTTAAGTCACCTGAGCCAGCAAAGTTTTCTATTTCAAATCCTGCTACCGGATTCGGTAATAATCCGGCTTCAATCTGATCGATTTCTTTCGATCTGATTGCCCAGGCATAAGTAGCCAATTCAGGATTGTGTTTAAGCGTCAGGACAATAGCTTGCCTTAACGATAAATTCCCCGTTGGTTGAATCACCGGCTGGTCAAATTCTTCCGGTGCCATAGTCGGTGGCAACATTAACTCATCATCAACGGCCATGACTGATACATGGATGAGGCATGTAATAATAAATACTAACGTTTTAATAAACATATTTAATCTCAATAAACAAAAGACATTCCCTTTCATGTGTAAACACAAAAAGGTTCGTTATAGTTTGAAGCTACCTATGGTAGCGAGAGATTAAGCTATGGGAGGATGGTAAGGTGGTGGTTGATTATAGGAAGCGTAATCATGCTTCTGAAAATTTAATGCATCTTTGGATTGTTGATTGGCAAAAGAAGTATTCTTTTGCATCATACCTAATGAGTGAGATGAAAAATGGCAGCAGTGATCACATGAGATTGAATCACTATCAGTATCATGCTGAGCATCTATCTCTATAGCGTGACTTTCTTGAGTATCGGCTAACTCATGAGCATAGGCATGTAAAGGCATGACGATCCCGGACAGGGTCATCAACACCAATAATACCTTTGCTATTCGAATTCTCATAAACTGACTATGTACTAATTCTTATTAATTTTCAAATTTACCATATAAGTCAGTCTAAAATATTTGTCAGATAGTTCCATAATTAATGAAATTAGAGGATGTCCGCTTTCGCTTAAATAACAGACTTTTAAAAAACTGATGCAGAACTTCTACTTTGGTTCGTTAGCACTATATCAAGGATGATCGCCTAATGTTTACTTTTGACCATCTAGCTTCAATTTTTCCTTTTTACTGGCAAGTTTCAACGAGTTTTTCACATAATTTTTATTACTCTTTTTCAATTCTTTCACTAGCGCGATTTTGTAAGCTAAATCATCAAATCTTTTCGTATTAAATTCATATAACCTCATGCTCGTATTTACCGACAATGTTCAATGCTAAAAACCTAACCTTTAGTAAGAAAATATTAGGTAGTGTTTGGTATTGCATAAATACATGCATGGAAACACTAAAACACGATGAAAGATTAAGACGTGAAATTGAAGCTAATTTTAGCAAATACAACAGCTATTTGACGCATGCATGCAGCTTAAATTATATGCAATATGCAAATGATAATAAAATTACGCCAGAGCAAGCATGGCAACAGTTTGAGAATTTCTGCAAATATTTAAATAGATTGGTTTATAAACGTGATGGGAAAAAAGGTAAAAAATCACTAATCATTCTGCCCGTTTTGGAAGGTGAATTAAAAAGGCAGCATTTACACTTTCACTGTGCTATTGGGTGTATTGATGAAAACTACAGTTTTGGAGAACTGAAAACTATTATAAATTCTGCATGGAGAAAGCAGAAATGGACGTATAACAATCCGCATGTTGTGCCTTACAGAGACAAAGGCTGGATTGGCTATATATCCAAAGAGAGTGTGCGTTTGGACTTAAGCAATGTGGATTATACATGTTGTTTTTTCCCCGCAGATTCGCAGATGAAATAGCGCTAACGCCTATCTAAGCTGAAACAATAGAGCATGTTTATATGCTTTATTAGTGAGGTGTTGCCGTAACAAACACAATCAAACTAACAAACACACTATTTAACACTTCTAAAAACGTCATACACACTTCTTTAATGAATATTAGTAGTAAACAACATAGATATAAATACATGTACATATGAGCTTATTTGAGCAGTACAAATATCAAATAACCAAAGAAAATACATAAATCATTATGTTTCTATATAAGTCATTGAATATTGGAAGAGATTACTCAGATCAAAAAGAGGTTGTCCAATTTAATACAAGAAAACAAACTTATATTGTATTTATTATTAGGTTTTAGGAGAAAAGATGATGCAAGCAGCAACAATAACAGAGCAGCAATTGAAGCGGTTAATGGCGTATATAGCTACACAACGGCATGCAGTGAGAAATAGAGCATTAGTACTAATGACATATTACAGTGGCATGCGTGTTGGTGAAGTGGCAGCGCTGAGTGTTAGTGATGTATTAGGTGCTGATGGCAAGATTAAGGACGAGATACGTTTAACTGCACATCAAACAAAAGGCAACAAAGGGCGCGTAGTAGTAATACCAGCTAAATTGAAAGCTGAGATATTGAATTACTTAAAATCACGTTTTATTAAAACGGATTTAGAGAACTTGTTACCGGCACAAACAAGACTGCATTTGTTTTATACACAGAAACGTACTGGTTTCTCAGCTAATACACTTACACAGTACTTTCACAAGTTATACAAAGACGCTGGTATTGATGGTGCATCATCACACAGTGGCAGACGCACTTTCATTACAAACTTAGCTAATAAAGGCATTAATGTTCGTATATTAATGCAATTAGCAGGACACAAAAATATATCAACTACACAGCGATATATTGATTGTAATGACGGAATGTTGAGAGCAGCAGTTGAGTTGATTTAATTACCATTTTGTAGACAGCAGGTCTTTAAGCATTTCCATTGCTGGATTCAAAACAGAAGAGCCTATTGTTGATTCATATTGCGATATATTCTTTATTTCTTTAACTAACTCATCTGTTTTGAAGTGTTCAGATATTTCATCGCCTTGATATTGTTCGTATGTCTGCTCGATAGATCCTAATTGCCACCTGATGCGATTAACTATAGCGACCGCCCTGTTAGCGGAGGCAATTTTTTCGTATATAACGTCATCCATAGTAATCGCGCGAACAAAAGATTTGTCTGCAAGTATATAGGCCGTAGAAACGGCATTGTTGTCCAATTGATATATCTTGAAAGAAGCTTGTTCAATGCCTATAAAGCTTAGCCCAAGTGCCAGCGTCACATGTAAAAACTGTATTTCTTCTGAAGCGTTTTCTTTGTCTTTTAACTCAACCGCTTTTTTGCTTTCAGTCAGTCTTTTTATCTTAACTTTTCCAGTAGTTGAGAATTTATTTACAATCAACAATTTTCCAAAGTTGAAATCAACCCCTTCGTTTAAAGACATTTTTAAATTCCTTTAGATTTTGTTGGCAAAGTTATCAACAATAACTATGCTTTACAAGAAACACTTGTATAAAGAGTTTGTTGCTTAATAGCTCCTAACAAAGGTTAAGCAGCAGGCAACACACTGCTATTGATAAATAAAGTTATGAAAATTTCAGAAATTGAGAGCATAAAACCAAAAACACCTGAGCAGATTAGGCTTGATGCACTAAAGAAAAATAAAGATAAGACAGCGGAAAAGTATAAAGCTGAAACAGAAAGGCAAAAAAAGCAAAAAGCGAGACAGCAAATAACAAAAGCACAGAAAATACTTTCCGTACCTAAAAGTATCTAATCAGTCCTTGTTCATTGAGCATTATCAGCATTGCTATTATACGCTTCGTCAACAGCAGTGTTCTTAATTAATTCTGTTGTCGCATCTCCACGCAACTGTTCAATTGCCTGAATCGGCTGTAAATGACTATAATGTTTTTCAATCATTAAAACACTCGTTCCCATTTGCTTTGCTAAGGTGTGTATTTTTACTTTATCGTACAAAAGTTTGTTTGTAGCATAAGTATGTCTCAAACTATACAAGACTCTATTATTATCTGTTTTTGGATCGATTAATAAATTATGTTCACGCAAGTATCCATCAAACATTTTATGAAAGCTTGTTGGCTTTGTTTTGTCTTTGGTGCGGAAAACATAATCATCATTCGCTGGAAGATTTTTTAGTGGATTATCCCAGTAGTTGATAAGATTGTAGTTGCGTTTTATTATTCGTAATAATGCATATATCGAATCATTATTAGCAATAAATGTGCGTCTGCCAGTTTTGCCGGTTACGGTAATCTCAAAGTTATATTTTTGACTCAAATATTGCTTAATTGGTTTTCCTAAAACATCAACGTCACCTTTTGTAGCTAGTGTTAATTTTTTTACTTCATTAAAATTAAGATGTTTCCATTTTAAATTCATTAACTCTTTGCCAGGTCTTGCTCCTGTATCATTCAATACATGAACATAGTCTTTTAACAACTGCCTTAACTCTTTGCTTTTCTCTGTTCTTGCTCTTTCAATCCAATCATCGAATTTGGCAAGAACAGCAGCAATTTCATTTATATCAAATGCAGGTCTTCGTTCACTTTTTCTTCCAATAGCTTTCAAAACTGGTCTATTAGATTTTGTTATAAAACCCCTAATTTCTGCTTCATCAAACACTCTGTTTAAAGCGGCATTATGTGTAAGCAGCGTGCTACGAGTTGGCTCTTTATTCATCTCAATTTTGCGCCATTGATTAAACTTTTCTATTTCAACATTATCAATTTGAGAGATAGGTGAATTTTTAAAATACTTAATTAAATAAATTTCTATAACTTTGATGTAGTCGCTATATGAAACTTTCCCACTATTAGCATCTAATTCATCTTCCATTCGCCGTATTGCAAGTTTTGCCACGTTCCTAAACTTACGAGTAATTACAGGTAAATTATTTCTGTGTCGTATCTCTGCCTCAAGCAGTAATGCTTCTGCTGTATTAATAGCTTCTTTTAAATCAGTCTTGCCAGTTGTCCTTTTTATCCATTCATCATTTATTTTGTATCTACATTGAAAATAAGGAACGTTCTTGCGTGCATAAACGATTAATTTTCTCTCACGTATAGTATGTGTAGTTTGATTTTGTGATGGCATCGATTAACTCAGCCTATAAATGTATAAACTTGAGTATATTGGTGTGCAAGCAGTGTGCAAGTTCTATTTTATCAAAAAATAGCGCTGAAAGCGTTTAAAAATGGTGGGCCGTGGGCGATTCGAACGCCCGACCAATGGATTAAAAATCCACTGCTCTACCGGCTGAGCTAACGGCCCGGTGTGAGATTTCAGATTATTGCTCAGGCAAAGATCAGACGGCCTGT
>Ga0209630_10003372_pt1 | contig 14613 bp, 7 predicted proteins | sample COG_01_FD_184745 | JGI IMG/M metagenome (GOLD analysis project Ga0209630, IMG submission 184745) | Pelagic Microbial community sample from North Sea - COGITO 998_met_01 (SPAdes) (version 2) | ecosystem: Environmental > Aquatic > Marine > Neritic zone/Coastal water | place: Helgoland, sampling... | reverse complement strand
TCGTCCCGCGCGCCGCGCCGCGTGGCTATGCCGACCACCTGGGAACGGACGCACCACGCAAACCCCGACGCACGCCAACGCCAACACCACACACTCACTCTCCGGTCTCTGGAGCCTTATTATTATTGTTGATATCCTCAATTAAATTTATATGCACGCGCTGGCAAATGCAAAGAGCTAGACACAGGCGATCGACTTCTACCGCAACCCGTGATCAGCGATGAGTTCTAATCGATGATTGCAATGGCTTGGAACCAACAGGCTGGATCGAAAACTCTCTAGCTGGAGCTGGTGGCATCTTTCTAATGAGTGACTGACTGCGAGGCCAGGTTTTAAGGTCATCGGCAAAATAATAATCCACAATTATTACGAAGGTAATAAATTACGAGTATCACTATATATGAGCGGAAATACTCCTCAGCCAGATAGGATAGCGACACACTCATTGATGACGTCACACATACGTACGTATGGCCGTGGTAACAAGATATCAATGTCGATGAGAACGAATGAGCTCGACACATCAGACTTAAAAATCACCGTCTTGTTTGCAACGATCAGCACTCTGTCGTTATGTCTGTGCGCGCAGCTTGCTTTCTTGCTCTTTGCAACGAAGCTTAACTATATTTTTGGATTTAGAAGCGAGCAAACATCGGAAAAGTTCGCCAGCAGTTGGAGTTGACTTCGGCGATATATTGTTCGTTGGAAAGGAGTACAAATACTTCACGGCCAGGCGGCAGTGCGCAATGATATACCTGTGTGATCCACGCGATTCTCCGGGATGCCCCGACCGATGTGTTCTACTGCATACTGCCTCGTGATTTACGCTGATGATTCAGCAGAGGTCCTCATTTGTTATAGAAAGGTTATACTTATGGAAAAAGGGTAATACTGGCGTTTTGTAGTGTGAGACCTCAGTGGAGGTCTCAACAGAAAGCACGAAACAATCTTTATCTACTCCCACTGCCAATTTTCAGATGTTGATAGTCGCGCGAATCAAGACCCAAGTGATTCATGAGTGCGTTCCAGCGCGGGGGCTCTTCGTCAAACACATACGTCAGTGGGAAAACCAGGACACCGCTTCCCCCTTGCTTCCGGATCTCTTTCACAGCTTCATAGATACGTGATTTAGGAACACCTATGGATACTGCAAAAAATGATCCATCCGATGAGTGCAAGCTGTCCGCCCCAGCGGTGAAAATAGGGGATATAGTTGGTCCCTGTAGGCCACGAAGAAGGCGCCCGCCGTTCGCTGCAAGACGTACTGCAATTTCTTCAGCAGTTTCTCCGCGGACGTTGGCTGTCACCATAAAGAGGCCTTCTGCGCGTAAATGCGCTTCCAGACGCTCAAGAAGCTCGTGTACTATCTCCAGAGTGCCTGGGCGCTCGAGAAGTGCCGTCCGAGATGCAACAAGCACACCTTGGGAATCCAGAACACGACCACCCTCAATCTGTTTCAAATTGTTTTCACGCAAGGTAGTTCCTGAGGAAACGAGATCAAGAATGCAGTCGGCAGCGCCCATAGCAGGAGCTGCCTCCAAGGCACCATCAGCGGTAAAGAGTTCCACATGCTCAAAGCCGAGGTCACCAAAAAACCGCTCAGCAAGGTTAATATAAGCTGTTACCACACGCAGTGGCCGGTCTTTGGACCAGCGCTTGTCCGAAAGCAATTCAGGCAACGAATTGATATCTTCCCAGCTATTCGGTACAGCAATTGCCAAATGGCAGGAGCCAAAACCCAATGCGTCATGAATTACAACTAGTTCGTCGTCTTCATCGCCTATTTCACGAAGCATGTCGTAACCAACGATTCCGACATCGATGTCACCAGACAAAAGTTTCCGGACAACATCTGTCGCACGCTGGAACCATACTTCCATGCCCGGAACGTTTGGAATTTCAGCAGCATATTGTCTAGGGTTTATCTTGCGCACTTTGAGCTGGCAGTCGTCCAAAAGATTCATGGTGTCTTCTGCCATGCGCCCTTTGCTTGGGATGCCCATGCGGATGGAGTCCCTAGACTCAACAGACCTGCGGTAGACAGCTAATCAGGAAGAAGGCGGGTAGTATGTCAATATAAGTTTGCACATTTTTAACCGAGATTCAACAGATTTTGCGGGCACTATATATCAAGTTAGTGGAAAACTAGGGAAGAAGCTGTCGAGTAAACAGGGTTTTGCTTTTGGCCGCATGAAATACCAGGCAAACATAGATCAAGCGTATGCGCAGTCTGGAAAGGGCAGTCATATTGAATGAATATGTGTAGAGCTAATACCTTGGGCGGAAGGCTTTTGCTGTCGAATGCTGGCAACAATGAGTCGATTCACTCCGTTTGCACTAGAACGGACAGCTGAGACCCTACCGATCTTAGGTCCGCGGAACGAGTCAGTGGCGGAGAACCATGACGGCTTGAGCTGCGCCGCTGCCGACATGATTGCCGCCATCTTGTTTGATCGGGATTGTCCGTTTTCTGTTAAATTTGCGTTGTACGTTCTGCCTTTAGACGAGGAAGAGACAACCTCGCCACCCTCCTGTAGCAAGTCGTTTCTCACGTATCGCGGTCGTCAAAATCTGAAATATTTTCCAATTATTGATTATAACGTGCGTGGGAGCCTATAATATCACTTATGTGGCTACGTAACGTTACGCCCACATTATTCTTCACGAAGAGTTAATCATATATACTAGTTTTTAATCCGAGGTTATTTGCATGTGCTTCGCCGAACACGTTTTTTTTTGCTTTACTTGGCGCGCGTTCAGTTGTTCCCCAGCGCCGTGACTTCACGCGAAGAGCCGCGCAACGCCGTGTGCAGTCCGCAACGCCGTGTGCAGTGCACACGGTATGTGCATAACGTTTTAACTGAACCGACAGGCCGAAAATCTGTCCCCGCGAGGGCGAAAAGAAGAAGAACACGAACGCGCGTCGCATTTTTAACGGTTCATAACTCGTCGAATAGATTTCTTTGCCCGTGACATCGCGCCTGCTCGGCTTCGCCATGCTTACCGCGTCCATGTAAAGTCGCGACCCGCTTTGAAACGTAATGCAATGGCACTGTCGACACTTCTGCGGCGCCGGTTTGTCGGTTTGACATCCATACGGGCGCAATACATGGGCGCAAAGCTTGGCTTCTGCTGCCGAAGCTCCCCTTCATTATATATACTCGCTCATATTACATAATATATTATGATATTCTGAATTTCATCAGGGTGTGACATTTTTTTATGCATAACGATTTTATATAATAACGTACAGACTTTATCATTACGATCCACACAATCACTCCAATGGGCAAACAGTTTAAAGATTCCGCTTATGTTCACGTAAGCGACTTATCCTTAACTATAATCAAGTTAAGTTACGATAAAAGTGTCACACCCTGATGAAATTCAGAATACAATAATATATATATATTATCATATTTATTATATTTGATTGCGCTTCATTATTATTCTCGAGAGCCAGGGTGTATTAATTTTCGCGTGTAAACGAATTCTCTTACCCAGTGTCAAACCTTCTCGGGGACTTACTCTATCTGGCAACCCGAGCTTTAATTACGGCTCAAAAATGTGGCACTCACAAAGGTGAAGTGTAACCTACTAACCACGAACGGCAGCGCTGCGTGTCACGTTTCCGGGAAATAACTCCCGCCCGGTGGAACTTTGCTGGTCTATGTTGCCCGAGGAAACTCACTATCTGAAAACGATGAGTGGTTCAAGAGTACTCTGCCAAAACACGAGCACTTTCGAACCGCAATTTGACATTGACCTGGCCGGTGATCTTTCTCTGGACATTCTGTCAACCATCATAGATGCCGGGTTCGTCAGAGTAGCAGTCGCTGCTGTAGGGTTGGGCTGCGGTGAAGGACCTTTCAAATTTCTTTCTGCAAACCATGCCTCTTACAGTTGTAAAAAAGTTCTGAAAGCGTTGTTGGAATCGTCTGAGGCCTCCACCAATGAAAGGAGTAAAGGCGTGCATTGTCACGCTGCGAAAGAGCTCGCTGAAATAGTTGTCATCATGTTGAAAACTGGTGCCATACGCCAGCCGCCATTTCTAGATCTTTTACATTTCATCGCCTCTTTGCAAGCTTTCTCTGAACTACAGAAGGCGTTGATGAAATGTGAATATCTCAATATTTTGTCTGATGCAGCAATATATGATGCCGTGTTCCCTGTCATGAACTTGTCCGAAATATCACCGCAATCCCCCCATTTTTTTACGCATGTGGGCAAGCTGAGGGTGGTATCGAGCAAACCCAGATTCAGCTTCTTTTCCGCAGAACAAAGCACTAAAGCTGCAGTACTATGTTCTCGAGGAAAGACTTCAGAACAAACTCACACCAAGAGGTCATCGAGCAACAATTTGCCTGAAAAGCACATTATGTCGCCGCCACGTAAATTTCCTCGCAGTTTGAAGAGGTCGTTTGAAGTGTTTTCGAAAAAAACAGCGGTGAGGTGTTGCAGGGCTTCCCAATTACGATCTGCATTTGGTTTCTTTTCTGAAGAAGTCGGAGAGAACATTTTCATGTCAGACTTTCCAAATGCCCTCGCGCATGGGAGACGTTATCGTTTTGTCAACAGTACTGCACCTGATACATGTGCGGGTCAACGCAAGGCGTGTAATGTGGCGCGCAAGGCACCGAACAGTTCGAAATGTTGGTCATCTATAGCCACGGGACAGTCTCCTCGATCGAAACGAGAACCTTCAAAGTTTTCTCCGTTCATGCAGCTCTCTCTGTTTGCTCTTGTATCAGAGTTTGCGATCCACTGTCAAGTCATGCATGCCACACACCCTTTCGAAGCACCCATGATCCCTAAAACAATTGCAAGAGCTTTTTCTACTGTATCGGCTTCTTTGTACTTTGAACACCAACCATTTAAGTGTTGTGGCGATCATCCATATCTCGAGGAAGTGAATGCGCGAGCCTACCTTCCAAAACTGCTTAAGGACTCAAGCTTCTATAGTTTAGATTTATTCCTTGCTCGACTTCGGGGACACTCAGATTCTTTATGGATGAGCTGCGTCTTTTGGGGTGAACTATCTGCTAGGCATTGTTTGACTTTGGAATGGCTGCTTGTGACACTTACCAGTTATCTTGAAAATGCACCAGCTTTATACGGACGCGATACTACCGTCTCCATCGAGATTCTTATTCATATTCGTTTTTTGCTCTCTGCCGCACTATCTTCCTCGGTGAAAACATGTAATAAATCTTCGCTATGGGGCATTATTTGTCTATGGATTCGTGCAGCCTGTGTGATAAACACCCAAATCGCGCAGACTCGCTCCTCTCCCTCACTCGCGCAGATGATGACCAAGCTATTTTTGGGTGAGCACGGATCAATCTCGCTTGTTCAAAAGTACATGGACGTTGCACTGGCTGATTTCGAAAGCAAAAGGCGGCCTTCGGGTATCAATTACGAAGACACCCACTCAAGTGATTTGAATCCCTGCTATGTTGTCAAATCTTATTTCACTTCAATTACTCAACTATATTTAATCCTGCATAGCAATGCGACTAGCGAAGATAATCATGAGTTTCAGCACAGTGACCAACGCCACCTCAGTGCTATTCTGATTATGTTGGCAAGATTGAAATGTATTTTTGAACCAAGATCTGGCCTTGCGACACGCAAATATGAAGACATCATGGATCCATGCGTCGGTACACTGACATATCCAAATAGGATATGCCTCGGGGATCACATGTGTATTAATTCGCTGGCACTTGCGCAGGTGACGTTGTCAACATTGTTCTATCTGAATGTAGACTCGCCGGAATCGTTATTTGCATATTTCCACGTCATTTTCATATCCTTCCTGCACACCTATATCACACGCTTTAAAAATATTCCACTTGACCAACCTGGTTGTGATGAGCTTATTGCAAAGCATCTCATTCTGCTGACTTCACTTACTCGGATTCTTAAGTCAGAAGGCATGGATACATTACATAAGTCGGGCTTTCATAGCGTGAGTTCATTGAATAGATTGTGTGGACGATCACGTGTTTCGAAGACTTGTGTCTGTTCTACCACTCAAAAACCAGTTGGAAATTATACAACTTGCTCGGATTATGTCATTCAACATCATCTTGCAAAATTTGTCATTAATGAAATTGGCCTAGAACACGATATCTTTCATCAACAAGCCTTGAGAGTTAAGAGCGCGAGGATGGATAGATGTCATGCTCCCGGCGGCATCAACAAAGTTTTAAACTCGAAGGTAACAGATATCGTGGATCTTTTCCATATGACGAGGAAAGATCCGCAGAAAGCATCAGCAGATGTCAAATTTCTGAAAGGTACCGAGTTATCCGAAATTCCATTGTCGTGTTCACCATATGAAGTTCTTACATATTTTGTGGGTCGTAAGCTGCGTCGATTGTATGATGCTCACAGGATCCATATACATGTTCTTGAATTAGTATTAGCTACATTTGCTACTAGTACTCGAGGAAATATTCTTTGGAATGAAATCCCTGCAAGGAAATGCACCAGCGTTCAGCTTCAAGACTGGACAGAGGCTGGCTATCGATCTCTTCGCTCGCATGTGAACTGTCGTGCAAATGCTTCGGCCCAGAACCTGTTGTTGTCACACAGACACGTTCTCAGTTGGGATGAAATACGCCTTCTTCGCATCTCTTGCGAGAGTCTTTTTGAGCCATCAAAATATACATCTCTTGAACTTATTGGTCGTGGATCATATGCAGATGTATACCATTGTTCTTTATCTCTTGAGCTCAAGGTCGATACATGGAATGATGCAGCTGCAAAGGTTTTCGAGAGTTCTGGTCAATGGCAAACGAGTTCCGTTTTCTCAGAAATACAGGTGCTTGAGGAAATGCAAAAAGAAGCATTCGTCGTGAAACTTTGTGACTATGGTATTGCTTTTGGTCACGCTTTCATCATAATGCGACAATATCCAGCGTCTCTGAAATGCTGGCGAGCTTCGCAAAACTACAGTATTGAGGCAGGAAATATGTGCCTGCCGATTCAGCTTCATTTGAATGTATTCTCGCTTTGTGTTGATGCTGTTTGCGCACTTTCAGATTTTGGCGTTGTGCACTACGACATCAAAGCGGACAACTTTCTTTTAGAACCAGAGACAAGCTGTTCAGTCAAGGACTTTTGGGACCCATCGCAAGAGAGATGGAATGAAGTTCCGCCGTTTCGTGTCCTCATATCTGACTTTGGGGAGAGTCGCCGTTATGCAGGGTTACATAATGCAGGAACACTGCATAGCCATGGAACAGAGTACATCAAGGCACCTGAAATGCTAATGATTAGCAAAATAGCATCAATCGATGGAGAGACACCCGATCGACGTAATTGTAGTGACTGTGGCGATCGTGTGGACGCATGGGCTCTGGGCTGCTTATTGTTTGAAATACTCGCAAATGAGTACATGTAAGGGAGTATTAATTCTTATTATATCCATTCCTCATCATTTCGAAGTGTGCATCGTTTACGGACGTCTTGAAATTCGATTTGATCTGACGACCTTTCCATCCGGGCACGGCGAAAATCCCACTATCAAAACATCAAACCTGCCTCCGATGAATTAATGAAGTTTTCACACAGCAATATAATTACTTGCTACCTTCGTAACGTTTATTTGGTTATTTATTTGGTTGTTCCCTGTTTTCAGCTGTATGATGTTGACTGGATTCGATTCTTCTTACGAACTGTCACACAGGGCGTTGAGCTCATCCCTCAGAAATCGCTGCACCTGCTCGACTATATGCCGGTCATCAAATCGTTCGTCCTTTGGATACTTGTTCGAGATCCCCGTGGGCGGCCTGATGTCACTCAAATAAGGGGAAAACTTAGTGCCATAAAGGCGATAACTTTTGGTAAAATGAAATCACGACAATGTGAGCAAGTTGGCTCATTATCTACAAGTCTATCGACATGCAATTGGAAATACCACCGTTCGCAACTTCCGTTGCTACAGGGCCAACCAGCTGCAGCTCTCAAGAAACATTACATTGGCTTGAAAAATCAACAAAATGCTGAAGATCGAACTGTTTTCCACTTGCAAAATGACTCATTCACTCTTGCGGAACTTAGATATGCCTTGACTTTTGTTGCCATGCCTAGACTGGAAATCCTAGACATTAGCGAGGCGCTTCACATCTCATTCCACGAGTCATGTTTCGATGCTATCCTCGTTTGTGGTAAAGAACGAGTTGTAGATACTTGTGGTAACGATGACCTCAAAAACTTGGAATACAACGATCATGTGAAGCTGTACAGAAGAGCGATATCTTGCGGCATCGCGGTTCAAATCATCAAACTGCCAAATCCAATGGCGCGTGGCCACGATGTTCAACTTCATTTTTCCGCTATACTCAACTCGGGCGTCAGCTTTGGTCGCCGCATAAGGTGGGATCCGCATGCAAAGTTGGCAATAGTTTGCGAGCCAGCGGATGTCTCTGTGGCGGCTGCAGTTGCCATAGCAATCCAAGTTGATATGAGCGGAGATGATGTCCGATCAAACATGTTCAGATGCTCGAATGCAGGCGCATGTGACAAAATGCATGCAACTGATTTGGCACGTTTGTGTGCATGGGAGTCGAGGTCGCGTACAGTGCAGAGTTAGTGTTCGATTTTAAATTCAGCACCGAGTAAGTTGCAGCTTGTTCACGATGCAGGTATCCAAGTTTGAAAAGCAGGTAGAATTGATTGCACGCACAGAGCAAGCAAGGCACTCTCTTTTATGGAGTTCAAATCTTGTTTGTCTTTGGATTAATCTCACGGTGTTTGCGCAATCTTCTTGTGCGGGGCAAAGTTGGTCTCTTTTCCGCGCTTTCGGCATCCTAGCTAGTTAGCCGGGACAAACATTTTTGTCAATTAAAATTGTTTTTCCCAACCAGGAGGAGTTGATACTCACTGTTGGTTCTTCTACCAGCGAGATCGGATGATTTCCTGCGCAACACCTGTTCGGACCCGTCCACGAATTGCGGGATATGCTGTTGGTCTGCATTTTCGTGCAACAACGCAAAAAATATATTTGCCTGGCGTACGCTCCCATCAACACTATTTCCTGCCATTGGATCAACCCAAGAAACATCGAGATTGCCACCCTCCCGTTTAAATCGAAGTAATTCATTTGTTTTCAGCGATTCTGAAGGTGTGTATGCATGAATCCGAGAAGCAGTAAGCTCAAAATTTCTAACAAAATGCTGTTTTAGCGCTAAGATCAACGACAGAATGGTTGAAAGTTCAATATCTCGACGCGTTGTGCAATCCACCCTTCGTTCCGATATTTTCCCCGCCGCGAGACGGCCAGCTTTTTCAAGGTGTCCACGAAGTGCGTCGTGAACTGTGGCAGCGCGAAGCGAAACTATTCGATTGAGGTGGAAGACGACGAATAAAACTTCGTCATTTGTTGTGTATGGCAGCATAGAAATGACATTTGCAAGAAAACACAAGTACGGAATCTCTGATCTTGATGCATCACCTTCAAATTGGCGGAGCATTGCGCGGATGGTCCTCAAACGTGCATGACGACTTTGGTTTATCATTTTGTATATATTTGCACAACCACGGCTGATGTCATCTGCGCTTGCCACTTTCACTGCCTTTTATACGGTCATGTAGTTGAAGTTCACATTCAGAAGGCCAAAAAAAAAAAGTCATTAAAAAGCTATATCACCTCATGGTTGGATGGCGTTTGGTCATCGTTCGCCTGCCTGAGTAACTGTAGCAGTCTTCGACAAAACTCGAACATCAAATGCATCCCGGCACTGAATTGATTATCAAAGAAATCGGGATATCTGCCCTGTTGATACCTCAGCATTCGCAAAGCAAGCTTTCGGATGTTATTGGTAGGGTCCGCCTGCAGAGCAATCAGGTGCGGAAAACATGACATCGGGTGCACAAGACCTTGACGTAATACAACTTCCACGAGGTGCAATGCCTGAAGCCTGACAGATGCAACTGAATCAACGCAAAGTTGAAGAATATCAGGCCAGTATCGCTGAGCAACACCATTTGCGAGGTGACTTTCGTGTTCACCGTTTACAACTTGAAATTCTCCTTCAAGCGTAATTCGGTTGCGGTCTTGAGGCTTGATACTATCGTCAGCTGGACAGAGCTGTCGACTTCCACGTAGCGCAGTCCAGGGGTTGTTGAACTTCGATAGAAATTGCGTTCCTGCATTTTCTGACTGAATATCATAGACAACTTTATCTGTCATTGGTACCAAAATGTTGATTTCTTCCTCTCGGAAAAAGTCATCTAGATTCTGTAGCATCTGTTCTTTGATGCCACTTTCAGCAGAGCGGCTCAGAGCCGCACGCATGATCCGGTCCATAGAGGCCTTACCAAAGTCGCCATCAGGGGATAGCATCAAACGTGGGCGTGAAACAAAAGTGTAACCACATGCTTGCAGTGCACTGCGTTTAATGTTGAAATCAGAACTACCCGGCCGACAAAGAAAATGATGGAACATGCGCAATAGTGATGCCGGAGATATAGAATCTTCCCCAGAGGCTTCGAGAGCATCAGCGCCGAATCTAGACATCTGACCAAGCACAAAAATTGCTCGAAGGATATGCGCATGCTCTTCAGGAGACATGGACTGCTGATCATGCACATGATGGAGCAGCCCAACGAAGCGTCTGGTAATTTGCAATGCACCCGATGGAATGTGCGCACTGGGTTGCATATCGGCGATCGTGCAAATGCAGTGAGCTGCTTGATGTAGCACGCCATGATATGCGTTGCGGAGCAAAATGACACGTAAGTCTTTCTCAATTTCATTTGCAAAGTCAGAAGTTAGGGATCTTGACTCTCTGATTACCGCATCCAAAACAGATATGCAACATTGTAACTGCATAGAGTTGTATGGATCATTCTCTGACCTTTTGATGTACGGATGTAATGTTGTCGCAAATTCCATTGGATCCGCTGGTGGAATGCAGAGACGTTTGTCAGTGACACAGAGAACATGAAGGGCAAGTGCATAACGGACTGACGGAGGAAAAGAAAACAGCCTGTCTTTCGCGATCACCCTATCCGTCCCATCTATGTCCTTGTGAGTTATCTTGCCTGTTGCTATAGCTGTATTGTCCAATCGTTCTTCATGACTGAGAAACCCATTTAGAATAGCTTGACATAGTCGTCTCGCAGTCCTGAAAAAGTTATCCATGTTTTCTTGTGAAATAGTGCTAGTTCGAGAAGTCCCACTTTTTATTGCTTCATTTGGTGGGAAAATCGCCTTTCGCAAAATAATAACTATTGGGAAAGTTTGCAAAAGGGGAAGTTTGGCAAGGCCCTTGCGACTGACACGGCAGTACACATCCCACAACACTTCTACCAGCTGTTTTGCACGATCGTCAACACACTTCTCTAATGTTCCAGCAGATGGCAGCTTGAGGATATCAGTTGAATGTTCATCACTCAGCCATATGCTACGGAATATACGCACCACCAAATCTTGAATGGCTACATCATCATCAAGGATACGAAATGCAAGACATCTGAGAATCCGGCGCTCATACTTAGAGTCAGATGTCAGCGACAAATACTTGTGTAACACGTTGATGACGCGCTTTCGGACACTAACACCAACATCTGAAATGCGTTCAAAGATTGCAGGAAAGTATTTATCAGCAACCTCTTCATCATCGATGATATGTTTACCAAGAAGTTCAACGATTGCAGAACGCACCATGGTGCCGCTGTCTGATAGTCGTCTCTCTATTGCTGCGTGTATCCGATTCAAATGTAACAATCGAGGGTTTGCGCTGATAACAACAGCTACCGCGCGCACAGCGGCTGCTCGTACCATTATGGCATTGTCTTCAAGCGCTCCAACCAGTCTTCGCATCAGGACGTCAATCTGCTGAGTGAGTGGCTGATTTTGCCGTAGAAAACGACACACGCGGATGCTATCAGCTCGAGATAATATCGAGGATCCTCCATGGCGCTGCGACAAGCACTCCGTGCTTCGTTCATTGAAAATCATCAAGAGCTTTTCGTACACCGCGTGACTTCCACCGGGTATGTTTGAGCCCAAACGGAAACTTGTCCCCTGTTTCTCCCATTCTCGCGACCATTGGGCCAGGTAGAACATCACAGGTTGCGGCGGAATGCTGCGCGAGGTCGAGCTTTGGTCCGCGATCTGGTAATTATACCACAAAAGCATGCTCTCAAGAACAAGCGTGTCCAAATCTCTTGTGCTTTCTATTCGCGCATCAGATCCGAAGGTGCCATCGGTTCTGACTTTGGCAATGTCCTTGTTTGCCAACCCGAATGCCATGAAACTACTCTGAGCTTCTGCTTTCTCCATGTCAATTTCATCTTTGGTAAACGTTCGCAAGAGGTCATCGTTGTCACAGGCGACGGCGTCTTCTGTTAATTTTGCAGTAATTTGTCCTAAGATCTCTAAAGCTAATTCTCTGAGCTTTGTTTCTGATGAATTCATACCCAAACTGGATAAAAGCTGAGCACACAAACTCTGCAAAATGACACTCGAAACGGGCCACTCTGGCATGTCTAGCGCAGTAAGGATATCTAGAACAGCGTTTTGCAGCAAGGCTTTGATATCAATTTCTTGTGCCCTAGCAGAGTGCCAACCATCTAAAAGTTGTTTCCAGAAGTAATTACTCCACTGAAAGGCAGCAGCATAACTAGATTCTGCATTTCTGGCGATTTCGTAAGGAGTTGATGGCACGCTACACTGGATGCACTTCATCAGCATGGCTGAGATGCCTTGTATCGAACGGTTTTCATCGTGTGGTAGCATGAATCTTCGAACTTGGCGGTCTTTCGGAGGTAGCTTAAGGAGTGTCAGCAAAATCCTGTCTAAGATGCAGCCGCGGTGCTTGGGATAACATTCAAATGCGGCACCAACGACTTCAACAGCATTTGATTGAATCAGAGATATACCGTCAACTGTCAGGGATGCGATGCACAAATCTATTATTTGCAGTATGATTGCGTCTGACAAGCGAATACAACGAAGGACTTTTGAGAGTTCAACAAGTGTTGCAGAGAGAATGTCACTCAACATCAAAGATGCCGAGGGGATGGCTCGCCGTGCTTGCAAATCTGAGACGACTTCTCTACGCTTTAATGTGCGTGATGTACCCTCGCATATCCTCACCTGTGCGACAACGGCCGTGCCTTCCTGATCACTTGAGTCTACTGCATTTTTACTGGCCTTGTAGATCTGGAATCGTGTTGAATCGAACCAAGCAAAGACATTTTGTGTCAGGTGAAACTTAAAAGTATCAACCAGCCTATCAAGAAGTTCTTCCCGGTAAATTTCTGCCCCTGTAAATCCCGCTGCCATTATTTGCAGCGACATTGATAGAGCAATAAGTGCTCTCATGATGTACTGGAATCTCGCAGATCCAGTATCTTCGTTTTGCTGAATTTTCATATCCTCGGCGAACTTCATTTGTTCACTCAAGACAGCAAGAAGTTTAACAACTCTTTGTGAACTTATTCGCTTAATAGCGCCGCATTTGATTAGCATGGTCAAAACATTTTGAATTTCCCGTAGATCTTCGATTCGCAGCAGTCTGGTGCCTGAAAGTTTTGTCTACGAAAGGAACAAGGTGTTCAACAGTGTCGCTGGCATTTTAGCTTTGAATGTAAATGTGGATTCGCACGCACCGATAAGCTATTTGAGTCTAGACTGTATTTGTCGCATTTCTTTTCAATAATTTCGACAAATTGGTCTGCATGTGCACAGAGGGTACAGAGTGGTTTTAAAGTTGTTTTCACTTAATAGTGAGTTAAAACGTTGGCCGAAGATAAATTCTCACCTAGCAGTTCTCTTTCACTCGGCTCACACTGCAGCGGCTTGATGGCTGACTTCCAAGTTGAATCCGGGGGACATGCTTGATGGCGTGCATTTCGCCTAGCAGACGAAACAGTAATAGTTTTCAAGGATATGGGTCCCGTGTGAGGGGCTCCGCCATGCTCAAACGACTTTTTCAGAAACTCTGCCTGGTATCGTTTGGGCGGGTTCGATCTATGTGATGGCCGAGAGGCTGCATACAAAAAGGTAAGAGGCTCGGTGGCTATCGTCTTCCTTACTGATTCTTACGTGTACAGGATAGTGAGTTCGACGTTTGCGTGCAGATTGCGCGGCGTAAGGTGCTTCCACCTATTGCTGGTGGCGCGAGGCATAGAGTACTCGACCTGCAAGAAACATTATTGAGGAAGGGTTCGCTGTGCTTGAAGAATGTATCCCGACTCACAGATATTGTACGTTTGCTCGCAGAATTAAGGCGCTGATACCCGCGACTAGAGCTGCCGACTGTTTCGGTTCCTCGCGAGTCTCTTCCTGGTCTAACGCTTTTGCAGGAATGGTGGGCAAAGTATGACGAAAACTGTCGAAAGTCGCCAAGTTCGAAATACGAAGTTTGGTGCATGAGGTTTCTATTGTAGATTCGGCTCCCATCGTCCGTGAGCTTGCAACGTGGCTTGTGTCGGATCGGCGAGTGTGGTTTGCCGCACTTCCTAATGCGCCACGCTTACAAGGCCTGCTTCATCTTGTTTGACTGACAGGTGTTATTACGAGTACATATAATAAGATTACGAATTATAAATTTTTGGAAATAAACATATATATATATAAGTGATCCAACGACC
>Ga0209630_10003371_pt1 | contig 14615 bp, 17 predicted proteins | sample COG_01_FD_184745 | JGI IMG/M metagenome (GOLD analysis project Ga0209630, IMG submission 184745) | Pelagic Microbial community sample from North Sea - COGITO 998_met_01 (SPAdes) (version 2) | ecosystem: Environmental > Aquatic > Marine > Neritic zone/Coastal water | place: Helgoland, sampling... | reverse complement strand
ATTAAGCGCACAGCACCGACCCCACGCTCATAAAAAAAGCGTCTAACGGTTTGCTTCGCTGACGCTGTGTTAAGCTGTTATCTCTATGTTTATTTGATCATCTTCGTTTGAGCGTTTGTTGATGTTCTGTGTTTGAACATCTTTGCTTTGTGAATTCTGTTTGAGCAATTGCTCGTGAACAAGGATGTGCCAAGGTTATGAACCTACGACATTACATTGTTCAAACTGCTCAAGTGCTTGCTGTGCGAAGGGGCTTAGCCACGCTCCATCATCTGCAAATCACTGCTTGCCTCATATGCTGCCTTTTGATCGCCTAATGCCTGGTGTGCCTGTTTGAGCCAGAGTGGGCTGGCGGCCCTTGATAGTCTGTTTGCCTGTTTAAGATGGTGATAGTCTTTGAACGCATTGGCAGCTGTCTGATCATCCCAGGACATAGCGTCTAAGAATGTGTCTGAGCCCAAGCGCCAGTATTCCCGTGTGAGATAAGATGCGACTGCTGTTCTGTCTGTTACGGGCATGATCCAGTTTTTGAACAGTGGCGCTGTTTGATTGTGATGCTGCGCCCACACAGCGTTCAGCGTACAGCACATGTGATTCACGTCAGGGATTGGAGCCTGTAGCGCAAAGTGGATGTGGTAGTTCTCAGTATCACCACCTTCGTGGGCAAAGCACCAGCGCGGTACGCGCATGTTCTGGCGCTCAGCAGCTTTGCCAAACATCATTCGGTCCATCTTGTTCCAGTAGCTGCGCAGGAGTTTATCAGCGCTGCTACGTCCAATAGTTCTGCCGTTCACAAACTTGAGCGTGCCAAACACATCCCAGTCTTGTGCCATTAGGTGTTGCACCAATGCCTGCCGTTCTTGTTTGCGCTGTTCAAATGTCATTGCTCGTCTCCGCATGTATTTATCAACGAGACAAGAAAACCCCTTTAGAAACGGCTGTAACTGATGAACAGCGCAGCAAGCGGCTCACAAACACCGCATCTTTGCTGAATAGAGATAAATACCAGTGCAAGCAGCGCATTGGAGGACGCATATGAGCATAAGACTACTAGAACACCTAAGAGATGAATTGATCGCCACTGGCATTGTCACAAATACCCCTGAGTTTTGTCGCAGCTGGCTGGGGCGCAGTGAGGGCTATATACGCGTGCTGCGCTACAACCGCATTGATCCAAGTGTAGAGACATTGACAATCTGTTCCAACAAACTGGGGTATTATGCGGCGCGTTTAAACGGATCAGACGCTGAGGAGCATAAGGCTTGGGCTGCAAAGCTGATCAACCTCAAAGCTCTATGTGACAGTGCCATAGCGAGGCAGGCGGAGGCGGTGTGGCGCGCGCCTGAACGGATGGCGCTATGAGCATCCGTCCGAAATGGGTTCTACAGCCTCAAAAATCTGCGCTGCGGTTTTTTATAGGCCATTACTTATCATTCCGAGGTGGTCTTTTGCAGGCGCCAAGCGCGCAGGGCAGGGGGGTACGGTAATGGATGACCGTGAAGAGCTACGTCGTCTCATCGATGTTATTGAAAAGTCCTCAGGCAGCGGCAGTCTTGAGCAGGCAGTCGATGACATCAAAACATTCGCCAACACTGCAAGCTTTCTAGCCAACAAACTGGACACGAAGCTCAAAAGTGGAAAAGTCAGCGCTAAGAGTAAACCCAAATCACGCGTTGGAAAAGCAATAGCGTCGGTGCCCAAGGCTAATATACCAAAGGCACCAAGTTCGCCGCCCGAGCCGTCTTCTACAAATACATCCGGCATGCCAACGGCGACCAGTATTGCAACGTCGCAGGCTGATTTTGACCGCCTCAAACCTCAGAGGTCGCAACCACCCGTTGGGGCCAGCTGATCGAAATGGTGTCTGTTGCCGTCTGTGCTGCGGCTTACGGGCTCGACCTTAATCGTGCCACTAAGTGTGGCAGCTAACGCGGGTTGGTGGATTACACAGGGTTTTGGCGTGCAACTGCACGGTATGGGGTTAAACGAAGGTGTTTGATTTGCTCGTTGAACTTTATGTCGACAGGCATAGTTTAGATGGAATTAGTCCTGATTGTTTAATCTGAAATTGAATTAATTCAGCTAGGCACCTGCGTTGATATTTTAAAGATGACCCAAACCTTGCAGAAATTCGTTTCAATCAAGGCTCCAATCCAGAACCACTTCAATCATGAAAGACATCTAGAAAGCAGACAGACTTATAAGCAAAAACGCAGTGCCGCTCTCATTGAGTGGTTTCAAATCTACGCTTCATAGATTTGTGTGATCGTGGTACTTTGAGACCCGTTAGACTTTGTCTGGCAACACCTCCAGTTCACACCTAGGCTTGCTGAGTTACCATTCAATTCACCGTGGGATAGCTGGTCTGGATCTGGATCAAACCGCCAACTGCCTTGACGATTTTGACAAACCCGTGAGTCGCAAAAGGCATGGTACTTTTAAACCCTGCAGTTTTGCGCCCTGGATTTTTGCGGACCAGACTACCAATGGACAGGTCCTCAGCGTTTGCGATCTGGTAGCGCCCGTTCAATTCCGTTTCATGTTTTTGGGCTACTGGCTGGTGCTGGCGACCGCCACCAGTCATGCCGGCTTTGAAAACCTGGTGCTGGGAGACAAAGCGCACCTTAAGGTCGGGTCGTTCCACCACCAACTGCATCACCGGTATTTCGAATGTAACTACGGCAATGCCGAGATGCCGTGGGACAACTGGTTCGGCAGCTATCATGATGGAAGTCATGAAGCGACCGAACGCGTGCGGGAAACCAAGAAGCGTATGTATGCGAACATACAACGCGAAGGAAAAAATAATTGACACCGGGTCAAATGCTGGTGGATCGGCGCGCCTTTCCTCTACTGAAAGACAAAGTTGCTCTGGTCACCGGAGCTGGGTCCGGAATCGGGCGCGCAGGTGCGATCGCAATGGCACAGCACGGCGCAACAGTGATTGTAACTGAGGCTTTGTCTGACAACACCTTTGGCTTTGTCTGTGAACGCCGTCGCAGAGCACCCTGTGAACACCCTTAGAACTCTTTGGAGAGCGCTATTACCGTCTCGGTACGCTTGACACCATCGATTTTATAAATCTGCTCCAAAACGATATTTAGTTTTAGTTTTTTGATGGGCTTGATCAGAAGCAAGAAGTCGTGCTCTCCTACGACCCTTAAACAATTTGCTACCTCTGGCATGGTGGCAAATTCATGTACCGCTGCTTCTCCCTTGCTTCGGATTTCCATGGTGATCATTACAATTGCTCCTATGCCATCTGTTTCAAGCGTCGAAGGTTCCTTGATTGTGTAGCCAAGAATCTGCTGATCTTGCTCCAGTCTTGAAAGCCTTGCTTGCACTGCGGTGCGCGAACGGCCAACCTTCCTAGAAAGATTAGTGACAGGCAGACGCGAGTCCCTGCGCAGTGCTTCAAGTATTTGCTCGTCGATTTCATCTCGCATTGTTGTAAAAGTCCGCTCCAACTTACACGTTGCTTACGTTATAGGCACATTGCCTAATATTTCAATCGATTAAACAATAGACATGACAGGTCATTTTGGCTGACAGTTTTTCTATGGACAACACAACACTATTAAACTCGATATCTTACCGTGCGCGGGCCTTGGAGGCATCCAAGATCCGCGAGGTTGCAGAGCTTGGAATGAAGCAAGACGGCGTGTTACCACTCTGGTTCGGTGAAGGCGCCTGGCCGACCAATTCACTGATTGTGGACGCTGCAATTGCCGCGCTCAAGGCTGGCAATCATATGTACCAGCCGAACAATGGCGCGATGGCGCTGCGGCAAGCGATTTGTGCTTATAGCAACGAACTTCTGGGCAGCCGTCTGAAACCGGCTCAGGTCACAGTCACCCCTTCCGGAATGCAAGGCCTCATGCTGACGGCTGAATTTCTTGTGACTCCCGGCGACCGGGTTGTCACAGTTGAGCCGGGCTGGCCCAATATCATCGGTGCTTTCAAGGCGACCGGCGCAGAGATTGCGAGCGTGGCAATTGCGCCGAAGGGCGGTCATTGGGCGCTCGACGTGGAAGAGCTGATCGCGGCGCTGACACCGGGCACCAAAGCGGTGGTGATTAACTCGCCCAACAACCCCACCGGCTGGACCATGCCGACCGAGGAGCAGCGTCTGGTGCTGGAGCATTGCCGCCGGCACGGCATCTGGATCGTTGCCGATGACGTCTATTCCCGGCTCTACCGCCATGGGCGTCACGCACCCTCATTCCTGTCGATGGCAGAGCCTGAGGATTTGCTGGTCTCCGTCAATTCGTTTTCAAAATGCTGGTCGATGACCGGATGGCGGCTTGGCTGGATTACGGCGCCAGCCGCGTTCGAGGCGAAGCTGGGTCAGCTGACCGAGTTCAACACCTCCTGCACAGCCGGTTTTGTCCAGGAAGCGGGTATTGCCGCCCTGCGCGACGGCGAAGCGGAAATTACCAGCCTGCTGAGCAAGATCCAGGCAGGGTATGAAATGACTGCTGAGCGCCTCAGCGCCTTCTCGCGGGTGGAATTCATTGAGCCTGATGGTGCCTTCTATTGCTTCTTTCGGGTTGAGGGGTTGACCGATAGCTTCGCCGCGGCAGGTGAAATCCTTGAGCAAACCAAAGTCGGGCTGGCGCCCGGGGTGGCGTTCGGCCCCCAGGGGGAAGGTTATCTGCGGCTCTGCTACGCGCAACCTGCCGATGTTCTCGAAGAAGCCTTCGTGCGGCTCGAACCATTTCTTTCAAAGTGACGTCTAGAAACTGGGATCAATATCATGACATATGAATTTAGCCTTGAGGGCAAGACCACCTTGATAACCGCCGCCGGGCAGGGCATCGGGCGCGCCAGCGCTGAGGCTTTCGCCAAGGCCGGTGCCTCGGTCATTGCCACCGACATCAATGAAACTGCTCTGGCCGAGCTTGAAGGGCTTGACGGCATTACAGCATGGAAACTGGATGCCACCAATCCAGAAGACATTAAGCGAGTATTGGCAGAAGCTGGTAGGCTGGACGTGTTGTTCAACTGCGCTGGATTTGTCCATGCGGGCAATATCCTGGAAAGCACCGAGGAAGACTGGGACTTTGCCTTCGACCTGAATGCCAAGGCCATGTACCGCCTGTGTAAAGCAGTTCTGCCGGGCATGCTTGAACAAGGCAAGGGTTCGATCATTAACATGTCCTCGGTGGCATCTTCATTGAAGGGCGTGCCAAATCGTTTTGTCTATTGCGCGTCCAAGGCGGCGGTTATCGGCATGACCAAAGCGATCGCTGCTGACTACGTAACCCAAGGCATCCGATGCAATGCAATTTGCCCTGGTACCGTGGATAGCCCGTCGTTGCATGACAGGTTGCGCGCAACTGGCGACTATGAGGTAGCGCACGAGCAATTCATTGCGCGCCAGCCCATGGGACGCGTTGGCGCAGCAGACGAAATTGCAGCGCTTGCAGTTTACCTAGCCTCGGATGCCAGCGGATTTACCACGGGCCAAGCCCATATCATCGACGGCGGCTGGGCCCTCTAAACGGAGACTATCATGAAACTTTTACGTTACGGCCCGAAAGGGCAGGAAAAACCCGGTATCGTTGACGCCGAAGGCGTTGTGCGCGATCTGTCCGGCTTGGTGTATGACATTGCTGGTGACGTTCTGACGGATCAAGGCCTGGCCGGCATTGCCGAAGCTGACCTGTCGTCGCTGCCTGCCGTTGAAGTCGACCGATATGGTCCATGCGTCGGCGGTGTGGGCAAGTTCGTCTGTATTGGACTCAACTACTCAGACCATGCCGAGGAGAGCGGGCTGGAGGTGCCGCCGGAGCCGGTGATCTTTGCCAAGGCGACCTCGGCAATTTGCGGTCCCAACGACGCGGTTGAAATCCCCCTTGGCTCGAAGGCCACCGACTGGGAAGTTGAACTGGGAGTGGTGATCGGCAAAGAGGCAAAATACATCGATGAGGCAGACGCTCTCGACCATGTTGCGGGCTACTGCGTGATCAACGACATTTCCGAACGTGATTTCCAGAACAAGCGCGCGGGTCAATGGACTAAGGGCAAATCAGCCGACACCTTCGGGCCCATCGGACCGTGGTTGGTTACCCGCGACGAAGTGCCGGACCCGCAGAATCTATCAATGTATCTGGACGTGAACGGAAAGCGCCGACAGGACGGCAGCACCAACACTATGGTGTTTGGCGTGGCTCACCTCGTCTCCTACCTTTCGCAATTCATGAGCCTTCAGCCAGGCGACATTATCTCCACTGGCACCCCTCCTGGTGTCGGCATGGGGATCAAACCCGAACCCGTTTATCTCAAGGTTGGCGACAATATGGAGCTCGGCATCGAAGGTCTGGGCGTGCAGCACCAGAACGTCATGGCAGCAATCAAAGGGGCATAGCGATGGAAAACCAGATCGCGGTGGTCACCGGTGGCGCGCAGGGAATTGGTTTGGCTGTGGCCCGGCTGCTGATCCAAAAAGGTGTGCTTGTTGCCAGCTGGGATATAGATCCAGGCAACAAGGACGCCATGGCTGACCTCGGCAGCAATGCAATGGCAGTTGACTGCAAAATCAATGATTTGGCGACAGTGGAAGCCGCCTATGCGCGCACCTGTGAGGCATTCGGTGTTCCTTCTATTCTAATCAACAGTGCGGGAATTTCCGGGCCGAATGCGCACCTGGATGCTTATGACCCTGAGGCTTGGAAACAAGTCATTGATGTCAATCTCAACGGCACTTTCTATGTGAACCGGGTCTGCGTTCCAGGTATGAAAGAGCAGGGTTATGGTCGCATTCTGAATGTGGCCTCCGTTGCGGGCAAGGAGGGCAATCCCAATGCCTCTGCATATTCAGCTTCCAAAGCGGCGGTAATTGGTCTGACCAAGTCTTTGGGAAAGGAGTTGGCTGGATACGACATCGCGGTCAATTGCGTAACACCCGCCGCCGCCCGGACCCGGATTTTCGATCAAATGACCCAAGAGCATATCGATTACATGCTTTCCAAAATTCCCCGTGGTCGGTTTCTGAAAGTTGAAGAGGCCGCGGAGATGATGGTTTGGGCGGTATCACCTGAAAACTCGTTCACCACGGGCGCTGTGTTCGATTTGTCAGGCGGCCGGTCCACCTACTAACTCTTGTAAATTAAGTCACTTGGAGGAAAACCCATGACAGATAATGACAAAAAAGCCGCTCTCACCGAACGCCTTGCAAAATGCTACAGCGGAGCAGTTTATGACGCCCTGCGCGAGAGAGGGATCGACAATACTGTTCTGCCCAAAGACATCCGGCCGATTGACGATACTCATGTTCTTGCTGGTCCCGTTTTCACAATTTCAGGAACACCAAAACCTGGGATTAGTGCTGATGATGCTCTGCTGGCTTGGACGGGTTTCCTTTCAACAGCGCCGTCTGGCCATGTCGTAGTTTGCAATGGCCACACCGACGACATCGCGATGATGGGGGAACTGTCTGCCGAGACGCTCCAGATGCGCGGTGTGCGCGGATATGTGACCAATGGCGGGTGTCGGGACAGCAATTTCATTCGTAACATCGGTTTCCCCGTTTTCCATCGCTTCTACACCGCCCGCGATGTGGTGGGCGCATGGTCGGTCGACAAAATGGAAGTCCCTGTGCAGATCGGTGACGTTGTCGTTAAGCCCGGGGATTTTCTGATTGCCGACATTGATGGGGCCATCCTTATCCCAGGTGAAATCGCTGAAGAGATCGTGGCTGAGGTAGAGGAAGTGATGAACACCGAGAACAAGGTCCGCTCGGCTATCCGTAGCGGGACGGATCCGAAGGAAGCCTACTTGACCTACGGGCGTTTCTGAGCGGTCAAACTGGCGTAATGGCACTTGGAGATACGAATATGCATATTGGTTTGCCTGACCAGGGCTGTTTTGTTCTGCGGGTCTGAAATCCAGCAGTTTCAGGCCCTTCGGTTTCACCCGCCCGATACGTAGGTATTGGGCACGCGTCCGCCCGTCCCATGACGGGCGAACGCTCAGCACTTGACCGAAATCAATTCGATCAAACGCGACACGCTCTAACGATGTGGGCTAACGCTATCAGTCAGGATCAATTCTGTCGGGACGAGAGTGAGTTTAGTTGGCGCTGTCGGATCCGAGATACGGCTTAGCAGATGTTGAATGACAACTCTCCCCATCTCTTGCAGATCAATGCTTGTCGTACTCAGCGGCGGATTAGTGTGTTGCAACTCATCGATCCCCTCGTTCGCGATCAACGAGAAATCTTCTCCAATTTTTTTCCCCAACCTCTGCAAACCGGCTTTCAGTCCAAGGGTGACGATAGCATTATATCCGATGGCAGCAGTCGGCGGATCTTCGACATCCAGAATTCTCGCCGCTGCTTCGTATCCCTGAGCACGAACAGGGCGGCATTCGAAAACAAGCGCACGATCAAACTCTTGACCCGCTTCGTCAAATGCTTGCCTGATGCCTTTCATGCGACGGTTAAATGGGGAAATATTGACTGTGCCGCCAACAGCGGCAATGCGTCTGTGACCAAGGTTAAGCAGATGTTTTGCCGCCGTGTAACCCGCAAGTGTCTCATCAACCACGACTGAATCGATGGGATAGCCACTGATCTCTCGCGAGACACACACTATTGGGGGGCTGAATTTCTTCATCTCTTCCAGGTCGGTCGCCTGAGTTCCCATCGCTGGAACCAGGACGATGCCATCTGCATTGTACTCAGACATTTTCCTGATAAATTCGGATTGTCTCTCCACCTTTTCATCCGTATTGCACAGGAAGACCGTTTTCCCTTCTTTGGCAAGTTCACCTTCAATCGATCCCAGAAGCTCGCTGAAGGACGGGTCGGACACGTTATTAAGCACGATACCCACCGTGTCGGTCTTTGACTTCCTCAACCCTGCCCCGGAACGCTGATAGACATAGCCTGATTCGCGCAGTGCTTCTTTGACCCTGGCACGCGTCTGGTCTGATATTCGGCTGTTTTCCTTCATCGCTAAAGAGACAGTTGCAGTGGAAAGTCCTAACTGTTTTGCGATTTGACTAAGGGACGGCTTCTGCATTCTTGCTATTTTACCTATGGTTATGATTGCCTAGGGTAGTAATTTCCAACACTTTTTAATGTAAGCCGCCTCATGAAGAATTCAAGTTAATCGATTTAATTTGATTTGTAGAAGTTAATCGATTAACTTGTAGTGACACCGACGGAACGCAGTTTACGCATTCCGGAGCGCAAGCGCAGTTTTAACAGGAGGAAAACTATGAAACTCAAAAAATATGCATTCGGTATAGTCTCGGGTCTGGCGTTGTCAGGGCTCCTTGCAACAACAGCCCTTGCCGACACGGTCAGGCTGAAATTGGCTGGGACCTATCCAGTCAACCACTTTGGCCACGGGATTGTCGAAAACATGATCAAAGAGATTGAAGACGCAGACGTAGGCGTGAAAATCTCCTATTTCCCGGCCTCACAGTTGGGGTCCGGCGAAGAGCTGATCGAAGATGCAATTCGCGGCAATATCGACCTTGTACAAGCGTTCATCTACGCTCAGGCCGATCCTCGGCTGGAACTCATGAACCTGCCAGGGTTGGTGACAACTTTTGACGAGTTGAAAGCGGTCTATGGAGACCCGGAGTCCAAGCTGAATACGATTCTGGGCGGGATCATGGACGACCTGGGGCTGGTCTATCTTGCCAATACTGGCGAAGGGTTGGTCGGTATTGTAGCGAACGAAAAACCTACCGATTATGCCGGTTTCGGTGATAAGGGCATGAACATCCGCGTCTGGAGTTCAGAGGTCGCCAAAAAGACCACCGAAAGCCTCGGGTACCGGACGACAACGATGAACTGGGCGGAGGTTCTGCCAGCGCTCCAATCTGGCGTCATCGACGGAGCGATCTGCTGTACGCCGGAATGGGCCTATTCGACCTTCGCGGCCGCCGGAGTTGGGAAATACTTTATTCCCGTGAACACGGCTATCGAAGCGTCATCATTCTATGCCAGTGGCAAGTCCTGGGAGAAGCTGAACCAGGAACAGCGTGACGTTATCCGGGCCGCCGCCGAGAGAGCCGCCAGCGTTGCGATCAACACAGCCTGGGAGCGCAATGAAGGCTTCGTCGAGCAGTTGAAAGAAGCCGGCTGGGAAATCCTTGAGTACAGCCCTGAAGAGCGCGCTGCGATGGTCGCCCACATCCAGGAAAACGTTTGGCCGGAACTGGCTGACGTGGTTGGGCAGGACCTTATCGACGAACTGACGGCCAATTAACCAAGATTTTCTTAGGTTGCTCATAAATTGGGGATGCCGTGATTGTCTGGCATCCCCCTCTTAACGGGGAGTGAACTTTAAATGGTACTATTTGAAGATGCATTGCCACCCGGTCTGAGCCGGTTCGTTCGGCTGATGGTTCGGATCAAGTCGGTCCTGGTGAGCGTCGCTCTCCCGATACTGCCGATCACATTCTTTTTCGTAGTGCTGTTTCGCTATGTTCTGGAACGCGATCTTTTTGCCTACGAAGAATGGCTCATGCCAATCTGCTTCTGGATCTTCTTCCTGGGCAGTGCGCTTGGCACTTATTACGACAAACAGATCAACGCCGATCTTCTTGATACAGTCACCGAAAATTCAACACTGCTGTGGCTTCGCAAGCTCGTGATCCAGATCATCGAGTTGTCGATAACGCTGGTACTTGTTTACTGGGCTTGGCTGATGATTGCGGATGAGATCGCGGCATATCCTGGATGGAAAACCACCATCGCCCTGAAGATTCCGTTTATTGTTCCACGCTTTGGAATTTTCGTGGGGTTCGTGTTTATGACGTTCTACAGCGCCTTGTCGATCTTCCTGATGCTGCGCGTGGGCCCCGAACGATATGCCGAGGCCATGGCGAAAGCGCGACAGGCGGAGCCTGATGAGCAGGAGATTGTGACATGGTAATCCTCATCGCCATAATCCTTATCTGCGTCCTGCTGGCAATCGGCGTCTCGGTTCCATTGGCCTTTGGCGGTGTGTTGATCGTTCTGGCCTATACCGGAGGGTACGATGTCTCTGGGTTCTTCGCGACGGGCCACTGGAAGATGAATTCAGTTATCCTGCTGGCCATTCCTCTTTTCATCATGGCTGGCGATATTATGCAGCGGGGCAAAATTGCAAAGCCGATTGTCGAGATTGCAGAGCTTATGTTCGGCCATCTCCGCGGCGGGCTAAGTGCTGCCTCGGTCGTGGCCAGTGCGATGTTCGGCGCAATCTCGGGCAGCGGTGCCGCCACACTGACCTGCATCGGCTCGATCATCATGCCGCATCTGCGCAAGGCACGGTATCCCGCAGGCATTTCCGGCGCATTGGTGATCAGTGCGAGTCCTCTAGGCCTATTGATTCCGCCAAGCGGAGCACAGTTGCTCTATGCTTGGGTCGGTCAGTTGAACGTTCTTGAGTGTTTCCTCGCAACGGTCGTACCAGGACTGATCCTTATGACCCTGTTGATCATCGTGAATTTCGTGATCCTTCGGAAGGATACCGAGATTCTGGTTACCGAAGTTCCGGACCGTTTCTTCCGTGCACTTGCTGGTAAGACAGCCATCGCAACACCGGCGATCCTGATGCCACTGATCATTCTGGGCGGCATTTATGGTGGCATCATGACGCCCACCGAAGCCGCTGGCGTCGCCGTAATTTATGCCATTCCGGTGGGCTTCTTCGTCTACCGCGGCCTGACACTCAAAACTTTCTATGAAAGTATGAAACATTCGGCGATTATGGTCGGCGTGGTCATGGTCATGATCTTCACAGTCTTAATCGCCAGTCGCTTCCTGATTTTCGAAGATATTCCCAGCCTCGCCGAGGATCTGATCTATTCCATTTCAGATAACCCAATAATGATTTTCCTGATGCTCAATCTGGTCATGCTTTTGATTGGTATGCTGATGGACGATATCAGTGGAATCATCCTGAGCGCATCGCTTCTGTTGCCCATCGCCGTGGGGGCTGGAATGGATCCAATCCACTTTGCCGCAGTTCTTGGTGTTAATCTTGGCATGGGCAACATCACGCCGCCAACGGCACCGCTTCTGTATCTCGGATCGCAAGTGACAGGCGTGCCGGTTCGAAAACTGATCTGGCCGACACTGATTTTCATCGTGTTTGCTTGGCTGCCAACTTTGCTGATCACCACATTTATCCCTGGAATCGCTCTTTGGTTGCCGAACATGTTCTTCGGCTCCTAGCGCCGCCAAAACACCAGCCAGAATAGAAAGAAGTTGGTATGCAAAACTCTGTTCCTGCAAACTGGGCAACGGTCGTCGTTGCTGAAATTCTAGCACCGGAAGCCAAAGTTGAAATCGTCGCCTACGCGCATATCACGGACAAGCCGTGAAAGCGGACGCGCTCATAATCGGCGGTGGGCTGATTGGCATCACATCGGCCCACCGATTGGCCAAACGCGGCTGCTCGGTCGTGTTGGTGGAGGCCAACGAAGATGTCGGTCTCGGTGCCAACTTTGCAAACGGTGCGATGCTGGTGCCTTCACAGACCATGCCATGGAATTCGCCAGGGATATTACCCACGCTTTTGAGGTCAATCGTGACACAAAATTCCGCACTGCGGATCAAGCCAAAAGCTATCCCGTCCCTGTTCAAATGGGGCCTGCAATTTCTCAAGAACTCAAAGCCGCATCTGCACGAACTCCATACGCGCCGATTGCTCGAACTGTCTCTCTTCTCCATGGATGTCTTTGAGGAATACTACAATGGATACGCAGACCAATTCGCAGCCAAAAAATGTGGCACCATCAAAATCTACCGCGACCAACCAAGTCTGGAAGCCCAGATCAGATCCAATCGTCACCTAAGTGAGGTCGGGCTAGATTGGGAGGCACTGACGCCTGATCAAACTGTTGAGGCTGAGCCGCACCTTCAAGCGCTGGCCCCGCAGCTGGCAGGCGGAATTCGTTTTTCCGCTGATGTGGTGGCGGACTCGCGAAAATTCTGTCAAATCCTCCGCGATGACCTCGTCGCTTCTGGTCAGATAATACATGTTAGTTGTCAAGCCAATGAACTGCTGATGTCAGGCGACAGGGTCATCGGCGCGCGTACAACAATCGGAAATATTCGGGCGAAGAATACCATTCTGGCCCTTGGAGCCAATACAAGAAAATTGGTTGCAAAAGACGCAAGATCAATCTTGGTGCGCCCCGTGAAAGGGTACTCGGTTACATACGATACAACCGGCGTCAACGACCTGCCTTCGCATCCCGTTATCGACGAAGGGAGGCATGTCGGGATTGTTCCAATAAATGGCAAATTGCGTGCTGTTGGAATTGCCGAGTTCGCCGGGCATGACGACACTCTAAGCCCCAAAATTATCCGGCAACTCGATCGCCTGACCAAATCCGTTTACCCCAACCTTGCGCAGACGCTTGACGGCTGCAAGCGAGAGCCGTGGACTGGATTCCGCCCGATGAGTGCTGACGGTCTGCCCTATATCGGCGAAACATCCAGCAAGGGGCTTTGGGTCAATACCGGGCACGGCCATCTGGGTTGGACCCTCGCCACCGGGTCGGCAGAGTTGCTTGCTGATCTCATCATGGGCAAGCCCACACCCTTGGACGCATCCAGCTATGCAGTAACTCGATCACACTAGACCGAAGATAAACCTACCGGAAGACAAGATCATGAAAATAAAAGATATTCGCCTCACGCCGCTCTTTTCCAAGTTCAAGACACCCTATGTCTGGGCCATGGGCAAGAATCTTGGTCAAACAACAATCCTGGTTGAGATCGAAACGGATGCGGGCGTCGTCGGCTACGGCGAAACCGCCCCGACGATGACGTCACCAGAGGCGATCCACACGCTCTTACTAACCGCCAAAACGGTCCTGCTGGGGCAGCCCATCACTCAAATCATCAATTTGATGAAGCAGCTCTTTACGCAAAATTTTGGACATCACTACGCCAGCCAATCTCATCCAAGAATAGGTAATATTGCGTTTGCAGGTGTTGAATTGGCCCTTTGGGATGCACTTGGCAAATCGGTGGGTCTGCCAGTTCATGCCCTGTTGGGTGGGAAGATCCATGACACGGTGAGTTTCATGGGGTTTGTCCAGGGAGACAGTACGGAAGAGGTTGCAGCACATGCCGGTCAGTTGGTGCAGGACGGCTTTGAAGTGATTTACCTCAAGGCCGGATACACCAACGATAAAGATATGGCCAATGTCGAAGCTGTCAGAAAGGCAATTGGCAACAAGCGACTTCGGATCGACCCGAATGAGGCCTGGGACTTGATGGAGGCCCAGGTGATGATCAATAAGCTCGCCAAGTATGATCTCGAGATGGTTGAACAGCCGATGTCGGCGATTGCCGGCGTTCCGGCACTTAAGGCGTTGAAACAGTCCTGTTCGGTACCGATTGCAGCAGATCAGTCAGTATTTACGCCAGAGGAGGCTCACGCAATGTGTGCCAGCGGTGCGGCAAGCCTGCTGACTGTGGGTCTGCACGAAACTGGAGGTATTCTTGGGTTCCGCCGCGTCGCTGCGATAGCTCAGGTGTTCGACATCAACGTGTGTATTCACGGTGTTTGGGAGACCGGAATTACCACCTGCGCCTCGATACAAGCTGCGTCAGGTGTTCCTAATTTGGATGATGGCAACCAGATCATGTGGCA
>Ga0209630_10003366_pt1 | contig 14617 bp, 30 predicted proteins | sample COG_01_FD_184745 | JGI IMG/M metagenome (GOLD analysis project Ga0209630, IMG submission 184745) | Pelagic Microbial community sample from North Sea - COGITO 998_met_01 (SPAdes) (version 2) | ecosystem: Environmental > Aquatic > Marine > Neritic zone/Coastal water | place: Helgoland, sampling... | reverse complement strand
TGAAGTAATAACCCTTTGACATTATCATGATTATAAATCACTATCTGTCCTTTAGAGTCTACTGTTCCATTAAATTTGTTCATAAATTTTAATTAAAATACAAGGAGTACCGAAGTACTCCTTATATGTTTTAGAATGGTAAATCATCATTTTCATCACCTAATGATTGAGGTTTTTGAACTGGTTCCATTTCTCGTGCAGTTTGCGGCATAGGACTATTATCTCTTTCCCATATTTTTAATTCGCCATCAAACTTAGCTTTATCATCAGGTCTAAGAGCTTTTCTAAAATAATCACTCTTACCAGTTAATTCTTCACTAGCCGGTCCAGAATATAAGTATCTAATAGATTCTTTAACTACAGGCTTATTATTGTTATTTTTATCATATCCAATATATTCTTCTGCTCTAAATAAAATCTTTAGTTCTTTTCCAACAACGTCTGCTAAGGCTTTTGCACCTTCAGACTTCATATCAACTCCAGCATTCATAAAGAACTCTTTAATAGCTCTTAATTTAAATCCTCTTGTATCTGATGAATCAGCTTCTCTTGTTCTAAAAAACTTTGATGTATTCAATTCTCCTGTAGAAGTATCTCTAAATTCAACTTCCATGTATGGACAACCTTTGTAATCTTTGTTAACATCTTCAGATAGTTCACATTTCTGAACTTCTGCTACAGTAACTCTTGGAGAGTTCATGTACTTACTTTTTTGTTCAATTTGGTGCTTTTCAGCTTCTGCAAATTCTTTATCAAAACTCATACTCTTTTTTTTTAATTAAATTAAATTATTTTAAATTATAATATTCTTCAGCAAGCTCTATGACTTTATTTAAATCATTAGGCATTTGCTTTGGTAACATCCCCATTGGAGACTTAGCCGGTGTATTTTCATATCCAGCTTGTTTATTAGTTATAAAAACATATTCAGGATCTCCTGCTTCATTAATTATAACATCAGTAAATAGAACTATTACAAATTCTTTTTCTACTTTTTTCTTAAGACTACCATCTACTGATATAAATCTTTCCTCAACACCTCCTGCTCCTTCAAGCACTTGGTCGATTCCAGTCATTACAACATATTTATCGGTATTCTTTGACTTATGTAATATTCTCATAAGTTCTTTCTTGTACATATCCCAAAAATCAAAACCTTTATAGGCTTTACTTAAGTCAGCATAAACCTGCTCCGTTAAAGAAGTAAAACTTTCAACAACTGTTACATTAGCTTTATTGCTTCCGATAGATTTATCAAAAGCTTTTTCAAATGCATCAGTACTAGCTATTGGAACATTTAATTTAAACGTTGAAGCCTCTCTAAATGGCAAAGCTTTTTGCTCTGTATTTAAAATAATACTTGTAGCTGGATTAAGATTTCTTAGAGACGAGCTCTTTCCGGTGCCTGATGGCCCGACAATAAAAATGTTTGGTTTCATTGATGTTTAGTTTTTAGAAATTAAAAATGATTCTTTGCGTACTACTCTATTACATTGCCCTCTATTTAAAGGCTTAATAGTTCGTTCTGTTAAGTCACATATTTCAGTTGAATTGATTACGTTTTTATATGTATCAACTAATTCTATATCTTGACATAACTCTACAAGCTCTTGCCTTGAAAAGCTTTGTGATGTTGTTTTTTTTGGTAAAATTAATAATCTTATCATAGTTCATTAATAGAGTAAATGTAAGAAAAGTACATTAAATATCCTAATTTATTTAGGCTTTCTTGGTGCTGAATCTTTTCTTATTCTTAGGTTTATGTTTTTACCTTTTTCATTTACTATTTTCTTATATTTATTACTAAGTTTTAATTTGAAATATCCTTTAATGTTGATTTCTTCATTTTTCAACATCAAAGAACGACAAACAAGGAAGAACCGTCTAATTACTATATGAATTACTTTCGGATGGATTCCTGTATTCTCCGATATTTCTTTGACGATTTTGGTATTCTTCCAATTCTTTTTCATTATAAGGATTATTACAAAATTTAGTTAACTCACTAATAAAATACGTTTCTACATTTCCCATACCAGTATTTCTACCCTTAGCTATAATAATTTCAGCTGTTTCAATAGGTGGTATTCCATCTTCAATAGCAAAGTAAGCAGGTCTATGTACAAATATAACTGTATCAGCATCTTGTTCAATAGCTCCTGACTCTCTTAAATCGCCAAGAGTAGGTCTTTTATTAGCTCTACCATGAATTGCTCTATTTATTTGAGATAAAGCCATTACGACTATCCCTAGTTCAGATGCAATTTCTTTTAACATTCTTGACATTTTAGCAATTTCTTGCTCACGATTATTAGCACCTGGTATATCACAAGTCATTAATTGAAGATAATCAACAATTACAAATTTAACTCCATATCTAATAAAGTATTTTCTAATCTTATTGCATATCTTAGTAATGCTTCTTGATTTATCATCAATCCACCATCTTTCTTGAGCTAATTTTTCTTTAGTTGCATCTCTCATTTTATAGTTCTTATGAGACATACACTTATTTCTTATACTCTTTAATGGAATAAAAGCATCTGAAGCAATAATTCTGTTTATTAATGCAGTTTCACTCATTTCTAAAGAAAACATAGCTACACGAACACCACTAAGGATGTTGTTCTTGAATATTTCAAGTGCTAATGAAGTTTTACCCATAGACGGAGCTGCTGCAAGAATTACTAAATCATGTGGCTCAAAGCCTGTAATATGCAAATCAAGTTCAGTAAGATAAGACTTAATAAAATGTGTTGTGTCTTGATTGTCTTGATATTCAATAGCTTTGTTTAAAGCTTTGTTAACATCAAATTCTTCAATTTCTCCCATTTCTTGAATTTCAATTATCTTTTCAGATATAGAACCAAGAATTAGCATAGGATCAACCATTTCATTACAACTTTCATTTACTTTGTCTGATAATAGCATTAATGCTCTACGTCTTGCATACCCATTAAGTAGCTTAATATGTTCAAGTAGGTGGTCATCATTATCAATACGTTCACATATATCATTTAGATAAACGATTAGGTCAAACCCTATCTTTTTCTCCATCACATAATCAACATATTTTTTACTTACTAAATAGTCTGTTACCAGAACTATATCAACTTTTGAGTCATTTGATAACTCTCTTACCGCACTGTAGATGTACTTACATTCTATTGTAGAAAATTCATGAATACTTAATTGGTCAGCGACCTGATAATAAGTATCTGGAAAATTAATAAAAGTAGCAAGTACAATTTCTTCTAAATCAGTATTTGATTGACCGATAAAGTTACTCTCTGTAAAAAAATCTAATTGTTCACTCATTTATATGTATTAAAAATCAAAGAGCACCGAAGCACTCTTTGAAGTTATTATAGTATTTCTTCTATCATAGCTATTGGAATATTCCAATTATGATTAGTTATTTCATGTTTACCAACAAACTTAGTTCTGTTTACTTTAGTCACTTCATATTTATGACTATCTCCTGTAATGATAACTTTGCTCCCTACTTTAAGTTTACTTTTTAACTTGGCAGATAATATTTCTCTGCGAAAATTCTTTTGAATTTTCCATTCAGTCAATAACTCTTTGTATTGTTCATTTGTGGCATCTTGCAATTCTGTTCTAATAGAATTTTTAAGATTAACAAATACTGTTGCTTCTATTCCTTTCATAATTTAATTGGATTTGTTTTTCCTGTTTCCAGATTTATATAATATCCTCTATGCATTATAGAGTAGTCTTTAAATAACTTCCAAAGAAGATTTAACCCCATGTATGATACAATGGGATTAATAAACAAGTCTTGCTTTTCAATAGCTTCTGCTACTGAACAACTTGGTTCATTATCATCTTTAATACTCTTTAAATCAAATTCTTTATCAATAGTTGGTAATTTTTCAATAGTCTTGTATTTCTTTGATTTAGGTTGTTTAGTTCTATCAGAACTCCCAAGTATTACTTGACCTGATTTATTACTATTACCTAAGTCTAACCAATAATAAGGTTTTTCCCAATCTTGATATACTTTTGTCTTATTCCAATATTTTGAAATATTCATTCTTGCTTTAGCAGTATCAACACAACTTATAACAATGTTAGTGTGTTCAGCTGTTTCTTTATCGTATTTATAGTTAGTACTATGCCAAGAAGTTCCATAAAATCTATTGATTCTTGAAATAAGAACATCAGCTTTGTATCTACCTACATCAGATGCAGAAAATAGCTGTCTACCAAAATTTGCTTCTGTTACTTTATCATCATCAAACACAATAGCTAATAAGCCGGGATGTCCTAATGCTTGTAAGGTAACATTCATTCTTGCCAATCCTTGAATTACTTGTGAACCATTACCTCCAGCTCCAATTACATTTACTGTAATTGGATGAGGTGGATTAACTATATAATCAGGAGCATAATGTATTTTAGACTTCATATTCCTAAATTTTCTTTAATATTATTAACTATTAGACTTTCTAATAATTCATCTGTAGGAAACTTGTTTTTTCCATCTAATGATTTCCAAAGCTGATGTAAATCAGTTTTAGATTTAGATAAAACATTTTTCATGTTATGACTAAATTTACTTTCCCAAAATCCTAATTCGATTCCTTTAATGTAATCTTCATAGTATTTTGCATCATTTGGCCATTTACCTGTTCCCCAGCATACACTTCCATTATCACTAACATTAGAAAATGGAGCTATAAACAGCTTAGTTTTACTGTTTAGTGTATTGCTTTTCATTGCGTATATGGATAGCTTATTGTTTTCAGCAACCCAAAGCAAACGCGGAACAGGAGCAATTATATCTTTTAATTCAACAGATTTAGTAAAATACATCCTCATTATTTGAGGATTAGTTGTCCAAGCAACAAGAGTGTGACCAGGACTATTTCTTACAGTTATTATATTCTTAGGTATTATTCCTCTAAATTGAAGCCTATCAGTAACATCAACAGACATAGTGTCCATTATATCAACAATAGTATTCTTCATTAAAGGATGAGTTGCCCCAAAAGACAAATCATCCTTAATAGAGCAAGATTCTAAGTAGTAATCACTACCACTCCTATGAACTATAATAGCTTGTACGGGTTTATACAGTTTTTCTTGTAATTCCATATTATTTTTTTTCCCAATTCCATATTTCTCTATAATAAATATCAGTTCCGAAATCAAACCATTGTTCAAGTTCTTTTCCGAACAACTCATATTTATTCTCAAAATTATTTACATAATGATCAGCTGTCAATACAGAATAAGCACGAGCTTCAATTACTCCAACTTGTCCTGCATGGTCATTTAACCATTGCTCAATACCAAATTCCCAAAATGGACATCTAAAATCCCATTCAAATTTTAAAAAATCACAAGCTGTAACTGGTTGACCTGATTCATACTCATCTTCTGTAATAAAAATTAAATCATTGATTGTAACGTCATTATGGTTATAATATAACTTCATTCCATTTTTAGCCCATTCTAATAATTCAATAAACATAGAGTTTCTTGGTTTGTAGGTATTGATTTCATTCATTAACCAATCTTCATCAATCATTTTATAGATATCGTTTATTTCCTCTATTAGTAAATATCCAATTCCATCTTTAATTGGAATTTTATATCTATAATCAGGTCTCCAATGAATAAAATTCTTTAATTCATTAGCTGAACAAGATTCAAGAAAACCTTTTTTGTTCCAATTAAAATCAACTTTATCTTCGCAGTCTACTAAACCATCAAAAAACATTTCTTTAGCATCTTCGCTAAACCCTTCTTGAAAATCATTTAATAAAAATTTACCTTTAACTAATGAAATAACATTTCTTATTATTACATATAATTTTGGGTTTTCATTTCTTAATTGAATTAGCCATTTTAAAGGCATAGAAACTTGATTACACAACATATCGTGAGCACAATATGATTGTATCTGTAAATCTCCATCAATATCTTCAATAAGAGTTTCTGCATTATTAGGCATAAGTCTATCAATCTCAATCTGCATTAAAGAAACAATGCTATTTACACTCATGTCTTTTGTAAACACTAAGTCATTATTGTACTTAGGGTGGTTTTTAATACACGCATATAAATTAGATACAAAATTATTGCGTACATTGAAGCTACCTTGCTTCAACTGTACGCATAATTCATTGTAAAATTCTTGTTTCTTTAAGGAATGTGGTCTATTTGATTTGATGACATTATTTGTCTTTCTTGATTCTCTAATGTTACTCCCCAATTTTCCTCTTGAGAAAATATTCTTCCCAAGTATTGGTGAAAGCTTTTTAGAGATTCGTTTTGTTTCAAATGTTTCAATTCCTGTTTGCATAATTTGTCTATAATTTTTAGATTTTCATCCATTATTATCCTTTTACGCCAACAGTTTTACCAAATTCAAACACTATTTCATCATTCTCAATAGATGGGCCTTCAAGTGATGCATTAGTTAATTCGGGATATTGTCCTGAATAAAATTGCATTACATCTTTAGCTTCCATAATTGGGTCTGGATCTGATAATGTAAGTTTTCCGTATTTGAATACTCTTTTTAGTGTTTTAGCTTCAAGGCTCATAATTAAATTTATTTACTGATTCAACTTGGAATTGAGCTTTCGCGTCTAATTCATCTTGCAATACTTCTATCTCTGCTTCACTCATTGGATTAGAATGAACAATACGATTGTTTTCTATCTCTAATTGATTAGGAGATTCAGGTAATTCATTTTTAATTTCTTTACCTGACTCATTAGCAATTACCGGAGCAGTTACAGCATCAGCTTTTTGAGCTTCAACAAATAAATCTACTTGGTTTTTAATTGGTTTAGCATCTTCTAAATCTTTAGATAATTTGTTTACATTAGCTGCACCAGGAGTTAATTTAATAGCTTTGTCTAATTCTTTTTCAGCATTATTAAAATCTTTAGCTGTAATAAATTCATTAGCTTTAATAATAATTTTAGCTACTTTTTCTTTATTCTTTTTAGCTTGAGCTTTTAATTCAGCTTGGTGTTTATTTTCTTCTGCTAATTTTTCAGCACCTTTCTCAAAATTGTCAATTTCAATAACGATACCTGTAACTTTAGTCATTGGTTCTTTAATAGCATTAAAAAACTCGTTGTCAAGTTCCTCAATAGTACCTCTAATAACCATTGGCTGTACACTATCTTTAGCATTGTCTTTAATTCTTGGTTGTGGTAATAGCGATACTACAACAGTATCTCCGGAACCTTTAGCAACCGTTAGTGTTAAATTCATAGAGCCAAGAAATGGCGCTATGGTAGCGAAAAAATTTGTTTTCATACGTGTTGGATTAATTAATAACTTTCAGTGTAAATATATATAAAATTCAATTAGCACCGAAGTACTAATTGAAGTATTACAATCAAATAAGTGATTGTAACCATAAACAAACACAAAACAAAGACGAACAAACTAATCTTTCTCAATTATGTTTTGATTAACATAATCTAATAGTAATTGAGACAGTTCATCTTGAATTGATTCAAGCTTTTGCATTTGATTAGGAGAAATATCTCCATTTTCTAAATGAAATTCGTCAACTAATTCACTAAATAAATCATCTAATGATTCTTGAACTGCTTCATCTATTGCTTCTTTATCTGTCATAGTAATTGTTTCTAATTCACAATGTAATGCAAGTTCTTCTAATGGTATTCTTCCCATATTAGACGAGTAATATCCTTGTCTAGTATAATTTTCTACCCATTTTTCTAATGCATTATCAGCTTCGGTTCTTGTACTATAATAACCGTTTCTTCTAATAGAGATACCATCCGGTGATTTAACATCATATTTTGTCATATGTATAATTTTGTGTTTTTAGTGTAGATGTATGAAATTTCTCCAAAAACCTCTACTGGCTCTTGAAATGGATAATATGCTATCCAATTAATAGCTTTTTTAGGATTAAACTCTAACTCTGTTGGCATATCATCAGCTATTTCAACATCTTCTACATTGTCTTTTACGTAGCTACCAGCACATATCCATGCACATGGTTGTTTATTCGCTCCTTCTAAAATCTTCTTGGCTGTATTTGGCCTGTTATAAAGATAGCATGTTCTAAAAATAATAGTAAACTTAGATGGATCTACGTACTCGACAATTCCACCTTGTTTACTATTAGTTATGTACTCTCTTATTTGCCACCATCCGAAGTGTTTACCTTTTCCAAGGTGCCTACGAATAGTGTACATATAGTTATTATTAGACATTATTTTGAGTAATGTTTTTTACTGTAAAGTCATGATCTCTTAAATCAACTATTCCTCCATTATATTCTCCCCATGAGCAATTACTCATACGGTGTCCTTGAGAAGTTATAAATTCTTCTATTTGTTCAGAATCAAATTCTTTTGGAACATTATAAAGATATAGTCCATTTACGCTTAAATCAATTACTGCTATGTTTATTAACATAATTATAAATGTTTATTATAGTAAGCTTTATGAGCTTGTTGCTCATAATTTGATTCTTCATCATCTCTATATCCTCTTGGATTAGAAATGTTATCTTCTCCACAATTCCCACAATAAGCTGGGTTAGTGTTTTCTTTATCTTTCCCTAAATTGTCGTAACAATTAGGGCATCTTAAATCTGCCATAGTTATTCTTTTTCTAATTCTATTATACCTGTACCATTACAGGTATCACATTCTTGCGATACATAGTTACTTAAATGTTGAGTACCATCTTCGCAGTCTGGACATTCTATTTGGTCATCAGACATAATTATATCATTCTTAATGTATTATTATTAAAAAATTTAATAATAATATCAGTTCCTATTACTTTTTCAACAATAGCTTGAACATATCTAATGTAGCAATCTCTGTCTTGTTTCTTCATTTTCTTAAAATAGTGATTGTCTACAGTGTTTCCACTCCACATACTTATTTCTTGATCATGATGTGTTAAAAAGCCTGGTATATCCCAATTAGCTTTATAACTAAATCCAGTTATATATAAGCTTGTTGATATTCTTGTTTTTGTATGGTTTCTTGCCATTACACAAACATATCCTTTTTCTCTTACCTTTTCAATGAAGTCTTTCTGACTTGCTAAAGGTCTAAATTCCATTACCATTGGTACAGGAATAAATTCAATTTTGTTAGTTTCAAATAATGCTTCCATAATTATTTTTTTAATGCATGTTTTACTTCTTTTACCCATTCATTATATCCAACTTGAAAAGCTATTGGGTCATACTTTCTTACGGAAGTTCCCCATTTGTTCTGCCACATATGCGCCATACGAATAGTTCCTCCAATTATCCAACGCTCATCTCCTTGTTCTGGAGATAAGTCGTTTAGATATTCTTCATACTCTTTTTTTGTCAGTTTCATATATTCTTGTATTATCTTCAATTTTCTTAATTAGCTGATTCATTTCTTGTTTAATAAATTCTACAGTAAACAATGGTCTTTTGCCATCTTTTTCCATATCTTCTATTATTTTAACTGAAGCATCACGTTCAGTACGTAATGATTCAATTATTATATAAGCTTCTCTTCCATTAAACAATTTAGTTTCTTTTAAATGATAGTCTGTTATTGCCATAATTAATATATTTTTAAATTCAATCAGCACCGAAGCACTGATTGAGTTTTTTACTTTTCTAAACATTTTAATTGATTACCTATTACACTAGGTTTATCACAATCGTAACTTTCATAACCTTTACTCCAGTAAATCCTAACTTTTTCTATGTCCGATGATTTAAGAGAGCTTATATCTGAATCTTCTAAAACACAATAGCTTGAGTAGGTAGTTGTTCCCCTATCGTAATCGGAGTCTCCAAAATCTGACTTGCCAATTATAAGTTCAATCATTGATCCATCTGCCAATTTCATAATTATCTTACTGCCTTTGGATACTACTCCATAATATTCATAGGCTTTTTTAGTTTGAAATTTAGCATCGAAATATAATACATAAGTCTCGTTTAGCTTGGCTAAATAAACCTCAATTTCAAGATACTGTTCTTTTTTACGCTTGTAATACTTTAGTAATGAAGAATCTGTATGAGATATAAATGACTCGGTTTCCATTATTATTTTAGTATCTCCTGTAAATTCATCTACTTCATTCTTGTAGTAGTTACATTCTTGTGCGTTACCTATTAATACTCCCATTAATAAGTTTATTGTTAAAATTGTTCTTTTCATTATTTTTATTTTTATTAAATTTTTTTCACTAAGTGATAAATCTTTCTTAACTCAACTTTTTCTGCTTCAGTTAAATTTTTTCCAAGTCTTTCTATTAAAGATAAAACTTCATTTATTTTTGTTTTTTTACTTTTAGTTTTATTTTTCTCTAACTCAAATGGTAGGTTATCTGTTAAATCCCATTCTATTACATTTCTGTTTGTTATAGAACATTTTTTAACTCCAACTTCATAGATAACACCTAATTCTCTTAGCTCTGTAAATCTTGCTCTGGATTGTGAAATAACATTACTACTTGTTAGCATTTTTGAAAAAGCCTCCCCACTTGAGCAGGGAGCTGATTTTAAAATAGCTTCATAAACTTCCAATCTTCTTTTAGATAATAAGCCTTCAGCTTTAATTTGATTATAACAATCTATACTCGTTTGTCTCATAACTATTATGTATTAAATTAATCCTTCATCAGCAAAGCTAAAAAAACTTTCTTCTGTTATTATTAAGTGATCAAGTACTGTAATATCAAGTAACTTTCCGCAATCTACCATTTTATTAGTAAGATTGATATCAGCTTGACTTGGTTTTAAATTACCTGATGGATGATTGTGTACAAGTATTACGCTTCTTGCATTACACAATAAGCCATGTTGAAATACAGTTTTAGGGTCTGCAATAGTTCCTGTTAGACCTCCTAATCCAACTATTGTAAAACCAATAGTATTGTTAGCTGTATTTAGATATACACACATAAAAGCTTCTCTATGGTCAATTTGTACCGGAAATACCTTTCTTACAAATTCACTTAAAGCTTGAGAAGAATTTATTTTCATTCTATGTACATCATCTTTCTTAGTGTATACTGCTTCCAGTTCTTTAGCAAATGATTTAAGATTCATAATTATATATTTTAAATTTCAATGAGTACCGAAGTACTCATTAAAATTTATTAATACCCTACAAAATAATTCATCCATTCATCTTCATCTGCGTTATCTTGCATGTCATTAAACTCTTGAGCCATATCTCCATTAAGAGTTACCTCTTGTGGCTTATTCTCTTCCGAGTATTTCTCATACGCATACAATAATGATTCTAATATCTTATGAGGCCCATTGTTCCTTATAAGCATTAAAACTGTATTTTCAGCGTGAGATAAGGTCATATCTTTAACCTTAATCTCTTTACCTTCTCTTGTTTTCCATTTCATGATTGCTCACTTTCGTATTCTTCTTCAGCTTCTCTTATTGATTCTATCAATACTTCAAGAGTTGAAATAGATAACGTGATGTAAGTATATTTTTCTGTGTTTATTTCAACACATTGGTCATTGTTAAATGAACATTCAATATTATCTCCTTCTTCATCTAAGAATTTTGAGCACATTGTTCCTTCTTTATCTTTTTTAAAATCCATAATTAATCTTGATATCTATTAATACTTTCTCCATAGATAGTAGCTCCATCTATGTAAATACCTTTCCAAAAGAACACTATTCTGTTTTTCTGAATAATTGGTTTAACCCACAAAGCTTTACTATCAAACAAAACACCATTATTTCTCAAGGAAACAGATGGTATTCTAATCTTTTGAATTTTGTTTTTAGTTATTACTTTAGTTTTTCCAAATTTATTCTTTACAGTCTTTTTAGTACTCTTAAACTCAATCATACAGCCTTTCTTAGTGGCTTTCATAATCAAGTTGTCAAATAGTACTTTAGCAATCTCCCAATCGCTTAATTGGCATTCTTTTCTAAGCTTATCCGAGCTTTTGAATCCCTTTTCTTCTAATAATTGTGCTAATCGTGCCATAATCTTCTGTTTTTTATTAGTTGTTTGTGTATATGTTAAATTGCAGAATATCTATATAATATCTCTGCATAAAAAAAAGAGGCTATTATACCTCTTTATTGTTTTTTATTATCTTAAGTTCGTTCATCCACCTTTCTAGCAAAACATCTTGCAAGTGTTTATCATCAAAATTTCTCCAAAAACTAACCATATCTTCTTTGGTTATCATTGGAGTCTTTCTAACACCTTTAACAGGTTTAGCTTTTTTCATTATTGTGTTTTTTTCTTTTATGATAATATTCGTTTACATTAAATAAAGTAAACTTATCAGCTATAAGATCAGATTCTTTCCAATTCTTAAAAACGTATATTCTTACCTCATCTGGGAATAAGTACATATCTTCTAAATATCTGAAATCATATAAGGTTCTAATTTTTCCTAAACTTTTCTTTTGTTCTACATGTTTAGTATAGAAATATAGCTTTTTATTCCATTCTCTACATATAGCAGAAATGTAGTAATATTTCACTACAAACATTATTGCGTATGTAATGGGTATTGCCATTGCCAGTATGCATCCTAAGTAAATTATATCTCCATTCATTTTTTAAAGTTTTTAATAGTTTAAAATTTAATTCGAGTCTTTCTAATACGTTAACATAAAAGCAAAATATAAAACAAATGTTTCCGTTTGAATTTGGTATTCAATGCAAAATCATTCATCAGTCTATCGGTAATTATATCAACCTATTTTTAAAAAAGGAATGTACCTAAGTACATTCCTTTTTTAATTTTACAGATTACATTTAGTAATAGTGCTTATTTCAGTAAAACTGCCTTTTTCTACAACTTTCAACTTGTAGGTAGGTTTAATTTTAATTAAAGCGTCTAATGCACTTTTCCATTTTTCAGCACATTCTTTAGCATTGTTTATTCTAACTGCATATGCTGTATATCCTGGAGCTTCATCAGTATAAATAAAATCTAAATCATCTCCGTATTTAGCACGTAGATTTGGTAAATCAGTTTTAACATCGACAATCATAACATTTTGATTCTCTTTCATTACCTCAATTTCAATACCGTCTGCTCCTGTTTCCATTACAGGTAATGTATCTACTATTTCTGTAAATACATTAGTTGAAGCTAAAACTGCTAACGCATTTGCTTCTTCATTTCCCTCGTATTTAAACAAGTAGCTATACTTTTTAATTCCTCTATGTAATGCATTAGCTTGAGAAAATCTTAAGTAAGAATTAACGCCGTCTTGTTTAGGGTTCATTGCATCAAATTTCATAAGTATAGAGTATGTTTCTATATTATCTTTTGTTAATTTAGTGCGTAGTTCTGCTTCTGTAAATGTTGCAAAACCTGATTCCATTGTTCTTAATGCCGAGCTTTTAGCACTATTTAATAAATTAGCTCCTCCGAAATTTTCTAAAAATCCCATAATAATTGTTTTTAATTTGTATTAATTAATAAATATATTGTATAAAATGTTTCACACGAAACAATCAAGAAACACCGAAGAACAAGGCTCTTGGTATTTCTTAATTTAGTTTACGATACTTTCAATACTTTGAAAGATTGTGCTATTCTGTTAGGGTTATAGCTAACAAGAACATTTTGCATTGTTTTAACTCCTACTCTTGTTGTGTGTAGTAGTTTAGAACTTTTCAACCTTGGTCTTTTAGTTCGTGTCGGTGATAGTGTATCTCTTTGCATATTATTTGGTGATGTTTATAGTAAAACATCAACCAACAAAGAAGTACTTTGTTGATTGTTATTTTTAAAGGTTTTTAAATCCTCCTGCAAGACATTTGAAGTTGTTCCAAGTAGTTCTATACTTTTGATGTTTAGTCTGAAGTATAATAAACTGTGATGTTACATTAACTACACGATATATTCCATTACGTGAATGAACGTGTATTTTATCTTCAATGTAACAAGGTTTAATTTCTTTTACGAGCTTAAATCTTCTTTTTTTAGGATTAGCATCATAAACCTCAAGTTCGTAATACCATTTACTTGGTACGTCTAACACAACATCAGAAGGAAGAAACGGAGACCAACCATAGTCATCAATTTTATTTTTCATATTGCTAAGTTTTAAAATTACAAAGAACAAGGAAGTACCTTGCTCTTTAGTTAATTAGAATCCATTTCCGTTATTTAAGCTATCCATGTTAAAATTTTTAGGGAATTGGTACATTACAGAATAATCTCTTTGGTTGTAACCGTACTTAAATCCCTTTAAAAGCTGTTTAGCTAACTCAAGTATTTCGTCATTGGATATTTCATTACGTTCTATTATATAGCTTGGTCTGAAACTATCTCCCATTTCAACAGGAGTAATAGAATGTGTACAAACATGAACGTAAAATGGATAGTGTTTGTGAGAACCTTTAAAGAATAACATGAAGTCACTATTACCATTGTTTAATTTCTTTTTAATAGCAGATAGTATGTGGTTGTCTAATAAATCTTTTAGCATATCATTTAGTATTTAGTTAATAATCATAGAGTACGGAAGTACTCTATGTATTATTAATGATTGTGATAATGATACGTAAGTAGCATTATTCGCATTTCCAACAACTTTATTTTTCTTTCGTTGCCTGAATAAGCAACAGCAGTTG
>Ga0209630_10003359_pt1 | contig 14641 bp, 25 predicted proteins | sample COG_01_FD_184745 | JGI IMG/M metagenome (GOLD analysis project Ga0209630, IMG submission 184745) | Pelagic Microbial community sample from North Sea - COGITO 998_met_01 (SPAdes) (version 2) | ecosystem: Environmental > Aquatic > Marine > Neritic zone/Coastal water | place: Helgoland, sampling... | reverse complement strand
TCATCAGGAAAGTTTTCATCTAAGTACTTCTTAATAACTTTATAGGCTTTCGTTTCTTTGCCACCCATAAACCCTTGTTCAATCATAGCGTGTATAATTGTACCACGTTCTGCGGCTTTTCTGCCAATCTCTTTAGAGTCTTGCTTACATCTGTAAGTAAAAGCAGCCAATGTTTCGTTAGCGCGTTGCTTTAAAGTTATTGCAGAGTGAAGTGCTTGATTTATCTTCCAGTTCTCAAGAGATGGCTTTGCAGCCATCCCTATTATTGTTGTGACAGAGGGAACATATCCGTGCTTTCTTGCATCTTTAAGAGTAGTGTTTCGCTCTGTACCATTGGCTCCTATGATCGTATAGGTAGCGGCTCCTTCGCTATCATACCAATGTCCTGCCTCAGATAACTTCTCCATTAAACAGCGGTTCCTTCGATGTCAACAAAGTCTGCGACCAAGTCTTCATCACTAGCACCCGTATCCTGTTTATTATGTTCGTCCCACTTAGCTAATATAAAAGTATTAGACCACTCAATCCAATCAAGGAAAGACTGAAATGTAGTACTGTCTTCTTCAATTAAATCAACTTTATTTTTTACTGTAAATGTCATAGTAGCAAAGGTCGCTCCTGTAGGCATTGACTCAGCTATCGAGCCTAGCTCTACAGTGTAAGCAATAGGCATAGCACCTGTCTTAGATATAGACTTAACAGCCGCATCAAGACACTTAATACTTGTATTATTCTTTATGTCTAAGATAAATGGTATCTCATCATCGTAACCTTTAATAGGCTCTCCGTTGCTGTTCATTGCGCCACCATTAATTTTTATTGTACCAAACAATACTTTAGTACGCTTAACAACACGCATTATATCTTTAGTTTTCTGAGGTAAGTTTTCCCAATCAGTAACAAAACCTAACGGCCTACCTATATTAAAAGTACCCCTACTATCTTTAAGGTCGGACTTTAAATCATTAGCTAATACTGTCCTATCCATTTTATTATTCTCAGAATCCCACTTTGCATACTGCTGCCGCATTGCAAATATACGAATACTTGGTTTAGCTACATAAATTATATCTTCCCCTATCTTGAGAGAAAAAGTACCAACAGGTAACACTTCTGTATTCCTAAGTTTTCCTGCAATCTCTACCTCGCCCATTAGAGCTGTGTGAAGTATGTTTAATCTAGCTAGACTAGATGTCTTTTGTGGTCCTGCAGAGGTATCTACCCCCATCATCTCAGCCATTGATCGACCTGAGTTATCGTTTACTGTAAGTTCCATATTCATTACGTTTACCTTTTAGTTTTTTAAATGTGAAAAGAGTTATAGTTATACTCTCATACGTCCTTTGTGTCAAGCCAATTCGGGCCTATCTTAGCTTCTAAAAGCATGGGTACATTCATTTTTACATCATATGCCTCCTCGATGATTTGGTCTAAGTCGTTGTTCATATCTCTTATAATTTGTATTACATAATTTGTTTCGTTGGGGTGTACATCAATTACAGTTGAGTCATGTACAGTGTTAACTAAGCAAGACTTTAATGGCTTCAATCTTTCATCCATTTCTAATAGCACTACAGGTACAATATCTCCTGTAGCAAACCCTTGAACAGGGTAGTTCTTTATCATAGTGAAATGCGTTGGCGTTCCGTTCTGCCTACGCTCAACATCAGGAAATGCGTACTGGCGGCCTGATGGTGTAGTTATCTTGCGTTGTTGTATCGCTTCATTGCCTAACTTCTTGTGCCACTTAGCTATACCGTCATACTTTTGATTAAAGTGTTTATAGTATGCAGCCTCTGCTCTGCTTCTACCAAACCCACTAGCCCCGAAGAGAGGTGCAAATGTATGACCCTTTGCTACCTGTCGTGTTGTAGGTTGCCCTGCATCAGTAATAACTTTAGCTGTATAGCTATGAACATCAAACCCTGTAGCTATTTCATTCATTGCTGTCTTGTCCTGTGACAAATATGCCGCAACTCTAAACTCAAGTTGTGCGAAGTCAGCCTCTAATATTTGACCGCCTTGCCATCGAGATACAAATACTTTCTTCACAGGAAAAGTACCACCGCGTGGCATGTTCTGCATATTAGGATTACGTCCACTAAACCTACCAGTAGATGTTATATGTTGTGTTAAACCTACATGTAAGAAACCATCCTCTTTTGTGTAATTAGTTATGCCATCCACAAATGATGATAGGTATGTTGACACAGCCGACAATCGTTTTACATCTTCCAAGAATTGAATAGCTACAGTCATACGTTTTGTTTTAGCTGTAGCTATTAACATATCTAAATTACTTTTACCTGTACTAAATCCATTAGCACTTACCCAAGTTTTGTTTAGTGGGTTAAATCCTAGACCTGCGAGTTTGTTAGTCTGACTTAATTGATAGCCTCTACTTAAACAATCAGGACACTTACTAGCCTTTTTAAAGTCAGAGCCATCCTTCTTCTTTTTGTATCTGCTACCAATCCCATTACAGGTAGGACAACTAAATGCTTTTGTCTTTCTTATCAGTGTACTATTAGATGCCACTGCCTCCTTAAACTCAGCCATGTTATTAGTGTAGTCAAACAGATCAACCCAAACCTTCTTATCAATTATCTTCCTGCTAAATATAACTTGAGACACTTGCTCTGGGCTATTAAGATTAATTGGAGTGTCTCCCATAAGTTCTCGTATCTGTGTAAACAACCTGCCCTCTATGGCTGTCTTCTCTTCTTCAAACTCTTTACGAACTACTTGAAGGGTGAGTCTATCCACTCTGAATCCCGACATGTACATTCGGGTAAGGGTTTTACAGACTTTGAAGGTAATGTCTCGAACTCTATCCATTCCGTTTGACTCGCTTTTGGAGAAGCCTTCGGTAAGAGTAGTAATGAACAGTTCGGCAGTAGTGTCAATATCGCAACCAAGATAATGTGTAAGCTCTTTAAGTGGTATCTCATTAGTGTTGTATCCTTCTTTAAAGTATTTCTTTAATGTATCATCCTTCTGAAATGTTAAGTTCCGTCGTTCAGCACAAGCCAGTAAACTCAATGGCTGTTTTTGTCCTCGTTGTAGGATGTACTCAGCTAACATGGTATCGTAGATGTCACCATCATACTTGAAGCCACTAGCCCATAGCCACATCAAGTCATGCTGTGCGTTGTGCATTATTAGTAAGGTAGTCTTGTCTAGTATAGTTTGTAATAGCCTGGAATTATCACCACTTCTATCTGTATATTCAACATGATCGAACGTAAGCAAATGTCGTTCACTGGGTACATCTACATTCTTAGTACCCACTTGTACCAGAAAGTTGTTAACTTCAAACGGGTCCATATGTGTCTTGCCATTACGTTTAGTCGTTGTGTTCTCTACATCTAGCACTAACCTCATGCTGTGAACCTAGCAACTGCACCATCTAACTGGCACGTTATACGCCCATGAAAACCTGAAATTTTATTCTTAGCTATCGTCAAATGTCTCTGACTATCTTCCGACTCATCAGCTCCCTCTATTTTCCTGTTCTTAGATATGAGTATCATAAGATCAGCTTCCCCTGCCAAACCTGTTTTACTCCCTTCAATCATAGACATATCTGGGTTGACTTGGCCCTCTGCCGAAGCACTTAATTGTGTCATCCAAAACACAACACAGTTATATTGCTTTGCTATGTTTCGTGCATGAATTGCTGCATCCTTTAAATATACATCAGTCTTATCACTGGTACGTTCTGCATACTTATGCCCCATATCTAATATAACAATGTCGGGTTTATGTGATTTAACTGCCGCCTCTACCCAAGGCATTTCTTCACCTGTCCCATCTGATAAAGCAATGTTAGGTTTTACTCTATTATACAGTAAGAGGGACTTAGCTCTATTTCTTTTTCCTTCCTCTTTTTCCATGCCTGTACCTGCATTTGTGTACCTTAAACGTACCACTTTTGATGCCTCTTCATTACATAAAACTAAACACTTTGCACCCTGTTCAGCGAAGCCCCCTTCAGAGGCTATAATAGAGGCGTGGAAGCTCGTCTTACCTGTGTTAGGACGCGCACCTACTATAACAAAATGACCCCCTGTAACGCCCTCTACTCGACGCTGTAGGGTAGGTATATTGAACTTCCATTTTGTTTCGTCTTCGTTGTCTTCCCATATGGAATCTAGGTCCATGTTTTCGTACTTAATTTTTATGTTAGGTGTAAAATCATCCTTGTATTTATCTACAAGATTACGCAATGGTTCTAGGCTAGTTTTTGTACCATTAACAAAGTCAAACCCAATGTTAGCTACTTCCTCGCCCACTGCCTGTTGGAACAACCTAGAGATAACTTCAGTAGCTACCTCATTATTTAATGCACTACTGCTTGCCATCTTCTTAAATATCTTATGGTACTGCTCTTTACTTGATGTTGTGAGTGTCTTGTTAGACGCATAGAACAGTGCTTCCAAGTCAGCTAGTGATAGCCCCTTATCATATTTTTGCATTGCATAATCTAATGTTTGTTTTACTTTCCTTACATCCTTAGTGAAGATTTTATCTGGGCATCGTATCCCTCTGTGTAGTTCATAGAAATCTTTATCTAATAATGTTTTAAGTAATGCTACTTCTGTCATTCTGTACCTTTCTTCTTCTTCCTATAAATGATCCTCTACTGTCCCACCCTATTAATCTCATAGGTAAAGGCCACAGATACCACCTTGTTGATCTGCTCGTACCATCGTTCCAACACTCCATCACTCTACCCCTACCAATTTGGCATAGCCCTACACAAGCAGGGTAACGTGCTTCTTTTGCTGTAGTATATAAATTTCTATTTAACCACAAAGAGTGTGTAACCTTATCAAGTCCTCTTGTACTCTGTACTTTATATCGTCCTGTAAACGCATCGCAATAGTGCCTGTTCCTGTCCAAGACGCTATCTCTCGTCTGTACTCCAAGGTCTTGTGTGTAGCATCTGGGTCAAGTGCTACTATAATATGCACAAAATCTTGTATGTGTTCTATGTGAGTACTACTCAATGTTGTGCCTAAAATAGCCATACCTGTGACACTTGGACACACACTAGATATAGTGTTAGCACTAATAACATCTTCAACGATAACGACAGTGCCATTAGGTTTGCCTCGACAGGAAGTATAGACGGGTGCATTGCCTGTATATCTAAACCACTTAGGTATCCCACCATCTAGCGACCTGCCTGTAGCATCAATAAGACTGTTGTTACTTCTGATAGGAAACACTGCACGTTTATCCTTAACATCAAAGAGTATCTCAACATCATGTAAATCCCAACGATCTATAAATGTTTGTAATGCTTTATTGTTCTGTGATGGTGCAATTACATATTCTGGTATTACCCATAGGTCTGATGCTTTCTTCTTACTCAGTGTTGCATCTCGATTGCGTAACTTCTCTTGTATTTCAGTGACCGATAAAGATACTGGTATCGCACTAGATGTATGACAACTTAACTTATAGCATCTGTATAGGATTAGACCATCAATGTTGCTAACACTAAAATCGTTTGGACTATGGCAAACAGGACAGGTGCATCTAACACTCTGCCCATCCGTTAAGCCTAAGTCTAAAACAAACTCCCTAACTTTCATCTACGTTCCTCCCCTCCAGTGCCTTGACTGCACCACTATATGTATTGACTAGGTAAGGCTTAACACTCTGCGGTGATCTATGTCCACTAACTTGCATTACCCCTGCCAAGTCAACACCACCCTCAACCATTTCAGTGATAGCTGTACGACGAAGATCCATAGCTGTTAGTTCTTTAGGTAAGTTAGCTTTAGCCTTAACTTCATTAATCAAGTACGATACTTCTTTGATGTTATAGGGAGTGTAAGACTGTGCTATTGGGCGTACCCTGGGCGCGACATATTCTTGAAAGCCAAAGTCTTTCTCTTGTTGGCGTAACATCTTAATCAAGTTATCACTAATAGGTAGATGTACTTCTGCCCCTCGTTTACTTTGTACAATGTCTAATCGTTTCTCATCAAAGTTAATTGACTTCCATTTTAAGTTACGCATATCGCCAACACGTTGCGCCCAATCGTAGGACATATGTGTAATCAATCCAATGCTCCGCCATCTAAAGTCTGCGTATGCTACACTCAAAAACTTCTTAACATCATTGCGCGACCACTTAACACTACGCACCCCATCAGCCTTGCGAGTTAGATGGTTGATAGGGTTCTTGTGAGTAATCTCTTTCTGCATTGCGTACTTGAATACAACATTAAGAATAGCGGCTCTAAGGTTAGCTGTTCTCCTGCCTACCTTTAACCATTGTTCATAAGCATCACTAATATGTTTAATGCTTATGTTCTTCAGTTTAATGTTACCTAGTTCGACGTTGCCTTGCACCACAGTGATGCAAGACTTATTTAACTGTCGATCATAACTCACCTGCGTTGGGGCGGATAAGTTACAAAATATAGGTGCTTTCATATAATACTCTACCATTGTCGATAGTGTATCTTTCTCTGTTGGTATCTTCATTTGTCTCTCCTTTATTTACAATTGTCTTTGTCATTTTTATGTTCTTCTATTTCTTGCTTACGGACATTGAAGCAGTACACTGCCGCCACAATATAAAAGATTATAAAAAAGTATCCGGGTAAATACATTGCTTCGTGACTCATCTTATCTCTCCTTCATTTATATATGTTTCGCCCATACAAGTAGGACATATTTCAGCATTGACACTAGGGTTATCTGGGTCAGTAGGGTAATGCTCTAATTCATACACTACACCACGCCCATCACAGTTAAAGCATTTGTGTTGCTCTTCTGTCATTTGTTCTGCTCCCTATGTATATCTCTTTGCTCTACAATTAATAGTCGCTCCTTGATACATCTTACTTGTGCAATCAATGACGCTATTTGTTTTTGTTCTTCAGTCATGTACTCGATCCTCTCTCTTTGTTAATTCATTAGTCCATTGAGTAGTATGATAAGTCTCCTCTCTTACTCGTGTTTCAAAAAATGTTCCTAATTCTGGGTGGTTACCCATAAACTTTCTGGCATAATGAGAAATCCAACCGTCATCAATTTTGTATTGTGAATCTTTTTCACTTATCATTGTCTCCCACCTGATTCGGTGAAAAATACTTTTTGCAGAGTACCTTTGTTTGTACTTTGATGCTTCAAAAGCAAAACGCTCAAACATTTTGTACACTTCTGGGTTTTCTCTGTCGTGCTTAACAAAGTTTTCTACTGTCCATTTACCATGCATGTTATTCTTTCCCTTCTACTTGTTTCAGTCTAATCAATCTACTTTGCGCGTAGGCGTAGGCCTTATGTAACTCTTTGATCTCATGCTCTAAGTATGATGTTTCATACTCAAGATTTTCTATCTCACCACATAAACTCATAGTACTCTTGCCTCCTCTAAGTTAAGTTGTATTTGTTTCTTTAATATAGGGCATACTTTAGCCCCCTTCGATAGGTTTTCATCTTGAGTGAGTATCTGTAAGTTACCAGACCAATGTGGGCCGCCATCATTTAAAGGCCACATATGATCAACGTGCCTAAGTATACCATCTTCTTTTTGAAGTTTATGTTTTAATTTAAATATAGCTAATATTTTTCTTTGTTCTGTTTTACACCCTTTTAATTTTTTGGGAATAGCATCGTGTTTTAATGCTCTTCGTTTTGCTGCATCAGTTGTCCTTTCACACTTAGTTTTAAGTCTATATTCTTTTAATTTTTCTTTATTAATAATGTTATATTCCTTGCACTCTAAACGCAATCTTTCTTTGTTTTCTTGATACCATGCGCGTCTTTTGGGCAATATTATTTCTCTATTTTTATTACGATACTCTGCTGAATATTTTATAAATTTTTCGCTATTTTTCCAATAATTTCTTTTTGCTCTTTCTCTTGCTTTTTCAAAGACATAACTATATTTTTCGGGGTCGCTTTTATATGTAGCTCTTCTCTTTTCAGATCGAAGTCTCTCGCGCTCCCTTCTCTCTTCTTTTGTAAGTCCTAATGATCTCATTATTCTATCTCCTTTCTAACAATGTTTTCCTTATCTGTTACCCAATAACGCTTATAGTTATTTTTAGTTATGGGATGCTTACGCCACGCCCCAAGTATAACGTAACCTTCAGCGCGTAATGTAGATATAACTTTACTCAGTGAAGCTATCTGATAATCCAGTAAAGCCTCTCTATTAGTTATACTACCTGTAATCTTTAGGTGATTAATAACCTGTTCAGTCTGTATCATTAGTTATTTCCTTTCCTGTTTTAATATTAGTAGTATCAATTTTAATGTGCAAATGTCCTGTCTGCATCGACGATATATTTAACTCATAAGGACACGTTCGAAGCCATACTAATATGTCCTCTAAGTTATCTATTTGTTTTGTCATTTATGTATCTCCCTGTTGTTGTTTTAATATACGATATATCATAGTACTTGCATCTTTAGTTTGCCCTCTCAGTAGCATCTCGTAAGCCCAAGCTAGGTTACCCCTGTCATTTCTATCTAATGCCCCCTCAGTGGGCGTATCTGGGGCTGTGGCGGTAGGTTCTGGGGTTGTTGTAGTAACCTTAAACTTAGTTGCCAGTGTCATCACCTCATTCTTCAGCCCTTTGATTAACTCTTGGGCCTCTAAATGTGTGTACTCATACTGCCCCTTTCGGGATAGGTTGCCCAATAGTTTAATTGACTTATGGGCCTTAGGTAGACGGCTATCGAGTAGCCGCCTGAATGTTTCTCGTTTAGTGTTATCCATTAGTCTCTCCTTTCTCTATTAACTTAAAATATCCATCGTCTTGCACCCAATCACGCCATCCTTCACGCCAATCTGATGCATCGTAATCAGTCCAGTCTTCAGAGCGATCTCTGTTAATCTCTTCTAAAACTTGGTTTAAAGTCCATGTAAGAACCTTTCTTGTTTCAACATCTCTTACCTTTATATTATCCATTAGTCTCTCTCCTATAATTTTGTAACCATGTATTTACTAAGATATTATCTGTTTTAAAGTCGTGATACTTAGTACCTAGGTAATCTTCTAAAATGGCTACCTGATCTTGGATATGTTCTATATCATTTAAATAATCAGATACTGTCCTATCAGTGTCATCTAATAAACACGCAACAGATATACTTGCCTCTCGTACTGCTTCTAATATTTCTAATGTTTTATCTGTCATTATTCATTCTCCTGTTCATTAAAGTAATATACCCCAAGGAGTACCAGTAATTCTTTAGCTTTATAATCACCGCGATCTGCCATGTCTCGCAAGTATTGCAAAAGCATATCTTTTAAATCATTCTCCATTAGTCTCTCCTCTCATAAATGTGTGATACGTTGGTGATAGATGGCTGTTACCTTTAACGATCCGCCCTGTTCCGATCATATGCATCAAAGAGTCACGCACCTGAGACGACCTAAAACCTGATCCGCATTTGTTAGCTATCTCAATAGCCGTTAAAGGTAGCTTACTACTATCTATAATTGATAGGACTAAGTTAGTTCGTGCTACCTGTTCCTTGCTCTGATAGTGCTGTGATGGAAAACGATCCGCCTCAGATGCGCGTTGCCATGATGCACATTCTTTACGCATCGCCTCGCCTAGTAACTCCTCGTAATACTTTGGCGTATATTTACGCGGCTTAAATGCGTTACTAAAGTCTAAAAATTCATTCATGTTTGTTCTCCTGTCCAAATTGTTTTATGTCCTTCAACATAATCATCTAACTTCATAACAAACTCATCTGGTTCTTCATCTGGCTCGTCACCATTCTCAATGCGTGATAAGTTCATACTATTAAAGCAATCCATCAACTCAGCTTCAGCTTCTTCTTCAGTTGAATAGATTATCATGTTGTCTTTCTCATCTCGCTCTATGGCTTGGATGCCCTCACAAATTGTATCTATTGCAATTATATATTTACTCATTAGTACGCCTCCTCAACATAAATTACCTCATGTACAGCAACACCAAACTCCCAATCAGATAAGTCTTGATCTTGTTTATACTCTTCTTCAGCAATGCTTTTTACTATGTTACTTGCTTGTAACTCATCGGTAGCTTCAACCTCGTAGTTCTTATCGTAATATGTAGCTACCTCTACCTTAACAAAATATTTACTCATTAGTCTCTCCTTCTATATCTCTAAAATTTTGATTAGCATCTATTGGAAGTGATGTAAAGATATCATTTCCTGTTTAATAATTCAGCTAATCTTTTCTTGTGGTTCTCCTCGATCATCAAATCAAACCGCGTTCTCTCTCGTCGTTCTTCTATTCGTAGCTGTTGGAGTGCTTCCCATAATAGATAAGCACCAAACACTCCAACCAATACCCAAAAACATGTTACCATCTTAATGATCCTACTAAAGAGGGGGTATATTCTTCGTTCTCCTTTAAGATGTGTTTAATTTTATCTAATTGATCTCTATTTATTGTAAGATAATTTGTTGAACTTTCTACACCAAATATTTTTACGCTTAGATACTCACTAGCTTGCGCTTCTATATCTTTAAATTGTTTGTCATAATAAGACATTCTATTTTCCTTTCTAATTAAGATTAGTTAAAATATAAGTACCGTCTTCAATTTTCTTCGCGGTCTCTTTACTGCTTTCCTCTAAGAAAATATTTCTATACTTAGATGTTGTAACCGAATAATCCCAATACTTTTCATCTAAGTAAACTTTTCTTGGACCTTCAATAAAGTTTTCTTCCATCACAATAATTGTATCGTAAGACTGAAAGAATTTGTTGTCGCTATCATCATAAACTACAAATTGATTTTTTACTTTATTGCCGTTCCTATTATGTAAATGTGTTACTTTCATTTTATTTCCTTTCGTTTTTCTTTAACTGTTTAACCATTCGTCAAAAGTTTTAATATATTTATCGTGAGTATTATCTACATAGCACTGGTATCTAGTATATAAAGAATTGTTCATTCTATTTCCTTTCGTTAGGGTTATAATTGGTATTAAATAAAGCACTGCTGTTATATCATAGTAGTGCCTTATAAACTATCAACTAGGCCGCGTAGCTATTGAGATGATCAATAGCCTTGCTTGCTTGGGTCATTGCTGTAGTGATATACTTATGATCGTTCTGTAGTCTTTCGATCCAGTTATTCAAATACTGTGCATTATCTGCTGTTGGCTGTGTCTTAATACCATATGAGATATTCAAGAATACCGCGCCCAACTCTGCAACCAATTCTTCAAAGGCATATTCTTTTGATCTCATACCACCAGTTTTTAATCTGTCGAGGCGTGTTGTGTGTCCTGTCCAGTGTACTAACTCATGTGCTAGGGTGCTGTAGTAAGCCTCTGTGCTTGTACTAGTCTTTGTGCCAGTGAATGTCTCACGGCTTGGCATCCCTATCACATCATCGGAGGGGCTGAAATACGCTCGCCCATTGCCGTTGATTATCTTTGCCTTAGTGTCACTCACAAAACCTTCAAACGGCTCGTGTGTCGTTATATCGTCGGTCAACTCGACTATGTTAGGGTTGATCTTTTCTGGTAGTTCACAATTCTCAACTTGTGAGTAGTTAAAGACTGTATAACTTTTCATCATCCAAAACTGTTTGTCGTCACCTGTAACCTTGTCGGTGTACTGCATCGGCTTATTAAAATAAATGCGCGTTCCCTTTTGACCTTTGATTACATTGCCGCCTAACTCTTTCCATTGTTTAAACGTACCCCAAATCGGTGATGGCATATTGCGAAAACATAACAGCCAAATGTTGATGCCTCTATAATGATTGCCACTTACGAAATTGCTAGGCAAACCATTCTTTACGTTTTGTTGCCAAGGCATCGACCAATTAGCTCCATGATCTTTCATGGCTTGCACAACTTGATTAGTAATTTCTTCGTATGGGTTATATTTTGTTTTAGTCATTTGTTATCCTTTCATAGATAAGTAGTGGGTTTAAATTGTATTATGATAAGAGCCAAAAAAATATCAGCTCTTACTAATAATATAATCTATTTTTAATATGTGGGGTTTTTCTCTTCCTCACTCACCCCTTAAACCACCTATCAGAACATTGACGCTTTTAAAAAATAATCTCATCGTCTTATCGTCTACCTCAGTAAAGGAAATGTTGGCTACTATCTTTGACGCGGGGCCTAGCGTTTCATCTGATTGTCTGGTTGTTGCGTCCTTTAGTTTGTTTCTGTTGTAACTCTTAGATACTATTCGGAAGTGATGGTCAACCCCATGGAAGTGATAAAATACACTTTATTTCATTATATTTAATATTAATTAAAAGTGTGACATATATACATCGAATTGGCGCAACGTGTTTTTCTATACTGTTGTACCCTAAATGGATTACAGGCTGTCAGTGGGGCTAATATGGGCTGTGAGAGTGTTTCTTATATTGTGAGATTGTGAGAGGGTGTGTTTATCCATCCCCGTTAGGGTTTTTCTAACCCCGTGAAAATACAGAGGGGGTATAGGCTACAGTATTATAGGAAGTGATAAGTAGTCATGTACTTTTCTACTTAATATCAATAGGTAACAATCTTGCGCAGTTGCGTAATATTATTGCGTAATCAGATTGTACTGCATTTGTTCTATTTTTACCCTAAAACTATGACTATGTTCCCCTTTTGTTCTATAGGGGGGCGAGGGCCACCCGGCCCATCGGGGGTATACGTATATGTACAACTACACACACGGGCTTTTTTGCACCTAGCTCTTGTATACCCCGAAGTACTAAATAAATGTGATCACAAACTAGTATTAATAATAAAAAACGCGCAATAGGTATTGACACAGTGTAAAAAATGAGTATAACTGCGTAGCAGCAGCAGCCCCTAATGTAATACATTAAGGTTTTAACATTTCCTTCCTCCTCAAAGAGGAAGGATGTAACACATAGGATGTAACACATGATAACAGCAGATGGATTTGAAACAGCCTTTGTAGCGGTAGCTTTTAGATATAATGGTAACGACATTGCCGTGTATGACTATGACTTATGTATTGATGTGTTAATACAGCGTGATGAAATGTCGTTACAAGAAGCATATGAATTTATGGATTATAATGTAATAGGATCCTATGTAGGCGAAGAAACACCCTTATTCATTCGTACAAAAACGTATGAAGAGATGTTAGATGAATATAACGAAGAATGACTTTATCTCATTACGGGAACTTTTTTAAAATAGCAGTTGACACATATATTACTATGTACTAATATGACCTCATGTAACGTATGATGCGAGTTAAAGTTTCTCTCTCCCTCCTTAGACCCTTTGTACGTTACATAAACTAAAATACTATATGTTTGTATATTCCTGTATGAACCACCTTACGCGCTACACTAAGTATCCCTCCTTTCGTACCTAGTGTGGCGCGTTTTTACCCCTCCTTAAAATTATATAAAATAAAACTTGACAATGAGTAAAAAGCCAGTACAACTATATGCATCAGAGAATGTACTCGAAGAATTCTATAAAGCATTAATAGATAACAACCCTCGTGCCTTCAATCGAGTACATATCCCGAAGTCTGATGTGTTTTACATCAGGGAAGCAATAAGGTGTAACACTGGTGTGCGATACACACTAGATCACGTAGAAAGGGCTATGTACTTAGAGGGCTGGTTAAGTAGGCATGAAGTCTTAGACCCCAATAGGGAACGAGAGTACGGTTAGTATTGTTGTTCCTTAACGATCGCTAACTTATAGAAACAACAAAAAAGGAAAGCCAATGGATAGAATGATGAAATCTGTAGCTGGGTTAACTAACCTCGCTGTAGCACTTCTGACACTCTCGATAGTGGTATCACTACTAGTTGGACCAGGGAACATGATGTTCTTAGGCAATGTAGTAGAAAATATAATTGGTTTAATCTCTCTACTAGGTGGAGCAGGATTAGCTGGTTTAATTGCTTTAGGTGTCGTACTACACTTGCTACAAGATGGCTGGTGCAACTGCGCTAAAAAGTAATGACAAAAATGATTAAGCGGATATGTTTTATAATAGGCTTGCTAGGGTTTGCAATAATATTTGTAGCCCTAACTGGTTCTAAGGACGTATCTGCTGCCGATAGTAATACGGTAAGCAGCACAGTGGTTACAGATAAAAGTGTACCCACTGCGTCTGCCCCGTCTGTAGTCGTTAACAATAGCGATGTATGTAAATCGGCTGCTGCTGCCTCAGTGCAAACACAAGTACTAGGTTTTGCTACGGGCATAACTATTACCGATGAAAACTGTGAGCGTATAAAACTAGCTCGTAGCCTATATGGAATGGGCATGAAGGTAGCAGCAATATCAACCCTTTGTATGGATGCAAGGGTGTTTGATTCGATGTGGATGGCAGGTACTCCCTGTCCATTCATGGGTAAAATAGGGAATGAAGCTCTATTAGCCTGGAACAAGAACGTATCACTTATTCCAGCAAAATCTGAGATCAGAACCCTAAAAGAAATAGAGATAGCCGAAGAAACTCTAGCTGAGAAGAAAGCGGCTGTACTAGCTAAGAAAGAAATAAAAGCACAGGAAGAGAATAACAAAATTGAGGCGGCTCGTCTAAAAGAAGAAAAACGTCTTCTAGTTAAAGAAGAGAAGCGACAAAAGAAACTAGAACTAAAGAAACGTAAGGCCCTAGCTGAAAAACGTAAAGAAAGAA
>Ga0209630_10003355_pt1 | contig 14645 bp, 15 predicted proteins | sample COG_01_FD_184745 | JGI IMG/M metagenome (GOLD analysis project Ga0209630, IMG submission 184745) | Pelagic Microbial community sample from North Sea - COGITO 998_met_01 (SPAdes) (version 2) | ecosystem: Environmental > Aquatic > Marine > Neritic zone/Coastal water | place: Helgoland, sampling... | reverse complement strand
GGTGTGGGGGGGGCTGCTGATCCTGGTGCTGGGCGCGATCGGCGCCGTCTTCGTCGCCAGCGAGGCTGTCCGGCGCATTGACGCCGTCGCCGTGGCCATCGACAGGATCATGAAAGGCGATCTGGCGGAACGGCTGCCGACGCGCGGCGACGGCGGCGACGTCGAACATCTTGCGGCCGCCGTCAACCGGATGCTGGATGAGATCGAGCGGCTCATGTCCGAGGTCAAGGTGGTCGGCGACGGCGTCGCCCACGACCTCAGAACGCCGATGACCCGGATGCTGTCGGGACTGGAGCGGGTGCGCCGCCGCGATTCATCCACCGCCGACTACGAGGCCGCGGTCGATCTCGCCATTACCCAGATCGGCGGACTGCTGCGGACCTTCAACGCCATGCTCCGTATCGCCGAGATCGATCATGCCGAACGACGCGCCGGCTTCTCGACCGTAGATCTGGGCGAAATCGCGGTCGACGTCGGGGAGTTCTACGAACCGGCCGCTCTGGACAGGGGGGTTCGCCTCTCATGGCCTGCATCGCCGCCCTCCGCGCCGATCGAGGGTGATCCCAGCCTGTTGTTCGAGGCGATCGGCAATCTGGTCGATAACGCCATCAAGTTTACCCCGGCGGGGGGGCAGGTTCACATCGAGATCGACCCCTCGGGGGTCGCCGTCCGCGACACCGGCTCAGGGATTCCGGCGACCGAGGTCGCGACCCTGCTCAGGCCTTTCCATCGTGGAGAGGTCAGCCGCAACACCCCCGGAAACGGACTGGGACTGGCGCTTGTCCAGGCCATCGCCCGGCTGCATCGAATGGACCTGTCCATCGCTGATGCCGGACCGGGCTTGCGAATTCGTCTGACGTTGGTCGGTGACGTGTGAGGGGCCTGTAAGCCAGGAGGTCATCATTCAGCCGGGCTTAAAGATCCGTGTGGACGCGGGCATTCCGCCCCCGGGGGATGCTGGGCCCGGTCGGCGCGGCAATACTCCGAAGGCAAAGGTCACACGTTCGAATCGGGTCGGGTGCGCCATTCCTCCCAAGGAATCTAACCTAAGGTTGAATTTTCAACCCGATATTACCCCTGTGGTGCAATTATTTCGCGCCTGTGGCTGGACGTCGCCGGACGAAGCGGCATGATCCTCCTGCGGATCCGGAGAATCCGCGAGGCGTTGGGGCAGTAAGACTGATGGACCGGCCGTTGTCGCCGATGCAGCTCGAGTGTCTTCGTCGTGCGGCGAGCACCGACAAGGAAATCGCCCGCGTCCTGAACATCTCACCCGATACGGTCAGCAACCACATCCGTGAGGCCATGCGACGCCTGGGCGCGTCGGACCGGCGTGACGCCATGGGGCGCCTAGCGGTTCATCCGCTATACGGAGCGGTCGACATACCCGGGGTGGTGATTGTGACGCCTTCTCCGGTGGCGACAGACGCTCCGTCGCCGCCGGAACCGAAACTCCAGCGTCCCCAGATCTTCGGCCGTGACCTCCCGGACCTTCCGGGAACGGCGGGCCGGTTGCGATGGGTGCTCCTGACCTTCCTGGCCCTGACCGGCCTGGGGCTGCTCGGGATCGCCCTGATCAATGCGCTGGCGGACCTGGGCAATCGGCTGGCGCCGCCGGGAGCCGTCTGACGCGATTGACTGATCGCCTTCAGGGGAAACGCGACATGACCAACAAGCACGAAACGGGCATCAGGATCGCCCGGCAGCTCCGCACCACCGAACACGCCGTCGATACCGCCCTGGCCGAGATGTTCCGTCTCGGCGCCCAGATGGTCGATGGACGCAAGGCCGCCAATCTGGCCGCCGCCGTCGGTCAGGACAGTCTGACTGAGATCGTCTCCGGCCTTTCCGCGCTCAACACCGCGCGTCGGGCGACGGTGGCGGCTCACGGCAACCTCCTGGAAGTGGCCCAGGACCACGGCGTCGTCTGGCGCATGGACGGAACGACCGAGGACAAGCCGGTCCCGACCGGCGGCACGACCGGCCATCTGGCTGTGGTGGCCTGAGGCGGTCGGCGTGCAGGCTTTCGTCTTCGCCCCGTTCAACATCTTCTCCGCCATGGCGCTGGCGACCCTGGCGCTGTGCGGAGGCCGTGTGGAACGGGCGGGGGCGGCCCTGTTCGCCGCCGTTCTCCTGCTTACGCCGCTGTTCGACGGGCTGACGATCGGAACCTTCCGCTGGGCGGTCGCCCTGTCGTCCCTTGTCCTGTTCGCGGTGCTCCTCTGGGGCGCCATGACCCGGGACCGCTGGTGGCTGGTCTTCGCGGCCGGTTGTCAGCTCATGGCGCTGTCCACCCATCTGGTGGCCTTGCTGCGCGTCGACAGCCTGCTGTGGACGATGGTCTCGATCCGCTGGTTCTCATGGCTGTTCATGATGACCATCGTCCTGTTCGGAGCCTGGGAAGGCTGGGCGCTGAGCCGCATCGCGCGGCAACGCCCGCCGGCGGCCTGAGCGCTCATCCCTTTTTTCGGAAGCGCGGTCGTCCGCCGCCTCCATTCTTACCTGTATCGGAGACACCGCCATGGCGGAGCTTGATCACGACGCCTTCATGACCCACGCCCTGATGTGGGCCGCCCATGCCGAAAGCCCGTCCTCGCCCGAGCTCGAGGTCGAGGACGAGAACGGCCTGACCCTGATGGAGATCGCCGAGGCCTACATCCTGGGGCACCCGCCCGAGAACACCGCCCAGATCATCGTCCAGCTCGAGCTCATCTGCCAGGACCTGGGCGCGGAGGGTGTTCGACACGACGGGCTGGATGTGCTGGCGCTTCGCAGCATCCAGGCCGCCCTGTTCGCCCCGTCCCTGGCCACGGACGGTGATCTGGGGCGGTTCGCCGCGACCCGCAGGATATCCCGGACCATGGCCGACGGCGGTTGGAACGGTCCGCTCGACACCTCCCTGAGCAACTAGGGCGCGGCGAGATCGAGCGTTTGCCGCCCGGTCCGCTCCGGGCGGCGGATCTAGAAGCTGAAGGTCGCGGTGACGGCGATCTGGGTGTCGTGCTTGTTCGCTCCGGGGGCGCGGCGCAGCTGGGAGCCGACCTCCATCTGAATGTCGAACCGCCGGTCGACGCTGTAGTGGACGTTGAAGCCGACGCTGGCCAGGGTCGCGCTCTCGGGCAGGTCCGGGAAGGGATCGGGCTGGCTCAGCCAGGCGTAGTCGACGAACAGGCCCAACTGCATCCGGTCGTCGATCCGGGGCAGGACGCCGAAGGCGCCCGAGCGCACCTCGGTGCTGAGCACCACCCCCTGGCTGCCCAGGGCGACATTGGGGTCATAGCCGCGCACCCCGCCGAAGCCGCCGCCGCCGATCTGTTCGCTGTAGGGAAGGTTGCCGCTGGCGTACTGGCTCATGCCCCGGACGATCCAGGTCATGCCGCGCGACAGGACGGTGGTGCGGGTCACTGACAACCGGTCATAGGCGTAGTTGGCGTCGGCGAAGGGCACGAGCTGGCGGAGGGCGGCGTCGGTGTTGTGGTCGGACAGACCGCCAGGTGAGATCACCGTCATGTTCTCGAGCACCGTCTGGCCGTGTCGGTCGGGCGCGGCCAGGGTGTAGAAGATCGGGATCTGGATGATCTCCACCGAGCTATCGAGGACGGTGAAGCCGAGGAATTCCAGATCGTTGTCGGTGCGCTTGTAGTCGAAGCCCAGTGGTGACCCGGCCCTGCGAGGCCTGAACGGTCCCCGCATTGGTCACCGAGCGGGCGATCATCACCACGCTGCCGCTCTGCGACTGCAGCTGACCCTCGTTGAGAATGGTACCGTAGGAGGTCCCCGAGGCCGCCAGCGGTCCGCCGCCCATGAAGGCGTCGGGGTTCATCGGGCGTGTCGAGACGACCAGATTGCCGCCGGACAGGATGCTGCCGTCGGTGCCGACGATCACCCCGGCGGGGTTCATCAGATACACTGACCCGGTCGCGCTCAGCCGCCCGTCGATCTGCGAGATCTGGCCGCCGAGTACGCGGTTCAGAGTGGCGCCGGCGCCGTTGTTGATGTCGACCTGGCCGTCCTTGCCGATCGAGAAGGTGCTCCAGTCGATCACCCCGCGTGTGCTCGACTGGGTGATGACCATGGCGCCCGGCCCGGTCTGGCTGATCTCGCCGTCACCCCGCACGAAGGCGCCGCCGGTGGGCAGGGTCTGGTTTGCAGTCTGGGCGAGGGCAGGGCTCGCGCCGGCCACGAGGGCGGCCGTTCCGAGCAGGGCGTAGCGGCGGGCGATCACAGCATACTGGTGGAAAACAGAACGGATTTCAGCCGGCGAACACGCACTCGGGCCCTCGTTTCCCGGACCCCCCTTCCTGCTCTGAGGGTCGAGAAATTTAGAGCACCGACCCGACCTTCCGAACTATCGGGCCAAACCCCGAACCGCCTGTAAGATCATCCGCCTTTCCGGAGACATGGCCGCGCGCCGGACCTACCACAGCCGGATCCGGTCTCCGGGCGGGACATACATCGGGTCGCCGGGATGGACGTCGAAGGCGGTCTGGAAGGCGTCCAGATGGACCACGATCCCGTTGACCCGATAGCGTTCGGGCGCATGCGGATTGGACTTCAGCAAGGCGATGAGGGCCGCCTCGCGGCGCTTGCCCATGAAGCTCTGGGCATAGCCGAGGAAGAAGCGCTGCTCGCCCGTCAGGCCGTCGATCACCGGAGCCTCGGCGCCATTCAGCGAGGCGCGCCAGGCATCGTGGGCCAGCTGCAGTCCGGCCAGATCGGCCATGTTCTCGCCCAGCGTCAGGGTCCCGTTGACGTGCTGGCCGGGCAGGGGCTTGAAGGCATCGAACGCGCGCGTTAGCCGGTCGGACAGGGCCTGATAGCGGGCGCGGTCCTCGGGCGTCCACCAGTCGCGCAGGTTGCCGTCGCCGTCGTAACGGCTGCCGCGCACGTCGAAACCGTGGCTGATCTCGTGTCCAATCGTCGCGCCCGTGGCCCCGTAGTTGTACGCGTCGTCCGAGCCCGGATCGAACATCGGCGGCTGCAAAACGCCCGCCGGGAAGGCGATCTCATTGGTGGCGGGGCTGTAGTAGGCGTCGACCGTCGGGGTGGTCATGCGCCATTCGTGGCGATCGACCGGCGCGGACAGCAGGGCCCGCTTGCGCCGCCATTCGAAGGTCCGGGCGCGGAAGACGTCGCCCAGCAGATCGTCCGGCCGGATCTCCAGCGCCGAATAGTCGCGCCAGTGGTCGGGGTAGCCGATCTTCACATCGATCTTCGCCAGCTTGGCCAGGGCCTCGGCGCGGGTCGCCGGGCTCATCCAGGCAGCGTCGTTCAGGCTGCGCGCCTGGGCCGTCATCAGGTTCTGCACCAGGGCGTCGATGCGCGCCTTGGCCTCGGGGGGAAACTCACGCTCGACATAGAGCCGGCCCGAGATGTCGCCCAGCAACTGGTCGACCAGGGCGGCGCCGCGCTTCCAGCGTTCGCTGTTGGTGGTGGTTCCGCGCAGCACCCCTTCGTTGAAGCCGAAGGCGGTGTCGGCGAAGGCCCGGGACAGGAAGGGCGCCGAGGCGTCCAGGACCTTCAGGCGCAGCCAGGCGCGCCATACCGGCAGGGGCGTCTCGGCCGCCAGTCGCGACAGGCCTTCGAAGAAGCTCGGCTCCCGCACGACGATCAGGGGCGTCGCGCCGCCGAGTCCCTGCGCCGCCATCCAGCCGGTCCAGTCGAGGTTCGGCGCCGACCGCTCCAGATCGGCGAGCGTCCGGGGATTGTAGGTCTTGTCCGGATCGCGGGCGTCGACCGGCGACCAGTAGAGTCGGGCCAAGGCTGTCTCCAGCGCCAGCACGGCCGCCGCGTCCGATTCCGCCTGCGCCGACGGCTCTCCGGCCAGCACCAGCATCCGCGCGACGTAGGTCCGATACTGGTCGCGGACGGTGATGAACCGGGTTTCCGCACTCAGATAATAGTCGCGGTCCGGCAGGCCGAGCCCGCTCTCGTAGAGCCACAGGGCATTGCGATCAGCGTCCTTCGCATCCGGATCGATGAAGACGCCGATGGGGGTCGTGACCCCGACCGCATCCAGCCGCGCCATCAGCGGGGCCAGGTCCCTGACCGTGGAAAGGGCGTCTACCGCCTGCAACTGCGGCTGGAGCGGGGTTAGGCCCGCCGCCTCGATCCCGGCCTCGTCCATGAAGGCGGTGTAGAGGTCACCGACCTTGCGCGCCTCAGGATCGGTCGCGGTCGTCGCCGCTTCGGCGACGGCGCGCTGCTTGATCAGAGACCGCTCCGCCATCATGGAATCCACGCCGTAGCGCGAGCGATCGTCGGGGATGGGGGTATCGCGCAGCCAGCGGCCATTTGCGAAGGCGAAGAAATCGTTCTGCGGCCGCACGGCCGTATCCATGTCCGCCGTCTGTACGCCCGAGCCCAGGGCGACGACCGACGGCACAGGCGCTGTCGTTTGGGGCTCGGCCAGACCCGCGCAGGCCGCTAAAGCCAGCAGGGAGACGCCGAGGACGGCGGAAAAAGGGGTTCGCATGGCCGTATCCGTGTGAATAGTCTTTTTCGTACTATCACGGCGAACGGTTCGCGCAAGGGAGGCTGGCGATGCTGACGGAACTGGAAGGCTCGGTGCTGTCCGAACTGCATCACCGGGGGCGTCAGACCGCCTTTCAGGTGCGCCGCTCCTTCTCGACGTCGCCGTCCATCGAGTGGCGCGGTAGCGCGGGCGCGGTCTATCCGGCGATCAAGCGGATGGAGCGGGACGGCCTGATTGCGGCCGAGGCCAAGGGCGACGGGCGGGCGACGCGGCTGCTGTCGGTCACGGCTGAGGGCCTTGAGGCGATGATGCAATGGGCGTGCGACCCCGGCCGCGCCTCCAGCGTCGGCATCGACCCTTTCCGGATGCGGGCCGGCATCTGGATGCAGCTGGAGGGCGCGCGCCGGGCCGAGGTCCTGACCGCCGTCCGGCAGGAGTTGCTGGAGGGGATGGAGCGGCTGGCCGGCTGGTCCCGGCACGGCGACTCCATCGAGCGCGCCAGCGTCGATCTCAGTCTGCGCCTGCAGCGCGCCCGGCTGGACTGGCTGGATGAGGTCGCCCAAGGCGAGGGCTGAACTCTATTCGAGCGCGCCGATGGAGGCGCGGGCGCTGCGCAGGCCGGACAGAAGGGCGCCGACGTTGGGCTTCTCTCCGCGGTTCATGACCAGGCCCAGGGCGGCCGCATGGACATGGATCAGATCGGCTCGCCAGCCGCCGTCGGCGTTCAGATGCCGGATCAGGACGGCGATTCCCTTGGCGATGTCGCCGATGGGGTTGGGCCGGCCCGAGCCCGCCACCTCGGCCAGAAGGCCGGCTTCGGTGGCCAGGGCCAGGCGGGCCTCCGGCGTCGCGGGCGGCGGACCCGCCATGGCGCGGAGCAGGGCCACGGAGCGATCCGCCACATAGACGTCGACGGCCGGCGACATGGCCTCGACCCGGCGGGCGGCGTCGCGAAGCATATCGTGGATGTCGGCGGCGCCGGGCGCGTCGATGCCGCGCGCGAGGGTGTTCTCCGGGACGAAGATACGGGCGGCGTCGGTCATCCGAACAGCGAGTCCAGGTCGGCCTGGGACATTTCCCGGGTGGCGTCCGAGGTCAGGGCCAGGGCCTCCGCTCGGCGCTCATCGACGCCCTGTGGCGGCCCGGCCTTGCGGAAGCGCCGGTCGGGCCCGGAATAGTTGTCGGCGACGACGAAAGCGCGATCGTTACGGGCGATCCACTCGATCCGGCTGAGAAGGGCCGCCGGCGATACCGGCTTGGACACCACCATATTGACCCCGTTGTCGCGCGCCTCGCGCACGGTCGTCGGGGGAGTGAAGGCTGTCACGATCATGATCGGGGTGGTGAAATTGGTCTGGTCCACCCGCGACCGGACGTAGCGGCTCAGGTCGAGGCCGCTCTGGGCGGGCATCTCCCCGTCGATCAGAAGCAGGTCGAACGGCTCCTCGTCGATGGCCTTGCGGGCCTCCTCGGCGGAGCTGCACTCCCGCAGGTGCTTGATACGGAAGCCGTTCAGGATCTGCTTGAGCAGATCCAGGGACATCGGATTGTCGTCGACGGCGAGAACTGAGGCCTGACGCAGGTTCAGGCGACGGGTCGTTTGGGATGACATATCGCGCTTGCTCTTCGCTGAAGGGAGATCAGGACGTCAGCAGTCGGTCGGCGGCCTGTTGGTCCAGGCCGCCGGTCAGGGCGGGGCCGTTCAGAAGAGGGTCGGCGGTCGTGGCCTTCGGCGCCGGGTCGACCAGGCCGCCGAGGACCGTCAGCCGCTGGCCGGTCAGATCCTGAAAGGCGCAGGCCTCCATGATGCTGAAGAGGGCCTGTTCCAGCCGATCGAGCGCCTCCGCCGATCCGCTGCGAACCCCCTCCATCTCCCGCAGGCAGGTCTCGGCCCCGGTCAGCACCTGATCAACGCCGGCTTCGACCTCGCTCCGGACCGCGGCGATGATCGCGACGGGATCCAGCTGGGTCATCCCAGTTCTCCCAGCACGGTGGTCAGCTTCTGTTTGAGCACCGCCAGGGTGAAGGGCTTGATGATGTAGTTGTTCACCCCCGCCTGCCGCGCCGCGACGACGTTTTCGGTCTTGGCCTCGGCGGTGACCATGACGAAGGGCGTCTTGGCCGTGCGGGGTTCTGCGCGGACCTGGGTCAGCAGTTCCAGGCCAGTCATCGGGACCATGTTCCAGTCCGACAGGATCAGCCCGTACTCCTGGTTCCGGATCTTCTCTAGGGCGCTGGGTCCATCCATCGCCTCATCGACGTTCTTGAAGCCGAGTTGCTCCAGAAGGCCGCGAACGATGCGGATCATTGTCTTGTAATCGTCCACGACCAGTACGGGCATGTTTTTATCGACAGCCATAGTCAACGTTCCTGCTGATCTGGTTCATATCGCTGGAAGTCAGCAATATTCACTCGATGAAATCAGGAAAAAGGTTCCTTTATGGTTAAACATATAGTTTTCAAAGGAATTTCAAAATTTATATGGAATTGCAATACAGTATGAAATCGCAACGGATTGCACTCAAGGTGTAAAAATATCCGCATTTTGGGCAATCAATTCGTTTATACGTACACAACAATGCGTGTAATCTTAAGTTGCGATCTATATAAATTGATATGTTGGTCGGTTGTATGAGTAACGATGGGTCAGATTAACCATTAAGTAACAGGATTAACCCTCAATAACGTTGGGGTATCAAGCAATGCGCTTGGTCATTGAGGGGCGAGCGCTTGGACGAGCTGGTCAGCGATTTCATTGCCGAAACGCGCGAGGGGCTCGAAACGCTCGACAGCGAACTGGTGCGGTTCGAGAAGAACCCCGGCGATCCCGAAGTGCTGGGCGGGGTCTTCCGTCTGATCCACACGATCAAGGGGACCTGCGGCTTCCTGGGCCTGATGCGTTTGCAGACCGTGGCTCATGCCGCCGAGAATGTGCTGGGCGAGTTCCGCGACGGCTCCCTGGCCGTCACCCCCGCCGCCGTTTCGGCCATTCTGGATACGGTCGATCTGATCCGCGATCTGGTCGACGGCCTCGCCAGGACCGGACTAGAACCTGCGGGAGACGACGGCGAGCTTATCGGGCGTCTCGAAGGCGTTCTGGCGGGGGCGTCGGCTGATGGCGCCGCGCCCGTGATGTCCGCGCCGACGGCGGTTGAGACGTCCGCCGATCCACGCCCTCTGATCCAGCGTCTGGGTGGAGAGGCGACCCTGGATGCGGCGGTGGAATCGGCCCTGTCCCGATTGCACGCCTGGCCGGCCGTCAACGCCGCCTTCCTGTCCGTCGATCCCGACCGCCTCCAGGGCGAGTTGCGCGACTGCCTGACCACCGGCGCCTCGGGCAGTGCGGCCGCCGTCTCCCTGTCCGCGACCGTTCGGGGCCTGGTCGGGGCGCCGGTCGAGGCCGTGGCCCTGGCGGGCCTGATGGATATCGTCGGCCTTTGCCTGGCCGAGCTGGACGTCGACGATCGGTCGCTGGCCGATCTGGCCGCCGTCTTCGCCGCCGAGACAACCGCGGCGCCGTTGGTCGAGATCGCGCCGGCCCCAGTGGAGAGCCCGACCGCGCCTTCGCCCTCCAGCGAGGCCATCGCGCCCGTCGCCGCCGCACCCGTGTCGTCCCGGCCGAAGACCCTGACGCCCGACGCGTCCGACGTCGAACTGGCGGGCCCGGCCCAGACCATCCGGGTCAGTGTCGACGCCCTTGAGCATCTGATGACCGTGGCCAGCGAGCTGGTCCTGATCCGCAATCAGCTGATCCAGGTTCTCAGGCTCGATCCAGAGAGCCCGTTCGCGGCGCCGCTCAACCGCCTGAACCAGGTCACGACCGAGCTTCAGGAAGGGGTGATGACCACCCGGATGCAGCCGATCTCCGGCGCCTGGGCCAAGCTGCCGCGTCTGGTCCGCGACCTGGCCCAGGACCTGGGAAAGTCCATCGAACTGTCGATGCACGGTCAGGAGACCGAGCTGGACCGTCAGGTTCTGGAGCTGATCAAGGATCCGCTGACGCATATGATCCGCAACGCAGCGGACCATGGCATTGAGACGCCGGCGGACCGTCTGGCGGCGGGCAAGTCCGAGGCGGGGCGCATCACCCTTCAGGCCCGGCACGAGGGCGGCGCCATCGTCATCGAGGTGATGGACGACGGGCGTGGGCTGTCGGCGACGAAGCTGCGCGCGAAGGGTGTCTCGCAAGGTCTGATCACCGCAGCCCAGGCCGAGGCCATGTCGGACTCCGAGGCGCGCCATCTGATCTTCCGTCCTGGCTTCTCCACCGCGCCGGAGATTACCGCCGTCTCCGGTCGCGGCGTGGGCATGGATGTCGTGCGCACCAATATCGAGCGCATCGGCGGCGCCATCGAGATGACCTCGACCGAGGGCGCCGGCACCCGCTTCACCATCCGCATTCCCCTGACCCTGACCATCGTTTCGGCCCTGATCGTCGAATGCTGCGGCGAGCGGTTCGCCATGCCCCAGTCCTGTGTGATCGAGTTGGTCAGCGCCAGCGATGGCTCGGGCCGGGTGGTCGAATATGTCGATGACGCCGCCGTCCTGAGGTTGCGCGACCGGCTGCTGCCGCTGGTGTCGCTCGGGACGCTGCTGGGCCTGCCCGCCAACGTCGAGGTGACGGGCGAATCCTGCATCGTGGTGGCCCAGGTCGGGTCCTTCACCTTCGGGGTGATTGTCGACCGGGTGTTCGATACGGAGGAGATCGTGGTCAAGCCGGTGGCCTCGGTTCTGCGTCACCTGAAGCTCTATTCCGGGGCGACCATCCTGGGCGACGGCTCGGTCATCCTGATCCTGGACTTCAAGGGCATCTCGCAAGAGGCGGGCGCCCAGCAGAGCGCTGACGGCGCCCGGGACGAGCTGGAACTGCCGGCCTCGGCCTCAATGGAGCGGACCGCGCTCCTGACCTTCCACGCCGGCGACGCCACCCCGCGCGCCGTGCCCCTGTCGCGGGTCGCGCGGATCGAGGAACTTCTGTCCCATCAGATCGAGACGGTCGAAGGCCGGACGGTCATCCAGTACCGCGGCGGGCTGATGCCCGTGGTCGACGTCGATGCGCGGCCCGTCCAGCCCTGGACCGACGAGACGACCCGGCCGCTGCTCGTCTTCGCACGCGGCGAACAGGCCGTCGGCCTCCTGGTCGACGAGATCGTGGACATCGTCGAGGACGAACCGGCGAAGGTCGGGGATCCCGACACCGCCGGCCTGATCGTCGCCGGCCGCGCCACCGAGATGGTCGATATCGACCGCTACTGGGGCGATGCGCCGGCCGCATCGCGGTCGGCGGCGTCTCTCGCCGCGAGGACCCCGGTCGCCGGCCTGAAGCGTCTGCTGCTGATCGACGACAGTCCGTTCAGCCGCCTGCTGCTCCAGCCGCTGCTGGCCCAGTCCGGCTATGACGTCGTCGTCGCCGAGGGCGCCGTCGAGGCTCTGACCCTCTATGAGGCCGGCGAGCAGTTCGACCTGATCATGGCCGAGACCGATCCCCAGGGTGAGGAGGCGCGCCGCTTCGCCCAGGCCTTCGGCAAGGCGACCCGCTGGCACGCCACGCCGCTGATGGGCCTGTCGCTGCAAGGCCGCGATCGCGGCGCCGCCCGGTTCGACGGCTCGCGCCTGCTCGACGCCGTGAACTCGGCCTTCAACACGAGGCAAGCCGCATGACCGCTTCCGAAACCGGGCCGGCCGCCGTGTCCTCGGGGACCGATGACGTCGAGGGTCTCGTCTCCATCCGCGTCGGGTCCCAGACCTTCGGCGTGCCGGTGCTCAAGGTTCAGGACGTCATCGCCCAGACCACCATCAACCGCGTGCCCCTGGCCCCGCCCGAGGTCGCCGGGTCGCTGAACCTGCGCGGCCGGATCGTCACTGCGGTCGACATGCGTCTGCGTCTGCGCATGGCCCCGCGCGAGGCCGACGAAGGCTTCATGTGCGTGATCGTCGAACGGGGCGGCGAGCTTTACGCCCTGCTGGTCGATGATGTCGGCGACGTCCTGTGGCTGTCGCCCGAGACCCGCGAGATCCCGCCCGTGACCCTGTCCAACCGGTGGCAGTCCGTCTGCACCGGCCTGTACCTGCTCGAGAGCGAACTCCTGATCGTGATGGACATCGACCAGGTTCTGACCCTCGCGCCCGTTCCTATCGCCGCCTGATCTTCACACCGAAATCTCTTCAAAGGACAACGACATGCCCAGCAGCAACGCGGCCCTGAAAATCGATTCCGAGGCCGAGGAATTCGACCTCCTGTTCCAGGACTACCGGGGCAAGGTGGCCGCCATCGAGCGGTCCCAGGCCGTGATCGAGTTCGAACTGGACGGCAGGATCACCACCGCCAACGAAAACTTCCTGACCGCCCTCGGCTATTCCCTGTCGGAGATCCAGGGCCAGCATCACTCGATGTTCGTCGATCCGGCCGAACGCACCGGCCCCGAGTATCAGGGCTTCTGGGCCAAGCTGGGCCGCGGCGAGTATGACGCCGGCCAGTACAAGCGTATCGCCAAGGGTGGCCGCGAGATCTGGATCCAGGCCAGTTACAACCCGGTCTTCGACGCCGACGGCAAGCCGGTGAAGGTCGTCAAGTTCGCCACCGACATCACCGCCCAGAAGGTTCAGGCCGCCGATTACGAAGGCCAGCTGGACGCTATCTCGAAGGCCCAGGCGGTCATCTCCTTCTCGCTGGACGGCAAGATCCTGGACGCCAACGAGAACTTCCTCGCCGTCCTCGGCTACAGCCTCGATGAGATTCGCGGCCAGCATCATTCGATGTTCGCCGAGCCGGCCTATCGTCAGAGCCCTGAATACCAGGCCTTCTGGGCCAAGCTCGGTCGCGGTGAGTATGACTCCGGCCAGTACAAGCGCGTCGCCAAGGGCGGGCGCGAGGTCTGGATCCAGGCCAGCTATAACCCGATCCTCGATCTGAACGGCCGCCCCTACAAGGTCGTGAAATACGCCACCGACATCACCGCCCAGCGCGACCAGCGCAAGCTGGCCGAGCGGGTCGGTGAAATCTCCAACATCGTCGCCTCGGCCGCCACCCAGATGCAGGCCACCGCCGAGTCCATGGCCCGCTCGGCTGAAGACGCGACCCGTCAGGCCGGCGCTGTCTCCTCTGCCGCCCAGGTCGCCTCGGCCAACGTCCAGACCGTCGCCGCCGCCGGCGAGGAGCTGTCGGCCTCGATCAACGAGATCGCGCGTCAGGTCGCGGAATCGACCAGCATCACCCGTCAGGCCGTTTCCGAAACCGACAAGACCAGCGCCGCCATCCAGTCCCTGGCCGAAGCCGCCCAGAAGATCGGCAACGTCGTCACCCTGATCAACAACATCGCGGGCCAGACCAAGCTGCTGGCCCTCAATGCGACGATCGAGGCGGCGCGCGCCGGCGATGCGGGCAAGGGCTTCGCGGTCGTGGCGTCCGAGGTGAAGAGCCTGTCCGACCAGACCGCCAAGGCGACGCAGGAGATCTCGTCCCAGATCACCGCCATGCAGGCCGCGACCGCGACCTCGGTCGGCGCCATCCAGGGCATCGCGGGCACGATCAACAAGGTCGCCGAGATCGCCGCCGCCATCGCCAGCGCGGTGGAGGAACAGTCGGCCGCGACGGGCGAAATCTCCGCCAGTGTCGTAGAGGCCGCCGCCAGCACCCGCGAGGTGACCACCAACATCATCGGCGTCAACGAGGCGATCGCCCAGACCAACACCGCCTGCGGCGAGGTCACGACCTCCTCGGGCGAGCTGTCGGTTCAGGCCGAGGCCCTGCGCCGCGAGATGGACGCCCTGCTGGCCGCCTGATCCGGCGACCGATCCTTCCGGCCGGGCCGTCGCGCCCGGCCGGTCCTGTTTTCCGAGTCCGATTTTCCCGAGGTATGAGACTGTGACCTTAGCCAGCCCGGCGATGCCGACGGAGGCCTCGGCCATCCGGGTCATGGTCGTCGACGATTCCGCCGTGGTCCGGGGAATGATCTCGCGTCAGCTCGGGGCCGATCCGGCGCTGACCGTCGTGGCGACCGCGGCCAACGGCGAGCTGGCCCTGGCCGAACTGGACCGGCGGCCGGTCGATGTCGTGGTGCTGGATATAGAGATGCCGGTGATGGACGGCTTCGAAGCGGCACAACAGATCAAGCAATTGGCTGGCAATGAGCTGGTGCCAATCATCTTTCTTACTTCGTTGACCGAAAAC
>Ga0209630_10003353_pt1 | contig 14652 bp, 14 predicted proteins | sample COG_01_FD_184745 | JGI IMG/M metagenome (GOLD analysis project Ga0209630, IMG submission 184745) | Pelagic Microbial community sample from North Sea - COGITO 998_met_01 (SPAdes) (version 2) | ecosystem: Environmental > Aquatic > Marine > Neritic zone/Coastal water | place: Helgoland, sampling... | reverse complement strand
GCCCGGAGCGCGAACGCGAACCGGCGGTGCGGGCGGACGCACGGTGTAGAAGGGAACGCTGACGGTCGGGACCGAGCATTCGCAGTTAGGATTGACGGCGGTCATCGCGCCGCCGCCCCAACGTTCGCCCTCGATGATCGTGGACGTGTTGAGCGAAGCCGTGGCATAACCGGCGGCTTCCTTGTCACCCGCGAAGGCCGAACCGGCCGCCGCGAGAGTGGTGGCGCCCAGCGCCAGGATCAGAACTGATTTCACGATTGATGTCTCCCCAGTCACCCAGACCTTAATGAAGCATGAAGCAGAGCGGTTTGGCTTGCACCCAATGAGAGGAAAACCACGGATATTTTTCGCGTTGCAGGAGAGTGACACCTCGCCCGGGGAGAAAACCTTGAGTTTGTCGCCTCCCGGGACCATTTGACGGCTCCCCGCGTTGATCCGAATTCCAGAAACAGCAGGCTTTTGATGACCTTCGCCAACCCGAAAGCGACCTCAGAGAACAACGATCACGGCGATGTGATCGTCGAGGGCTCCGACGCCGGCTTCATGACCGACGTCATCGAGGCGTCGCGGTCGCGGCCGGTGATCGTCGACTTCTGGGCGACCTGGTGCGGCCCGTGCCGCCAGCTGACCCCGGCGCTGGAAAAGGCGGTGCGCGCCGCCGGCGGCGGCGTGAAACTGGTCAAGATCGATGTCGACAAGAACCCGGCCTATGCGGGCCAGCTGCGCGTCCAGTCGATCCCGACCGTCTACGCCTTCGTCAACGGCCAGCCCGTCGACGGCTTCCAGGGCGCGGTGCCCGAAAGCCAGATCAAGGCCTTCATCGAAAAGCTGACCGGCGGCGCCGGGATCAACTCAGACGTCGAACAGCTGTTGTCTCTGGGCGAGGAATCGCTGGAGCTGGCGGACTTCGGCGGCGCAGCCCAGGCCTTCGCCCACGTCCTGACGCTCGAACCCGAGAACCAGAAGGCCATCGCCGGCATGGCGCGCGTCTATCTGGCCGGCGGTGACGCCGAACAGGCGGCCCAGACCATCGCCATGGCCCCGGCCGGCTCGACCGAACCGGCCGTCGTCGGGGTGCGGGCCCAGCTGGCCCTGGCCTCCAGCGCCCCGGCGGGCGAGACCGACGCGCTCAAGGCCGCCGTCGCCGCCGACCCGGCCGATCATCAGGCCCGCTTCGACCTGGCCCTGGCACAGGCAGCCTCCGGCGACCTGAAGGGGTCGGTCGACAGTCTTCTGGCCATCGTCGCCGCCGACCGCGAGTGGAACGAACAGGCGGCCCGCAAGCAGCTGCTGACCGTGTTCGAGGCCGCCGGAGCGACCAGCGAGATCGCCCGCGACGGTCGCCGCCGTCTGTCCTCCATCCTGTTCGCGTAAACCGAAAGCACTCCGGATGCCCCAGGGCTATGTGAAGGCCGCCGACCTGCCCCAGGTCATTCCGGTGTTCCCCCTGGCCGGGGTCATCCTGCTGCCGCGCGGGCAGCTGCCGCTCAATATCTTCGAGCCGCGCTATCTGAACATGATCGACGACGCCATGGCGGGCGACCGGATCATCGGCCTGATCCAGCCCTCCGGCGGGCCCGCCAGCCTGCCCGGCCTGACCGCCGTGGGCTGCGCCGGGCGGATCACCAGCTTCGCCGAGACCTCGGACGGCCGCTATCTGATCACCCTGACCGGCGTCTGCCGCTTCCGGGTGACGACGGAAATGCCCAGCCAGACCCCCTATCGGCAGGTCCGCGCCGCCTTCGGCCCGTTCGAAAGCGACCTGACCGTCCCGTCCGGCGAACCCTTCGACCGCGACCTCTTCCTGACCGCCCTCAAGGCCTATCTGGAGCGGCGCCAGCTGGAGATCGACTGGGACACGGCCGAGGCCGCGCCCCAGGAAGCCCTGATCAACAGCCTGTCCATGGCCCTGCCCTTCGAGGCCGCCGAGAAACAGGCCCTGCTGGAATCACCGACCCTGGACGACCGCTGCCTGACCCTGACCGCCCTGATGCAGATCGACGCCGCCGAACCGGGGGATGGAGAAACGCCGACGGCGATGCAGTAGGGCGGCGCCTTCCCGTGACCGCCTTAAAGACCTAGCCTCGCGGCATGGGCGAGACGCACCTCTATCTGGGATGGCGAACGGCCATACTGGGCCTTCTGGTCCTTCAGATCCTCGCCTTCGCGGCGGCGCTCGCGACCACGGACACGAACCGCACCGCCAACCGGCTGCTCGGCGCCGCGCTCGTGGCGATCGCGGGTCTTCTCGTGCCCTACGCCATCGGATTCGCTGGCGCCTATGACAACTGGCGCGGTCTGACGTTCGCCCCTTTCGCCATCCCCCTGATCCTGGGTCCGCTGTTGTATGGCTATGCCTGCGCCCTGGAAGAGGATCGCCTGCCGGCCCATTTCGCGTGGCACCTCGCACCTCCCCTGGCGCAGCTCGCCTATTTCACGGTCTGTTTCCTGCTTCCGCTCGACGCCAAATGGGACTGGTACACCGGCGGGCACGCGGCATTCGTCGCGCCGCTGTTCAAGATCCTGACGATCGTCAGCCTGGCCGGCTATGCCTGGGCGATCGGAAACGTCCTTCGCCGCTACCGGACACGGCTGGCGAACCAACGCAGCGATGACGACCGGTTCTCGGCGCACTGGCTCTCGCGCGTTCAGGCCGCGATCGTTTTCGGCCTGGCGGTCGAGGCCGTCTTCTGGCTTTGGGCGACCCTGACCGGCGGCATCGACTATTTTCAGGAGACGGGGCTCTACGTCCTGCTGGGCGCGCTGGGCCTTTATCTGGGCGCCGCCGGATGGCGTCACGCCGGCCTGCCCGCTCCGCTGACGGCGCCCGAAGACCCCCCGGCGGCGCCCGAGGCGGCCCGTCCGGTCGACTGGGCCGCTATCGCCATCGCGTTCGCGGCCCAAACCAGCAGGGAGGGCTGGTGGCGCGAGCCGGACCTGACCCTGCCGCGTCTTTCGCGGCGACTGGGGACCAACAGCGGGCGTCTGTCGCGCGCCATCAACCTCGGTCTCGGTGTCAACTTTTCCGCCTTCATCAATGACCTGCGCGCCGAGGGCGTCGCCGAGGCCTTGCGGAGCCGCGCCGAGGCCGACCTGCTCGATCTGGCCTTCGAGATGGGGTTCGCCTCCAAGGCCAGCTTCAACCGTGCGTTCCGGGCGCGCTACGGCATGGCCCCCTCACAATACCGGCGGCAGGTCTCAAATCCCGATTCTCTGGCGGCGGTTGCGAATCTGAGGCGCGCGAAGGCCTGAAGCCGATCACCTTGGGCCATCACTCGCCGAGGACCCTCCATGCTGACGCTGAACCGCCGCCGCCTGCTTCAGCTTTCCGGAGGTCTGGGGCTGACCGCCGCAGCCCCCGCCCTGGCCGGAACGGCATGGGCGGCGCCCACCACCGAGGACTGGAGCAGCGATGTCGCCATCCTGCGCCAGACCTGGGAGACCATGCACCCGGGCCTCTATCGCTACAGCACGCCGGAAGAGATCAGCGCCCGGCTCGACGGTCTGGCGCATGCCTGGCGCGCGCCGGGATCTTTCCGGGACCGGTTCCTGGCCCTGACCCGCGTCACCGCCTCCATCCGTTGCGGCCATACCTACCCCAGCCCCTACAACGGCTCCGACGCCATGGTCGCGGCCCTCTATCCGGACCGGTCGCTCGTGCCGTTCCGGTTTCGATGGATCGACGGCCGGATGGTCGTCACGGAGGACCTTGCCGAGGGCCAGAGCCTGCCGCGCGGCACGGTCGTCACGGCGATCGACGGGGTTTCGACCCGCGACCTGCTCGACCGGCTGATCCCTCTGGCCCGGGCCGACGGTCACAACGACGCCAAGCGCATCAATCTGATGGAAGTCCGGGGCGAGGACCGGTTCGAAACCTTCGACATCCATCTGCCCCTGATCCTCCCGCTCCGGGACGAGGCGGCCTTCACCTTCGCGGATGGCCGGATCATCCGCGCGCCCCTGCAGTCCCTCGAAGACCGGCGCCGCAGCCTGCCGGCTTCGACCGATCCGGCGAAGGACGCCAATCCGTGGACGCTGGAGAAGCGCGCCGACGGGATTCAGGTCCTGAAGATGCCGGGGTGGGCCCTGTATGAGTCGACCTTCGCGTGGGAGGCATGGCTGGGCCAGATCATGGACGATCTGACCGGCGACGGCGCCAGGGGGCTGGTCATCGATCTGCGCGGCAACGAGGGCGGACTCGACTGCGGCAATGTGATCCTGAGCCGGCTGGTCGATCGGGATCTGCCGTTGTCGCGCAACCAGCGCTGGACCCGTTATCGCAGCGCGCCCGAGGCGGTCAGGCCCTATCTGCACACCTGGGACCGAAGTTTCCTCGACTGGGGAGATCAGGCCCAGCCGTCGGCGGAACGGCCGGGCTACTATCGGCTGACCCGCTACGACGACGGCGACGACAGTACGCTGATCCGTCCGGCCGGACGCCGCTACGCCGGGCCCGTCGTGGTGCTGTGCGACGCCTCGAACAGTTCGGCGACCTTCGGCTTCGCCCAGGCGGTTCAGGAGAGCGGCGTCGCGACCCTGATCGGCCAGCCCACGGGCGGCAACCGGCGCGGCATCAACGGCGGGGCCTTCTTCTTCCTGAAGCTGCCAGCCTCGGGTCTGGAAGTCGATCTGCCGCTGATCGCCAGCTTCCCGTCGACGCCCCAGCCCGACGCGGCCATCGTACCGGATGTCCTGGTCCAGACCACGGCCGAGGACATCGCCCGGGATCACGACCCCCAGATGGCCGCCGCCATCGCACGACTGTCCGGATCGACTGATGACGGGACGCCGTCGAAGGCTTAAATCACAACCGATACGCCCGAACGAAACCGAGCCGATCCCATGTCCGACGCCTTCAACACCCCGACCTCGGTCGATCCCCGCCTGCTGGAGGTGCTGGTCTGTCCGGTGACGCGCGGCGTGCTGACCTATGATCGCGAGGCCAATGAGCTGGTGTCGAAGTCGGCCAAGCTGGCGTTTCCGATCCGCGACGGGGTGCCGATCATGCTGACCGAGGAAGCGCGTCAGCTGGACTAGAGTTCAGAGCCCGAGGCGTTTGGCCCGGGCGGCGATCTCAAGCAGCAGGCGTTCGGCGATCAGGGCCTCGGGCAGGCCCGTGGTCTTGGTCGCGACGTCGGCGACATTGACGCTGTCCTGCACAAGATCCAGCTCTTCCAGCCGCCAGGAGCGGGCCTGACGCAGCATTTCGGCCTCCTGTTTCCAGAAGACCCCAGCGGCCTTGGCGGCCTCCTTGGCCCCGGCTCCCGCGCCCTGAAGCACATTGATGCGGCGCAGCTTTCCGAGATGGATCGAGGCCTGACGTACGGCCATGACGGCGCTTTCGCCCTCGGCCAGGGCGCGACGCAGACCCGCCTGCGACGGGGCGGGGCGGCCGCCGAAGGCCTGAAGCGCGGCGTCCTGCAGCGAGGCGTCGGGCTCGACCCCGAGATGGGCGTCCAGCTCCTCGACATCGATCGACCGGCCGGAGCCGGGGCCGATATAGAGGGCCAGCCGCTCGATCTCCTGACGCATCAGGCCGCGTTCGCGCGGCAGGCGGCCGACGAAGCGGTCGAGGGCGTCGGAGGTCAGGCCCACCTTGTCGGCGGCCAGGGCCTCGCGCGTCATCCGGGCCACGTCGCCCGTCTCGTCCTCGTAGCAGACGATGCCGACCGAGCCCTTGCCGGTCTCGGCGGCCTTGCGCAGGGCCGAGTCGCGGCCCAGCGCCCCGGCCTCGACCACCAGCATGGCGTCGGGATTATAGCCGCCGTCGCCGTGGGTCTTGAGGACGCCCGCCAGAAGTTTGTCGACCGAGGCCTTGTCGCCGCCCAGACGCACGCGGATCAGGCGGCGGCCGCCGATCATGCTGAGCGCGGTCAGGGCCTCTTCCAGACGCGCCTCGTCGCCGTCGATGTCGCTGTCGGTCAGGACCGTGACGTTGAAGGGGTCGTTCAGGTCGGGCGTGATCGCCTTGCACAGGACCTGGGCGCGTTCGGCGACGCCCGACCGATCCTTGCCGTGGATGACCACCGCGCGGATGCCCGGCTCGGGCTTGGCGAGGAAGCGGTCGATCTCCGGACGTTTGGCGAGGATCATCGCCGACTATTGCCCCGACAGGGCCCGCAGAATGTCGATGCGGATCAGCCTGGCCAGCTCGGCGGCGGCCCGGTCCTCCCCGTCCTGCTGGGCGGCGATGGCGGCATAGGGCTGGTCGGCGGCGGCGTAGGTCAGGGTCGAGGTCTCGGTCCCCGTCAAGGGCGTGGCGCCCGAGGTCGGGGTCAGGGTCCAGACGACACGGACCGTCAGCTCGTACCGGGTGGCGGTGTCGTCGATCCGGCGGCCGAGCGGGCGGCGCGCCTGCTGGGTCACCGTGGTCAGGCGATACAGCGGCGGCTGGGCGCCGTGATCCCAGGCCAGGGCGTCCTCCAGCTGCTCGCGCAGCCGGTAGCCCAGACGGTCATCCTCGGCCGTGACCGCGATGCGGCTGATCGCGGGCGAACCGCCGCTGGCGTACATGGGCGTGAAGCCGCAGGCCGACAGGGCGGCGCCGGCCAGGGCGATGGCGGCGAGGAGAACGGCTCGCATCAGCCGACCACCAGATTGACGATGCGATCCTGGACCACGATCACCTTCTTCACCGAAACCCCGTTGGCCGAGAGATAGGCCTGAATGGCGGGATTGGCGAGGGCGGCGGCCTCGACGTCGGCGTTGGCAGCGCCGCGAGGAGCCGTGATCTCACTGCGGCGCTTGCCCGAGATCTGGATCGGCAGAACCACCTCGTCATCGGCGGCCAGGGCCGGGTCGTAGACGGGCCAGGGGGCGTCCAGCACCATGCCCTGCTCGCCCAGCTGCGACCAGCACTCCTCGGCCAGATGGGGGGTGAAGGGAGAGATCAGACGGGCCAGGGCCGACAGGGCCTGACGTTTGGCCTCGCCGCCCGCGGCCTTGGCGTCCCGAACGGTGGCCAGGAAGGCGTAGAGCTTGGCGATGGCCGAGTTGAAGCGGAAGCCCTCGACGCCTTCCGACACGGCCTTGATGGCCTTGTGGGTCTCGCGGATCAGGGCGGTGTTGGCGGCCTCGTCACCGGCGACCGAGGCGTCATGGCCGTCGAACTCGGCCCAGACGCGCTGGACGAAGCGGCTGGCGCCCTCGACCCCGCCGGGGGTCCATTGCACGTCGCGCTCGGGCGGACTGTCGGACAGGACGAACAGGCGGCCGGCGTCGACGCCGTGGGATTCCAGAATCTCGGCCGGAGCGACGACATTCTTCTTGGACTTCGACATCTTCTCGACGTCGCCGACGATGACCGGCTGGCCCAGTTCGCGGTCGACCCACTGGCCGTCGCGTTTCTCGACCTGATCCGGAGCCAGCCAGTTTCCGTTCTGGGACTTGTAGGTCTCGTGGACCACCATCCCTTGCGTGAACAGGCCGGCGAACGGCTCCTTGACCGCCAGCATGCCGGCGTCCGACAGGGCGCGGGTGATGAAGCGGGCATAGAGCAGGTGCAGCACCGCATGCTCGACCCCGCCGATGTACTGGTCGACCGCCAGCCAGTGGTCGGCGGCGGCGGTGTTGATCGGCTCGGGCGCGGTCGGATCGGTGAAGCGGGCGAAGTACCAGCTGGAGTCCACGAAGGTGTCCAGGGTGTCGGTCTCGCGGGTCGCGTCCTGATCGCAGGACGGGCACTTCACATGTTTCCAGGTCGGGTGGCGGGCCAGCGGATTGCCGGGAACGTCGAAGGTGACGTCGTCGGGCAGAACCACCGGCAACTGGTCGGCCGGGACCGGCTGGACGCCGCAGGACGGGCAGTGGATGACCGGGATCGGACAGCCCCAGTAGCGCTGGCGCGAAACGCCCCAGTCGCGCAGGCGATAGATGGTCTCGGCCCGGCCCTGGCCCTGGTCCTCGACCTTCGCGATGGCGGCGGCCTTGGCGGCCTCGACGTCCAGACCGTTGAGGAAGTCCGAGTTGAAGATGCGGCCCGGGCCGACATAGGCCTCGGTCCCGATCTCCATGGTCTCGACGTCGTCCGGCTTGACCACCGGAACCACCGGCAGGTCGTATTTGCGGGCGAAGTCCAGGTCGCGCTGGTCGTGGGCGGGGCAGCCGAAGATGGCGCCCGAGCCATAGGTCGACAGGACGAAGTTGGCGGCCCAGACCGGGACGGTCCGCTCCGGATCGAAGGGATGGCGCACGCGCACGCCCAGATCCACGCCCAGCTTCTCGGCCTTTTCGATATCGGCTTCCGAGGTGCCCGTCTGGGCGCAGGCCTTGATGAAGTCGACGACGTCCGGACGGTGCTCGGCGATGGCCTTCGTCAGCGGGTGATCGGCCGACAGGGCCAGGAAACTGGCGCCGAACAGGGTGTCGGGGCGGGTGGTGTAGACCTCGATCGGATCGCGGTCGTGGCTGGGCTGGCCCTCGGGCTGGGGCGTCAGGAAGGCGGGCGCCTCGACGATCGGCCACCACAGGGTCGCGCCCTTGGACTTGCCGATCCAGTTCTCCTGCATCAGCCGGACCTTGTCGGGCCAGCGGCCTTCCAGCGTCTTCAGGCCTTCGATCAGTTCGTCGGCATAGTCGGTGATGCGCAGGAACCACTGGTTCAGCTTGCGCTTCTCGACCAGGGCGCCCGAGCGCCAGCCGCGGCCGTCGATGACCTGCTCATTCGCCAGGACGGTGTTGTCGACCGGGTCCCAGTTGACCACCGCATCCTTGCGATAGACCAGGCCGCGCTTGAACAGTTCCAGGAACCAGGCCTGCTGCTTGCCGTAGTATTCCGGGTCGCAGGTCGCGAACTCGCGCGACCAGTCCAGCGACAGGCCCAGCAGCTTCAGCTGCTCGCGCATGTTGGCGATGTTGGAATAGGTCCAGCCCTTGGGGTGGATGCCGCGCTCCATGGCCGCGTTCTCGGCCGGCATGCCGAAGGCGTCCCAGCCCATGGGATGCAGGACATCGAACCCTTGGGCCCGCTTGTGACGCGCGACCACGTCGCCCATGACGTAGTTCCGGGCGTGGCCCATGTGGATGTTGCCCGACGGATAGGGGAACATCTCGAGGACATAGTATTTCGGCCGCCCGGTCTCCTTCGTGACGAAGGCGTTCGCATCCGACCAGCGCTGCTGCTGGCGGGGTTCGGCGGTTTTCGGTTCGTAACGGGCCACGGGCATCCTGAAGAGACGGCGAGGCGTGAAACGCCCCTCGCGCCCGATTAGCCCGAAGGGCGGCGACGCCCAAGGAAAATAGAGACGCCCTCCGCGCCAAACGACGCGAAGGGCGAAACATACAGAAGGCGCTCAAGCAGCGAGCCGCCGCGCGGCGAGCGTTAGCGCCCCGGGGACAGAACTGATCGCTACGCGATCAGTTCGCGTTGGCGAGGTTGAGCTGGCGCGCCTTGGTCAGGATCGCGTTTTCCAGGTCGGTCTCGGTCTGGGCGGCGACGGGGGCCGCGGTCCAGCCGCCCGAGGCGTCCTTGACTTCCTTGGTCACGGTCACGTTCAGGGCGTCGGCGCGCAGACGGGTGTCGAGGATGAAGACCGTGGCCTTGAAGCGCTCGTTCGGGGTCTGCGGATTGATGTACCAGTCATAGTTGACCACGCCGCCCCACGGGTCGGCGGTCAGCAGGGGCATGAAGCTGAGGGTGTCCAGCGTCGCGCGCCACAGATAGGCGTTCACGCCGATCCCGGCCTGGACATCGGTCTTGGCGGGCTTGGGCGCGCCGGTGAAGGGCACCTTGACGCCGCCGCAGGCGGACAGCAGCAGGCCGGACGCGATGGCGGCGAACACAGCGCCCCTTGTCAGGGTCTTGCCCATCGCTTGAGTGGGGGCCATCGAGGAATTCTCCGTTCAGATTGGACGCCGAACCCGCGGGTGACGCGCACAGCGCACGGGCGCGACAGCTCTGTCCCCTGTTTCACAAGGGGCGAGGGCCGCTGCGACGCTCTATAACACGCCCAAAAGGGGCGATGACAAGGCGAAGACCACCGTGATCTTTACAGTGACGAAAGCCGACGCCCCGCCCCACCGACTTCGGCGACCTGTCCCGGCGTGAAACAGGCGCGCCCCTTTCGGCCCCATTCCCGTGACGCTAGCGCCACAGGCGACCGATAGAGTCTGCGGAACCCGCGAGAGGCGACCACGTTGCGTTGACCGGGCGAACCCACGGTGTCTAATCGGCGGGTTCACGGCGAACACGCCGGTTCAGGATTTGATGACCCGGTTCGACCGGGTCTGAAGGGTTGGAAATGCGGTTCGGCGTTCTCTTCGCAGGACTTTTCAGCGCGGTGGTCCTCACGGGACTGGCCGGAACGGCGTCGGCACAGTCCGCGTCCCGTCCGCATGCGCCCACCGTTTCACTGACTGACGCCCAAAACGCCCAGACCGCGGGCCAGCGCGCCGCTCCGCCGGCGCCGCGCCGTGGCCTGCGCTGGTACGACACCGGCCGCTGGGGCCTGAACTTCAACCTGAACCAGCCCGTGGGCCGCGAGACCCAGTGGGGCGACGTCGAGGCCGGCGCCTACTACAGCCTGACCTCGCGCCTCAGCGTCGGCGCCGTCGGCAGTGTGGGCCGTCCGGAACAGGACCCGGCCCGGGCGCCCGAATCTGACAGCCGCTCCCAGCCCCGTATTCGGCTGGAATCCATCTTCAAGTTCTGAGGTCTCAGGCGCCGAAGGCGATCTGAACGGCGTCCACGCCCGCGATTCCGCACGCCCCCGACCCGGCCAGGGCCCCGACGGTCGCAGCATTGATGCCGCCGAGGGCATAGACGGACCAGTGCGCCGCCACCGTCTTCAGCGTCTCGACGCCCAGGACCGGTTTCACGGACGAGAGGCCCCCCGCCGGGAAGATCGGCGACAGGACCACGGCGTCCAGTCCTTCAGCCCCCACCTCTATCGCTCCATCCGTGGAATGAGCCGCCCCGGTCAGGAGCCAGTCGGGCCGCCGCGCCCTGAGCGCCGCCGCCTGATCGAGCGCTCGCTCCGGCAGATGGACCCCGTCGGCGCCGACCGCCTCGGCCAGATCGGCGTCGAGACCGATCAGCAGAACCAGACCGCGTTCTGACGCGATCGCCTTCAGTCGCCGGGCCGTAGCCTCGGCCTGCGCCGCGCCGAAGTGGCGGTAGACCACCCCGGCCCCCGCCGGCAGCCGCTCGGCCGTCCGCCAGGGCTCGGGCGTGCGGACCGGGTCGGTGAAGAAGAAGAGCGGCGGCAATATGCGCCCGCTGCCTTTCGTCCCGCTGACAGGCGACGCCGCACGGGCTAGACCCTGCGCCGCGTCCCACAGGATGCGCGCCTCGTTCGACAGGGTTGCGGAGCCGTCCATGCCGTCGTCATCCCCCGCTTTGACAGCCCCGTCTACAGTGGCGGAGCGGGTCGCCGCCGTCCGCGCCCGCATCGCCACCGTCGCCCGCTCGGTCGGGCGCGACCCGGCCTCGATTACCCTGACCGCCGTCTCCAAGACCCAGCCGGCCGAGGCCATCGACGCCATCCTCGCGACCGGCCAACGCGTCTTCGGCGAGAACCGGGTGCAGGAGGCGGAAAGCCGCTGGACCGAGCGCAGCCCGTCGCTGCCCGATCTCGAACTGAGGCTGATCGGTCCGCTGCAGTCGAACAAGGCCGCAGACGCCGTCGCCTTTTTCGACGTGATCGAGACCCTGGACCGCGAGAAGCTGGCCCGCGCCCTGGCCGAGCAGATCCAGAAGCGCGGCCGCAGTCCCCGCATGCTGATCCAGGTCAATACGGGCGCCGAGCCGCAGAAGGCCGGGGTCCTGCCCAAGGAGGCCGACGCCTTCATCGCCATCGCACGCGAAACCTATGGCCTGACGGTCGAGGGGCTGATGGCCATTCCGCCCGCCGAGGACGCACCCGGCCTGCATTTCGCCCTGCTGGCCAGGATCGCCGAACGCAACGGATTGCCTGTCCTGTCGATGGGGATGAGCGGCGATTACGAAACGGCGATTCGCTTCGGCGCCACCCATGTGCGGGTCGGAACGGCGCTTTTCGGGGAACGAAACTCTCCGGAAGCGCCCTCTATCGCCTGAATCCGCTTCATTTTCCCCGTCGCCCTTGGCGATTCACCCAAGCCTCGCCATTGTTATCGACATGCCCACGCCCAAGACCCTGCTGATCATCGACGACGACGACGACCTGCGCGAGGCCCTGGCCGAGCAGTTGGCGCTCCACGAAGAGTTCAGGACCGTTCAGGCCTCGACCGCCACCGAAGGCATTCGGCTGGGCCGCGAGCTGCGCGCCGACCTGATCCTGCTGGACGTCGACCTGCCGGACATGGACGGGCGCGAGGCCTGCCGCCTGCTGCGCAAGGACGGGGTCGCCACCCCGGTGATCATGCTGACGGCCCAGGATTCCGACGCCGACACGGTTCTGGGTCTGGATTCCGGCGCCAACGACTATGTGACCAAGCCCTTCCGCTTCGCCGTGCTGCTGGCCCGCATCCGCGCCCACTTACGCAGCCACGAACAGTCGGAAGACGCCGTCTTCGCCATCGGTCCCTATTCCTTCCGCCCCGCCGGCAAGATGCTGGTCGACGACAAGGGCAAGAAGATCCGGCTGACGGAAAAAGAGACCAACATCCTCAAATACCTCTATCGCGCCGGGGCCAAGCCGGTGTCGCGCGAGGAACTGCTGACAGAGGTCTGGGGCTACAACGCCGGGGTCACGACCCATACGCTGGAGACCCACATCTATCGCCTGCGCCAGAAGATCGAGCCCGAGCCCGGCGCGGCGCGGCTGCTGCTGACCGACGCGGGCGGATACCGGCTGCAGCCCTAGGCGACAGGCGTCGGCGCGACCACCGGCGTCTCTGGCTTCCGGATCGTGAACATCGGCAGGAAGCGGTGGACCAGGGGTCCGATGCCGAGCGCATAGAGGACCGTCCCCACCCCGACCGAGCCGCCCAGCAACCAGCCCACCGCGACCACGGCCACCTCGATGGCCGTGCGGACCCACTTCACCGGCCAGCCGGTCCGGCGCACGATGCCGGTCATCAGGCCGTCGCGCGGGCCGGGACCGAGGCCAGCGCCGATATAGGCCCCGCTGGCCACGCCGTTGAGGACGATGCCCGCGACCAGAAGCCCGGCGCGCAGGGCCAGCGGCAGGTCCGCCGGGATCCAGCCGAGGAAGACGTTGGCGACCGTGCCGATGACGACGACATTGGCCACCGTCCCGAAGCCCGGCATCTGCCTGAGCGGGATCCACAGCAGCAGGACCACCAGCCCAATCAGATTGACCACCAGGCCGAAGCTGATCCCCGCCGGACCGGCGAACCGCTCGAAGACGCCCTGATTGAGCACGTCCCAGGGGTCCAACCCCAGATCGGCGCGGACGATCAGGGCGATGGAAAGGCCATAGAGGGCGAGGCCGAGAAAGAGCTGGATCAGGCGGCGCGTCAGGGTGTTCATACCATGCCAATTGCGTCGAACTGGCCATGGAAAAAAGAGCCAGTTGTGGCAGTCTGGCATCATGACGCCACGCCTGATCCGACCCGTTTCCCTGATCCGCCACCTCGGCGTCTGGCGCACGCCGGGCGCGGGACCGGCCTGGCGGCAGCTGGCGGGGGCGCTGCGCCTGCTGATCCTTGACGGCCGCCTTCCGCTGGAGGCCAGACTGCCCGGAGAGCGGGACCTGGCCCAGGCGCTGGGTCTGAGCCGGACCACGGTCTCGACCGCCTATGGCAGCCTGCGCGACGAAGGCTTCCTGACCGGCGGGCAAGGCGCCGCGGCCCGCACCGGCCTGCCCTCCACGCCCGGGCCGCGGCCGGTGCGGCCGACACTGGATCACACACCGGCCGATGACGTCATCGACCTGACCTCGGCCGTCCTGCCCGCCGACGCCAATGTCCATGCGGCCTATGTCCGGGCGCTGGAGCGACTACCGGCCCGCCTGCCCGGCCACGGCTATGAGAGCGCCGGACTGGAGGAGCTGCGCGAGGCGGTGGCGGCTCACTATGGGCGGCGTGGCCTGCCGACCTCTCCGGGACAGATCCTGATCACCCACGGCGCCCACAACGGTTTGGTGCATCTGCTGCGGCTGATGGTGCGGCCCGGCGATCCGGTGGTCATCGACCATCCCACCTATCCGCAGGCGCTGGACGCCATCCTCGCCGCCGGAGGCCGTCCCCTGCCCGTCGCCCTGCCCGAGGACGAAAGCGCCGGCTGGGACATCGAGGGGCTGACATCCGCGTGCCGGTCCGGGGCCGCTCTCGCCTATCTGGTGGTCGACCATCACAACCCGACGGGACGGCTGATGCGGGCGGCCGAGCGGATCCGGCTGCTGGCCGCGCTGAGGGGGACCCAGACCCTGCTGGTGCTGGACGAGACCCTAGTCGAACTGACCCTCAGCGGCGACCCGGCAGTCAGCGCCTCAACCGTGGATTCGCCGCGCATCGTGCGGCTGGGCTCGATGTCCAAGAGCGTCTGGGGCGGCCTGCGCATCGGCTGGATCCGCGCCGACCGGGCGGTGATCCAGCGCCTGTCGCAGAGCCGGGCCAGCCTCGATCTGGGCGTGCCGGTGCTGGAACAGCTGGCGGCGGCCGAGCTTTTGAATGACGGCGGGGCGGCCTTGGCGCAACGGCGACCCCTGCTGCGGGCGCGGCGCGATCATTTGATCCGACGGCTGGACGAGGCCCTGCCGGACTGGGTCT
>Ga0209630_10003351_pt1 | contig 14657 bp, 13 predicted proteins | sample COG_01_FD_184745 | JGI IMG/M metagenome (GOLD analysis project Ga0209630, IMG submission 184745) | Pelagic Microbial community sample from North Sea - COGITO 998_met_01 (SPAdes) (version 2) | ecosystem: Environmental > Aquatic > Marine > Neritic zone/Coastal water | place: Helgoland, sampling... | reverse complement strand
TCATTGGTCTGAGCTGCGTTTCATCTCCAGACAAGAAATAGTCTTTCTGAATCTCAACGATACAACGCATAGTAACCAATAAGGTGTTCTGACGTTGTTTTACAGAATCAACAAACCACTTGGCACTATCTAATTTCTGTTTAATAAATTGAACCGCATCTTTGGTACTTTTATCGGGCTTCTTCGATTTCTCATACCCTTTTAAAGTTTCCATGTAATCTGCTGAAACTTTTAACACCGGTGTATTACGGTTATTTAACTCTACTTCAAGTTCGCCGTAGGATTCTTTAACAATAAAATCAGGTATGATATAGTCTGTTTGTCTTCCACCAGCAGCACCACCCGCAGGTTTTGGATTAAGTTTTGAAATAAACGTAATGGCTTCTTTCAAAAAATCCTCTGTCACATCCAACTTCTTCATAAGACGCGCATAGTGCTTCTTAGAAAAATCTTCCATGTGGTTTTCGATGATGCTCGCCGAAAGCTTGGTGATGGCGGTGTTTTTGTATTTTGCTTTGTTTTGGATTTGCAAAAGCAAACATTCTTGAAGACTTCTTGCTCCAATGCCAGGAGGTTCTAAATCTTGGATCTTAATCAAGACCTTCTCCAACTCTTCTTCAGTAGTTCTGATGTTTGCAGAAAAAAGAAGGTCATTCACGATACTCCTCAAAGGTCGACGCAAATAGCCATCGTCTTCTATGGTCCCTATAATTTGATCCGCAAGTATGTATTCATGTTCTGTTTGTAGGTTTTGCTTAACGCTTTCTAGCAAACGGTCTCTAAATGAAATGGCCGCGTTAATAGGGATAAACTCCTTTTCCTCGTCGTCTCCGCTGTACTGATCATTCAGTCGAATTCCGCCATCGTCATCATTCAGGTAATCGGAAACATCTATGCTTTCTTCTTTAGAAGATTCATAGTTGTCTACATCTCCGAAATCTTCGTCATAATCATGTTCTTCGTTCGCATCAGAAGTCGCTTCGTCTTTCCCATTCTCCAAGGCAGGATTTTCAATTAACTCCTCTTCTACTTTTTGCTCAAAATTGAGCGTATTGAGCTCCAACAACTTGATAAATTGTATCTGTTGCGGAGATAGTTTTTGTAGAAGCTTCTGACTTAACGATTGCTTAAGCATATTTACCTTTTTAAGGTTAAGCCTATGCGGTTTAACCCTTATTTTTGTCCAAAATTAGAGAATTGAATCCATTTCGATGAAAACATACATTAAAGACTTATCTACACAGCAAGATTCGGTTGTTACGCTTCAAGGCTGGGTCCAAAACAAACGCGAGAGCAAGGGGTTGATTTTCCTCATTTTGCGTGACGGATCTGGTTTCTGCCAATGCATCGTTGACTTAGGTAACATTGGTGAGGAAAAATTCGCGTCTATTTCTGCCTTAGGTCAGGAAAGTAGCATCACATTAACGGGCAAAGTAGTTGCCGACACACGCCAAATTGGTGGTTTTGAAATCCACGTAGATTCGGTGGATATTATTCAGAATTGCACTGACTACCCAATTGCAAACAAGGAACATGGTATTGAGTTTTTAATGGACCAACGTCACTTGTGGTTACGAAGCAAACGCCAATGGGCGATTATGCGTGTAAGAAATCAGGTCATTTTTGCCATTCATCGATTCTTTCAAAAAGAAGGATTTATTCAGATGGATGCTCCAATTTTTACAGGCAATGCTGCAGAAGGGACGACAGACTTGTTTGAAACCGATTTTTACGGCCAACCTGCCTATTTATCGCAAAGTGGTCAACTTTATGGAGAGGCTATGGCTATGGCTATGGGTAAAATCTACACGTTTGGTCCAACATTCCGGTCTGAAAAGTCTAAGACTAGACGTCACTTATCAGAGTTCTGGATGATTGAACCGGAAATGGCATTTCATGACATTTTCGACAACATGGATTGCATTGAAGATTTTGTGCGATTTGTTGTTAGCGAAACCGTAGCTAATTGCAAAATGGAGCTTGAGTTACTTGAAAGAGATACCGCTTCTCTCGAAAAAACTGCTAATCCATTTGTTAGATTAACATATGATGCAGCTGTTGCCATTATAAAAGGCGAAGAAAAAGTTGAAGGCAAAACAACAATCGAAGTACTTGAGGCTGATTTGATTGAAACCAAAAGCCAAATTGAAGGACTGAAAAAAGACATTGCAGAACGAGAAGCTTTAATTGCTGCTGGTGGCATGAAAAAAGGCAAGGTTAACTTTAACCTAAATACCATTGACAAGAATAAAAATCAGATTAAACAGTTGGAGGAAGACGAACGTAACATTCCTCAATGGCTAGAATCCGCAAAAAACTTCACCTATGGTGAGGATTTTGGTGGATCAGACGAAACGGTATTAACAAGAATGTTTGATGTACCTGTAATGGTGTATGACTGGCCACATGAAATTAAAGCTTTCTATTTAAAGCGAAATCCCGAAAACCCGAAGTTCGCCCGTGGTGTTGACATGTTGGCACCAGAAGGATATGGTGAAGTTGTTGGCGGAGGTGAAAGAGAGACAAACGAGGAACTTTTGATCGAAAAGATAAATGAGCATAAACTTCCGATGGACGTTTTTGAATGGTATTTAGATTTAAGACGATTTGGTTCTGTCCCACATGCTGGATTTGGATTAGGTCTTGAACGTTTACTCGCTTGGATTTGCAAACTTCCTCACGTTAGAGAAACTATACCATTTCCAAGAATGTATGGAAGGCTAAAGCCATAAGGTTCTTTAATGCCTACCAATTACGTCAAGCAAAAAATTCCGATCCATCAAAAAATGGTCGGTGACGCGGTACGTTTAGGCAACAAAACACCATACATTCATACCCTTGTTGAACTCGATGCAACGCATGCACGGGGATTGCTTAGAACGTATAGAAAAGACGGCGGTAAATCTGTTTCCTTTTCGACCTATTTACTGGCATGTTGCGTAAAAGCAATTAAAGAAAATCCATCAATACAACGCACCTATATGCGGAACAATTCCGCTGTAGATTTTAATACGGTTGACGTTTTTTACCCCACTGAGTTAAATCAAAAAAATCCTCAGGTAGTTAGCTCCTTAATCAGAAACGCTGAACACTTATCGCTAATAGATCTTCAACATGCGGTTGACAATGTTGATGACCACATTGATGGTAATCGCAAGGTATTTATGCAGCTGCCCTGGTTTGTTAGAAAGCTGTTTTATACGCTTTGGTTATCGATTCCAAGAATCAGAAAGGCTTATTTTGGTACGGTATACTTCTCTTCCATTTTAAATTTTTCTGGTGACAGACGTGCGTGGGGAGTTCCAATACCCATGCATGGATTTGGTATATTTATCGGGACCATGTGCGACCGATTAGTCGAAACCTCAACTGGTATCGAAAACAAAAGCATGGTTCAAATCACCTTAAGTGTCGATCACCGTGTTAGTAACGGAGCAGATATGGCTCGGTTTGTTCACCGCTTAAAGCATACACTGGAGTTTGAAGACCTAACCGCATTATAGCTGATGTCAAAACTTCCAAAAATTAGTGGGTTTACTTTAGTTAAATGGTTTGGACTACTATTGGTTCAACTACTAGAATCACTAGAGAAACTGGTTCGAAAAGTCGGTAAGGTTATAGAATTTGATGGTGGGAAATACCAAAAATTACACTTCGTTTCAGAACCAGAATACATCAAACACATTTTAAAAACGAATAAGGCAAACTATAAAAGATCGCCCGTAATCAAGGCGTTACGTCCTTTGCTCGGAAATGGCATTTTCATTTCGGAAGACAAAATATGGCAATCTCAACGCAGCCATTTAAAACCAAGCTTTCATGAACAAGTCATACAGCAATTTGAATCCATTATACTAGATGAGTGCGATAGCCTGTGTAAGACTTGGACTCATTCAGCAGGCAAAAATGACGTCGAGGCATCTATGGAGATGCTTATGCTTCGTATATTGGTTCGAACTCAGTTTTGTGATGGCATTGAGGTTGATTACAAAGAAATACAGCGTGCACACAGTGAAGTATTAGATCAAACAAGTATTCGCAATCAGAAAATAAAATTTTATACCAATCGGCTTCGCAAACAGATTGGTTTATCGGTCAAATCAGACCAAAGTACTGCCGTTAGATACTTAGATACCGTAGCCAAACACATTATTGCTTTTGCCAGAAACAATCGTAAAAAATGCAGCTATTGGATGAACGATATGTTTGACAGAGATGTTGACGACGACGAAATTCGAGATCAAATAGTGAACTTCATTTTTGCCGGATACGACACCACTGCTTCTGCACTAACCTGGACGCTCTACTGCCTGGCGACAAACCCTACAAATCAAAACGACTGCAGACAAGAGTCGCTTAAAACCACAAATACATTTGCAGACCTAAGCAATTTGCAAACGACAAAACAATGTATTCAGGAATCGATGCGGTTGTATCCTCCCGTGTGGTCCATACATCGACAATCCGAAGAAAAGGATGAAATTGACAAACAACAATTCGATGCACACACCTATTTTATGATTTGTGCCTACACATTGCATCGTGATCCAGATTTTTGGGAAAAGCCTGCGGACTTCATACCACAGCGTTTTTCCGCAGACAACATGCGTGGAAAAGCATTCCAGTACATTCCATTCGGACAGGGTGAAAGAGTTTGCATTGGACAATCATTAGCCATAATGGAGTCTCAGCTAATCCTAAGTATTTTGTTACGCCAGTTCACTTTTACATACAAGCAAACCAAGCCACCTCAAATTACGCCTGGCATTATCATGAAAACTCGAAGGGGTTTATTTCTGGAGGTTACTCCGACTTCCTGAGGTACCTACGATAGGTAAATCCAAAATCATTTGTGTCTGACGCTTCAAACGTTTCACTTTCTTCCACCCTCCACTCTTCCCATTTAACCTTCGGGAAAAAAGTATCGGCATCCTCAACAGATACGTCTACATGCGAGATATGTAACACATGCGCATCGTCTAGGCTTTGTCGGTAGATTTCTCCACCACCGATTACAAAGACTTCGGCTTCTGTTTTTCGGAAATGATCAAAGGCATTATTTAAGCTGTTAAACACGAGAACACCTTCGGGTTGGTAATCCCGTTTTCTAGTAATCACCACATTCGTTCGTTTCGGCAGAGGCCTCCCAATCGACTCATAACTTTTGCGCCCCATAATGATGACATTATTCAGCGTCGTTTTTTTAAACAATTGCAAATCGTCTTTAATATGCCAAAGCAATTGATTGTCTTTTCCTATGGCATTGTTTTTAGCTATGGCGGCGATGAGGTGGATTTTCATATTCTGATGTGGAATGAGTGAATGAGGAATATTCATTTTACTAACTATGAAGGATTGTAGTATTGAGGGATTGAATGATTGAGGTTTACCGCTGACTTACTTTTTTCCTTGCACTAGCAAATATGCTTAAGATTTCTCTAGCCTCACCCAGCAAAGTAGTAATTTCTTGATTAATGTTCGTAAAATGTCCATCCTTTAAAACTTCTAACCATAGAACGGTCTCGTCAGCTTCTTCCGCTACAATACTTATTTTAGAAAAAAACTCTTTCTTGGACCTTGCCCTGCAGGCTGCATTATAGTTCGCTGCGGTACTTGACACGCTTTTACATAATTGGTATAAAATTACTTTTAGCGAGTTGCGATTTGATTGCAGCTTATCACAAACTGTAAGCACTTCTATTGCCAATTGTTTGCATCGTAGTTTCATTGATTTTACGTATTTAATTTTAGCATCAGATTCATTCATAATTTAAAAATACAAGACATACCTGCTTGGATTGCATCACAAATCTCCCAAGACATCATTCCTTCAATCCATCAATCCTTTATACTTTATACTTTTGCCTATGCATAAACACAATCTGAGTGTCCAAAAAACAGCATCTGTTTATTCAAAAGGTGATCTACAAACAGCTTCTGAAGTGTGGATTGTTTTGCACGGATATGCTCAATTGGCAAGTACATTTATCGAGTCGTTTGATGCTATTGCGGTCGAAGGACGCGCCATTGTCGCTCCAGAAGGTCTACACCGGTTTTATCGAAAGGGTTTTTATGGTGATGTTGTGGCTAGTTGGATGACAAAAGAGGATCGCCTCAACGACATACAAGACTATGTGGCTTATTTGAACAAAATAGTTGAAACCTTTACTCAGCCCGGGCAAAACATCACCTTATTTGGATTTTCACAGGGCGTTGCAACGGCTTGTCGTTGGTTGGCAGATGGTAATATTCAACCCAACCAACTTGTTCTTTGGGCGGGAACATTTCCGCAAGACATAGATTTAAAACGAACGTCAAAAAAGATGGAATCAATGCGTTGCTATCTAGCCTTTGACGAAAGTGATCCATTTAGAAATGAAGCGTCGTGGCAAAAGCAACTAAGTTTTATTGATAAAATCGGTGTCAACCCAGTGCAATTCAGATTTGACGGAGGACATTCAGTTCCTACTGAAGCCTTATCTGCTTTTACAAAGCAATATTTTTAGTCTGTTTCTTTAAGACTAATATCCATGCTTTTGATTGAATGTGTCAGGGCTCCAATACTGATAAAGTCAACGTTTGTAGCCGCATAGCCTGGAAGGTTGCTTTCATTAATCCCGCCGCTTGCTTCCGTTTCGACTTGCCCATCTATTACTTTTAATGCCTCAACAATTTCAGCTGGTGTAAAATTATCTAACATAATGCGATCGACTCCTCCCACTGCCAAGGCTTCTTGAACTTCAGCCATGTTTCGTGTTTCGACCTCAACTCTTAAGTCTAGGTTATTGTCTTTTAGATATTGTTTGGTTTTGTTCACCGCGTTTGTAATCCCTCCAGCATAATCGTTATGATTGTCTTTAAGCATAATCATGTCGTACAAACCAATCCGATGGTTATGTCCCCCACCCACGGTAACAGCCCATTTTTCCAAAAATCTAAGGTGTGGAGTAGTTTTACGCGTGTCTAACAATCTAGATGTAGAATTGCCCATCATCTGAACGAGCTTGTGCGTTTGCGTCGCTATACCACTTAATCGCTGCATGCAATTAAGCAAAAGTCGTTCACCTGCCAATATCGCATGAACGCTTCCTGTTACAATAAAGCCTATATCACCATACTTAACCGAATCACCGTCTTGCTTGAATACCTCAAACGTTATAGTCTCGTCAAGTTCTCTTAAAATTACCTGAGCCAGGTCAATTCCAGCGACAATACCGTCGTCTTTAAACAACAACTTCGCCTTTCCGACCGTACCCTTTGGTATCGATGCAAGCGAGGAATGGTCTCCATCTTTAATATCTTCTTCAAAAGCCCTATGGATAAAATCTAGGGTTTGCTTATTCGTAAAATCCATTAATCTAACCTTGGTTATTCGAACTCAATTTCTTGTATCAAGTAATTATCCCCTTGCTTTTTAACAAACACAGTGACTCGGAAGGTTTTTTCTTCGCCAGTTGTATAGTCGCCTACGGCGAATTTACTTCCAGATGCGGAACTTCCTCTATGTACCAATGTGAAAGCCGTTGGCGGGTATTTGTCAAAAAAACGGTTCAGAATTACTACTGTTTGCTGTTTACTATATATCCCTTCAACCTCTCCTGGTAGTTCCAATTCAACACTGCTACTTAAGTAGTTTGAAAATTTACTCGCATTTCCGCCAGCAATGGCAGATTCGAAGTCAGAAAAGATATCTTGCTGGGGGCTTGCAAAACCCATCAAAAGCAAACAAAGGGTTATCGTGATTGACACAAAGGTGGGTGCTTTTGTAACGCTCATTTAATAATCAAAGTTAAGTGATATTTACTATTTATATGATTCAGGTATGAATTAACTTATATAATTTTACAGGCAGAAATCGTACCAAAAAACATGTTTGAGGTTAAAAATCTTTCTGAAGAAAAATCAATTGTCTGTCAAATTCTTAAAGAATTGAGAGACAAGGAAATACAACAAGATCGTTATCGATTTCGAAAAAATATTGAACGCATTGGAATGATTGCGGCATATGAAATATCAAAATCACTGGACTACGAATCGTCCCAAACACAAACTCCACTGGGTAGTGCCGACACTACAGAGCTAAAAGACCAACCTGTAATAGGCACTGTATTACGCGCGGGCATACCCTTGCAACATGGCGTAAACCAATTATTCAATCAAGCCGACTTGGCTTACATCTCGGCCTATCGGCACCAAACGACAGGTAATGATTTTGAGATAAAGGTAGAGTATCTAGCAAGTCCAACTATAGAAGATCGCGTATTAATTCTTACCGACCCCATGTTGGCTACAGGCCAATCGCTTGTTTTGACTTATGAGCAATTTTTAGCACAGGGTAACCCAAAAAAAGTACACTTGGTGTCTGTGATTGGTAGCCAGGCGGGTGTTGATTACGTCAAACGGCACATACCAAACGCCACCTTGTGGATTGGAACTATTGACCCTGATTTGGACGAAAATGGATACATCGTACCAGGTTTAGGAGATGCTGGAGATCTTAGTTTTGGAACGAAAACACAACATTAAATGAGCAGCGACTACAAACACATCTTTTTTGACCTCGACCACACCTTGTGGGACTTCGCATCAAACAGTCGTAAAACACTACTTGGTCTTTTTGATGAATTTGATTTGTCAAAAAAAGGCATTGCAGAGTTTGATGAGTTTATACATAAATATGAAACCATCAACGAAGCTTTGTGGGCTAAATATAGAGCCGGAAAACTCGAAAAACATAGACTCCGAGATGATCGTTTTCCAACGGTTCTAAAACATTGGGACATCGTGGATGCCGGATTAGCGAACGCCATCAATGAGCGTTATTTAACAGATGGCCCTAAGCAACCGGGCTTGATGCCGAACGCCATAGAAACCTTAGATTACCTGCAATCCAGGTATGAGGTTCACCTTATCACTAACGGCTTCAAAGAGGTGCAAGCTACAAAACTAAATTCCTCAGGACTGCATGGTTATTTTAAAACGATTACGACTTCTGAAGAAGTTGGTGTATTAAAACCAAACCCAAAAGTATTCCACCATGCTTTGGATTTAGCCACCGCCCTTCCTAAAGAAAGCATTTACGTTGGCGACCATTTTGAATCTGATGTTATCGGTAGTAAAAATGCTGGAATAGACCAGGTGTTTTTCAACCCACACGACTTAGATCACCCAAAAATTGCCACTTTTGAGATTCAAAATTTGGTAGAATTACAACAGATTTTGTAACATTTTACGCTACCTCTCCTACAGTTTTACAGATTAAGTTTTCGAGTTGATTGCATCAACAGCCGCGCGAACACTTCCGTGTTCTAGCAACATTTCCTTCGCCATATCATAGTTAAGGTCAGATTGATTCATTATCATTTTTGTACCTCTATCAACAAGCTTGTCATTGGTCAATTGCATATCCACCATCTTATTGCCTTGAACATGACCAAGCTTAATCATAACGGAGGTTGTAATCATATTCAGGATAAGTTTCTGTGCCGTTCCTGACTTCATACGTGTACTACCTGTGACAAACTCTGGACCAACAGGACAATCAATGGCAAAATCTGCGATTTGCCCAATTTTACTATCAGCATTACAGGCAATGGAGCCACAGCTGACATCATGCGTTTTGCACGCTTGAAGACCTCCGATGACATATGGCGTCGTTCCGCTAGCACTAATACCGATTACAAAATCTTTGTCAGAAACGTCATATGCTTTCAGGTCAAGCCAAGCTTGCTTGGTATCGTCTTCTGCGTTTTCTACGGCGATACGTATAGCGTGATCGCCTCCTGCGATTATCCCGACCACCCTTCCATGATCAACACCAAACGTGGGTGGACACTCTGAAGCATCTACAACGCCTAATCTACCACTCGTACCAGAACCAATATAAAACAACCTCCCTCCTTGGCTCATTTTGGCATACACGGCATCAATCAGTAAGGATATAGGTTGCAATTGCTTGCCAACACTTTCTGGAACTGATTGGTCGAGTGTATTGATAGACTTCACCAAATCATTTGTTGACATTTGGTGCAACCCATCAAACAGCGAATCTGATTCTGTTGTTTTAGTCATAGCACAAAAAAAGTGGCTCAAGGCCACTTTTTTAAATAATGTTATCCAACTGCGTCCTCCGAAGGAGAACTTCTTTGGTTGTTTCCTCGGTCCCGATTGTCTCCTCTCGGACCGCGATTGTCTCTTCCTCGGTTATCACGACCACGATTGTCGCGTCCTCGGTTATTACCTCTTCGATCATTTCCGCCCCTTCTATCTCCGCCTCTATCTCTTCTTTGAGGTTCAACGTAACCTTCAGGTTTTTCAAGTAATACTTTTCTTGACAATTTGAATTTTCCTGATCTTTCGTCTATATCCAGAAGTTTTACTTTTACTTCTTCTCCATCTTCAAAAACGCCTTCCATAGTTTCAAGTCGTTCCCATTTGATTTCAGAAATATGCAATAGACCCTGCTTACCAGGTAAGAATTCGATAAATGCACCAAAGTCCATTACACCTTTTACAATACCGTCATACACTTTCCCAACTTCAGCATCTTCGCAAATTCCATCAATAATAGATTTTGCCATATCAAGTCCTTCTTTATCGGCCGACATGATTTCAACCATTCCCTTACCATCAACTTCCTCTATAGTAATTGTGGTGTTGGTTTTTTCTTGAAGTTCTTGAATTACCTTTCCTCCTGAACCGATAATCGCTCCGATTTTGTCTTTTTCAACAGCAAATTTAACAAGTCGAGGTGTGTGAGGTTTAAGATCTTCACGTGCAGTAGTGATGGTTTTTTCCATTTCACGTAAAACATGCGTTCTACCTTCTTTGGCTTGCATCAAAGCTTCTTCTAATACCTCATAAGACAAACCGTCAACCTTCATATCCATTTGACAAGCATAGATTCCATTGTCGTTTCCAACCAATTTAAAATCCATGTCACCTAAGTGATCTTCGTCTCCCAAAATATCTGTAAGAATAGCATATTTACCTGTTTCTGGGTCAGAAATCATCCCCATCGCTATACCACTTAATCCAGCGTTCACTTTGATACCAGCATCCATCAGTGCCATAGAACCAGCACAAACCGTTGCCATCGAACTTGAACCATTTGATTCTAATACATCAGATACAATTCGTACCGTGTACCCAACATCTTCTGGTAACATTTTCTTCAATCCCCTAGCCGCAAGATTTCCATGACCAATCTCTCTTCGGCCTGGACCTCTATTTGGTCTTGCTTCACCCACTGAAAATGCAGGGAAGTTGTAGTGCAACATAAATTTGCTTTTCCCTGATAAGTTTGGACTGTCCAACAATTGCTCGTCAAGCTTAGAACCCAAAGTTACTGTAGTCATAGCTTGAGTTTCACCTCTTGTAAACAATGCAGAACCGTGAGGAACTGGCAATGGGCTTACTTCTGTCCAAATCTGGCGAACTTCATTAAGCTTTCTACCGTCTAATCTTCCTTTGGTTTCAAGTACCATATTTCGGATGGCGTTTTTCTTAACCTTGCCGAAGTATTTCTTTACTAGTCCACCTTTTTCGTCCATTAACTCTTCTCCTAGCGATTCAACATACTCATCATAAGCAGTTGAAAAAGCAGCAGCACGTTCGTTTTTGTCCGAAGGAATCTTACCTATATCATATAATTTTTGGTAACAGTCTTCATGTACCTTAGCAGCCAACTCATCGTCGCTGTCTTCGTGATTGTATTCTCTTGTAGCTGGTCGTCCGCCATTCATTTCAGCGAATTCTAATTGAGCAGCACATTGTTTCTTAATATACTCATGAGCCACTTTTAAGGCTTCAATCATGTCTTGTTCAGATACGCCGTCCATTTCACCTTCTACCATATTGATATCAGCTTCAGTACCAGCTACCATTAAGTCGATGTCACTATTCTCAAGTTCATCGCGGTATGGGTTGATTACGAATTTGCCATCAATTCTTCCTACTCTAACCGTAGAAATAGGACCATCAAAAGGAATATCTGTTAACGTAATTGCTGCCGATGCTGCAAGACCCACTAGTGCGTCTGGCATTACATTGTCGTCAGAAGACATCAGCTGAATCATGATTTGTGTTTCAGCATGGTAGTCTGAAGGGAACAATGGTCGTAAAGTTCTATCTACAATACGACAGATTAGCACTTCGTAATCGGATAATCTACCTTCTCTTCTAAGGAAACTTCCTGGAACACGCCCAACAGCTGCAAATTTTTCTTGATAATCTACAGACATTGGTAAAAAGTCAACACCTTCTCGTGCTGTTTTTGCCGACACAACGGTCGCCAATATTCTGGTATCACCCATTGATAAGAAAACGGAACCGTTAGCTTGTCTAGCAAGACGTCCTGTCTCAAGGGTTATTTCACGGCCTTCGCCGAGGTCAATTGTTTTTTGGATTGCTTCAAATTTCATAAATTTCTTCTGTTAATGGGCCCTTTGCCCTGTTCGATAAAATGCAGAAAAAAAGGCCTTAAGCAAAACTTACAAAAGGCCTTTTCGTGTATTACATTAACTGTAATGTTATTTTCTTAAACCAAGTTTTTGGATAATATCTCTGTATCTAAAGATATCTTTCTTGGCTACGTAGTTAAGCAAAGCTCGTCGTTTACCAACTAACGCGATTAAGCTTTTTTCTGCTGAATAATCTTTTTTGTTGATTTTCAAATGCTCTGTCAAGTGCTTGATTCTATGCGAGAACATAGCAATTTGCGCCTCACTGTTTCCAGTGTTTTTTTCGTTCCCACCGTGCTCAGTGAACATTTGTTTTTTTAAGTCTGATGTTAATCTCATGTTAACCTTTAATAAATCGTTTCGTCTGTCGTTTTTCTAAATAGTCCGCAAAGATATCATTTTATCTATTAAAAACTGAACAAATTGTTCATTTTTAAACTAACCCCATTTACGCCTAATATCCGCCTAACCATCGGCGCGCAAACCACTCGACACAAAGCAACCCAACGATGAGGAAGAACAACCACTTTTGACTAATTAAATCGCGATACCTACTGTTCTCTTTTACTACTGAAGAAGCATTGGGCAAGGCCATTAATACTTCGGCCAAATCACTCCACTCTTCCTTTGAATAGTATGCCCCGCCTGACTCCTTTGCCATTTGGCGCATTAATCCGTAGTTAGCCGTTAGTGTTTGACTTTCTACCTGAACGGCTTTTACCACAAAACTTCCTGATTCTTTGAATAATTCTCCGTTGTACTGGGCTGTTGCATTAAAACTGTAACTTCCCACTGGAAGCGCGCCCACTGAATACCTATACGCACCTTGCTGTGGAACCAACGTATACGTGTATTGGGTTCCATCCACATGACTTAAAGTTAATTCAACGTTTGCTTCCTCCGTAAATTCGTAACTGTCGTTGTATACCTCTCCGGTAAAGGAAATCTTATCATTTTCAAAATAACTTTTACCAGAAGTATATACCTTGAACTTTCTTTTATCGTCCTTTAAGGCCAGGTATTGTATTGACTTACGTATAAGCTGTTGAATATTTTCGAAAGACTCGTTTTGTTCATAGTCTTGGTATTGCCATCTCCACAAACCTTCTCCTGAACACACACCCACTCGGTAACCAGAATTATTGGTAAAAGACAACAAAGGCATAGAAGTTTCTACCGATCCGATCCGCTGATACGCCAACACATTGGCGGTTACTGGGATTTTAAATTCACCAAAAGGTATGGTTAATGGCGGTGCGTTTTGCATAAATTGCTTCAAGCCGTCATCCAAATCAAACAAGGCAAAATCAGCATTCACTTTGGCTAAACCCTGATTAAAGTTTCGTCTGTTGCCATTTATTTCAATTCCAAGATCCAATCGGTTTAATAAGCCCATGTTCGTTTGAGTTCCAAGAATATACAACAACGGCATCTTTAACTCTTTAACGCTTTGCATTAAGTTTGATTCATAGGCATTGACGGGCAACTGATGCGTAATAACTAGGTCGTACTTATTCGCTTCTAATTTGTCAAAAAACCCAATCTGAACGTCCAGTTCATATTGGTCGTTACTTGAAATAACCTTTCTCAACAAAGCTACATCAGGATGAGGCGCATGTGCCGCTACTAAAATTCTTTGTTTTACATCCAACACATCAGTGTACACCAATCTAGCGTTATTTCCTACGTTCAGCTCTTCTGGTAATCCAGAAACGCTTACTGTGTAGACTTGGCTACCAGTGGCTTTTGCTTCTAAAAAGAATGTATGAGAAATAGTAAACCTATTGCCTTTTACAACAATTACCTTTTTATCTAGCTTTATACCGTTTTGCCAAATGCTCAGCTCAACACTTTGACCGTTTGCTTTATCGGCGTTAACAACAACTTCAATTGGAAACATATTCCCCAAAAAGGTCACCGCGTTTGCTTTGGCATTATAAACCGAAACATCTTGATATATAGTGCTATCACCTACAGGAACTGTATAAATTGGAAAGTTTGATTTCTGTGTCTCAAAACTTGGATTCACCCCAACATTGTAAATACCGTCGGACACCATGACCAACCCGGCCACATTTCTAGTATCATATAACCTGCGAATTTCTCTGAACGGCGCCGACAAATCCGTATTTGTTTTGCTGTACGTTTGCTCTTGGGCAGACGGGTCAATCCTGATTACATCAAATTTATCTGTTA
>Ga0209630_10003347_pt1 | contig 14667 bp, 13 predicted proteins | sample COG_01_FD_184745 | JGI IMG/M metagenome (GOLD analysis project Ga0209630, IMG submission 184745) | Pelagic Microbial community sample from North Sea - COGITO 998_met_01 (SPAdes) (version 2) | ecosystem: Environmental > Aquatic > Marine > Neritic zone/Coastal water | place: Helgoland, sampling... | reverse complement strand
CATACCGGCTTTCCTTTTTCATATTTAAGAGTAACCTGACTTTTCGAATCAGGTCCAAGCCCCTCGACGTCCCCGGAATGCCTAGCTAGTGACAACTCTTTCAATATACCGTGCGAATAGTGAATTGGGGCCGGCATCAATACCTCGGTCTCCCGACACGCATATCCAAACATAATTCCTTGATCCCCCGCACCCTCGTCCTTGTTTCCCGACGCATCAACACCTTGAGCAATGTCTGTTGATTGTGCATGGACATATACTTCCACATCCATGTTATTCCAATGAAACCCTTTCTGTTCATAACCAATATCTCTAACCGCGTCTCGAGCAACTTTCTCGATCTTTTCGTGAGTAACATTCTCGGGTCCACGAACCTCTCCAGCGAGAACCATTCTATTCGTGGTACATAAAGTCTCCACGGCTACTCTCGATAATGGGTCTGCCGCTAGAAACAAGTCAACAACTGCATCAGACACCCTATCGCTTACCTTATCGGGGTGCCCTTCGGATACAGACTCACTGGTAAATAGAAAATTTTCTTTAGACAAAACAAAGCTCCCAACTAAAATGTATTTGGTTTAAAATTACAACTTATGTTTTAAACAGTTACGGTTCCAAAGAACCGAGGATGGAGATAATGTTTAGCAAAGGGGTTAAAAATTATCAAGACTAATTTAAAAACCATGAAATTGAATTTGTATTGTTGTCTCATTAGAGCTGCAAAAATAAAGTGTTTAATGTAGAAACCGATAAAACAAGGCCTGTGTTTTAGAGAAAAATGTTCGGTCGGTGATAGCTTTTGGCAAACCAACATCTATAAAATTCCGTTCATTTAATCTAGTTTGAATAATAGTTCTACCATAAGGGTCAATTAATGCAGAAATACCAGTATTGGCAACTCTAACAAGGGGCAATCCTTCTTCTACAGCCCGTAATTTTGCTGCTGCTAAATGTTGGTATGGTCCCATTGAAAGCCCAAACCATGCATCATTTGTAATATTTAAAAGCCATTCCGGCCGGTTATGCTCATCAACATTAGCGGGTACTACATTACCCGTGAATATAATTTCATAACAAATTAGCGGGCTTACCGGAGGTATGCCCGGAGCATTTACAACCTTTAATCCAGAACCACGAGAAAAATCAATGCGCGCTAAGGCGGAATACTTATTATTTAATAGCAACTTTTTAAGTTGCTCACGAAATGGGATAAATTCTCCAAATGGAACAAGATGAAATTTTTTATAACTATCAAAATTTTTATTATCCGGTGTTATAACCTTCAGTATATTCCAGAATTTTTTTTCACCAAATTGATTATTGGTTATTTCTAGCGCTCCAGAAAATAGTGCGCCATTCTTTGGAGCTGCTTTTGAAATAATTTCCAAAGCTGGATTCAAAGACCCACGAAGACTGAATGGTATTGCGGTCTCGGGCCAAATTATATGAGTGGGTTTAATAGTATTACCTTGAACCGAAGGGGATTTTGTTAAATCCAAAAGATTATTAAAGTGACTAAAGCGTTTTTCGGGTTTCCACTTTTCACTTTGCTGAATATTTGGCTGAACAAGCCTCAGGACGACACCATCTACAAAGTCAGTTTCAACTCCACTTAATTTGTAAGCGCCACCAATCCAAATAAGGGTCATCAATAAAACAGGTGCCCCAACCACTTTGAGGCGCCAAATCATTGGCTTATTCTTATATCCCATTATAGCGAACAAACTTAAAGTTAAAGCAGTAATCAAACTTAGGCCAAGGACCCCAAAAAAAGATGCAAATTGGATCATATTATTGCTGTTAACCCATATCGTACCCAACAAGTTCCATGGGAAACCAGTAAATAAGAAGCCCCTTATCCATTCAAATACAACCCAAACTATCGAAAAAATTATGATCCTGCCAATTCCTCGGTTCGATAAGTGAAAAGTTATAAATGTCACAAGACCAGTATAAGTTGCAAAACATGCTGATAAACCAAAAATTGCAAAGGGCATCATCCAAGAAAACTTTTCTGCATCAACCAAAAAAGAAAATCCTATCCAATAGAAACCCGCTGAAAAGAAACCAAGACCAAAGTTGTATCCAACCAAAAATGAACCATTAATAAAATAAGATTCTGCGCTTTGCTGTTTATTCAAATTTTTCTTCGCTTTCGAGCCATCAAGCAGCCAAATCAAACCAACAAAACTAATAATTACTATTGGCACAAAGTGAATGGGGGGAAACGCAACCACAGAAATAAGGCCAAAAAAAATCGCCAAGGCCCCTCTTTTAAAACCTCTCAGTTCTGTAAAAAAAGTATATAAGTGCTCAATTGAAAGAAACATGCCGACTTTCTGTAACCATTCTTTTGTGATTTGTATTTATTTAATTATTAGTAGTCCTTCGAATAAGGACTAAGACCAACTATTCGAATATTTTTAATGCGCCGCGGGTCAGCGTCAGTTATTTCTATTTCCATCCCACTTGAGTGTTTAACCAATTCACCCCGTATTGGAACTCGACCAGCTAACGCAAACACAACCCCTCCAAGCGTGTTCAGATCTGTTCTTTCCTCCTCTGTAAAAACCTCACCAAATTTTCCTTCAAAGTTTTCAATAGTCACTCTTGGATCAACTTCAACTACACCATCATTTTTATATGTAATTTGGGGCTCTTCATTCTGATCGTGCTCATCTTCAATCTCACCAACTATTTCCTCAACCAAGTCTTCAATGGTTACTAACCCATCAACCCCGCCAAATTCATCAACCACCAAAGCCATATGAATTCGTTTAACTCTCATTTCAAGCAATAGCTCTAAAATCTGCATCGATGGCGCTACGAATAAAACTTCTCTCATGATGTTTCTTAACTCCAACTGGTCACTATCCAAACTGTGGTCTGGAACGCTAAAAATTGGTCGAGCGGCCATAACATCTTTTATATGTATCATTCCAATGGCATCATCGAGTGTTTCTTGAAATATTGGAACACGCGAATGAGCTTCAGTATTAATTAATTCAATCAAGTCAGATAGCGATGCATTGACATCTAGGGCAGAAATATTAGCTCGAGGAACCATTACATCAAATACCGTTCGATCTTTGAGGCATAATATATTTGATAAAAGGTTTCGTTCCTCTGTCTCAAGTGAGCTCGTTTTTTCCCCATCCTCCTCTATCAACTCTTCAATCGCCTCACGGACAGAATCCTCTCCATTACGTGATCCAAAAATGCTTTTAATAAAATTACCCCATAAGTTATGTAACCATGTCTCTTTTCTAAGACTGTTCTGCTTTAATGGATTTGACGAAATTTTATGGCCTGAAGTTTTCATGAGTCCTACTCTATGTGCTACGTTTAATTTTCATTAGCAAAAATTTTTTTAATTCTAACTATTAATAAATTTTATTCATATGGGTTTTTTATGTTCAGTGTTTTTAATATTTCTACTTCGAGTGTCTCCATTTTAACTGCTTCTGCTTCTTCAAGGTGGTCATGTCCAACCAAATGCAAGCAGCCATGAACAATTAAATGGGAAAAATGCTGTGATAAATTCTCATGCCCCTCAGCCATAACTGTTTCTAAGGCCAAGACAATATCACCAAGGCTAGGGATGTCACCAACCATATTAACCTTATCCATGGCAGCCGGAAATGATAGGACATTTGTTGGCTTGTTCTCGCCCCGGAATTTTTTATTTAGCTTTCTTACAAATTCATCATTAGCCAAAACTATACTAAGTTCACATGGACCATTAATCGTTTTGATTCTTTGCCACGTGGCATTGGATGCAGCGCTGCATAAGGCCCTAAAATCAGGCACAGCATTTCGCCATTCTTTACTTCTTAACTGCACTAGCGTGTGCACACTAACCGTCATGGGTGATGTCTAATTTACCGACTAACATTCGATTTCTCCGAGTGTTTTTTAGCATAAGCATTAATAATCTTCGCAACAAGTGGGTGTCGAACAACATCGACTTCATCAAACCTAACAAAGCCTACCCCATCAGTTCCATCAAGAATATCTACAGCATCGGAAAGCCCCGATCGCTGACCACTAGGTAAATCAACTTGGGTTAAGTCACCAGTAACTACCATAGAAGCATTTTCTCCAAGCCGTGTAAGAAACATTTTCATCTGCATCGGTGTTGTATTTTGAGCTTCGTCAAGAATTACAAAGGCGTCCGCTAGTGTTCGTCCTCGCATAAATGCTAAGGGTGCAATTTCTATTTCACCACTGTCTAATTTCTTTGCTACTTGGTTTTCTGGCAGCATGTCATGGAGAGCATCGTACAGAGGACGAAGATAGGGATCGACTTTTTCCCTCATGTCCCCAGGTAAGAAACCCAGTTGCTCTCCTGCCTCTACTGCTGGCCGCGATAAAATTATACGATCAACTCTCCCATTTATTAGAGACTCTACAGCTTTAGCGACAGCTAGATAGGTTTTTCCTGTTCCCGCCGGGCCTAGGCCAAAAACAAGAGCATCGTTCGTCATTTTATTAAAATAATCAGCTTGATTATGGGAACGTGGATATATTTTTTTTTTCTTCGTCGAAACGTAATTCGTGTCTATATTTACTTTTGTTACTCCAGTGCTATTCATTCTAAGAACACCATTAACTTCACCTTCGTTGATACTAATACCCTCACAAGCTTTTTGATATAGGGCATTTAGCACACCCACTGCGATCTTTGACATCTCCAATGTTCCGGAAATATTTATTTTATTTCCACGCGCATTTAGAACTATACCCAGCTTATTTTCAATCAAAGCTAAATTTGAGTTAAACTGACCAAATAACATTGGTAAAACTTTGTTATCAGAAAATTCTATTTTCAGATTAGCATCGGACATTTTATCGACAGCATCTCCAGTGATACTGATTTTTTTTAATTTATTGGCTTTCATTGGTTAGCATCTTTGCGCCCCATTTTTTAAAAATATTTTTTAATGTTTTGTACTATTCAGGATTAAGATAATATAGAATTTCATTTTGTAACGCTTCCACCCAAACTGTTGCTAGTGGCGGTATCAATAATTACTTGGCTAACCTGGCCCATATAATTATCATCTAAGTTAGCATGCACCGGTTGCATAAATTTTGTTCTTCCCAACAACTGCCCATCAACTCGTCCTTTTCGGTCAAAAAGCACAGGTACTGTTTTACCAATGCTTGATTTATTAAATTCACTTTGATGATCCAGTAAAATTTCCTGTAAAAGTGCTAGACGCGAATCCTTTATACTATCCGGAATTTGATTTTCTAGTGTTGCTCCTGGTGTCCCAGGACGAGGGCTAAATTTAAAAGAGTACGCTTGCAAAAATTTTACCTCTCTTATTAGACTTATTGTTGCTTCAAAGTCTGCATCACTCTCACCCGGAAAACCCACAATAAAATCAGATGATAGTCTTAACTCTGGCCTAGCGGATAATAATTTCTCAACTACCAAGATATAATCTTTAACCTTGTGCTGACGATTCATTCGTTCTAACACTTGGTCAGATCCACTTTGAACTGGTAGATGTAAAAATGGCATAAGAAGTTCAACTTCACCGTGGGCAGATATAAGATCATCATTCATATCTTTAGGGTGTGAGGTAATATAACGTAGTCGCTTAAGTCCATTTATCTCGGCTATCCTACGTATTAAATATCCAAGTCCAAACTCCTGTTTCCTTGTGCTATGTTCTTTTACCCCGTGATATGCATTAACATTTTGCCCTAGCAAAGTTATTTCTTTTGTACCTGACTCGATAAGTTGTTTTGCCTCTTCTAAAATACTTTCAATTGACCGTGAATACTCAGCTCCCCTAGTATATGGTACAACACAGAATGTGCAAAATTTATCACAGCCTTCTTGAATCGACAAAAAAGCGGATGGCCCGGCAACACCAGCTTTTGGCAAATAATCAAATTTTGTTTTTTTGGGAAATTCTAAGGCAACAACTTGTGAATCCTTATTTTTTCTTTTTGACCTACTTACCTCGGCAACCATCTCTGGCAATCGGTGGTAGGTTTGTGGCCCGAGAATAATATCAACATAAGGAGCACGCTTAATAATTTCAGTGCCCGCTGCCTGAGCAACGCAGCCAGCGACCACTATGATCATTGTGGCTCCCTCAGCCTCACGTTTTAATTTTACCTTTCTAAACCTTCCCAACTCAGAAAAAAGTTTTTCAGAAGCCTGCTCCCTAATATGACATGTGTTTAATATTACCATATCAGCGCTATGTGGTTCGTTAACCTTATGATAGCCCACCTTATGCATAACATCAGCCATACGATTAGAGTCGTAAACATTCATTTGACAACCAAAGGTTTTAATATGGAGGTGTTTTTTCAAGCTATAACAAAACCAGATTAATATTTGCTATTAATAATCTTATCATAATTTTATTTAGACTTAGTCGCCCCAATTTTTTTCACAGGAACACCAAATAACTCCATTCTGTGCCCCACTAATTTATAGCCAAGCCTTCGCGCGACTTGGAGTTGAAGAGATTCGACCTCCTCATCATGAAATTCTATAATTTTTCCGGATTTTACGTCAATTAAGTGATCGTGGTGGTCATCACTAGTTTGCTCATAACGAGCCCGCCCATCACCAAAATCAAGCCTGTCGAGCAAACCAGCCTCTTCAAAAAGCCTCACCGTTCTATAAACCGTGGCTATACTAATTCTTGGATCAATTTTCACCGAGCGGGCATATACCTGTTCCACATCCGGGTGATCCTCTGAGTCTGACAAAACTTCGGCAATAACACGGCGTTGTTCTGTCATTTTCATTCCACGCTCAATACACAAATCCTGCAGACTAGAGACTTTTCTTTGCTTAACCAATGTGCTCACCATCTAAAATAATAAAATTCTGCTAGTTTTAGCATAAAATATAAACAAAATTTATTCAATCAAACATTCCTGATCATTCTAAGTACAAAAGTGGTTTTATTACAATGTTTTTTATATTTTTAGCTACCTGATCTTTTTCTCTAAAATTACCGCATCTACATTTCCTATAGATTGCTTATAATACCCGATCCTTCGGGAAACCTCTTTAAAACCAAAATCTGAATATAATTTACGCGCTGATATATTATTTTTGGCAACCTCCAGAACTAATCGACTAGCTCCCGATCTACTTATAGACCTTATAACATGTCGTATTAAATCCGATCCTATCCCGTGGCACCGCCAATTCTCCAAAATACCAAGTGACAGCAATTCCGAATACTCATGGACCTTAGAAAATAACACAAAGCCAATACATATATCTGTATCAATATATTTTAGACTCTTATTCTCTTTTGTATTAGTGTTGGCTTTTAATTTAGCAATAAAACCGTCATTTACCCTATTTTTCATAAGGAGACTCAAATAATTAAGACTCCAGGTATTCTCAAAACAATTCTCATGGATTTTTGACACCTCAATAACATGCATTTTAGACACGTTAACAATCTCATAAAATGGGGTTTGCAAATCTATTAATTTATATTTGGAGGGTTTATGTACATCGGCGCAGGTTTTTCAAGTTTTGCACCGAGTTTGTTTCTATCATTCACAAGATCGGCGATTATTTGAAACTCTATATTTCTTCTTGTTTTTTGTCTGATAAGTGTAGTTCCTGAACAGGAAAAAAATGGCATTGCTCGTTTAACTCCATCGCCTAAAACAATTGTTCTCCCTGGATCACTTAATTTTTCAAGTGCATCCCCTTCGATAGCCATGGGGCCATGAATAAGGTCCAGTTGTTCACTATAAACACATGTATAGAAATCATCGCGTTTCGTCTCTAAAATTACTAAAATCCTTCTTCCGATTCTATCTACTCTCTCAACTGCGTATGCCAATACCTCAAAGTTAGTAACACCAATTAATGGTATGTTGCATGCTAAAGATAGGCCACGGGCCGTTGCTAAACCTATCCTAATCCCAGTGAAACTTCCTGGCCCAATAGTTGTGCTAATTAAATTAAGATCATTATAATCCATCTTTACATCGGATAATATTTGCTCAATCATTGGAACAAGAATCTCAGCGTGTTGATTTGTAATTAATTTTTGATTCTTTGCAATAACAACTCCATCAGCAAGAATTGCCGCTGAGCACATGGAGCTAGCCGTATCAAAAAATAAAATATTCAAGATTATTCCTTGTTAATTTACATACGAATTGAACTTAATATTATTGGTTAACAATCTTTTAAATATAATACATATATAAATCAAAGATATTTAGAAAAATTTAAAATGTCGGGTGGTCTGAGTTTATGCCTTTAGTTGAAATATTGCCTGAAACACACAAAGTAGAAATTACACTGCTCTATGGCACCGACAATAACTTTACTGGTAAGCGTGTTTATGATTTTGCTAAATGTTACCTTCACACAGACGCTGAGAAACTGCTGACCAGGGCTGTGGAAATAGCAGCCGAATTATCCTTTAAAATCAGAATTTACGATGCATTCAGGCCATCTGAAGCACAACAGGTTCTATGGGAAAATTCGCCAGATCCAGATTTTTTAGCTGATCCGAATATTGGTTCGCCACATTCACGAGGAGTTGCAATTGACGTAACTCTTATAGACTCCAATGGGCAAAAACTAGACATGGGAACAGGTTTTGACGAGTTTTCGGAACTCTCTCATCATGGCAACCCCGAAATAAGCAAGGTTGCAAAGACAAATCGAATGCTATTACTGGGAATAATGACTGCGGCTGGTTGGGACTTTTTTAAAAATGAGTGGTGGCATTATCAATTATTTAATTCCAAAGGCTATCAATTATTATCTGATAAAGACCTAAAGGTTCCGATGATGTTATCAACGAACTATCAAAAGAGTCCATGCAAATGAGATTAACATCATATTCGATCATAATTTTTATCATCACGAGTTTTAATTTTTTAATAACTAGTAATAGCTTAGTAGCCGGAGACACTGCAGTGATCCTTATGTATCATCGCTTCGGGGAAACGACTTATCCTTCAACTAATGTGCGTTTAAAACAGTTTGACCGGCATCTCGCCGAATTAAGGGATAAAAATTATAATGTCTTGCCTGTGAGAAAAATTATTTCAAAATTAAAGGTTGGAGATAGCCTCCCTGAGAAAACCGTTGGCATCACAATTGATGACGGATACAAGTCAGTGTTCACGGAAGCGTGGCCTAGGTTCCGAAAATTCAACTTTCCATTTACTGTTTTTATTTCCACAGCCCTAATAGGAAAAAGCTCAAGAAAATACATGTCTTGGGAACAACTTCGTATTCTCAAAGGCGCGGGCGTTGATATTGGCGCACATACAAATACTCATAATCATATGGCCACATCTAGCCGTAGTATAAATATTCGAGAAATATTAACCTCCAATGAAAAATATTTAACTGAAATAGGTGCTATTCCTGATATATTTGCATATCCCTATGGTGAGAGTAGTACTGAGGTGCAGAATCTTGTAAAAAAACTTGGTTATAAATCAGCATTTGGACAACACTCAGGGCCTATAGATAAAAAAAGTGATTTTTTTAATATGCCAAGGTATGCTCTCAACGAAAATTATGGTGATATGAGGAGATTTCGTTTAGTTCTTAGAACGATACCCCTTCCCATCACTGAACTCGTTCCCAAAAGTCCACTTGTCCTCAATAATAACCCACCGTCGCTGGGTTTCACAATTAATTCAGAAACGTTAAAGTTTAATTCTTTAAGCTGTTTCTCTTCAAGAACTGGCAAACTGCAACTTGAAAGGCTGGGTCGTCGGATAGAAATTAGAATGCCCAAATTATTACCCTCGGGAAGAACAAGGGTAAATTGCACTATGCCGCGGGAAGACGGCCGTTGGCACTGGTTCGGAAGATTGTTCGTGGTGCCAAAATTAACTAATGTTACTAATTAGATGGTGGGTGGTTGCACTATAATAACATAATCTCCACCTAATTTTGCATTATCAAGTATATCAAGCTGATTTGAGCTAATAATAGATCTGACAGTTTTTATATATTCATCTCTACGCTGGGAATAGTTCTTAAGAGAGCCAATTAATTTTTTACTAAACAAAGGTAGTTTCTTCTTCCTCAGGTTTTCTCTTTTTTTACGAAATTCACGGTATGCATTGTGTGTATTTAAATTATGCATGTATGCTTTAACTGCATCAAATATTGTAGGAAAAACCTTTACTCTATGCTTTTTCCCTAAATCTCTGCCGAGTGGAATTAATGAACTAGATACTCCATAGGTCCATTGACCAAAAAGAGCATTACCCTCTATTGCAAATCTTGAGGTTCCCCAACCACTCTCCTCAGCCGCTTGTGCAAGTGCTATAGAAGGCGGAATGATATCAACTCTGAGCAGTAATTGGCTAACATCATCTCTTCTAGTTTTATATTTGTCCGACATTGCCGCCAACCAGAGCTTATCTAATGCGTTAATGCCTAGCAGGCTATTGGTTTCTTTCTCAATTCTTAAAAGTCGTTGTCGATCTGTAATTATTTTATTATTGGCTTTAAGAATAATTGGAAGAACTATCTTAAAAAATATCTCTTTCTTCTGCTTCGGTCTCTGTATATCAGACATGTCAGTTGGAATTTTCTCTAAAAAAATTCGCGGAACAAAAGCACCCTTTTTTATGACACCTGCTAAATCATATTTCAGGCTATTAAATGCGATGGATAATTTATCTGCGGAAAGAGCCTTATCAGAGCTTTCTATTTGTTTAAATTCTTTATCTTTTCGCACATCGCTTAAATTGATTTCAGTCAAAAAAGCCTGAGGTGATTTAGTTACTACCTTGCTAGGAAAACTGATTGCTAGTGCTATGGCGCAAAAAATTAAAGATAATAGAACTGCAATAATTGATTTTTCAAATATTTTCATTTTCTAATCTTATGCCATAAGACTTATCAATTTGACTTTTTGAGGGTTCTTAACCCGAGATTATATTTTAAAATATCATTCTTCAATTAAAGTACTGTCGTATCATTTATTTAATTAAAAAACCACTAATTAAGTTTTTAAAAAGCCCACCGCTTCGTAAACGTCTTCTAATATAGGACGGGCAATATCGTTTGCCCTGTTGGATCCGTCCATTAATACACTCTTTAAATACTCGTGGTTCTTCAATAATCTAGCCATCTCATCGCCGATTGGCGCTAACACCGCAATAGCAATATCCACCAAGGCTGACTTAAAGACTGAAAACTGCTTTCCTTCAAATTCTTGGCAAACACTTTCAAGTGTTTTATCCGATAAAGCAGCAAAAATTCCCAAAAGGTTTGAGGCCTCTGGTCTTCCAACAAGTTCCTCTGGTCTCCCCGGTAAAAGCCCTGAATCTGAAGTTGCCTTCTTTATTTTTTTCTTTATTTCGTCGAAGCCATCGGTCATATTAATACGACTATTCTCAGAAGGGTCAGATTTACTCATTTTTTTCAAACCACTCTTTAATGACATAACCCTAGTTGCTTCTCCAAAAATTAATGGCTCAGGTAGCGGAAATAACTCTGTTTTATAATCTATATTAAATTTCTGGGCGATATCTCTAGCTAACTCCAAGTGTTGTTTCTGATCATCTCCAACCGGCACGTGGGTTGCTTTATATAATAGAATATCGGCTGCCATCAGATTTGGATATACATATAAACCAGCAGACGCTCTTTCACTATTCTCTCCGGCCTTTTCCTTGAATTGCGTCATTCGGTTTAACCAACCTAATCTTGAGACACAATTAAAAACCCACGCTAACTCGGCATGCGCAGAAACAGTGCTTTGATTAAAAATAATGTTCTTTTTTGGGTCTAAACCAGACGCGATCAAGCCTGCTGTAACTTCTAATGTATTTTTTTCAAGCTGTTTGGGGTTGTGTAAAGCCGTTATTGCATGCAAATCCACTACACAATAAATACATTCATGTTTATGCTGTAAACTAACCCAATTGCGTAAAGCGCCCAAATAATTACCGAGGTGCAACTCACCCGTTGGTTGAATACCCGAAAAAATTCGACTCATACTGGTTCTTTTATCTAATAATGAAACTAAGTCTGATAATACTAGCTATTCTATTCTGAACAAGTCGGATTATCAAATTTTTTGGCTAAACACCCCAGTTACATCTTTTAAACTATAAACTTTAAAATATAATGTGATAAAACAATATGAGACAAAACCCAAAAATACGAGCGCAATCAATGCTACGAACTTTTCAAAAGCATCACCATTAAACGATTCCTCAAAAAGAAAAACTCCTAAATATACTAAGCATCCCATAATAAGAGTTGCTAAAATCACACGAGGTAAGCGATAGAGAAACAAGTTATCGGGTTTAAGTTGACCACGTTTCCATAGAAAAATTGATAGTAGTGCAACGTTACACCATGCTGATATTACTGTGGCAACAGCAATCCCTAGATGCAAAAATGGCCCCATTAAGATCAAATTAAAAATAATATTTATCACTATCGCGAATCCAGCGATTTTAATAGGCGTAGCAGTATCACCCCTTGAAAAATAGCCCGGCACTAAGGCCTTTATTAAAATATACGCCGGTAATCCAAAAGAATAAATCGATAAAGCTGCTGCGGTTGAAACAACTGATTCTGCACCAAATTGACCCCTCTCGAATAATGTCGATATAACCGGATCAGCTAGTATAATGAGTGCAATTGATGCGGGCAACGCAAGAACCAATGAAAATTCAATGGCACGATTTTGTGTGTCGAGTGCTAATTTTTCATTTTTTGAGTTTAAACTCTGGGATAACGCAGGAAGTAACGCTGTTCCAATGGCGACACCAACAATTCCTATCGGCAGTTGGTTGATACGGTCTGCGTAAAATAAAAAAGAAATAGAACCAGACGGCAAAAAGGATGCGATAATAGTATCAATTAACAAACTAACTTGATAAACACCCGCACCTATAGCCACAGGAATAATACGTTTCAACATTAATATTACTTCTTTAGAAAACTTCGGTAATGGTAGTCGGAGATATACACCCGAATTAGAGCAATAAATCAAAAGCCAAATGAATTGGACTAGCCCGCCAATGCTTACACCCCAGGCTAGCGCGTGTGCTGGCGTTTGAGTGTGCTCAGAAAACATTATTAAGGAACCAATTAGAGTAATATTTAATAGAATTGGCGTAGCGGCTGCAGCGGCAAATTTTCCCAACGCATTTAAAACGCCAGACATTAAAGACACCAAGGAGATAAAAACAAGATATGGAAAAGTAATACGTGTCAAAACAATGGCTAAATCTAGTTTCTCTTTACTTTGAAAAAAACCTGGCGCAAATAAAAAAATCACTGTTGGCATAAATATTTGTATTAATACAACAAAGCCTAAAGTCACCAAAACAAGTATGGATAAAACTTCTTGCGCAAATTCTTTAGCGTGCTCGAAACCATTTTTGTTACTCAAAGATAAAAATTGGGGAACAAATGCTGCACTTAGCGCCCCTTCTGCAAATAACCTTCGAAAAAGATTGGGAATTTTAAAGGCTACAAAAAAGATGTCTGCAAGCACCCCTGTTCCTAAAAAAATTGCAATAAGAATGTCTCGTATAAAACCAAATAGCCTACTTACTAGGGTAAGGATACTAATGGTAAATATTGATTTAAAAAAGGCCATAGTAATCCTATATCATAAATAGGTTTATAAATAATTTGTAAAAATATTTTTAGAATCTAGAGATATTTTTCGCCCATTACGGTTTCTATTAGATTTTTTCAAAGCTGTTGATATTGAAGCTCTTTTTTTTCAACGGCCTTAACTAATTCAAATCGGATTTTTTCGAGTTTAGACTTATGATTAATCTTTAAACCAAAAATATCTTTTACGTAAAAAGTATCAACAACATGTTCACCATACGTTGTGATATGCGCGGAATTAATTTTAAGACCAAGTTGATTTAATGCTCGGGTAACGTCATATAAAAACCTAGCTCGATCCTTTCCATTAACTTCTATTACCGTATCACTAGTACTAGCAGAGTTATCTGTTATTACTCGGGTAGCTACGCCGAATAATTGCTCTTTTCTAGTTGAATTTTGTTTCATTGTTTTACTTAATTCAATTTCAAGGTTGAGTTTACCCGATAAAACATCCTCTATTCTCTTTTTCAATCTGTCTAATTGATTAGGTCGTTTGTACGCTTGATTGTTAATATCTACGATAGAAAAACTATCCAAAACCATGCCATCTGACATGGTTACAATTTTTGCATCCATGATAGTTGCGCCGGACAACGCTACAGCGCCAGCAATTTGATAAAAAATCCCAGGGTGATCTTGAGTATAAACCGTAATCTCCGTATATTCAAAGTCATTATCAACCCTAACATCAATATGCAAATTAAGATTGTTTTCATGAGCATGTTTGACAATACCTGCGTGGCGAATATGAACCTCAACATTATAGGTTAACCAATATTTATCATACCCCTTGGATATAAAATCTTCAAAAAAACCTTTCTCGGGTCCTTCAATGCGTTTTCGGAAGGCATCTTTAGCATGTTCAATCCGTTCTTTGCGATGCTCAATAACTCTGTCACCAGACAAAATTTCAAGGGACCGCTGAAACAGGGACCGAAGCAAACCAGATTTCCAAGAATTCCATGTTTTAGGGCCAACAGCCTTAATATCAGCAACTGTTAATATTGTTAACAAGCGTAAGCGCCCAATCG
>Ga0209630_10003344_pt1 | contig 14673 bp, 11 predicted proteins | sample COG_01_FD_184745 | JGI IMG/M metagenome (GOLD analysis project Ga0209630, IMG submission 184745) | Pelagic Microbial community sample from North Sea - COGITO 998_met_01 (SPAdes) (version 2) | ecosystem: Environmental > Aquatic > Marine > Neritic zone/Coastal water | place: Helgoland, sampling... | reverse complement strand
GGCCGGTCTCATAGACCCCCGCCGTCCCTTCCACCTCCCAGATTCGAACAACGTCGCCCCCGTCTAGCACCCGGATTCTGAATCGCATCGGGTCTGCGGCCAGATCGCGGTCCCACAGGTCGCCGTTCAGCCGGGTCCGGCTGATCCACCGTATGTCATAGCCACTCGCACCTTGGTCTATGCGCAGATGGGCCGGGCTCCACGGTCGGTGGAAGACGCCGCGCAGCGTCACCGACCGCTCTGAAACACCCTGACCGCCCGCAGCGCCGCCGACCGGTCCTGCGCGCCAGATCAGAGGCAGGCCAATCTCGCTGAGCAACGCCGAGCCGCGCCCCAACCCTTCGTCCAGAAACACGACCAGAGCACCGGCCGCCGATCCCGTAGCCATTTCGGCGTCGGTACCCTGCTGCGCCCTCAAGAGCCCCGTCAGCCGCCAGACGTTTTCGACGACCAACTGCGCCGAGCTGAACTGCAGGATCTCCCAGCCGTCCCCGGCCTGAATCGCCACGGCATTGGCGCCGGCCAGCACCGCCGACTGTCCCAGGCTTGCCGGCGCCGCGCCCTCGACCGCGACCACGATCGAGTTGGCCTCGTCCCAGCGCCCGGTGACCCCCGCGGTCAGCGCCTGCGTCAAAAGTCCGAGCCGAGCGGGTGCTCGCGTCTCGCCTCGCGAGGTCAAGCTTCCCCCCCCGGGACCGGCGAAGACACGCATGGCCCGCCAAGGATTGGCCGCGGCCGCCAGAACCGGTCGTTCATCGGCTTCCGCGCCCGGCAAAGGCGGCAGATCGAGCACGGCGAAAAACGGCTCTCCGAAAACCGTCGGCGCATCCCCCGGGCGCCAGATCTCCGCGGCGTCGGTCGGGTCGCCGTCCATAACCCTGGCCAGGGTCAATGTCGGGGTTTCGTCCAGATTCAGGCTTTCGATCCGCCAGCGACCCTCCTCGTTCGCCCAGGCGATCACATCGCCTGCCTCCAGAGTCAGAACATCCAGTGGCCCGGCTGCGATGACCAACCGATCCGCCTCAGCGCTGCTGAGCGCCCGTCTCGCCATCCCGCTCGCCAACGCGGCGCCGCAAACAGCGGGCAGGATCAGGTCCACAGCCCCACCGTCCGCACCCGCTCCCGCCCCGGACCTGATGGTCACCGCCCCGGTCTGATAGTCGGCGCCCTCGTCGATGAAACGCACCCGCGCCGTCGAAGGCGTCGGCTCCGCTACCCGCTTGCGGATCATCGACACGCCCTCATCCGGCAGAGCCAGATCGTCTGGCGCCAGAACCGCCGTCGCCAGCCGGCTTCCAGTCAGAACGATTCCCCCGCCCTGCTCGGCCGCCGCCATGTCGAAGGCCTTCAGAAGAGGTTCCAACGCGTCACGCGTCCGCATCGGCCGATCGATCACATAGCCCTGAACGGCGGCGCGGACCGTGTCTATCTGAAATCCCTCATCCGTGAGCCCGCCGCGCCGAAGGATCGCCGCCAGCATATCCTCTCCGGCGCCGGTCAGCCGCCCGTTCAGCCAATGTCCGGTCCGCCAGCCACCCCCGTCAGCCCAGACATCACTCCGCGCCGGAAAAGCAGGCCACGGGCGCGCGTCCCAGCACCAGGCGTCCGCTCCGCCCAGCATCGGCCCGCCGTAGACGACCGATACCGGGTTGTTCGCAGGCTCAGCGAAATGCTTCAGCACCGCCTCCAGAGCCTGTCGCTGCATCCGGTCGTCGCGCGCGCCGGTCGAGCACGGCGGCAGGGCGCTTTCCGCGCTCTTGGGGTCCTGAAACAGGTTTGGCGCATTGCAGCCCCGGTCCACGGCCGCGCAGCCGAACTCCGTCAACCGGATCGGCTTCATCCCCGGAACCCAGGCGGTCGACGAGGCCGACCGCACACCGCCGATCCGGTTGTGATGCGCGTGAGACCACCAGCCGACCAGATCCTTGGGCCGGAACACCCAGTCTTCACCGTGGGCGGCGTCGGCGATCGGCGTCCTGTTCTGATCTTCGCGGTCGCCATCGTCGGCGTAGAACCAGTCGAAGCCCTCGCCACCCGCGACCTGAGCCTCCACGTAAGAGGGGTCGTCAGGCCCATTCCAAACGATTGCATCCACGCCGCCGTCGCCGTCCCGCCAATCTCCCAACGGTGGATACCAGTCGATCCCGACATGGCTGACCGCTGGGTCGGCCCAAAGCGGATCGAGGTGAAACACCACATCGCCTGACGGCGGCTGAAAACCGAAATACTCCGACCAGTCGGCAGCATAGGACAGTTCGGCGTCCGGCCCCAGGATCGCTCGACACTCCGCCGCCAGCGTTCGGTACTGGGCCACCGCGGGATGACTGCCCGCCGCGTCCCGGGTCCAGGTCACGCCGCGCATTCGCCGGATCGGGCGCCCGTATGGCCGGTCTCAGACGCCGCGCTCGACGTCCCACTCGGGCGCCGCCAGCTCCACGGCGTCCTCGGGGTCGGCAAGATCCAGTTCCGAAATCGTCTGCCCGCGCACCGACACCCCGGCCTCGTGCACGCTCTCGGGATCGCCCGAGACCAGCGGATGCCAGTTGGCCAGCCCCCGCCCCTCATTGATCCGGCGATAGGCGCAGGACCTCGGCATCCACTGCAGGGCGTCGATATTCCATGGCGTCAGCTTGATGCAGTCCGGCACCTGCGCCTTGCGGTTCGCATAGTCGGTGCAGGTGCATTTCTCGCTGTCGAACAGCTTGCAATGCACCTTGGTCGCGAAGACCTCGCCGGAATCCTCGTCCTCGAAACGGATCAGGCAGCACAGTCCACAGCCGTCGCACAGGCTCTCCCACTCCTCGCGGGTCATCTGCTCCAGACGCTTGGTCTGCCAGAAGGGCTTGGTTGCCGGGTCGGTACGCTCTACATCCACGCCCTCCCCATAGCCTTCCCTGCTCCCGAAAGCACCCATGGCCGCTCGCCCGCCTCTCGTTTCGCTCAACGATGTCCGTCTGCAGGACGGTCAACGGCCGCTCTTCGACGGGGTCAACCTCGCCATCGAACCCCGCACCCGGTCCTGCCTCGTCGGCCGCAACGGGGCCGGCAAGTCGACCCTGATGAAGGTGGTCATGGGCCTGATCGAGCCGGATTCCGGCACCCGCTCGGTCCAGGGCGCCGTCAAATTCGCCTATGTGCCGCAGGAACCGCTGATCGCCGGCGACACCCTGCTGGACTACGCCACCTCCAACGACGCCGAACACTGGACCGCCGAGGCTTGGCTCGAAACCTTTGGCATGGACCCGAACAAATCAACCAAGGGCCTGTCCGGCGGCGAAACCCGCCGCGCCGCCCTGGCCAAGGCCTTCGCCGAGGAGCCCGACCTGCTCCTGCTGGACGAGCCCACCAACCACATGGACATCCTGGCGATCGAGCTCCTCGAAAAGGAAATCATCGCCGCCCGCTGCGCCGCCCTGATCGTCTCCCACGATCGCGCCTTCCTGAACCGCGTCACCCAGTCTTGCCACTGGCTCGACAACCGCCAGGTCCGCACCCTGAACAAGGGCTTCGACGCCTTCGACGAGTGGGCCACCAAGGTTCAGGAAGAAGAGGCCATCGCCTTCCAGAAGCTGACCAAGACCATCGAGCGCGAGACCGCGACCTTCTACAGCTCCATCACCGCCCGCCGCAGCCGCAACGAGGGCCGCGCCCGGTCTCTGGAGGCCCTGCGCGCCGAACGCGCCGAACAGGCCCGCGACCGGCCGCGCGAGATGCAGCTCGGCGTCGATTCCGGCGGCACGTCCGGCAAGCTGGTCGCCGACCTCAAGGGCGTCACCAAATCCTTCGGCGACCGTGTCGTCATCAAGCCCTTCACCAGCCGCATCATCCGTGGCGACCGCTTGGCCATCGTCGGCCCCAACGGCGCCGGCAAGACCACCCTGGTCAAGATCATGCTCGGCGAGCTGGAACCGACGGCGGGCACGGTCAAGCTCGGCGCCAGCCTTGAGACCGTCTACCTCGACCAGTCGCGTGAGGGCCTGAAGTCCGACATGACCCTGTGGGACGCCCTGACGCCCGGCGGCGGCGACTCCATCATCGTGCGCGGGATTTCCAAACACGTCGCCGCCTACGCCAAGGACTTCCTGTTCACCGACGCCCAGCTGCGCCAGCCGATCTCGACCCTGTCGGGCGGCGAGCGTAACCGCCTGCTGCTGGCCCTGGCTCTCGCCAAGCCCGCAAACATGCTGGTCCTCGACGAACCGACCAACGACCTCGACATGGACACCCTCGACAAGCTCGAGGAGCTGCTCGAGCAGTATGACGGCACCCTGATCCTGGTCAGCCACGACCGCGACTTCGTCGACCGCCTGGCCACCTCGACCATCGGCATGAACGGCCGCGGCGACATCGTCGAAACCCCCGGCGGCTGGACCGACTTCATCAGCCAGAACCCGGACTTTCTGAAGCAGATCGCGGAAGGCCGGACCGGGTCGCCCGCCGCGCCTGCCCCAGCTCCCGCTCCGGCCCCGGCGAAACCCGCCCCCGCCGCCAAGGGCAAGATGTCCTTCAAGGACACCCACCGTCTCAAGGAACTGGATGCCCTGATCCATGAGCTGCCCGACACCATCAAGGCCCATCAGGCCCGGCTCGACGACGTCAACTTCTACTCCCGCGACCCCGCCGGCTTCGCCTCCACGATGAAGGCGCTCGAGGCCGCCCAGCAGAAGCTCTCCGACGCCGAAGAAGAATGGCTGGCGCTCGAGGAGAAGCGCGAGGCGTTGGCGGGCTGACACACCCCATGGCGACCCTGAGCTGATGGTCTAGGGTTGCCCATGTCCCTGACGCTCCATACCCTGCCGCTGACGCCCGCCCAGGAAAAGGCGGCCCGCCGCGTCAACGCCACGATGGCCGTCGCCCCGCGTCTCAAGCCTGACGGCTGGCGGTTGCGGCTGGGACAACGGCTGATGCCGATTGCTGCTCCGGCTCTCGGTCGCGTCGGAGCCATGGTTCTCAAGCGTCGCGGCGTGCGCGTCTCCGCCGTCAGCCTGGACGCCAGGCATCCGGTCCGGGTCCGCATGCTCGAACCCTCGCTCCAGCCTCGCGCCCTCCTGCTCGATTTCCATGGCGGCGGCTGGGTGGTGGGTAGCGCCGCCCTCAACGACCGCCTGACCGGTCACTTCGCGGAGGCCGGTTTCGCGGTCGCCTCCGTCGACTACCGTCTCCTCGATGATGTTCGGCAGATCTGGATGCCCGACGCTGTCGAAGACTGCGCTACGGCCCTGCGCTGGGCGCTGCACGAAGGCCGCGACCGTTTCGGTGTCGACCAGCTCTTCCTGATGGGCGAGTCCGCCGGAGCCCATCTGGCCGCCCTTGCGCTGCTGAGGTTGCGTGACGAAGGCGAGGCGCGTCTACCGCCCTGCATCTTCGTTCAGGGCGTGTTCGACCTGTCCGGGACGCCGGCGGTCCATGCGGCGGGGTCCGAGACCCTGCTCTTCGACGGCCCTAATCTACCCCGCGATCTCGCCCGTCTGACGCCCGGTCTCGACGAGGCCGGCCGGCGGGCTCCGGACCTGTCTCCACTCCATGCAGATCTCACCGGCCTGCCGCCTGCCCTGTTCGTGACCGGCGAGCTCGATCCGTTCCGCGACGACAGTCTTCTGATGGCCGAAGCTTGGGGGCGTCACGCCGCCGTCGATCTGCTCGAAGTCCCGACCGCTCCGCACGGCTTCCAGCACTTCGGCGCCCCCACCGCAGCCCTCGCCCAGGCCTTCATGCGGCGCTGGATCGACGAAACCGCCGCACTCGAACCCGTTTCTGTGGAAAATCCATAGCGCTGATATCTATGGTGAATTTTAATCCGCCCACAGATATACACAGCCTTGTCCACCGCTCGGCATAAGCCTTTGCACAGACGGGGAAATTCGGACGCTTGCCGCCTAACGGATTTGGCGCGAACGTCAACAGGCCGAGGGACACGGCGGCGCGGAAATCCGGTGAGAACCGGGGCTCAAGCGGGTCGGTCCGGCTCTCTGACCAGACGGTCTTCCACTGGCGCCCTCGGGCGACGAAGCGAGACGGGACGGCAGGATTCAGGCTCTGAAGGGCGGAACCGCTTCGGCGGGAAGGCCCGGCAAGGGAACCGGATCGGGATCGATGAACGACGGCGGGGACGCAATCCTCGACGGACCGGCATCGGACAGGAGCCGACAGGATACAGCGGACCATCTCCGGGGCTTGCCTCGCGGGTGCTGAAGCCAGGGCCCTGAACCTCATTGGCCAAGTCCAACCCGGACTTGGCGAGGGGACGAGAGTGTCGGTTCGCCGGTGCGCTCGTCCCCTCGCTCAATTCCGGGCCCCGGCTTCGAACCGCACCTTCGTTCGCCTTTCCTTCGCCGCCGCCGCACACTAGCTTGCGTCCCATGTCGCGGGACCAGAATCGACCTGTCATCGCCAGCCGACGCATCGTCCTTGCAGGCGGTGCGCTCGCAGCCGTGGCCACGACCCTGACCGGCCTCGCCTCCTGCTTCCGCTCCGAGGCGCCGGTCGACGACCAGGGCCGCGTCCGCATCCGCTTCGCCACCGACTGGCGCGCCCAGGCCGAACACGGCGGCTTCTACCAGGCCCTGGCGACGGGCCTCTATGCGAAGCGCAATCTCAACGTCCAGATCGTCCAGGGCGGACCAGGCGTGAACGTGCCCCAGTTGCTGGCCTCGGGCGCCGTCGAGCTGGGCATGGGCTCCAACTCCTTCATCCCCTTCAACCTGGTCGCGGAGGACGCGCCGGTGAAGGCCGTCGCCGCCTTCTTCCAGAAGGACCCCCAGGTCCTCATCGCCCACCCCGATCCGGACCTTAAGAGCATCGCCGATCTGAAGGATCGTCCCTTCCTTCTGGCCGACGCCTCGATCTCCGCCTTCTGGGTCTGGCTGAAGGCCAAATACGGCTTCACCGACGATCAGGTCCGCAAATACACCTTCAACCCCGCCCCCTTCCTCGCCGACGAGCGGGCGGTGCAGCAGGGTTATCTGACGTCCGAGCCCTATACGATCGAGAAGGTCGGCGGCTTCAAGCCCAAGGTCTTCCTCCTGGCCGACGAGGGCTATCCCTCCTACGCCGCCATGGTCCTGTCGCCGAACGGCTTCGCGCGTGACAACGCCGCCGCCCTGCGCAGCTTCATCGCCGCCTCGGCCGAGGGCTGGCGCGACTATATGAACGGCGACCCCAAAGAGGCCAACGCCCTGATCAAGCGCGACAATCCGGACATGACTGACGCGGTCCTGGCCCAGGCGCGCGAGGCCCTGAACGCCAACTCCATCGTCGAGGGCGGCGACGCGGCCCTTTACGGTCTGGGCACGATGACCGTCGAGCGCTGGCAGGCCTTCTTCGACACAACCTCGGGCTCCGGCGTCTATCCGCAGAACCTGAACTGGCGCAACGCCTTCACGGACAGCTACCTGCCCGGCCGTGGCTGACGGACTCGCGGCCAGCCTTTCCGGCGTCACGGTCGCCTACCCCGACCGGAGCCCTATCGGCCCCATCGACCTGACCGTCGCCGCGGGCGAGATCGTCGCCCTTGTCGGCGCGTCCGGCGCCGGCAAGTCCACCATCCTCCGCCTGCTCGCCGATCTCGAACGGCCTCATGACGGCGCCGTCGTCCGCCAGATCACGCCCGGGGGAACCGGCTTCGTCTTCCAGAGCCCGACCCTGATGCCCTGGGCCGACGCCCGGACCAATGTCGCCCTTCCCCTCGAACTGACCGGCATTGCCCGCCCGGAGGCCCAGGCGCGCGCCGCTGACGCCCTTGCGGCCGTCGGCCTCGGCGATCGTCTGAAGGCCCGGCCGTTCCAGCTGTCCGGCGGCATGGCCATGCGGGTCTCCCTCGCCCGCGCCATGGTCACCCGGCCCGACCTCCTGCTGCTCGACGAGCCGTTCGCCGCCCTCGATTCCATCACCCGCCGCGGTCTCGTCGAAGACCTGCACCGTCTGTGGTCCGAGACCCGCCCCGCCATCGTCTTCGTCACCCATGATGTGGAGGAGGCCGTCTATCTGGCCCAGCGCGTCATCGTCCTCGACGCCGCTACCGGCCGTCCCGGGGCCGCCATCCCGACACCGGGCCCGATCCCCCGCCCGCCGCATTGGCGCGCCGATCCTGCCTACCGCCAGACGGTCGAAGCCGTCGCCGGGGCCTTGGCTCTCGCCTCAGCCATGGCCCCGGTCGCATGACCGGCTTCGCCCACCGCCTCGCCCCCCTGCTCCTCCTCACCCTTCTGCTGGGCCTGTGGGAGGCCGCCTGCCGGCTGCTGCACGTCCCCATCTACTTCCTGCCGCCGCCCAGCGCCGTCGCCGTCGCCCTGGTCGAACGGGCGCCCGTCCTGGCCTCCTCCGCCTTCCAGACCTTCCGCATGGCGATCCAGGCCCTGATCGCGGCTTCGATCATCGGTGGCGGCCTCGCCGTCGCGGTTTCCCTGAGCCCGATCGCCGAACGCGCCGTCCGCCCCCTGGCGGTGGCGCTTCAGGTCACCCCCATCGTCGCCATCGCCCCCTTGGTGGTTATCTGGGCCGGGCTCGACAATGCCGAGTTCGCGGTCATTGCCCTCGCCGCCGCCGCCGCCTTCTTCCCCGTCTTCTCGGGCGTCCTGACCGGGCTCCAGTCGGCCGACGCGGATCTGGAGCGCCTGTTCGACCTCTATGGCGCGAACCGGATCCAGCGGCTGGTCCGGCTGCGCCTTCCGACCGCCCTGCCCTTCGCGCTCGAAGGCCTGCGCGTCGCCTCCGGCCTGGCGGTGATCGGCGCGGTCGTGGCAGAATTCGTCTCGGGCACCGGCCAGACGCAAGGTCTGGCCTGGCGCCTGCTCGAGGCCGGAAACCGTCTCCGGACGCCCGAACTTCTGGCTGCCCTGGTCTGGCTCGCCGCCCTCGGCCTGCTGCTCAATCTGGCGGTCGCCGCCGGGAGCCGTGAAATCCTGAAACAGCGTTCGGGCCGTTAGCCCCGGGTTAATGCGCCTTCGGATACCTTGATCGGACGTTCCGTGCGAACGCGGGGAGTCCGATTTGCGCAACCGTTCCAACGTCCTGCCCGTGTTTGAGCGAAACATGCTCGCGCCGGTGCTCGCCGTCGGCGCCTGCCTCTTCGCCGCCTCCCCCTCACTCGCCCAGCAGGCGCGTCCCGGCGAGGTTATGGGCCTGCGCTACCTGACCTGGGCCGGCAAGCCCGACGCCCCCGCCACGACCTCCGGTGACAGCCTGCGCCGCTCCAACGCCGCCGGACCGCCCACGCCGCTGGCCGCCAACGGCGCCCGCTACCCCGGCATTCAGAACGCCTCGGCCCGTCCCTCGCGCTACGGTGTCGGCTCCGGCGCCGGCCTGACCCCCGCCTCCGCCTGGACCGGCTCCGGCCGCACGCCGGCTCCCGCCCCCGTCCCGCTCGCACTGGCTCCCGCGCCGCAGGAGGCTGCCCCTCGCGGCCCGATCCCCGTCTATTCCGCCCCCCAGGCGCCCCAGGTCGATCCCGCCGAACAGGCCCGCGCCGAGGCCGCCTATCAGGCGCAAATCCAGTCTCAGTACCAAGCCTGGTACCAATCCGAGGCCCAGGCCCAGTACGAGGCCCAGGTCCGCGCCATGCCGCAGCCGCAGCCGCAGCAGCAGGTCGTCCATACGCAGGCGCCCGCCGACGATCAGGCACCACAGCAGCCGCAGCTCCAGCAACGCGCCGACGCTGCGCCCGGCTATGACCCCATGGCACCGCGACGCGACGCGCCGATCTTCCGCATGCAGCAGCCGCAGGCCCAGACCCAGCCGCAGGCGCAGACCGCCTCCACCCAGGCCAACGCCCAGGGCGAGGTCCAGTCGCCGGTCCTGACCCAGCCGGTCGCGGGTCGGACGACGGGCGGCCAGGCCTACGCCGGCGCTGAGCCGCCGCGTGAAGGTGTCCGCTACTATTCGGTCCAGCGCGCCGTGGGCCGTCAGCCGGACCCGATCGCCATCCCCGAATCCGTCTACCTCGACAACGCCCCCATCGATCTCGCCGAGCCGCCTGCGGCGCCGGTGCGCACCCGCACCGTCAACGGCCAGGCCCAGGTCGTCGTGCCCAATCAGGATCCCAATCTGCCATGAGTGACGTCGCCGCCCCCCTCTCCGCGGCCGATGAGATCGCCCTGACGGGATCGCGCCTTCCCGCGCTGATCGCCCTGGCCCAGGAGCCCTCCAGCGACAGCCGCCGCGCCCTGCTGCGCGAGCTGACCGACCACTTCTTCGGCTCGACCCTGCGCACCGCCAAGGAAGACGAACTCTACGGCTCGGTCCTGTCCGACCTGTCCGCCGACATGGAGATCGCGGTTCGCAAGGAGCTGTCCAACCGCTTCTCGGCCCGCGCCGACGCCCCTCGCGCCCTCGTCCGGCGCCTGGCCAATGACGAGGCCGAGGTCGCCGACGCCGTCCTGCGCGCCTCGACCGTCCTGACCGAAGCCGATCTGCTCGGCGTCGTGCGTGTCCACGGCCAGGAGCATCTGCGCGCCGTCTCCAGCCGTCCGGAAGTGTCCGAGGCCGTCTCCGAAGTCATCGTCGAGCGCGGCGACGACGAAACCCTGGGCGCCCTGCTGCGCAACGACGGCGCCCGCCTGTCGCGCACGGCCTCCGAAACCGCCGTCGAGCGCGCCAAGGTCAATCCGGCGCTGCACGCCGCGACCGTCGAACGCAGCGCCCTGCCCGCCGACCTGCTCAACGAGATGTATTTCGTCGTCGAGGCCCGGCTGCGCCAGCACATCCTCGAGACCAACGCCTCGATGGACCCGGTCCTGCTCGAGGCCGCCCTGACCGCCGGCCGGGCCCGCGTCGCCACCGAGGACGGCGTCTTCCCGGCCGACTATGCCGAAAGCCTGGCCTATGTTCAGGAACTGGCCGCCGCCAACCAGCTATCGCCCCAGATGCTGGCGCGCTTCCTGCGTTCGGGCTCGCGCACGCCCTTCCTGATCTCCCTCGCCCAGCTGGCGGACGTCGACTTCCACACCGCGCGCCAGATCATCGAGCGCCGCGAACTGGACGCCCTGGCCGTCATCTGCCGCGCCGCCGATCTGGATCGCGCCCTGTTCCTGACCTTCGCCGTGGTCATTCTTAACGACGACGGCGAGGCCATGGCCAAGGCGCACGGCTATGCCCGCCTCTACGCTGACCTGACCCGCGAACAGGCCAGCCGCACCCTGCGCTTCTGGCGCATGCGCCGCGGCGTTCAGGCGGCCTGATCTGCAGACGAAAACGCCCGCCTCCTTTCGGAAGCGGGCGCTTCAACCGATAAGTTCGGCGAACTACTTCTTGCCGCGGGTCGCGCGGGCTGGCTTCCGGCCGCCCTGGCCCAGGCCCATCTGCTTGGCCAGGTCCGAACGCGCCTTGGCGTAGTTCGGGGCGACCATCGGATAGTCCTTGGGCAGGTTCCACTTGGCGCGATATTCTTCGGGGCTCATGTCGTACTTGGTGCGCAGGTGGCGCTTCAGCGACTTGAACTTGCGGCCGTCTTCCAGGCAGATCAGGAAGTCGGGGCTGATCGACTTGCGGACCGGAACCGCCGGTTCCTTGGGCTCGGGCTCGACTTCGACGACACCGGTGGAGACTGTCGACAGGGCGGCGTGAATATTGGCGATCAGCGCGGGCAGGTCGTTCGCCGCGACGCTGTTGTTGCCGACATAGGCCGACACGATGTCCGCCGTCATCTCCAGAAGTTCGCTCTTGTCGTCCATATTCGTCGTTTCCACTTGGCTAAACCCCATTGACGACTGACATCGCCATCACAATCGTGATTCCGCCAATACTGACGTTCGTTCGGGAAAGCAATGGATGTCGATTTCTGGACGCCGCCTCGCCCGTTTTCTGTGTTTCGTCCGAGAAACGGGGAGTTCACACTATCGGCCGAAGTTTTCCGCCAGGGCCATCATCGCCGCGCGTTCAGGCGCTGAATATTCGTCCAGGGCTTCATTCTCACCCTCACGTATGGCCTTGAGCAGTGCGGGCGTCAGGGCAGAGGACAGCGACCAGTTCCAGTAACGCAAAACCGTCTGGGCACGGTCGACCGCCAGCATCTCGAAGGTGATGCAGACACGGTCCCACACCGGATCAGCCGCCCCATCGGCCGTCGTCTCTGGCCGACGCATCGAACGCCACAGATTCAGCAGGTCGACCCGGCTCAGACCCGTCGCCTTGCACAGGATGGCCAGGGGCTCGCCGCCCGTGTCGCCCAGGATCTTGGCCCCGGTCAGCGGCTTGATCCCGGCCAGATACGCGATTTCCGAGGCGAGTTCGCGCGTCAGCCCACCCTGCCCCGCCACGGCGACGGCATGCTCCAGACTGTCATAGGGCGACTTGGCGATGGCGGCGCGGTTGCGCTGGCGGCGCTCGATGAACTGCAGGGCCTTGCGTGACACGGGGTCGGCCCAGCCCTCTTCGGCGGCCATGGCGAAGACGTCCTCGACGACCTCCTGCATGACCTCGCGCGAGACGGCGAAGCGCTGGAGGATGGTCTTGCGGTCCTCGGGACTGCTCCACCAGAACATCACATAGGCCCCCGAAGGCCTCAGTTCGCTCCGACGCAGCAGATGGGCGCACAGACCCGGCGTTTGGCGACTCAGGCTGACGATGCTCTCTACCGCCCCCTGTGAAATCCGCGCGGTCGTATTGCGCAGCAGGGCCTCGATCACCGCCGTTTCCTCGAACCCGACCAGGGTCTCGGCGACGACCTCGGACAGGCCACGACGGCTGGCGATCAGGAAGCGGTGCTCGGGCCCGGCGTCGCGGGCGCAGGCCACCAGATCGGCGTCGGTCAGGGAGGCGCACTGTTCGATCAGCAGGCCGGCGATGGCCGGGTCGTCGCGCAGCAGCATCCGCGCCAGGCTGTTGGGCAGTTCCGACAGCGGGGCCAGCCGTTCGGCGACGCGCTTGCGCTCGCGTGGCTCGGCCAGCCTCAGCATCTCGACCAGCAGGTCGCCGGTCACCGCGCGCTCGAAGGCATTGATCCGGCTGGCGGGCAGGGAGACGACGTCAGCCAGCCGCTTGAGCAGGGCGTGCCGGGCCCGGACCGCGGGCTGCGGCGCTTCGCCTTCAGGAATGACCGCAGGATCGGACATGGTCGAAGGACCCTAGGCCGCGCCGGTTAACCGCTGATGACGCCTGTCAAAGCTCCCGATCAGAGACCTTCGAACAGGGCCGTCGACAGATAGCGTTCGGCGAAGCTGGGGATGATGGCCACGATGGTCTTGCCCGCGTTCTCGTCCTTCGCCGCCAGGCGGAAGGCGGCGGTCAGGGCGGCGCCCGAACTGATGCCCACCGGCACGCCTTCGACACGGGCGACCTTGCGGGCCATGTCGAAGCTGTCCTCGTTGGAGACCTGTTCGACGTCGTCGATCACCGAGCGGTCGACGATGGCCGGAATGAAGCCGGCGCCGATGCCCTGGATCTTGTGCGGGCCCGGCTCGCCGCCCGACAGGACCGGAGAGGCCGTCGGCTCGACCGCCACCATCTTCACCGACGGCTTCTTGGCCTTCAGGGCCTGGCCGACGCCGGTGATGGTGCCGCCGGTGCCGACGCCGGCGATGACGATGTCGACCGCCCCGGCCGTGTCGTTCCAGATCTCTTCCGCGGTGGTCACGCGGTGGATGGCCGGATTGGCCAGGTTGTCGAATTGCGCGGGGCTGACCGAGTTAGGGGTCGAGGCCAGCAGCTCCTGCGACCGGGCGATGGCGCCCTTCATCCCCTTCTCGGCCGGGGTCAGCTCCAGCTGGGCGCCCAGCAGGGCCAGCATCTTGCGGCGCTCGATCGACATGCTCTCGGGCATGACCAGGATCAGCTTGTAACCCTTGGCGGCCGCGACGAAGGCGAGCGCGATGCCGGTGTTGCCGCTGGTCGGTTCGATCAGGACAGTGTCGGCGGTGATCTTTCCGGCTGCTTCCAGCGCCTCGACCATGGCCACGCCGATGCGGTCCTTGACCGAGGCGATCGGGTTGAAGAACTCCAGCTTGGCCAGGACCGTCGCCTTGGCCCCGTACTCCGCCGACAGGCGCGGCAGGCGCACCAGGGGGGTGTCGCCGATGGTGTCGATGATCGAGTCGTAGATCTTGCCCCGGCCTTTCGTGGCGTGGCGGCTGGCGTCGTAGGCGGACATGGGGCGTCTCCGTCGTTCGAGGTCGTCTTCAGATAGGCCGCATACGCCGATCGCAAGGCGCGGCTAAGCGATTTCTGATGGCCGCCATGCGAGATTTCGTGAGGCGTCAGTCCCGATCCGGTAGCCAGCCCGCCGCCTTCAGCCGCGCGACATGGGCGCGCGACACCGGCGCCTCCAGACCGGTCTTCAGCTTCAGACGCAGATTGCGGCCGTCCTCGATCACGCCCTCGACCGCCCGTCGCGCCACCCACCACGAGCGGTGCACCTGCATCCCTTCGATATCGCCGACCTCGGCCATGGCCTTGCCCAGCGGCATCAGGACCAGCATCGAGCCCTCAGCGGTGTGCAGCCGGACATAGTGGTCCTCCATCTGAAGCCCGATCAGGTCGCGGCCCAACCGCCCCGGCAAGCGCCGCAGGATGACCGGCTCGCCCTTCACTTCCGCAGCTTCAGGCGCCGCCGTCCGCATCCGCAGCACCGCATAGAGACCGACATAGATCAGGCCGATCAGCACCGACTGCCCGTACCATTCGACCCAGCCCACGGCGTGACGGATGCCGGGCCAGAACCCCATGGCGATCAGCCGGCTCACG
>Ga0209630_10003340_pt1 | contig 14676 bp, 10 predicted proteins | sample COG_01_FD_184745 | JGI IMG/M metagenome (GOLD analysis project Ga0209630, IMG submission 184745) | Pelagic Microbial community sample from North Sea - COGITO 998_met_01 (SPAdes) (version 2) | ecosystem: Environmental > Aquatic > Marine > Neritic zone/Coastal water | place: Helgoland, sampling... | reverse complement strand
GAGATCGTGTCGGGAACGAGCTCTGCCGCGCCGTCGCTGCTCGCGCGCGCGCGTGAAGTCTGCGACCTTTCCACGGCGGCTGCACGAACTTTTTCAAAGCGAGCGAGCGCCTCTGCCGAGCCCTGGCTCAGCCGGCGCGCTCGGGCGGGCCGATCGCGAAGCGCCGGGTCAGACGCACCGATGAACTGGCAGTCCCGTTGTCCGGTGCTCTTGAGTGGATAAACCCCGCGTCGACGTCACTCCCGAGACACGCGCCGCACGCGAAGCCTCTCCCCGTCGCCGATCATGCAGGCTTGGTGCGCGCCGTTCCCTCCGCATCGCGATCGCGCCCGCGACGGCGTCGCGTCGATCGCCTCCGCGCCCCCCGCGCGCGTCGCTGACCTCGCCTCTCCTCCCATCGAAACTTCCGCGATCGTCGCCGCGCAGCACGCAATCCGCCGCGTTCGCGCACACGCGCGTCGCGACCACCGCGAAGGCGTCCAAGGCGACGCGCCGCGTCTCCACCATCGTCCACGCGTCCGCCACCGAGGGCGCGAACGCGACGAGGCGCCAGGCCGTCCTCTCCACCGCCGCGCTCTCCGCGTCGCTTCTGACGAACGCGAAGCCCGCGCACGCGCTGTCGGGATTCTCCGTCGTGAAGGACACCAGGGACGGGTACCAGTTCTACTACCCGGTCGGGTGGCAGGAGATCTCCGTCGACGGCCAAGACGCGGTGTATAAGGACGTCATCGAGCCCCTCGAGTCCGTCGCGCTGAACATCTACCCGACGCAGCGCGAGTCGCTCACGGACATCGGGTCCCCGGACGAGGTCGCGAATACCTTGGTCGGCAAGGCGCTCGCGGTTCCGGGCGCGCAGGCGAAGGTTCTCAAGACCGCGCAGAGGAAGGACAAGGACGGTCACCTGTACTACTTCCTGGAGTACGTCACGAAGAGCAACCAGTACGAGAGGCACGCGCTGACGATCGTGACGATCACGCAAGGGAAGTTTTACACGCTCACGACCGGCTCGAGCGAGCGAAGATGGCCGAAGATGAAGGACCGTCTTCAGACCGTGATCGACTCGTTCAACGTGTACTACTAAACGTCGCGAGCGAACGAACGCAAAGCAGAGGGTGTGGTGGGTGTGAGTATCAAGTATTTTAATAAAGAGAAGTGCACTCACTAAACGGTCGAACGACGACGACGCGTCACGCCGCGGCGTTTCGCTCGCGTCGACGCGGCTTTCCCTTGGGCGTGTAATGCCCGCCGCCGCCGCCGCCGCCTCCCCCGCGATCCCCCCCGCGACCACCTCGTCCTCCTCCTCTTCCACCCGCGCTCGACCTCGACGAAGAAGCCCTCGAAGCCCTCTCCGCGTGCTCCTTTCTCGGCGTCGGCTTGTTCCCGCGGTCGGGCACGACCCTTCCCTTCTGAAGGTCGGCGGCGAGAATTTCGACGCCGAGCGACCGCGCGAGCTTCGGCAACACGAACGCCTCTCTCTCTTCCGCGATGGAGACGACGATCCCGCTCGCGCCCATCCTTCCGGTTCTTCCCGCTCTGTGGACGTAATGCGTCGCGTCCGTCGGGAGCTCGAGGTTGAACACCGCGTCGATCTCCGGGACGTCGATGCCCCGCGCGGCGAGGTCGGAGACGAGGAGCGCGCGGAAATCGCCTCGGCGAAACGCCGCGAGCTCCGCCGCGCGTTCGAGCTTGTTCATGCCGCCGTGTAACACCCCACACTCCATCCCTCGCGTCGCGAGCTTATCCCTCGTCTCCGAGAGCCGGTGCCCGAAGTTCAAGAACACGAGCGCGCGCTCCGCGCCCGTCGCGTGGATCGCGCGGCGCAGCCGGTCGACCTTCTTCCCGCGCTCCGCGACGACGGAGTAATGCTCCAACTGCGGCGGCAGCGACGCGTTCGTCGTCTCCACCTCGTCGTCCGTTGCCTCTCTCGAGTTCGAGTTCGAGTTCGAGTTCGAGTCCGAGTTCGAGTTCTTCGCCGCCGCGACCGCGGCGACGGAATCTTCCCTCGCGACCGCGGCCCGCCCCGCGACGACGTGCACGAGGTCCGGGGCCATGTACCCGTACTGGTCCAGCGTCTCGCGTCGCAGCGTCGCGCTGACGATGACGGTTTGCCTGCCGCCCAAGACGCCCTTACCGGTGTGGTCGGTTATGCGCGCCATGTCTCTTCGGAAGTTGGACGCGAGGAGGTCGTCCGCTTCGTCGATGACGAGGCACTTCACGCCGTGCGTGCGCAGGATCCCCGTCCGCGACAGCTCCGCGAGCCTTCCGGGGGTTCCGACCACGATCAAAGGTTTCTTCGCGCGAATCGCCTCCTCTTGCCTTCGCACGTTCGCGCCGCCGATGCACTGCTGCGTTATGGCTCTGCCGTAGTCCCCCAACAGTCTCTCTATCTGCCGGACGATCTGCATCGCGAGCTCCTGGGACGGGACGACGACGAGCAGCTGGACAGCCTCGCTCCGCTCCTTCGCCGGGAGCTCTTCTTCCGCCGCCGCCGCCGCGAGCGCGGGGAGGAGGTACGCCATCGTCTTTCCCGACCCGGTGTGCGCCTGCAGCGCGACGTTCTCGCCTCGCATCAGCCGCGGTATCGCGGCGACTTGCGGCGCGGACGGTTCGTCGAACCCGACGCGCTGAAGCGCGGCGACGAGGTTCTTCGGGAGGCCGAGGTCGGTCCAGGACGTCGTCGTCTTTTCCTCGGAATCGGCGGCGGTCGACGATTCGTCGTCGTCGTCGTCGTCGTCGTCGTCGTCGTCCGCGACGTCGACGGCTTCCCGCTGTCTCGCGTCTTCACCGGACGCGGCGGGCGCCTCCCCGGTCTCAGACGCGGCCGCGCGGAGGAGGGACGAAACGTGAAACCCGCGAACGCCGCGCGCGTTTCGCGCGCGCGACGACGCGCTCTCGTGTCGGAATCGCGGCGGCTGGAAAAGCGCACGACGCGTCGCCGCGACGCACGCGGGTTTCCCCGCGCGAGACGTGGCGCACGCGCGCGCTCGCGCATTTACGAGCGCGTTACCCACGAGCGCGGCCGCCGCCATGGCTGCTCTGCGCGCGCGAGACGTCTTGGAAGACCGAGCGCTGGGCGCTCGGGGTTTGACAACGCACTCACTTTTACGGGCGGAAAAAGCTCTGGCAGTTGTTCGTTGAGATTCCGCGAGGAGGGCGCTCAAACCTCGGGGCGCCCGACGCACCCGCATGGCGGGCCTCGAGACGCCGTCGTACCGGTCCCCCGGGTCCGGGGACGACATGGACGACCCCACCGTCTCCGGCGCGTACGACGACGACGATTTCGACGCGTACGAGGCCGCGTTCAGGAACGGAGGCGTCGGCGTCGGCGACGACCACAGCCTGTGGAGCACAGTTGAAACGACCGCGGAGGCGGACGCGCCCGTCCCCGGCGCGGAGGCGCTCGACCCGACGCCGGACCGGGACCCGACGACGCTGAGCAGCGACCGGTGGCTCGTGAACCTCAAGAGCGTCGCCGAGCGCGCGGCGTTACCGCGCGACGTCGAGATACGCGGCTGGGTGCTCAACGTGACGAAGCTCGTGGACGACCTGCCGTTCGGGCAGTACGCGTTTCGCATCAACCTCACCGCGCAGCAGTGGTACCGGCTCGCGGTGACGCTCGTGATCGTGTTGATGTCCACGCACTGGGTCGTCGGGAAGTACCAGAGGTGGCGACGCGGCCAGCGCGGGTGGTACCTCATGCTTCAAGAGTCGAAGCACCGCGCGTTGATCCTGCCGCCCGAGTGCGTCCACGAGGCGCCGCTGCGATCGCCGATAACGCGCGTGACGAGGAAAGTCATGCGGAAGATCTCCAGGCACACCGCGAACGGTGGGGACAACCATCCGATCATAAGCATCGACCCGAGCTTCTTGCCCGACGACGCGAGCCCTCTGTTGGTGTTCGTGAACTCGCGAAGCGGCGGGCAGCTCGGCGGGTACCTCACGAGCCAGCTGAAACAAAATTTGAACCCGCTTCAAGTCGTAGATCTGCACAAGACGGACCCGAAGTTCGCGCTGCGCTTATTCAGCAACTTACCGAAGCTGCGTATCATGGTGTGCGGCGGCGACGGCACCGTCGCGTGGATCCTGCAAGCGCTGGAGGAGCTCGTGGAGATTGACCCGAAGCCGCCAGTGGGGATCTTGCCGCTCGGGACCGGGAACGACCTCGCGCGGGTGTTGGGGTGGGGCGGCGGGTACTACAACGACCTCGTGTCCGAACTCCTCGTGCAGATACAGGAAGCGCACCCCGCGGTTTTGGACCGGTGGGAGGTCGGGATCATCCCCGCGGACCCGGAAGGCCCGCCGCCGTCGCCGAAGAAGCGACGGCGCCATCGGCCGGGGACGGAGGTGTTACCGGCGCCCGCGCCGAGCGGCTCCGGCGAGAGCGGTTCCGTCGTCGACGGGTCCGTGCACGGCGCGGTGACCGGTGGCGGCGGCGGCGGCGGCGGCGGCGGCGGCGCGAAGACGCTCGTGTTTCAAAACTACCTCGGCATCGGCGTCGACGCGCAGGCGGCGTTGCGGTTCCACAGGACGCGGAACATCCGACCGCACTTATTTTTCAGCGCGACGACGAACAAGATTCTGTACGGCCTCTTCGGCGCGCGGGACTTTGTCGAGCACTCGTGCGCGGGGATGAACCAGCACGTGCACGTCATCGCGGACGGTGTCCGCAGAGATCTTCCGCCGGAGACGGAGGGAATCATCTTGTTGAACATCAACTCCTTCGCCGGCGGCGTCCGGATGTGGGAGGGGGGCGACGGCCACGGGAACTCATCGATGCAGGACGGGATGGTCGACGTCGTCGTCGTCTTCGGCGCGTTACACCTCGGGCAGCTCAACTGGGGCGTGGACAAGCCCGTGCGGATATGTCAAGCTCGCGACGTGAAGGTGATCGTCGAGAAAGGGTTCCCGATGCACGTGGACGGGGAACCGTGGGAGCAGCCCGCGTGCACGATCGACATCAAGCTGAGGAATAAGGCGTTGATGCTTCGCAGGACCGCGGACGCGAGCGGGATGACCGTGAAGAAGATGGCGGACACCCTGGAGTGGGCGCGCAAGCACGAGATAATATCGAACGATCAGCGCGAGATGATCATGAACGAGGCGTACAGACGAGCGGAGAGCGACCGCTCGAGCGGGTCGCAGCCGCACTCTCGCAGCGCGAGCTTAGGAAACTTGTTCGACCGGCACATGCGCGCCAAGTCGGGGAGCAGCATCGAGGACTTTTACTAGCAGCAGCCAGCGCGGTGGGTGATCCATAGAACGGGAGCGTGTAACGAAAGTAACGAAACGAACGCGACGGGCGACGTTAGATCATGCTAGTCTACGTGCTATCCAACGAACCGTCGTCGCGGCCGGCGGCGCCGCGCGGGAAAAAATAAAAAGGTACGAAAGTACGAACGAACGAGTTCTTCGCGCTCCCGTCGTCACATCTCCGCGAGCTCCTTCGCGAACGTGTTCAGGTGCGGCATGAACGCCTCCGCGACGACGGATTTGATCTTCTGCTTCATCTTTTTCTTCGCGTCCGCGTCGCCGTCGGACGCGGTCACCTTGAACTCGTACTCGTCCTCGTCGTTCGTGGACGCGAACTCGGCGATTTTAATCTCGCCCTTCACGATCCCGTCGCCTTCGAAGCCCTCGCACGTCCCTTCCCACTTCAGGGTGATGTTCAGGTCGAACACCGCGAACTTTTTGTTCCCCTTGCGGATGCTCACCGCGGCGTCGCCCTCGAACTTTGAAATCTCAATCACGGACGCGCTCCCCTCGTCGTTCGGGAGGTCGAACGTCACCGCGGTGAGGAGATCTGACAGCCGCTCTCGCCCCCAGCCCATGTAGTTCTTCTCTTGCCAGTGCCATCCGTTGACGTTGACGCCGTCCTCGCGTTCCTGCACGATCCACCGTTCATCGCCCTCGCCCCACTTCGCCATTCTCGATCGGACGCGCGAGAAGCGCGTCGGCGGCGGGGTGGCGCGCTCTGCTCTGCCGCCGAGGCACCTTCGAAAAACTTCCACCACCGGTCGTCGCTCGCCACTCGCTCGCCGCGCCGGTCGTCGATCGCGTTTCACCCGTTGGTTTTCGCTCGTCCCGCTTTTGGAATTGACGCGCGTTCCGGTGCGCGGCGGCACACACCGACGCGCGTGCACGACCACGCCGCGGCTCCGACTCGCTCCCCTGTCGCGACCGTCGTTCAGCGTTTGATCACACCGCGGACGCGATGGCGACCGACGGCGCGCTCCCGCTCGAGGCCGTCATCGGCTTCCAGGGCAAAGTCCCGGGAGGCCTCGCGCTTCATCCGCGAGGGAACGCGATGATTTACCCGATGGGCGCGACGATCGTCATCAAAGAGCTCGGCGGCGACGCCGCGCAGAGCTTCCTTCAGGGTCACACGGACGAGGTCTCGTGCCTGTGCGTCTCCGCGGACGGGAGGTACCTCGCGTCCGGGCAGATCACGTTCATGGGGTTCGCCGCGGACATAATCGTCTGGGACCTCGACACGAGAGAGATCGTGCACCGAATGTCCCTTCACAAGGTGAAAGTGCAGTCGCTGTCGTTCAGCGCGGACGGGAAGTACCTCGCGTCCCTCGGCGGGCAGGACGACAACTCCGTCGTCGTGTGGGACGTCGGCACCGGCGACGCGATCTGCGGGTTCCCGACCGCGGGGGAGACGAAGTGCGTCAAGTTTTTCAACAACACGAGCACCAAGTTGGTCACCGTGGGGAGCCGGGACATCGACGTGTGGACGTTCGACCGCGGCGCGCGGAAGCTGCGGTCGCTGCCGTGCACGCTCGGGAAACTCAAGCGCGCGGCGACGAGCGTCACGATCGACGAATACGTGCGTCCCGCCCGGGAAGGAATCGCGCGCCCCAATTCAAACGAAGCAATTCGACCCAAAAAGCCCTCCTGTCCCTCCTCCTAATTTGGCAATTCCGTTCCCGTCGCGCGTCTTCCCGCCCGCGAGCGCTCCGTCTAACAATCTCGATCCCCGCGCTCCGTTCGCTTCTTCCTCTCCAACAGGACGACTACATGTACGTCGGCACCACCTCCGGGGACATCCTCCAGATGTCGCTCACGTCCAGGCTGTTCAAAAACGCCGGCCCGGCGAAGACGCGGTTTCCGCGCGGCGTCGTGTCGAGCGCGATATCGCCGACCGGGGAGATCGTGATCGGCGGCGGCGACGGCTCCGTCGCGCTGCTCGATCGCGACACGATGAAGACGATCGCTATAACGAAGCTCGCGAGCGGGGTCACGTCGTGCGAGATCGCGCCCCACCTCCACGAGGACGGCGGTTTCGGCGTGTACTGCGGCACGGACTCGTGCGAGGTGTACTACCTGAAGTTCTCCCCGATGGAGGGGTTCAAGAGCGAGCTCATCCAGACGTGTCACCACGAGATCATTAACGACATCGCGTTCCCGGTCGGGTACTCCGAGGTGTTCATCACCGCGGGGAGCAACGACGTCAGGGTGTGGCACGTGAACGAGGCGAGGGAGTTGCTGCGCGTAAAGGTCCCGAACGTCACGTGCAACTGCGTCGCGTTCATGCCGGACGGAGGGAGCATCATCTCCGGGTGGAGCGATGGGAAGATCCGCGCGTTCGCGCCGCAGTCCGGGAGGTTGTTGTACCAGATCAACGACGCGCACGGGGCTGTGACGGCGATCGTGGGAAGCAGCGACTGCGCGAGGATCATCACGGGCGGCGAGGAGGGCAATGTCCGCGTGTGGCGGATCGGCCCGCAGTCGCAGAGCATGGTGGCGTCCATGAAGGAGCACAAAGGACCGGTGAACTCGCTCGCGCTGAGAGCGAACGACAGCGAGTGCGTCTCCGCGAGCAGCGACGGGTCGTGCGTCGTGTGGGACCTCGCGCGGTTTTCGAGGAACATGTCGCTCAACGCGAACACGTTCTTCAAAGCCGTGGGATACCACCCGGACGAGTCGCAGATCGTCACCGCGGGCACGGATCGACAGCTGTCGTGGTGGGACGCGTTCGACGGCCAGGCGATACGCGTCGTGGACGGCAGCAACGACGCGGAGATAAACGCGCTCGATATCAGCGTCGCCGGGGACGCGATCGTCATCGGCGGCGGCGACAAAGAGGTGAAGGTTTTTGGGTACGACGAAGGGCACTGCGCGCGCGTCGGCAGAGGGCACAGCGGCGCGATCACGAAGGTAAAGTTCACCCCGGATGGGCAGAGGATCGTCACCGTCGGCGCGGAGGGCGCTATTTTCATCTGGCGCAACGCGCCGCTTGAGTGAGCAACGCCGCGGGCGAGGACGAGAGCCGAGAAAAACGGGGAACGGGCGAGGGGATCGAAATAGGCGAAAGCGAACGCGCGAGTTTGCTCTTAACTTTAACTTTATAATAAAACGAGACGCGTCGTGCAGTACACGTACACGTACGTAATGTTCGTCTTGCTTCGAAATTGACAAAGGTTTTTCTATAGAACGCCTCACTCTCGGCAGCTCGCGCGACGACATTAAAACATATCGCTCATCACCTCCTCGCTCGTATCGTTAGACTCTCTTCATGCGCGTCGCTGCTTAGCGACCCATGCGCCTCTTCAGGAAAGACGGGATGCCGCTGCTGCCGCCGCCACCACCCCCGCGGGGAGGCGGCGGGGGGGGAGGCCCACCCTGCGGAGAGCCCCATCCCATGACGGGCTGGCCGCCCTGCTGCTGCGGTTGCCCCCTCACCTGCCCTTGCCCCGCCTGCGGGTTAGCGGAGGGCTGGAAACCGGTCGCGATGAGCGTGATCGCAACCTCGCCCTCCGCGAGCTTGATCGCCGGGTTCACGACCGCACCGAAGATGATGAGCGCGGACGGGTCCACGAGCTCGTAAATCACCTCCGCGGCTTCGTTCACCTCGTGGAGCGTGAGATCTTTGCTCCCCGTGATGTTCCACACGATGCCGGTCGCGCGATCGATGCCGAGGTCGAGGAGCGGGGACGAGATCGCCGCGGCCGCAGCCTCGCGCGCGCGGTTCTTACCCGTGGCGCGGCCGATACCCATGAGCGACGACCCGGCGTCCGCCATGACCGCGCGGACGTCCGCGAAATCGACGTTGATGAGACCGGGCAGGGTGATGATGTCGCAGATGCCGCGCACGCCTTGGCGCAGGATATCATCCGCGAGAAGGAACGCGTCCTGCACGGGCAGAGACGTGTCCACCGCGGACAGAAGGCGGTCGTTCGGGATCACGATGAGCGTGTCCACGTTCCTCCTCAGGCGTTCGACCGCGTCCATGGCTTGGTTATACCGTTGACGGCCTTCGAACTTGAACGGCATCGTGACGATGCCGACGGTGAGGATCCCCGCGGCTTTCGCGACGCCGGCGACGACGGGCGCAGCCCCGGAGCCGGTGCCACCGCCCATGCCCGCGGTGACGAACACCATGTCCGAGCCCGCGAGCGCGGCCTCGATCGCTTGCCTCGATTCCTCCGCGGCTTTCTGGCCGATCTCGGGGTTGCCGCCGGCGCCCAAACCGCGCGTCACCTCCCTGCCGATTTGGATGTGGCACGCGTCGTTCACCGCCGCGGTGGCCATGGCCTGTCGGGTTCACGGCGCGGCGAGGGTGGGATGAGGATTGGTGAGTTCGCGGTCGGCGCGATCGCGCTCGGCGTGGGGACGCGCGGCGCGAAGGCACGGCGGGCGCCGCGAGCTGAGGGAAAGACGCGAGACGGAAAACGAGTCTCACCTGCGCGTCCGTGTTGACGATCCAGAACTCGACGCCGCCGATGTCGCTGCCGACCATGCGGTTCACGGCGTTGGAACCGCCACCGCCGACGCCGACAACCTGGGAAGAGGAGGAAACGTAAAGGGCGCGATCGTCAGATCGTGTTCGCGTCGCGAGGAGGGCGTGCCGCGCGCTCGGGAGGCGACGCGTCTCGGGAGAAAATCGGGGCGATTCCGGGGGGGGAAAATGATCTTGGTTATCTAAAATCCGACGGATCGGCGCGCGGGCGGGCGCTCACCTTGATGGACGCGGCGTTGAAGACCTGCTGAGGGGGCATCGGGGCCGAAGCGGGGAGGGGATCGCCGAAACCGGCGACGCCACCCATGCTAGCGTCCGCGTTCGCGACAATCTTCGCGGCGCGTCGCGTCGACACCGGAAGCGACGCCTTCGCGGCGCGCTTAGGGGCTTTCCCAGCGCGCGCGGCCACCACGCGGGCGACCGACGCGGTGGACGCGATAGCGGCCATGATATTCGCGGAAGAACTCGTTGGTTGAGGACGCGGCGTCGAAGAACTGACGGGCGCGCGCTGAACTCTGCGGCGGAAGCCGCGTCGATCGAAGCAAGGCCGATTTTTCACGGCCGCTTCCAGGGTGGAAATTGTTTGTGATTCTCGTGACACAAGGGCGGGGCCGATTATCGTACTACGCGCTCGTACACAAATGTACGGGCAATTAGTTAGAGCAATACGCGCGAGTAAACGACGGTTCGCGGCACTGTTCGCGGGGGGAGAATATCACGCCGGCGGGTAGGCGGGTTGAACGCGGTCTTGTCACGATTTGGTTTCAAACGCCCCGCCATTGCGAGGACGCGCGCCGCGCCAGGGCGCCCCCTCCGCGGTAAACACTCTCGCATCATGACCGAGCGCGGCGACCTCAGCCTCGAGCAGGTGCGCCTCGCCTTCGACGATGCGATACCGCTCGCGCGTCTTCGAACGACCCCCGCGCGCGCGCGTTCGCTCGCCTTCAACCTAACGACCCCTTCCTCGCGCTCCGCTCGCAGATGGAGGCGGACATCAAGATGTGCGAGGAGCTCTTAGCGCAGGACAGCTTCGGTGTGAAAGGTACGCTCGTCATGACTCTCGCGAAGCTCGAGCGCGGCGTGTGCGCGCGACGAACGCGTTGTAGACGCGCGGGGAGAGGGGCGGTGACGATGGGGATTTTCCGGGCGGCGACGCGCAACGGACGGGAAATTTGGCATTGGCACGGCGGCCGATGGCGGACCCGTCCCGCGCGCGTCGTCCCCACTCCACGCCGCCCTCTGCGTCGCGTCGCGCGTCGCGCGTCCCCCGCCGCCGCTCGAACCCGCCCGACGCGCGCCTCACGCCTCACGCCGCGCGCCGTGACTCACGAATTCGCCCCCGTCCGATCGTCTCTCTCTCGACTCGACCTCCTCCCAGACGCCCCCGCGCGCGCGTCCGCGGCGTCAGAGCTCGCGTCCGACGCCGCCGCGGCCGCGTCCGGCCGCCTCAGCGCGTCCCGCCGCAACGAGATCATGGACAAGATCGAGAAGCACAAGCACAGGAAGGGAAACACCCCGGACGCGTACGCGAAGAGCTCGTACGATCGCGCGCGGACGACGGCGGCGAAGGATGGCGATTCCATGACCGCCGCGGAACGCCGCGAGCGCGTGCAGCAGCTCCTCCTCGAGCGTCAACAGCGGTTGAGCGCGTCCGCGCGGAAGTCCGCGCCGGCGGCGGGCGGGGACGGCGGGGACAGCCCGGAGACGCGCGGCGGCGGTACGAACCGGGTGAGCGCGTTTGGGTTGCCGTCGCACCCCGGGAACGGGTTCAAGACGCCGTCGAATCAACGCGCGGCGCGGTCGACGACGCCCGGGACCACGAACACGGTCACTCGACGGTCGTACGCGGGGCAGAACGGGAGCGCGATGCGGGCGAATAAGACTTCGGCGTGGGGGCCGCGGCCGCAGTCCGCGCCGCGGCCGTCGTACGCCGCGAACGCGGACTGGAAGCCGTTCAACGTCGCGACGGAGCGAAAGGCGGGGCGGCACTCGAAGGAGGCGATAGCCGCCAAGGTGGCCGCGGAGGAGAGGGAGAACATGACGTTTAAACCGCGGACGAACAGCGCGCGGCGGTCGCGGCCGCCCACGCGGATGCAGAACATGTCCAGGCAGGATCACATCGAGCAGCTCTCGACGCCGCGACGCGCGCTGTGGGAGAGGTGCGAGCAGGCGAAGCTCGACGCGAGAGCCTCCGAGACGAGGGAGTGCACGTTTAAACCAAAGGTGAACCGCCCGAAGAAGATGGCGGAGACCTACGGCCGCGGGCGCAGAGACGAGATCACGACGCTGCCGTTCCCGGATCGGCTGTACGACGCGGGGAAGGACAAGTACCGCGCGCGGGAGAACGCGAAGCGGCAGCTCGCGGAAGCCGAGGTGGCGTCGTTTCCGTTCCAACCCGCGATCAACGACAACTCGCGAGCGGCGGTGGAGGAGCACGGGTACCGCCCGATCCACGAGCGCGTCGGCGACTTGCTTCGAAAGCGGCAAGAGTCCATGGCCGCGGCGAAGGTCCAAGTCGAGCTCGAGAACCCGGACTTGACGTTCGCGCCGAGGGTGAGCCAAGCGAGCCGCGCCATCGCGCGCGGGCTCGAGGAGGAAGCCGGCGTCTCTCCGAGCGATCGCGTCGACCTTCTCTCTAAAGGCGTGAGCGTGAAGTCCGTCCGGGGCGGGACGTACACGCGCCGAAAGAGCGTCGGAACGGAGGAGGACTACACGTTCAAGCCAAAGTTGAACGAGAACACGCGGCGGTTGATCGACATGATGGCAGAGGAGGGCGTCCGCGGCGGCGCCGGGTCGTTCCTCGAGCGGCAACAAGAGGCGCTGGCCAAGGCGGAGAGAGAGAAGGAGCAACTGAGGTCGTTGCTCGACGAGGACTGCACGTTCCACCCGAACACCGGGAACGCGGACGAGGTCATAAGCACGTCGAAGCACGCGGAACGCCTGGGTGAGACCGCTTCCGAGAGGATCCTGCGGTTGTCGTACATCGAGAAGCGAGAGAGGGACGCGGCGAGAGAACGCGCGCACGAGGAAAATCTAAAGAAGATCGCTCCGTTCAAGCCGCGGCTTTCCAAGTCCGCGAAGACGAAGCGCGCGACGCCGCTCCACGAGCTCGTTGAGAACCGCAAGAGCGAGAAGCGCGCGGCCCTCGAGCAAGCCGCGGCGGAGCAGTGGGAGACCGAGCACACGTTCGAGCCGAACAAAGGTCGGAAGCACTCGGACGCGGCGCCGCGGCCGTTTCAGGTGGATTACAACCAAGGCGGCGGGATCACCGCGCGGATTCGCGAGTACCGCCGCGAGAAGGAGATTTGCCTGCAAGAAGCCCGGAACGAGAAGGAGTTCAAAGAGCTCGAGGCGTGCACGTTCCAGCCGAACGTCGGACGAAAGCCGACGAAAGGATTCGCGGGGACGAAGTCTGTCGTCGAGGCGGTGCCGGGGTTGGGTCGGCACCTGGAGCTCAGACGCCGAGCGAAGCAGATGGAGGACGACGCGAAAGCGCGCCAGGCGAAGGTGTTCATGGAGGACGCCGCCACGAAGAAGATGCCCGCGCACAAGCAGACGGTCCCGCGGCCGTATAACATCTCCGGGTACGGCGAGCAAGCGATGAAGGCGGAGCTGAGGCGGCAGCGTTTGATGCAAGAAAAGGAGGAGAAGGAGAAGCGCGAGTGCACGTTTCGTCCAAAGACGAACGAGCGCCCGAGGAAGGAGCTCATCGAGAAGCTCCTCGCGGACGACGACGACTTCGAGTATTAATTAAGTCGCGACGTGCGCGCTATCTAGAGTGTTGTTACATACATAACGGTGCTACCTTAAGAAGTCTGGGGTTCACGACGCGCGACGACGGATCCGACTGACCTACTCGAGTATCGTGAACCCCATGAAGCGCGAATTTTCTTCGCCGTTCGCGCGGTAGTCCTCTGTCTGCGCGTGGTCGAAACTCCGTATCCAAATCTGCACCGGGTCTAACAGCTTCACGCTGTCCGGCTGCTCCGTGTTCTGCACGCGCATGAACCTCACCTGCGCCTGCGCGCGTTTCAAAGTCTCCCACGGCTGCGTCCGCGTCCCCGGCCACGCGTCGCTCCCGTTGTACGGGTTGACGTAAAACTGATGCGTGTCCCTGTTGATGAACACCCCCGCGGTGCCGCTGTCCAGCGCTTCCACTCTCGCCTCGAACTTGGCGCGGACGCACTCCACCGGACACGGCGGCTGGCAGTCGTCCACGCACGAGATGGTGCACAGCGGCGGGAGCCCGTCCGGGAACGCGCCGACGAGTCCGTCCGGCGTGTCGAACGGCTCTTGCCCCTCGAACGGCACCGCGGTGTAGTACTTCACGTCGTTGTCCACGCTCGCGGGGTCGCAGAACCACCCGTACGGGCCCACGGAGCACTCGCGGCCGTCCGTCGTCGTCGACGTCGTGATCGACAGCGGGTTATCGTCCGCCTGCGCGTCCGCGAGGACGACGCCGCCGCGTCCCGGTCGGATCCATGACGCCCGCGGCTCGTTCGCGTCCAACCCGCGGCGCGCGACGTCGCGGACGCGCGAGGTGCCGCTCGCGAGCAGCAGCAGCGCGATTCGCAGCGTCAGCGCGGCCGAGGCGCGAGGTCGGGTCATGTGTACGTGGGGGGGCGCGGGATCTCGTCCCGGGCCCCGCGTCGCGCGCGTCGCCGAGTGCGTGTGCGGTGCGCCCCGCGGCCCGACGCAAAAAAAATCCTCCGGTCCGCGGTCGGTCAAAAAAGGAAATGCGCCCAAAAGGGGGAACCGATCGCCGCGCCGCCCGCCGCGGCAGTCCACCTCGCGCGTCGCGCTCGCACCCGCGCGCCGTCGACGTCATGTCGTGGATCTACGGCAGCGCCGGAGGCACGTCGTTCTGGGACGAGCAGATCAAGAAAGAGAAGCAGCTGAAGAAGACGTGGGCGAGCACGTACGGCGTCGAGTTG
>Ga0209630_10003338_pt1 | contig 14681 bp, 14 predicted proteins | sample COG_01_FD_184745 | JGI IMG/M metagenome (GOLD analysis project Ga0209630, IMG submission 184745) | Pelagic Microbial community sample from North Sea - COGITO 998_met_01 (SPAdes) (version 2) | ecosystem: Environmental > Aquatic > Marine > Neritic zone/Coastal water | place: Helgoland, sampling... | reverse complement strand
CGTATAAAACAGAAGTTAGGGCAAACTTGTAGGCCAAAAATCCTACGAATGTAGCTCCATAATCAAAATCAAACGCAAATGGTGCATTATTCCACGCCATTTCAAAGGCAGCGGTGCTCACTGGCACAAACATCTGCTTCTGAAATGTCGACCTCTCTATGTTGTCCACATGATCCGAGAGAAGGTTCATGTAGGTGTAGGACGCCACAGCACCAAGGGTTGCGGAAACCCCAACATCCGCTCCCTGTGTAATAAAGTATGACGTAGATAGAGCCGCACCATAACCAGCCGTAGAGTTCTTTAGACTGGTCTTGAGTTTCTCATATTCGGGAATAGAGCGGTTTGTGATTGGTATGCGAGTAGGTTTCGCGATAGCAAGAGTCAACATATACTATATGTAAGACACTTAAAATCTTTATCCCAGTTATAGTATATGCCCTGTCAGTTGTGTAAGAAGAAGTGTGGAGTGCCCATAGAATGTAAGCACTGTAGTGGAAATTTTTGTCCACGTTGTCTTCATCTAGAGAAACATGGGTGCTCAGGTCTCGAGAAGAAGGTTGAGAAAGATTTAGCTACACTCGAGGAAAAGACTTCATATCAGTCTAATCCCAAATGCTTAAAGATTTAGGTATAATATTATTCAGTGGGGGGGAGGGGAGAAGCTGAGATGCCCGAGAGGTCTAAGGGGGGCGACTTAAGTCGCGTGGGTTCGAACCCCACTCTCAGCATCTTATATCGAGGTGGAGCAGTGGAAGCGTGTAGGGCCCATAACCCTAAGGTCACCTGTTCTCGATATTAGCACTCATAGCTCAGTGGTAGAGCGCAAGCTTAGTAAGCTTGAGGCCGGGGGTTCGAAACCCTCTGAGTGCAATGCATTAAAGAATAACGTTGAATAAGATGTATAATGTCCCTCGGTGTTAAAAAACTTACATATGATGCTATTCTTCCCACCCGTGGTTCTGATGGCGCGGTAGGGTATGATCTCTACAGCAATTGTGATGGGGTTATTGAAGGTGGTAATCGTGGGTTAATTTCCACGGGCATCGCGGTATCACTCCCCCCGGGGGTATATGGTCGGGTTGCTCCAAGATCTGGGTTGGCGATGAAGAATGGTATTCAAGTTGGTGCGGGTGTCATCGATCCTGACTATACGGGTGAGCTCAAAGTCCTTCTTTTCAATCATGGAAGTAAGGACTTGGAAGTAAAGATGGGTGACCGCGTCGCACAACTCATCTTAGAGAGGTGTGAGACTCCACCAGTTGAAGAGATTGGTCTCCTCCAGGAAACCATCCGGGGTGATGGTGGTTTCGGTTCTACTGGAAATTAGAGCAATACCAAAAATCTTCGGGCACGGGCATGAAGAGCACACCCTCCTGTGTCGCCATCCAAAGCTTGGACTTGTGCACATGAGAAAATGACATAAGTAACCAACGCTCCCAATACTCTTGAGAAAGGTAGGTGTCCCAATCTTCTATAGTACTTTCCTTAACTTTTAACATACCCCTATGTATTTCATAGGGATCTCTCTCAATTCGCACCTCCTTGGGGATGATTGCCCCTTTCCTAAGAAGTTGCGCTCTCATGATACGAGGATTTCCGTGATCTACGTAGTAGTCAACCCCATTTTTCCCAAAATCTATCGACCTTTTACATGGTAAAGTTACTCTATACCGATGAGTGATAGAGGGACTGGGTTTTAGGGTGACATGCATTATAAATAAAGGATAGAATATATTAAAACATATGAAGACATATGAATCACTGGATGGAATTACTATTAGAGTTGGTACAAATGCCAAAGAGAATTATGAACTTACTGAGTCGAGTCCTGTGGCGAATTGGTGGCTTCATGTCAAGGGGTGGCCGGGTTCACATGTCGTAGTTTCTTATGATGGAGATTTCTTACCAAAAGAAACTAAAAAGGATGCGGCTGCGTTGGCTGTTCATTATAGTCAGGCTTCGGGTCAGAAACAGGTCATAGTAGATTTGATTCGTGTTCAATATGTGCATCCATTAAATACACATGGTTCTGTTGAGCTCTCGAGAGACCCAATCGAAGTCTTAGTGTTTATAAATCGAGAAAAACCAAGACTTGACCGGTTGATGTAAAAAATTAAACTTTTACGTGATTCATCTCGAAGCAGCATTGAGCAAACCCATCATACGTTCTTTGGCATGATTTACAGTAGTACAGTACATTGAAGTTGTTGTTGTTGTTGTTTGGGCGAATATTTTTAGGAATGGTGTTTATATTGTTCTTGGTAATCGCTTTTATCGGAGCGTTGGCGGCAACAGATTTAATCATCACCGCATTCGGTTTATAATTACGATTACCATTGGAATTTTGTGTAAAGATGGCACCGTTTTTACTCTTCCTAATCCGACGACCTTTGGAATCGAGGTATGGGGTAGGACCTTCTTTCAGAGTGTTAAATACTTCACGAGCTTTTTTGGCATCTCGGGTTGAACTGTTTTTCATTTTATATTAGGCAATATAAAGTTTTGCGTCACTTGAAGTATATATGAGCAGCAAAAAGGTTGAGGTATTCACACGTCTCACCCCTGAGGAAATCGCTAAGCGTTCGATGGAACTACGTTCCGCAGCTATGGATAAAGCTCTCAATGCTGAAAAATTTCGTTACAAGTCTCCTGAAGATCCGGAGAGGTTTCTACAATTTCTACGACATCGTCTCACAATTTGGGAGGATCTCAAGGAGGATACCTTTTACGCGAAGGGAATGTATGAAAAAACAAATAAACTCATCGATGAATGGAACTAGAGAGGTGCTCCTGAATCAAGTGGGTCATCTTGTTGATGGAGAGGGCGGAAACACCCGAAATTTTGGAAAATTTCTGCTTTTCCTTCCAGGTCATTTTGGGCTCAGTTGAATAGTGAACGATACCAGCGGCAATCGTCTTAGACTTTTTACTCATGATATCTGGGGAGTTCGTGACACAATTATAGATCCCCTTGGACGTCCTCATCATTCTTGGTCCAGCACCCACTTTTTTCAAAAGATTTTCAACTGCGTGGAGTTTTACCTTCGAGACCTTACGCTCGAAGCACTCACGGGTGGGCCGTGTGATTGATGCTTCTGCGATTTGTTTTTTCAGATCCAAATTTTCAATATCAAGTCTACCCCAAGTTGTCCTCCAATGGTTTACTTCCTCTTTTAATAACTTTATTTGATTGGCAGATTTTTCCCTTTCGGTTTCCAATTCATCGTGGCTTTTGCTGAGCTGATCGATAGCCTCTTTTGCAATTTATGAGCTTCTTCTCCTTCGCGGATGGTTTGAACTGGGGTCTTTCGAGTTCCACTACGATTCGCGAAGAAGTTGTACGAATGCTACGTACTTTAACCATTTTACTTTTTAAATCCCCTTTTTTTTTTCAACTGACTTAGGCGTCTAATTGCCGAAAGCGACACCAGCCATACCATTCTTGATACGAAGAATGTTATAGTTGACCGCATATACACGGTGAAGCTGATTACCATGGGCCGGGTTGGTAAGGGAGAGCTTTGCATTATCGATGCGAGAAAAGTTGAGGGAACCGGTGGGTTGCATCTTGCTCATGGTGAGGCAGAAGGGCCACGAGTAGGTGGGAACGTTGTCGATTGCGCCATCGGGGAGATCGGTGCAATGCATTTCGGCGACGACGTCATGGTGATACACGTTAGACATGTTTTCGAAAAGGGTGGTACCGTTGATGTAAAGAGAAGCAGTGTCAAAGCTGTATTCCTCGACGTAGTTGGCATCATTGGCATTACCGGACACGAGGTGGAGGGACTTGACTGGGTGATTGAAATAGCTCAGGTCAATCTCAGTATCGGTATTGGAAGCGAGTTGGTTTTGTGTTTGAGTGATGAGGAGTTCATGTTCATTGTCCGTGAAGTACTTACGCTCATCTGTATCGAGGTAGATGTAGTTACCGAAGACCTTGGGGGTCACATTGGGTGTAAATCCATCGCGGCACTTGACACGAATTTCAACATCGTGATACTGGAGTGCGATGAGGGGGAGCGCCTTGGTCCAGTCTTCCCCAAAGAAGAAGGGGATCATGTAGTAGTTCCCAGAGTGATTCTCTTTCCGGGTGTTGGTGGTGACAGCGAAGGAAGCCTTAGCCGACGAGTCCCTCATGAGGGTGTTATGAACACCTTGAATGTAAAGGGAGTCAAGTGTGGTGACCAATTGACCACCGATCCAAAGCTGGAATTCTGTGGGGCTGGCAGCGGTCTTTGAGAAAAGACCATCCGAGTTGGTTCCAACCTCGGCGATACCATCAGCCTCAATCCAGATGTAGCTCATGAGATCACCCTTGGAGCGAATGGGGATGGTGACTTCATTGGAGGCACCAAATGTACCGATGTAATCCATGCGTTCGGGCTTCATGGCAAAGTTGGTGTATCGCTTGTAGTTCTGACGGAAGAAACTGACCTGGGGGTCACCAGTGATGTACACATCCTGGGCTCCCACCGACACGAGCTCAATTAAAGCAGCAGACATTTATTAGTAAATGATATTAAAAATTTGGCTGGATATAAACATATGGTGGTATTTCAAGCTTTGACATGGGAGGCGAGGGATGAGGATGATGAACATTTAATCAGTATTATTGGGAAAACGGAAGATGGTAAGTCTGTGTGCGTCACGACTGTGTTTGAACCATACTTTTTCGTTAAATTACCAAGGGGGACAACTGACCAAGAGGTTCGGCTACTGTTCGATGACTTGAACAAAATTCGCGAAGATCATGTCATAAGTTACAGTGTCACGAGGAAGAAGGATGTATGGGGTTTTCAAAATAATGAGATGTTTGCCTACATGCGCTTGAATTTCAAGACACTCGCTGACCGTAGGAAGGTTAATTCAATATTTGCCTATAACAATAATTTCAAAAAGTATCACGTCTATGAATCGAACTTGGATCCTGTCCTGAGATTGATGCACCGCACCGGTATTCAGTCCACAGGTTGGTTGGACACAGGCTCTGAATGTGTTCGTTCCCATCTTGCAAAAGTTGACATCGACCTATGGTGTAATGACTGGAGGACGTTGAAGCCAGTGACTCGGGATGACATCGCACCCTTTGTTGTAGCGTCTGTCGATATCGAGTGTAATAGTTCTACTGGGAAGTTCCCGAGCGCTGACGTACCCGGTGATGCATGTTTTCAAATTGCTCTATCTCTCTGTAAATTTGGAAACGACGAACCATACGAAAAGGTGTGCTTATGTTACAAGAAGACGGAGGGACCCAACGTTGTGAGCTTTGACACTGAAAGAGGAATGCTCGAAGCCTTCCAAAAGTACATCCACGAAAAGGATGTGGATATTATCACCGGGTGGAACATTTTTGGTTTCGATCTCGAGTACATCTACAAGAGGGCGCACCTGACTGGGTGTCACGAGGAGTTTTTCAATCTTGGTAAGCTCCATGATCCACCAAGTGACCTCTTGATGAAGAAGTTGAGTTCGAGTGCCCTGGGTGATAACTTTCTAAAGCTCCTCCCTATGACCGGAAGGTTCATCTTCGATATGTTCCACGAAGTCAAGAAGGGTTACAAATTGGATTCGTACAAGTTGAATGAAGTTTCGAAACTGTACCTGGGAGACCAGAAGATTGACATGTCACCAAAGGAGATGTTTGCTCGTTATAAGGAGGGTGATCCCCAAAAGTTGGGTGAAGTTGCTGAATACTGCATCAAAGATACCCTCCTTCCCCATAAACTATTGAAAAAGTTATGCACACTCCTCAATCTCTTAGAGATGGCAAAGGCGACATGGGTCCCCCTGTGTTTTTTGGTTGAACGCGGTCAGCAGATTAAGGTGTTCAGTCAGCTTACCAAGAAGGCTCGAGAGTTGGGGTACATGGTTCCGACAATCAAGTACGGTGCTCTCCCTGAAGAACCTTACGAGGGTGCAACGGTTCTAGAAGCCCAAAAGGGTGCTTATTACACACCAATCACAGCCTTGGATTTCGAAGCCCTGTATCCTTCGATCATGATGGCCCACAACCTCTGTTATTCGACGTATGTCATGGACGAGAGGCGGTACGGTAACGTTCCTGGTGTCACTTACGAAACGTTTAAGATTGGTGAGAAAACCTACAAGTTTGCTCAAGGTGTTGAAAGTCTTTTACCCGCCATTCTTCTCGAACTCAAACAGTTTCGCAAAAAGGCTAAGCGGGACATGGCTAACGCCACTGGATCGATGAAGGAGGTCTATAATGGTAAGCAATTGGCCTATAAAGTTTCTATGAACTCTGTGTATGGTTTCACTGGTGCAGGGAAGGGTATTCTCCCATGTGTCCCAATTGCATCTACGACGACATGTAGGGGTCGGGGGATGATCGAGGAGACGAAGAACTATGTGGAGGCTAACTTCCCGGGTGCAAAGGTGAGGTATGGTGACACCGATTCAGTGATGGTTGAGTTCGATGTTGGGGGGCGTACGGGTGAGGACGCTGTTAGGTACAGTTGGGAGGTGGGTGAGAGAGCAGCGGAAGAATGTAGTGCCCTCTTCAAGAAACCCAACAACCTCGAGCTCGAGAAGGTCTACTGGCCTTACTTCCTTTACTCTAAAAAACGGTACGCCGCCAAACTTTGGACCAAAGGGAAGGATGACCAGATGCACATGGACTATATTGACATCAAGGGTCTTCAGGTCGTCCGCCGAGATAACACACCCCATGTACGGGAGGTGTGCAAAGAGCTTCTCGATGTCGTTCTCACATCGAGTGATCCCGGACCACCCAAGGAGTTGGCCAAAAAGAGGGCGAACGAACTCCTCTCTGGTGAAATACCGAATGAAAAGCTGATTTTGAGTCAATCGCTTTCAGATACCTATAAAATTAAGGGAGATCCAGTATCGATTACAAGCCCGGAGAGTGTGAATATAAACCAATCACATGTTCAGGTCGTCGTTAAGATGAGGGAACGAAAACCTGGATCAGAACCCCAATCTGGTGATCGTGTCCCCTACTTACTGACAAAGACGGACGACCCGAAGGCTAGGGCATTTGAAAAGTCCGAAGACCCCAAGTATGTTGAGGAGCACAATATCCCTGTGGATTATCAGTACTACTTTGAAAACAAGTTTCTCAATCCTGTGTGTGATCTTTTAGACCCGTTATTCGAAAATACCAAACAGGAGATTTTCGGTGAAATCATTGAACAATATAAACCCCAAAAAAAGAAATTGGGACCCGCTCTCAGCACCATGAAAAAGGATCAACTCATCGAGGAGTGTAAAAAGAGGGGTTTAGATGAATCAGGGAACGTATCGGATCTCAAGGGAAGGATTAAAGAGGCTCGGTCACAATCTCTCCAAAATATATTTAAACAATACGAACAAGATAGCATTAAGAGATGAGTTTTGACTCCAAACTGCTTCAACTTGTAAATGAAGAGCGTGAAAGATCTCTGGTCATAGAGATTAATAAACACAACGTCAACATCTCGAAGAAGCATCAAATTTCTTTGGAAACTCTAACAAAAGACATACCGGAAACGTGCGCTCCCGGTATTTGTAAGGGAATCATGAATGATTCTACACGTTGCACCTACAAGATTGTTGATGAACATGGTACATATTGCAATGTTCATAAAGAACAGGGTGAAGTATTACCGTGCCCACAGATAGTAAGAAGATCTGGTATCGAGCATAACCATAACGACCCCGACCTAAGAAATGTTTCCGGTTGTCCAGCATGTGAAAAGAGAGCTTATAGATTTGAGTACTTTGTTTAATAATGAGCAAAACTGGAATCCTACTAACATCTATAAACAATTTTTACACCGAAGAGGGACACAGAACAAAATTAATGGATATTTTGGGTAAATCTGGTGGTATTTCACTCCGGAATATCGAATGGTTTATCACCACCTATGCAAAGAAGAATCACACAACATTCAAAACAAATGATGGAAAAATCTTTACCGTTCACTGTGCATACAAGTCAAGCCTGGATGGGTACAGTAAGAAACTTTTCGATCCCTTTTGTCGAGCCGAGAAGTTTGCATACACAGTGCCCGGAACATCTCATGAAATTCATACAACCCTGGCACAGTTGAATTTCATCAAATGGTGTATCAAGAACAACATCGTAGATTATATCAGCGACAATAAGTCGTCATTGTTTAGTAAGCGAGTGACGTAAAATGTATTTTTAGAAAATTGTATGTGCTTTCCCATCCTTTACTCGAAGAATATTGTAACTCTTCGCGTAAACGCGTATGTTTCGATTGAAATAGAGTGAAACGTTGTTCGCCAAGAGCTCTGAATTATATAACTCAATTTCTAATATTTGCTCTTTTATTAAACTAAAGTTCTCTTGACCAGTTGGATACCACACTTCCGGATTATTTGCAAAACTGTATATATACACTCTAGATAATCTCGGTGAACTTGAATGGTATCTCATAAATTGAGATGTCCTCAAAAATTGAGCATCGCCTGTATTCTTATCTATTATCTCGAAATTGTCCAGTTTTAATGTTAGGTATTTCAATTGGTCGGGTGCAATGAGCCCACCGAACCCCGCGTCTTCGTCAAAGAAGGCATACTTAATCGGGTCATAGTTTAAGGGGCTCGTAAATACACCGATGTCCCGGTGTTCCTGCCGATCTCTTTGGATGAAGAAATATAACTCCTTCACGGGATTCGAAAAGTTTAATTTACATTTTACAGTATTTGTTTGAGCATCTTGAGTTCTAAATTGTTCTTCTTGAAGTTCGGTTATGACGTAGTCTATTTTTGAACACTCTATTTTTTTCCGTTCTATAGTGTTCAGATATACAAGTTCAGTGATTAAGTCACATTTTATTATTTTTGGAGGTCCGTATATAAATTCATTCACTGGTGCAGCTAGACTCGACATAACGTTGGTTCCGGATGGACTTTGAGTATTTGTTGCGAGGAATACAAGTTCTGTATAATCTCTCAATTTGATACGAATGGTTACATCCTGTAATTTAATAGCACACAATGGTAGGGCTAATTCGGGATGTTTGTGAAAATAAAATGGTAAATCAATGATACAATGTAACTTATACACATTCTTAACTTGGTAATAATTAACTCCCCTCCAAGGTTGTCCTAAAACACTACCTTCACTTTTATTGATGAGATTTTTAAATGCGGAATCCTTGGAGGAATCATGAAATGCCTCTGAGTACAACTGTAGATAATCACTTGTAAGTCGGTTTATGACCTTACCCCCTATTATCAACTCTGCATATTCAATCAACGCATTCCCAAATGAATCGATGTAAGAATGGTTTAATTCCTCAAGTTCTGTGGTCTTTACTTCCAAACATACAGATTTCAACAAATCCCCATTATTCATAGGAATTCTAAATTCACATATACTACCGAAGTCGAGCATTTCCACTTTTTGCGCCGCTTCAGATCTCTCATCCATGTATTTTATATTTCTATATTCCTTTGCGAAATGTGTATTTCGTTTTATGAATTTTGTAAAGTATGAATAATCGTACTTAACATCTACATCATCAATCACCCCCATTGTGTGAAGATTTAATTGCCCTGGAGACATTACTATTATTATACACAATTAAAATCTTAAACCTGCTAATCCACCTGCAAACATTAACACATTATGACTTACAGCATACACTCGAACCACTTTATCAACTGTGTCCCTGTTTCCGTCGTCTTCGTACGCTCCGATGAAGGGATACGAAATATCAACTTTCAATTCTTTATGGATGATACGACTCATATTTACACTCCCCGTAGGAAGTCCTGATATGGGGTCAAGAGAAAATGCGTATGAACAATACTTACCACCGCCATCCCCGGGTAGTCCAGATGGAGATCTCGTATGATTGTCCAATGATTGCTTATAACGCAAAAATAGATTATCTCGATCAAATACGACAGCGTTATTAAATTTTAAACTAATATTGTCTATATCCACAAAGTCAATACGGTGTAATCTGGGTTCGTGCAATCCAACGCTGTTGTCTCGATCTCGCTCTAAATCGCGGACATGGTAAGCGATGAAAAATAATTCACTTACGGGGTTCTTGAAATCCAACAACACACTCTTAGTTAAAATACCAGCTGGGCGCGGGCTCTTATACGGATGAGGTGGTGGGGATGGTATTGTGAATTCAGAAACTTGTAACTGTTGAATGTTATGAGCAATTATTGAACTCTCTATAAAAGATCTCTCTTCTGTACCCACATGAATGTATGATACATTTAAAGATGGTGAAAATAACTGTTGTTCCAATGTCGGCACGGTCGAGGACGACGACGACGGAAACCACCCTGGTAGAGTAATACCTAACTTGTTCCCCCATTGAAGATTAAAGTCGTTAGGAGGCATGTAGCCTGGTGGTGTATTCTGAATCGGCGCGGACGCGAAGGCGTCGTCAGTCGGTCTCCATCCTGGTGTATCAAGACCCCCCTCTTTCGCTTCGAAAAGCTTAATATTTACTCTAATTCCATGTTTTTTTAGGGCGCATGTTGGTATCGCCAATTCATTGATATTATGAAAATAGAACGGTATATCTAGGAAAAACGGATTGTTTTCTGCACCGCTTATAACAGATGGGGCGAACCGTTCCGTGGTAGTATCAGTGAAAGCCGCCGTCGCTTTTCCGTCAAAAGTTCCCACATTCGTTTCGTGCCCCCCCACGGTATTGTTTTTCCCATGTGCGTGCAAAAATTCATATGTCGACAGATCTCGTGCATGAGATTGATTATATATGGCAATATATTCCCCGGTTAGTTTTTGAATAGATTGTTCTCCTATAAACAATTCGACATACTCGATGAGTTTGTTAGTAATCAGTGAGTTAAATATATCACTGAGAGGGTTTATAAACCCAAGATTTTCAACATTGAGATCGGCGAGGGGAAAGGTGGAGAGAGGGTTTCGGCGAAATTCAGCTTTTAAAGTTATACGGTTTATAAAATCTCCCGTGTCTGTAGGTATTCTAAATGACATAAGAGAACCAAAAGTAGTCGGAGATTCAGATTCTATGGAATTGACTGTTTTATAAAAAGGGGTGTGCTGTTTATACACGGTTAAAAAATGACTCTGTGACGGAATCCCGGTTATGAACATGTCCTGAACTCCGTTCGCACTCAATAACATATATAATTATAAGTATGTTTTTTTAATACACAATATTCATGAATCCATCTCTAAATTCGAGACGTGTATATGCAATATGATATACATGCATCTCGTATGTTTTACTCAAATCTAAATTTCTTTGAAACCTCGTTTCTATAAAACTTTTATCAGATATGATTTTACTGAAATCCAGAATTCCTGAACGTTGTTGCATAGATGGGTACAGTGAAGCATTATATGTGTAAATATGTGTCCGAGGTGTGTTTAAACCACTTTCATATGGGGTATAATATTTGAAGTAACGGTGATTTTGATCACCTGATATATTCTGAGCAAGTTCACCATTAAGGTAAATATTTAATTTGTCAGCAATGACGAAAAAAGAACTATTGAACGCTTTGAACGGAAGAGTATAGCTTGTAAAATTAAAACGGAACTGATATTTAGATTTATCATTTTCATCCTCATAATCAGTTCGTCTATAGAACCAGTGAAGTATTTTTACAGGTTTATCGGTTGAAAAGTTCGTTTTTAAAATCCGATTATTCACTTCAGATGTTTGTTGAATATGTTTAGATGTGATACCTGTTTCAAATGAATGAGTTGAAGATGACAAATATAATCGCTCTTCGGGTACGAGTTTTATTTCCTCTGTTATGATTGTAAAGTCTGGTACTGTTATAGGATATGATCTATTAGGGCTTGTAAAAAATGTTTCTTTATGAAATTTAATTTCGAATGTTATTTTTTGTTTATAAATCGAACATAATGGAAAGTAATGTCTATCACCGGAACCCTTATATCGTCTAGAAAAGAAAAAATGTAACGGTATGAGTACCGACCGATTATACTGCGCGAGGGTGCTGGATGGCACGTTGATGAACGCACCGTTTTCGTCAAAAAGATCAGCAAAGTACGTGTAGTAAAAGCCACTGTTTGTAAGTAATTGAACCGCGTCCCGTTGTGTATCACTCAGATATAACTCATTGTATATAAAGTTCCAATCATCGGTGAGTTCTTCTACTTTTATTTCATCTACGTACATAGTTATACTCTTAATAATATGTAATGACACCTGATCTGGATAATTTCCTCCTCCTACTTCGCCGGGCAACTTCATTTTAATCCACATGTCACTCAAAAGGTCTCCCATATTGGTGGGATTAAATTCAACCTTAATAGTTTCTCCAAATGGCCAAGTTGGAGTATCATTTGGTTTTACCACAACCTTACTTTTATAAAATTTCGTAAAATGCGAATATTGGTTTAATTTATATTTAAACAATGAATCTTCTGGGTCATTGGAAATGAGGTGTGTATCCTGCTTTCCAATAGCTTTTAGGGAAATCTTAGCGGCTTCACCCATATCTACTTACTACTTATATATTTTTAATATCCATTTTCCACATCGTGATGTGACTCGTTTTCAATATGCGTTCCAAGTCTTCATTCGCCTGTCTTTCTTCATTCATGAGGGCTTTTACACGCTCCTCCGTATATTCAACCGTCCTAATGTTGAGGAGATAGTCGTAGTTTCCCTCAATTTTCGGAAACGTCGCAGACATCTCAGCCTCTAGGTCCTTCTTCTTTCTTTTGAATACCACGAGGTCACCTTCTATGACCATTGTGACAAACTTTGCGCGGTGACCACACATCGCGGCTCGCTTCTCTAACACATCCACAAGGTGTGCCTTTCGCTTCTTGTAGTGTTCCAAACGGAGTTCCACAAAGTCTCTGAGAATCTCTTCAGCATTCGCATACTTATGGATACCCCGGGTTGGGTGGAAGAGGTGCATGTTCGAGGTGTGGAACGTCTTCCTCATTTTGAGGTCCTTCATCAAGTCCTTCCCAGTGTAGCCAAAAATCTCAAAATCCACATCCTCTGTGGTACTGTTGTTCGTGTAGCTGTTGATCATCTTCTTTTCCACGAGTGTATCCAGGTACTCCTTATAGTCTTGGGTCCATCGTCCGGGTGGGAGCTCTGTGACTTTGAGTCTGGAACCGGTGTCCCTGTAAATACCCTCTGTGATCCATAGACCAGCGTCATCCTTGTAGACCCGTCCCTTGAAACCCCTGAACCACGGCTTCATTTCGATGAGGTCTTCACCCTCCAAAATTCTCTTGATATTTTCCTTGATATCTTCGGGATTGAAGGGAGGTACATAGCAACTGAAACCTGTACCGATACCCTCTGTACCATTCACCAAAACCATAGGTAAGGTGGGCATGTAAAAGTCTGGTTCGATAGGGCGTCCATCATCGTCGAGGTAGTTGAGAACTGCATCATCTTTGGGGTCGAAGAGCTTCCGGGCCTCCTTGGTCAGCTTTGTGAAGATGTATCTCGTCTGGGATGCATCCTTCCCACCCATCAACCTGGTTCCAAACTGACCACATGGTTCGAGGAGGTTGATATTATTGGACCCCGTATAGTCGTTCGCCAATTTGACAATTGTATCTGCGAGGGAAACTTCACCGTGGTGGTAGGCACTCTTTTCAGCCACATAGGCTGCCAACTGTGCCACCTTCATCTCATCCTTGAGGTTCTTCTGGAAACAAGAATACATAACCTTCCGCTGGGAGGGTTTGAGACCATCGGCCACGTGGGCGATTGATCGCTTTAGGTCTGCGAGACTGAAGTTCACTAGATCCTTGTGGACAAAGTCTGTGATGTCAAGTTGCTTCACATCCCCATAGGGAACCTCAAGTTCCGAAGCCTCCTTGGCTGTGCTGTCGAGGAGCCAGGTTTTCCGTGAATCCGCCATCTTCTTGTCAAATGCGAGAACGATCGACGTGTCAGTCATCACATCCATGTCAAACTTGACTGTGAGATCCTGAATCTTCTTGAAGTACTCCCTCGCCTCCACAGATGTTGAGGTACCCAAACCCTTGTAGTACTTGATTTTCCATCCAGCCTTCCCAGATCCATACCAACTTCTGAAAGCTGAGTCGGTGTAAAAAGACATAGTCTCCGAACCCTTCGTGGCCTTGATGATTGGGGTCACCATCGAAACCACAAATCCCAACTTGAGGAGGCTTGGCCAGAAGTAGTGGATCATGTTTAGGATGAGACCCTTGATGTGCGAGCCATCGTTATCTGCATCCGTCATGATCATGAGCCTCCCGTAGCGGAGTTCGGACACATCCTTGTAGTCCTTACCCTGTTGGAGACCCAAGATCTTCTTGAGATCATTGAACTCCTGGTTCGATGACAGTTGAGCCACCGAAACATCCCTCACATTCTTACACTTCCCACGGAGGGGGAAGACACCGTAGTGATCCCTCCCAACTACAGAGAGACCGGCGACTGCCAAAGTCTTCGCTGAATCACCCTCTGTCACGATGAGTGTGCATTTCCCAGACTGCGCAGTGCCAGCCTTGTTCGCGTCATCCAGCTTGGGGATCCCCGTGATCTTGGACTTCCGGGCACCGTCAGACTTTTTGAGTTCCTTCATCTCCTTGAACTTTGAGAGTGCCAGAAGTTCATCTTGAATCCCAGTCTTTAGGGCATTCTTGATGAAGTTCTTCGGGGGATCAAACTTCGAGCCAAAGTCTTGGGACTTTGAGGTGCATT
>Ga0209630_10003337_pt1 | contig 14683 bp, 7 predicted proteins | sample COG_01_FD_184745 | JGI IMG/M metagenome (GOLD analysis project Ga0209630, IMG submission 184745) | Pelagic Microbial community sample from North Sea - COGITO 998_met_01 (SPAdes) (version 2) | ecosystem: Environmental > Aquatic > Marine > Neritic zone/Coastal water | place: Helgoland, sampling... | reverse complement strand
CGTCGTCGTCGGAACTTCTCCTCGACGACCTCTTCTTCGATGCGCGCGCAGGTGGCGAGGGGGACTTTGATCGCGCCATGTTTCGTCTGTCTCTTCGTGGTTTTTGGGGGAAAATGTGGGGAAAATGTTTCATAAAACATGTCGCACCTGCCCCTCTTTTCGTCGTCTTTTCGTTGGTGTTCGAGACAACGAAGGGTTTTTCAGTGGCGACAGAGGAGGCAGTGCAACCGAACGGTGGTCGTCGGAGCTTCCGGAGCGTCTTCTTCGTCTTCTTCAGAGGAGGAAAAGGATGAAGAAGCAAAGCGGTTGGTGTTTAATCCAGCAGCCATGTACAACGAAATCTTCTGCGACGATAAAACATTTTCCAAAGATGTCAGCCGGAAAATCGCGAAAGAGGTGACGGAATTACGTCCAGAAACGTATAAACATCCAGAGGATTCATTTTACGGCGAAATAGACGTGAATTCGATGCTCGAGTTGATTGATTTAGGGACGGATGGGAAGAATTTGGATGGTGGATTGAGATACGTGGATTTGGGGTGCGGGGTCGGGAAGCAAGTGGCGGTGCGTTTGATTTGGTTTTATGTCGTTCTTTTCGAGTTGATTCTTCTTTTACGTTCGTTTTCATGCTCGTTATTCCGTGTTTTTTTGTCGTTTTCAAGCGTAGTACTCACCTTCTTTCCGTTCTGCATCATCGATCGATACGCGTAGACGGCGGCCTTGTCGGGGAAGTTTGCCAAAGCGGACGGCGTGGAGATTTGTCCGGATTTAGCCGCGAAAGCGATCGAAGGCATCGCAAGGTTACGAGAAAAATTAGAGAAATATAGCGACAGTAGCCACGCGTGTGAAATATCCGTCTCCCAGGGCGATGTGTTCGACCAAGACCTCTCTCAATTCGATTTCATATTCGTGCACGCGACGACGTTTCACGATACGACGGTGGGGATGTTGAAGGCGAAACTGTCGCGGGAGATGAAAGTTGGCGCGAGATTGGCGATTGTGAGTAAACTGTGCGACGATATCGTAAATTTTAAACCTCTGCAATCAATTCCAGGCGGGATTGGGTGGAAACCTATATCGCAAGTAGACGAGAAATGGCAACTCGATTGTTATCTCTACGAGAAGACAAAAGAACTCGATTGATGGTGATGAACCACGCGCGCCTTCCAACGAAGAAGTTTTCTTCTTACTGTAATTTAAATGCTACTATGCATTATTAGCTGCTACTGCTACTCGTACTAGTGCTACTGCTACTGCTCGATGACGATTCAGACGACGACGAGGATTTCTTCCTGCTTTTCTTCTTCTTGTGTTTGCTCTTTTTCTCCTTCTTCTTCCTCTTGCGCTTCTTTTTCTCCTTTCGATGTTTCTCCTTTTCTTTTCGCGCCATCTCGGCTTCGATTTCCGCTTCTAAGAACTCCGTCATTTCCTTATCCTCCTCGAGTGCATTCTTTTGAGTATTCGTGAGGATACCGTTTCCGTTTCCGTTTTTGTTGATGCCGTTGTTCGTAATCTCGATGCGATCCTCATCTTTCTCTCTTTGCTCCAACCTCGCTCTGTCCGCCGGCAACACGCCGGAGGACGAAATTCTCGTCGCTGCCGAAATTTTTCTCTTCGTCGCAACGACGACTGGAACGCGTTGCTTTTCGAGTTTTTCTCTCAACTCCAACAATTCCTCCTCGACTTTCTCTAAATATTTCTTCGCGTCCTCGTGCCCTTCTTCCATCTCCAACGCCAACCTGAAATCCCTTCTCGCCTCCTCCAAACACTCCACTCGTCTCGACACCGTCATCTTCTCCGAATCCGTATTTTTGGCTAACACCGCACCTCTCGCGACGTACGCGTCCACGTGCTTCGAGTCTAACTCAATCGCTCGGTCGAACGCTTTCAACGCGATCATAAAATGGCCTCGTTTTGCTTCTTTCACGCCCGTTTTCGTCGCCTCGCGCGCCCACCCCCATTTCACGTTCCCGCGGATTTCGCTCAGCGTTAATTCCGTCGTATTCTTGCCGCTCTTTTTCTCGTTCCTATTCGTAATATTAGTAGTAGTACTGTTACTGTTCCTCCGTTTCAATCGTTTCCTATCTTTCAAAACGACTGGTAACCCAAAATGTCTCAAACACTCTCTCGTCGCGTGTTGCGCGTTGAACTCCAAATTCTTCGTTTCCAGAGCGGTTAAAAATGGAATTCTCCTCGTTATCTTTTCTTCCAACGTATCCATCGCTCTTCCTCCTCCTCCTCCTCCTATCCCGACGACAAAACCTTTCCGTTTACGACTCGGGCTCGTCGGCGAGGACGGGTCGCGCTGAATCATTGGTTTCGGCGAGGAGGCGTCCAGGGTATCTTCTTCCTCCGTCTCGAATTGAATCCGCCATTTCGACGGCTTCATTTTCCCCTAATTTGTGTTCTACCTTTTATTGTTGAACGAGAACACTTCTTGATCGTTCCGCGGTACACACACACACCACACTTTCTCTCTCTCGCGTTTGCAAATTAATGTTAAATGTCTTCTTTTCAAAGCGAAAGTTGTTGTTGTTGTTGTTGTTGTTGTTGTTGTTTGTGTGTAATAAGCGTGAAAATAAATGAGGGCAAATTTGTACCAAAAGTTCATTTAACATAAAACGTAATAGTAAAGGTCATAAAAGTACTCGTAAAGCTCAATCCTTTTTACAACTCTTTGATCGTCTCTTCCTCGCTCGCAAAAGCGTGTTCATCCTCCTCTCGTTGGTAAGTTCATTTCAATAAAACGTAATAGTAAAGGTCTCATAAAAGTAAGAGTAAAGCTCAATCCAATTTTTACTCTTCGCTCGACTCTTCCTCGCTCGCGGCTTGTTCTTCCTCTTGTTCCGAAGCCTCTTGTTCTTCCGCCTCTTGCTCCGCCTCCGCCTCGGCTTCTGCTTCCTCCTCTTGTTCTTCGGCGACTTCCTCCTTGACCTCTTCCACCGCCTCTCGCATCTCTTGGCGTTGCTCTCGACGCTCTCGTCGCTCCTCGCGCGCCTCCGCTCTCTCTTCGCGTTCTTCCTCCAAAATCTCTCTCTCCTCTTCCTTCTCCTCGGCGATCTCTTCTTGGATTTCCTCCTCCGTTTCTTCGCCGCCGTTTGCTCCTTCTTCTTCTTCTCCTTCCGCGGCCACCACTTCTTCCTCGTTGTTATTGTAATCCTCCTCCAACAACTGTCTCAGCGTCCCTCTCGCTCGCTCTCGATCTTTCGGAGGATACACAACTCGATCGAATCGTTGCCCGCCGATCCTGCGTCCTCGCAACGGTCGCGCTTCCGCGACCTCGTCCTCTTCCAACAGGCGCCTAAAGCCGCTCGTTTTCACTCGTCCATCCTTTTCCTCCTCCTCCTCCCGTTGTTGTTGTTGTTGTTGGTCCAACCTCACATCCGGGATAGAAACGCCTTCTTCGTGAAGGCTTGCACTCACCGAGGCAACCGCTGCGCTCAAAAACCCGAAGAAGAGAACGATCATCGCCACTTTCTTCTTTGCCGCCGATGTGGTATTCAACGACGACCCCGAAAATCGACCTCCTCGTTCCACATCTTTGCTGGTTTTCTTCTTCTTCGTCTTCTTTTTCCCGTTGTTATCAGTCGTCCTCTTGGTGGTTGTTTCCAAAGCATTCGCACAACCGGAGGACAAAGTCGTTTTTCGGTAAAAAAAAGACGTCGTCAAAACCATCCTCTCGTCGTTGTTACAGTTCTTCGTTCTTTCTTTCTCTCTCGTTCCGCGCGTTTACTCAGAGCGCGCGTGTCTCGTTCTACTTCTGGCGACTAATTTTCTCCCCGAAAGGAACACCAAAACCCTCTCCGAGTATTTTAGGGTTTGAAACCCTAACTCTCATGGCTTCGAATTTCCTTCTTCGAATTTAAAGCAATCGCCGCACGATAGAAGCGCGCTTTGTGAAAGCCATTAAAACGACACAAACGTATACCTCTTTTCTGAAGCGTTCTTTCTCTTTGATTTGTTGTGTTTGTTTCTTTGTTTTTGTCTTCTTATTCTTAGTATATAATGGGCGTTCAAGATGACGAGAAAACCATCGGTTCCGCCGCAGAACGCGCCGCCCGATTCCGGCAGTACGAATACAAAGCGAACGCGTCCTTGGTCCTCCAAGCGGATAAAACGGAAAGACGCATGCACGAACCGAGCGGGATGCCGGAAAGTTTATGGGGCAGGATCGATGCGAAAGCGTTCGGGGATCGCGTTAAAACAACCAACGACGACAAGATTCATGCGAAGAAAAAGAAGACCAAAAATGCGATCGATGTGAAGCATTCGCAAGATTCGGACGCATTCGCGACGAACGCTACGCACAAGAAGAGAAAGAAAACAGGTCACAAAAAAGACGTCCTCTCTTCCGAGATGAACTTTAACAGCGGGTATAAACCCAAGACGAGAGAAACGCGAGCGGCGTACGAAGTTTTGTTGAAATCGATGACGGAACAATTCGGCGAGCAACCGTCGGACGTGTTGAGAGGCGCGGCGGAGGAGGTGTTGGAGACGTTGAAGGATACTTCCGTGAACGAGAAGAAACGGAAGGAAGAGGTGGAGAGTTTGGTTGGGGAGTTATCGGAGGAGAAGTTTGCCAAGTTAGTCGCGGTGGGGAAGATGATTACGGATTTTACGCCCGCCGGCCAGGGGGAGGAGGGGAATCCAGAGTACGAAAACGGCGAGAACGAAGAGATGGACGACGACGTTGGCGTTGCGGTGGAGTTTGAAGAGAGCGACGAGGACGATTCGGACGACGACGACGACGGAGACGGTGGAAACAGAGCGGAGTTGAGAGAGTTGAGGTCGGAGTCGGAGGAAGAAGATTCGGATGACGACGACGATAAAGACGAGGAGGAAGAGGATTCGGACGCTTCTGATGACTCTCTTGGTGAACCGAAAAAAAGACACAAGAAACAACACGTGATAGTTCGTCCGTCGGAAATTGACGCCTATTATTTGCAGCGTTTAATTTCCAACGCTTTCTCGGGTTCGTCAACCGCGACCACCGAAGAGGAGAAAGAAAACGATCAGACGAAAATGTCCGAAATCGCCGAGAAGGCTTTGCAAGCGCTGGAGGCGCCGGACGACCGATCGCGAGAAAATGAACTCGTTCGACTTCTCGAGTACGACAAATTCGATTTGGTGAAAACGTTGATGCAAAACAGAGACGTCATCTTGTGGTGCACGAAACTCTCGAGAGCGCAATCGGAAACGGAGAAGCAAGACATTGAAAATTTAATGAGCAACGATTCCAACGGCGCGTTGATCTTGTCCGAAATGAAAGCGACGAGGGCGTCCGCGCGAGAGCGACAGGAAAATGTCGAGAACAAAATCCGAGAAGAAGCGAAAAAGTTACGATTAGACGCGCAAAAGAGAAGAGAAAAAGAGCTCGGCGCGAGCGCGCACCGAAAAGTCTTAGAACTGGACGCGTTGGCGTTTCATCAAGGCAGTCGCTTGATGGCCAACGCGAAGTGCGAACTCCCAGAAGGCTCGTTTCGAACGCAAAAGAAAGGATACGAGGAAGTGCACGTGCCGGCGATGAAAGCGCCGCCGTTTGCGGATAACGAAAAGCTACGACCAATCGAGGAAATTCCCGAATGGGCCAGGCCGGCGTTTAAAGGCATGAAAAGTTTGAACAGAGTCCAATCGAGAGTGTACGAGACGGCGTTGTTGTCGCCAGAAAACATGTTACTCTGCGCGCCAACTGGGGCGGGAAAAACGAACGTTGCGGTGCTCACCATATGCCATGAAATAGGAAAACACCTCGATCCAGACACCGGCGAGATTGATTTGACCAAGTTTAAAATAGTATACGTCGCTCCGATGAAAGCGTTGGTCGCGGAAGTAGTCGGTAACTTGAGCGAACGGTTGAAAGATTTCGGAGTAAACGTCCGCGAATTGACCGGGGACGTTTCCATGTCCAAAGCAGAAATTGAAGACACGCAGATCATCGTCAGTACTCCTGAAAAATGGGACATCATAACGCGAAAGTCTGGCGACCGCGCGTACACGCAATCCGTGTCGTTGTTGATTGTCGACGAAGTTCACTTGTTGCACGACGGTCGCGGTCCAGTCTTGGAATCCATCATCGCGCGTACGATCCGACAAGTCGAAGAGACTCGCAAACACGTCCGATTCGTTGGTTTATCTGCCACGCTACCGAACTACGACGACGTCGCCGCGTTCGCTCGTGTCGACCACGGAAAAGGGTTGTTCGTCTTTGATAACTCATACAGACCGTGCCCGTTGCAATCGCAATTCATCGGCATCACGGTGAAGAAACCGTTGCAACGCTTTCAGTTGATGAACGAAGTGTGCTACGAAAAAGTCGACGAACAAGCTGGTCAAACGCAAGTGATGGTGTTCGTGCACTCGAGAAAAGAAACGTACAAAACGGCGAAAGCTTTGCGCGACATGGCCATAGAAAACGAAACAATCGGGAAGTACGTCGGGAGCGATACTGCCACGGCGGAAATTTTACGACAAGAATCCGAAAACGTCAAATCGAATGATTTGAAAGAGTTATTAAGATACGGCTTCGCCATTCACCACGCGGGGATGGTTCGCGCCGATAGAACGTTAGTTGAAGAGTTGTTTGCGGATGGGCACATTCAAGTGCTCGTGTCAACGGCAACCTTAGCATGGGGCGTGAACTTGCCCGCGCACACGGTCATAATCAAAGGGACGCAAGTGTACAACCCCGAAAAAGGCGGTTGGGACGAACTGTCATTCCAAGACGTCATGCAAATGATGGGCAGAGCTGGTCGTCCTCAATTCGATACGTTCGGGGAAGGGATCATCATCACCCAACACACAGAACTGCAATACTATTTATCTTTATTCAATCAACAGTTACCGATTGAAAGTCAATTCGTGGCCAAACTAGCAGATTCGCTCAACGCGGAGATTGTTTTAGGTTCCATAGCTTCCGTAGACGATGCCGTCAAATGGCTCGGGTATACTTACTTATTCGTGAGAATGTTGAGAAACCCAGTCTTGTACGGCGTGCCGCGATCTGCCGTGGAAGACGATCCGACGTTATCGAGCCGAAGAGCGGATTTAGTACACTCGGCGGCGTTGTCGCTCGACAAAGCCGGTTTGATTCGATACGATAAAAGAGGCGGAGGTTTACAAGCCACGGATTTAGGTCGAATCGCCAGTCAGTATTACGTCTCTCATGGGACGGTGAAAGCGTTCCACGAACACTTGAAACCGCAAATGGGTGACATTGAACTGTGCCGTTTGTTCTCGTTAGCGGAGGAATTCAAATTCGTCACCGTGCGTCAAGAGGAAAAAATCGAACTGGCGACGTTAGCGGAAAGAGTGCCAATCCCGGTGAAGGAATCCATAGAAGAATCGACGGCGAAGATAAACATCTTACTCCAAGCGTACATTTCGAACATGAGTTTAGAAGGTTTCTCGTTATCGGCGGATATGGTGTACATCACCCAATCCGCGGGAAGATTGTTGCGATGTATCTTTGAAATCGTCTTGAAACGAGGATGGGCGCAACTCTGTGAAAAATCGCTCAACTTGTGCAAAATGGCTGGAAAGAAAACGTGGTCCTCGCAAACGCCTTTGAGACAGTTCAAAGCCATCCCGAACGACATCTTGATGAAAATCGAACGCAAAGACGTCAGTTGGGAGCAGTATTTTGAATTGACTTCGCAAGAAATCGGCGAGTTGATTCGATTTCCGAAAATGGGTAAAGCGATACATAAGTTTGTCCACCAGTTCCCTCGAATGGATATTCAGGCGCACGTGCAGCCAATCACGCGTTCGACGTTGAAAGTGGACGTCGTTTTGACCCCAGATTTCGTTTGGGATCAACGGTTTCACTCGTTCGCGCAAGGCTTTTGGATCATGGTCGAAGACAACGACGGCGAGAAGATTTTGCACTCGGAATATTTCACGTTGAAGTACCAAAACAAAGACGAGGAACATTCGGTGAGTTTTACGGTGCCGTTGTTAGATCCAATTCCTCCTCAATATTTTATTCGGGTCACCTCGGACGCGTGGTTAGGCGGAGATACCGTCATTCCAGTCTCGTTTAAGCACTTGTTGTTGCCGGAAAAGTTCGCCGCGCCGACAGAGTTGTTGGATTTACAACCGATTCCAATTCGAGAGGCGAAGTTTGGGTTTGCAAAGATGTATTCAAAACTTCCCCAAGGCGACGGTTTCAAGTTGATGAATCCGATTCAAACGCAAACGTATCAAGCGTTGACGGATTCTGACGAGAGCGTATACGTGTCCGCTCCCGCCGGCTCGGGAAAATCCGTCTGCGCGGAGTTGGCCATCTTGCGCGCGGTGGAAACGCACGGCGTGGAAAACGCGAGATGTGTTTACTGTGCTCCCATCGATGACATCGCTGAAGCGCGATACGCGGATTGGAAAGTAAAATTCGAAGACACCATGGGCATTCCGACGTGCATATTAACCGGCGACGTGGCGACGGATTTGAAGTTGCTCGAACGCTCTCGAGTCATCGTCTCGAGCGCTAAGAATTGGGACATTTTATCGAGAAGATGGAAACAACGCAAGAACGTGCAAAAAGTGAAATTGTTCATCGCGGACGCGCTTCATTTAATCGGTGGCGCGCACGGGGCCACGATTGAAGTCGCCTGCTCGAGAATGCGATACGTCTCCGTTCAAAAGCAACGCGAAGAAGAAGAAGATGAAGAAGAAGAAGGAACGAAAAAAGATGGAAAAAAATCGGCGCCGCCGATTCGCATTCTCGGTTTATCCGCCTCCGTCGCGAACGCGAAAGATTTAGCCGAATGGCTCGGAGTAAACTCCAAAAGGCAGTTTAATTTCGCCCCGTCCGCGCGTCCAACGCCTTTGCGCTTGTTCGTCCGCGGATTCGACGTCGTCAATTACGAATCTCGCGTCCAAGCGATGTCGCGACCGACGTACAGAGCGATCAAGACGCACTGCGAGAAGAAAGAACCGGCGATTGTTTTTGCGCCGACGAGGAAACACGCGAAACAACGCGCGTTGGAATTACTCTCCTACGCTCTCAACGACAACGACGAAGGGTACTTTCGAAACGTCTCTTCGGAAGACGAAAACGTCTTAGAACAACTCTCCGAGAAGATTGAATCCGACGCCGGCGTGAAACACGCGATGACTTTTGGCATCGCCGTCATTCACGAAGGGTTGTCGAAAGTCGAAAAAGAAGCGTTGTTCTTGGCGTTTGAGTGTAACGCGTGTTCGCTGATGATTTGCGAAGCCGCCTCGGTGTGGACTTTACGACAAAAAGCAAAGCTCGTCGTCGTTTCTGGGACGCAACTCTACGACGCCGGAGGTTCCTCCGCGGCGGATTACCCTGTCGTGGACGTGTTGCAAATGACCGCCAAGTGTGGGCGTCCAGGCGCAGATGAACACGGCACGTGCGTGCTAATGTGTTCTCAGCCTAAGAAAGCGTACTACTCCAAGTTCCTTCACGAACCGTTCCCGGTGGAATCGCACTTGGATCACTTCTTACACGATCACTTCAACGCGGAAATCGTCACGAGAACTATCGAAACCAAACAAGACGCCGTGGATTATCTCACCTGGACGTACTATTATCGTCGATTAACGAGGAATCCAAACTATTACAACTTGACTGGGACGTCTCACAGACACGTCTCGGACGCGTTGAGTGAACTCGTCGAGAGCACCTTATCCGACTTGGAGGTGTCCAAATGCGCGCAAATCGAAGACGACGACGAGACTGGCGAGAATGAAATTTCACCTTTGAACCTCGGGATGATTGCGAGTTATTATTACGCGCAATATACCACGGTTGAGTTATTCGCGGCATCCTTAACTGCAAAAACAAAGCTGAAAGGTATTTTGGAAATCGTTTCAGGCGCGAGCGAGTTTGATTCGGTGCCGATTCGCCCGGGCGAGGCGGAAATCATACGTCGCGTCTTGAACCACTCGCCCATCGCGATGACGAATAGGAAAACAAACGACCCGCACGTCAAGACTTGCGCGTTGCTCCAAGCTCATTTAAGTCGCGTCGCGTTACCAGGTGACCTTGCGAGAGATTTAGAGTCCATCTTACCGACCGCTTTGCGTTTACTCTTGGCCATGGTGGATGTAATTTCCAGCAACGGCTGGTTATCGCCGGCGATGTGCGCCATGGAATTGTCGCAAATGTTAACGCAAGCCATGTGGGATAAAGACGCCGGCGTGTTACAATTACCGCACGTGACGAAATCCATAGCGTTAAAAGCGAAGGATAAGGACGTGGAATCCGTGTACGAGTTGTTAGACGCGGAGGATTCCGTGCGAGGGGACATTTTGAGCGACTTGTCCAAGCGACAACTCTCGGACGTCGCGAAAGCCGCGAATCGGTACCCGAACGTCGATTGCGAACACAAAGTCACCAACGCCTCGCAAATCTCCACGAGCTCAACCATCGACGTCGAAGTCAACGTCTCTCGCGAGTGGGAGTTTGGCGATTCCGTATCGCTTTTACCTCCTGTCAATTGCAGTCGATACCCGATACCGCGCGAAGAAAGTTGGTGGGTCGTCGTCGGCGACGAAAAAGACAACCGCTTATGCGCGATTAAAAGAGTCAATCTGGTCAAAAGCTCCAAGGTAAAGTTAAGTTTCGCCTCGCCCTCCGAGGAAGGTAAACGTAAATACGCGTTGTACTTCATGTGCGATTCGTACCTCGGCGCGGATTTGGAGTTTGAGTTCGACGTCGCCGTCGCCAAAGGCGAAGATGAAGAAGAAGAAGATGATTCATCGGAAGAGGAAGAGGAAGACGAAGACGAAAAAGACGACGCGGGGAAGGAGAAGGACGCGCCAGACGCAGTCATGAAAGACTGATGACGATACGCGACTCGCCCATAAAAGACACCGTTGTAAAGAACAGCTGCCACCCTAAATAGAAACTCGACCCAAACTCTAAAAATCATCCGCTCGCTGCGCTTCATACATCGACGCTTCATCAGAGAGGCAGAGATATACACACACAGAGAGAGAAAGAGAGAACCTTTGAAAGCTTTGTTCCTCTCGTTTCTGTCGTTTATATCTCTAAAGTTCTCAACATCAGGAGAGAGAGAGAGCGTTTTGCGTTGAGTCGTCTCGAATTTCCATTCATCCATTCCCCGCGCGCGCGGCTTTTTATACGCAGAATACTCATCGATGCTGACGTCGTCGTCGCCGCTGTTGTCCTCAGAAGACCGAACGAATGCGAGGACGAGTTTTGCAAGAAAATTTACCAGCAATGGCGTCGCGTCCTCACTCCTCTTCTTTATCGTCGCATTCGCCAGTCTGTCCAGCACATCCGCGGCATCACTGAAGGCAGACCTCTCGCAAACGAAAACATCGAACGAAGAGTGGAACCGGTTGCACCCAGGATTTTGCGATAACATGACTTGGTCCACGAAAACAGACGATGATGCACAGAATACTATCAACAACATCGAAGCGTTGGGTGGTGGTGAAATGAACGATGATGATGAGGAGATTGAGCTTTCGCCGTTCGTTCGCAAAGCGATGGCACTCGCCAAGTGGCGCGTGTACGACGAGTACCAGAAGAAGTACGCTTCTTTGCCGAGCGAGGAAAGCAGCGTAAGTTTGGAGGATGTAAAGAGAGATGCGTTGTTAGGCGAGGAAGAGGAGGTCGCGTGGGAAGATTCTCCGGTGCGGATTCACTCGGCGGATATCGTCGTCATCGTTCAAAGGAACGACGCGGAAGATCACGAGAACTTTGATAAGATTCGAAAGACGTTGCCGGACGCGACGAGCGACGTCGGCGTGACGCCGACGGAGTGGCCGGAAAACATCGGCGACGCGGAATGGGCGGTCGAACCGATAAGGAAGTTGAATAAAGAGTTCTTCCAGAGAGGATGGAAACACCCGGACGCGTTGAGAAACGGAGACAACTTGAAAAATTTGCCGTGGTTGGGTATCGTCGACGAACGAAACAGCACGGGAGGGATGACTGAAGAACAATACGGCGGCGCGCATCACATCGGGTGTTTATTCGGCCACATGCACGCCTGGCGCACGGTGTTAGAGTCCAACTCGGGGAAGAAGTTTTCGTTGATCATGGAAGCGGACGGTTTGAACTGGCAGATGAAACATTTAGACGCGATCGTCGCCAACGTCCCCGAGGATGCGGATTTCGTTTTGTTGACCAATTTTTACGAAGCCGCGTGCGCGCAACCGGACGAGGGAGGTTTTTGCGATAAACAAGGCAACACGTACCCAATTTTAGCCGAAGACGGGCCGAAAAAAGGCCAACAATTGACCGGGAACTTTTACTATTGGCCGAAAGATCGCTCCGGAGCCGGATTCACGAGGTACTTGATTGGCCCGAAGTTCCAAGAGAAAGTGTATAAATTTATGGCGCGATTCGGCGCGGATATGATTGACGCGTTTACGTACGGCCACTTGTGTCAAGACGATTACGCGAACGCAAAGATGCGCGACGAAGGGTTTGCCATGCCGGACGGGTCCGATCCTTTTCAAAAAAGAGAAACCAGTCGAGACGAGAAGAACTACGGATTGAAGGTTTTGAACTGCTATTTAACGGATATGCATCAAGACATGATTTACAATTAAGAAAGAAAGAAAAAGAGAGAGTATGAGAAGACAGAGAGAGATTACGCTACATTACCTGCTTATCAGGTATACACATGCACATATATACTTTATTATAGCACCGTTATCAACGCATTGGTTGTATTTAACTATTACATACATTTTTAGAAGACCAACGCGGCGCTTCGATGTGCCGCGACACAAAAAAATCTGTCACTATTCCTATTCCTAATCCTACGACTGACTACAAAAGTGCGACAACAAACTCTGGGTGGTGGTGTTGCTACAGGTGATAACGACGACGGTACGAGTTGGACGACGTTTTTCCTTCTCTTGTATATATGATGATTGGTATCGTCGAATTTTGTGATGGCGATGGTATTCGCTCTCCTCCTCGTCAAAAAAGCGTTGGTGGAAACGAACCGCTTCTTCCCGTTGCCGATATCTCTGATTTCAAACGAATCGTCGTTTCCTTCTTCTGAAACCATCATCGCCTTTTTATTCATGAAACAACCAACGCTGAATAAAAAAAAACCAATCAAAGCGAACAACGACATCAAACTTCTCCGTTGCGTTTCGAAATCCGCTCCGGCGAGCATCAGAATAGCGACAAAAGACACGACGTTACTCGCATTCACTGCCGTGGCCGCCGGTCCTGAGTTTAACCCAAACTGTTTGGCGTATCGTATAGAAATCAAGGGCACCGGGGCGGTTAGCGCTAACGTCAACACCGCCAATCCACTAGCCCCTATGAATTGGTACATGTTCAACGCGATTGCCGTGGCGGCGATGAGTAATCCGCTTCCGTACCGAATCAACAACAAAGTCACCACGTCTGAAACTTCGCTCTTACTCATTTTAGGCTCGAACAATATCCCAAGCGACAACAACGCCAACGGCTTTGCCGCGACCGCCAAGGACCCTAAAAACTGATCCAGCGCGTACGGAATCGACGCGTTCGGAATGGCTTTCAACGCGATCGAAAGATACAACGCGAGTAAACACGGCGTGAACATTTGCGTCTTGATGGCTTTCAAAATAACCTCCTTCGTCGTTTTCTCACCTCCATCACCATCACGTCTTGTACTCAGCGCGAACAACACGTAGCTGGCGATTAAAATCGACACTTGATTAAAGAAATCAAACACCACCGCTCTCCTCAACCCGACCTCGCCAAACACCGCGAATACGAGCGGGTACGCAAACGTTCCCAGATTTACCCCAACCGTCGCACCGGCTAAATGTTCCCCTTTATTTCGCTCGCGATTTCGAAACAACAGAAAACCTACAGTCGTGCCGACCAGACACTGTGAGACGCTGTACGCGAAAAACACCAAGTACTCCGCGCTCGCGTGTATTGAAGCGAACGTCTGTTGAATTAAGTGCATTAAGAGTACAAAGAAAGACATTGATGAGATTTTAGTCAACACCTCTCTCCTCGCTTGAACGAGGAAAGAAAATCCACAAAAAGCTCCCACAAAACGAGCGATGGATGCTGTTTTACGCGAGACGAAACTCAAAGTCGTTCTTCGTTTCGCGCGAGCCTCTCATCACGCGTAACACATTCAGAGAACAAAAGTAAGGGAAAAATGCATCAAACCTATACCTGGAGTAATAAACTGGGCAACAGAGCGCCGAATATCACGGCGAGTAACGATTCGCCGTTTTCTCGAGTCACCACGTGTAGTTTGCGAAGCGTAAAGCCGAGTAAAATGGTCGACGAGGCGAGACAGAGTTTAAACGAGACCTCGGTATTCATCGTCGAGAGGACTTATTCGGTGTCACATCTGAAGCATTTTCCCCACGAATTTCCTCACTTCTCAGCGGTGTGTCTGCACTCTACGACCGCGAAGTGATGACGACTTCTCGACCAAACGCGTCGTGGGTAGGGCCGTCTTTTATTCGCGCGCTCTTACCCTTCGTCTCGTCGCCTTTAAAGACTCCCACGAGAGCAGAACGGGCGAGAGATGAGGAAGTTTTGTTGTTGAAACCGTCCCCGGGGAAAGAAAACGAATCAGATTCTGACGCGTTTCTCGACGGCCAAGAAGCGTCGATGAAAACGAAAAAAGACAAAAGAACACCACCATCGAGAGGAGTAGTCATAGCAGCAGCAGTCTTAACATCCTTTGTGGTCGTTTTAGGGAGAGAGAGC
>Ga0209630_10003329_pt1 | contig 14703 bp, 15 predicted proteins | sample COG_01_FD_184745 | JGI IMG/M metagenome (GOLD analysis project Ga0209630, IMG submission 184745) | Pelagic Microbial community sample from North Sea - COGITO 998_met_01 (SPAdes) (version 2) | ecosystem: Environmental > Aquatic > Marine > Neritic zone/Coastal water | place: Helgoland, sampling... | reverse complement strand
GAATTGCACGAAGAACAAGAAGAGGAAAAGGTAACATGATTATCTGTTCAGCTGATGTTGCTAGTGCGCTTCAAATGGCTGGTGTTTTAGATTACACACCTGCATTAAACAACAATTTGAATGTTGATGACACAGGCAATACTTTTGCTGGTGTTCTTAACGGCAGATTTAAAGTTTACATTGACCCATATAGTGCAAACTCAAGCGCTAGCCAATACTATGTTGTTGGTTACAAAGGTACTTCACCTTATGACGCTGGTATGTTCTATTGTCCATATGTTCCACTACAAATGGTGAGAGCAGTTGGTCAAGATACTTTCCAACCAAAAATCGGTTTCAAAACAAGATATGGATTAGTTGCTAACCCATTCGCTGAAACTGGTGCGATTTCAGGTGCTGCTACAGCAGTAAATGACGCTGGTTCTGCTAACGCTAACAGATACTACCAAAGAGTTAAAATTGCTAACTTAATGTAATATCTAGTAGAGTTTTCTACAGAAATAAGAAAGGGCGGTTTATCCGCCCTTTTTTTTGGCCTTCCTCCTAAATGGATAAATAATAGTATGACAGCCACAAACGCATACAATAGACAACCTACTAAATTTGACTACGCTTCGCCTACACAGTTTAAGTTTCAAATACTAAAACTGCCAAAGGTTGAATACTTTTGTACAGCAGTCAATATACCAGGTATTACTTTATCAAGTGTTACACAAGATACACCACTTGCAGATATACCATTGCCTGGTGTTAAGTTATCATTTGCTGAACTAGAGATGTCTTTCTTGGTAGATGAAAACCTAGAAAACTATAGAGAGATACATGGTTGGTTGACAGGACTTGGTTTTCCTAAATCAAGAACACAGTTTAAAACTCTTGTGGATGCCGCTAAGGATAGATTTCCGACAGGCGGAAAGAGTGACGCAACGACAGACGCAGGCAAAGTTACAGGTGCTCCGGTACCATTAGGACCTGCCTTCTCCGACGCTACTTTAAATGTGTTGACTAGTAAGAATACAGCAAATATAGAAGTAAGATTTTCAGATATGTTTCCTGTAGGATTGTCAGGACTAAACTTTAACCAACAGGCCACAGATATTGACTTCTTAACGGCAACTGTAACAATGAAATATAAAATATACGAATTCGCTACAAAAGGTGGGTCTAGGACTACAGAAACTACCTCTTAAAAGCTTTACATTTAAACGATATTATGATAGGATACCTTTATTATGGATTTAGAAAAACTACAAGAACAAGCTGATTTGGATTTGAAGATAAATGATACTGAACTAGATTTAGAATCTCTTAAAACTCCACAATTACATAACAAATATATGAAACACTTAACAAAGTTTAAGCTTATGTTAAGTCGTGCTGAAGGTGATTTATATAATACCAAAAGAGAACTTTGGGAATACTATACTGGTAAGGCAGACGCTTCAGTATATGCACAGAGACCTTTTAACTTTAAATTATTAAGACAAGATGTTGACCAATATGTACAGTCAGACGAAGAGTATATTAAGGCTAAACAAAAAGTAGATTACTTAAATGCTTGTATTGATTTTTTAGATAGAACAATTAGACAAATCACTAATAGAACCTTTACGATTAAGAACGCTATTGATTGGCGTAGGTTTACTAGTGGTGCTGTGTAATGTATTTAAAAAACTCCTGCCACATAATTGAAAACGCTTTAACTCAAACACAATTAGATTATATAATTTCTTTTGGTGAGAAAGAAAAATTAAAAAATGCTGAAGTGTATGATAGAGAACAATCAGATTCAATTAGAAAAACAAAAGTATCTTGGATTAAAGAACAAGAGATATCTACAAAATATCCTTTAACAGATATCATTACAAACGCAAATAAGAAAGCAGGTTGGAACTTTCAACTTCATGGCTTTGAGCCATTTCAGTATTCTATTTACGAAAAAGATGACCACTATAATTGGCATATAGATAGTCATGCTAAACCATATGATAATGGTCTAGTTAGAAAATTAAGTTTTACAATATGTTTATCAGACGATTACACAGGTGGTGATTTTGAGATATGTAAACCAAATCCTAATCCTGAAAAACATTTATATAAAAAATTCGAATTAAAAAAAGGCACAATGATTTTATTTCCTTCTTTCGTTTGGCACAAGGTTAATCCTGTGTTAAGTGGTGTAAGAAAGACTTTAGTTGGCTGGGTAGTAGGGACACCATTTGTATGAGTTTAACAAGATATTTAATTATAGATAAAAAAGATGATGTCTATTTAAAGATTGAAGCTGATGATGATATAAGAAGAGAACTAGGTGGATTTTTCACATTTGAAGTGCCTGGTTTTAAGTTTATGCCACAGTTTAGAAACAGAGTGTGGGATGGAAAGATTAGATTATTTTCATATCAGACAGGACAAATTTATGTTGGTCTATATCCTTATATACTAAAGTGGTGTGAAGACAATAATGTACAAGTTGTTGACGGAACTAAAATAGAAGACACAAAGGTAGATGAAGCAAAGGTTGATAAGTTTATCAAAGCACTAAATATTCCATTCGAGGTCAGAGATTATCAAAAGGAGGCATTCATACATGCAGTTAGAAAAAATAGAACTTTATTACTTTCACCCACAGCTAGTGGAAAATCTCTTATTGTCTATCTTCTTATTAGGTTTAACATTCTTCGGTTAAAAGCTGATAAGAAAAAGATACTTATTATTGTTCCAACCACATCATTGGTAGAACAATTGTTTAAAGATTTTAAAGATTATGGTTGGTCGCCTGATAATAATGTACATAGAATATATCAAGGTCATTCTAAAGAAACAAATAAACCTGTGATTATATCTACATGGCAATCTATCTATAATCAACCAAAGAAATACTTTAAAGATATTGGTATGATAGTAGGTGATGAAGCACACTTATTTAAGGCAGTTTCACTTACAAAGATATTGACAAAATTAGAAAAATGCCCATATAGAGTAGGACTAACAGGTACTTTAGATGGTACACAAACACACAAGTTAGTATTAGAAGGACTGTTTGGTACAGTCAATAAGGTGGTTTCTACAGTAGAACTACAAGAAAAGAAACAGTTAGCAGACTTAAAGATTTTCTGCCTAATATTAAAACATGGTGCGATTGAGTGTAAACATGCTAGTGGTATGAACTACCAAGAAGAGATGGATTACATTGTTCAATCAGATAAGAGAAACAAGTTTATAAGAAACTTGGCCGCTGGCCTACAAGGTAATACTCTTTGTTTGTTTCAGTATGTTGAAAAACATGGTAAAGATTTGTTTCAAATGATAAAAGAAAAAGCAACTGATAAACAGGTGTTTTATGTTCATGGTGGAGTAGATACAGATGAAAGAGAAAAGATTAGAGAGATTACGGAAAAGAGTGACAATGCTATTATCGTGGCAAGCTACGGAACCTTTAGTACCGGTATCAATATTCGTAATTTACACAACATTGTGTTTTCTTCTCCTAGTAAATCACGGATAAGAAATTTACAATCAATTGGTCGTGGTTTAAGATTAAAAGATAATAATGGTTCTGCTACATTGTATGATATTGCTGATGACTTAACATACAATGACAAAGAGAACTACACACTTAATCACTTTAGAGAAAGGATAAATATCTATAGTGAGGAAGATTTTGAGTATGAAATACATAACATAGAGTTAAACAATGAAACCAGAAGTTAAGATAATAAAACTAATAAATGGTGACGATATTGTTACCATACTACCTACTGGCGACAGACAGTTGCCAGATAATGGTCCACTTATTAGACTTGACAAACCATTACAGATTAAATATGTTCCTCAAATGACACCAATGGGGTTTAGAGATTATATTGCTTTGATTCGTTGGACTAATTATACGAATGATAAAGTGGTTACCATTCCAAAAGATAAAATTATGACAATCACAAACGCCTCGTTAGAGATGAGTGGTAGTTATGGTGAGATAATAAAGAACTATGATAGTTTAGATAGACCAAAGAGAGATGAAACTTATCACAAAAAAGAATTCTCCCCCGAAGAAAATAATAAACTAAATGAAATCTTTAAAGAGTTTGATGATGATGAGGAAGAACCAACAATACACTAGGTACTTAAAGGTGTTTCTGAAAACGGACACCGTTATTATACATAGAAAAAAATTATTGGCAACCGTGGATTAAAAACAAACTAGGCTTGACAATTTGTAAAGTTTAGAGTATTATGAGGATATTATGGCAAAAACAAAAAAGAAATCAGAACATTATGTTAACAACAAAGAATTCTTGGCTGCAATGGTCGAGTATAAAAAGTCTGTTAACAAAGCAAAAACAGCAGGAAAAAACAAACCAAGAGTACCCGATTATGTCGGTGAATGTTTTTTAAAGATAGCGAATCACCTATCATACAGACCTAATTTTATCAACTACACATATAGAGATGATATGATTAGTGACGGTATAGAAAACTGTTTACAATACCTAGACAATTTTGATGGTGAGAAATCAAACAATCCTTTCGCTTACTTCACACAAATAATCTATTATGCATTTATTCGTAGAATTCAAAAAGAAAAGAAACAAGTAACAATTAAACAAAGAATGATACAAGAAGCTAATTATGATGACATGGCATTACAGCCAGGTGAGGAAAGAGAATTTAAAAATCAATTCACAGAATTCTTACAAAAGAATATGGTCGCTGATGAACCTACTGAAAAGGAGAAGGCAAAAAAAGAAGCTGCTAAGAAGAAGAAATCGAAGAAGTGAACATAGTAGATAATTATTTAACAGACAGAGAATTCTCTGAGCTGAAGAAAGTCATTTGGGATCCTAGTTTTCCTTGGCATTTTAATCAAATCATAACTATGGAAGAACCAGAAGAAACTGGCGAATATTATATGACCCATGTCTTCTATAATCAAAGACAAAACTTCCAAAGTCAATACTTTCCTTTAGTATATGATTTATTAAACAAGATACAACCAAAGGCTTTAATCAGAGTGAAAGCAAATTTATATTTAAACATGGGTAAAGGAGTTGTTGAACATGCACCACACACAGACTATAGTTTTAGTCACAACGGTGGTGTCTTTAGTATGAATACATGTGACGGTTACACTAAACAAGGTGATGAAAAGGCTGATAGTGTAGAAAACAGATTGGTTACATTTGACGCAGGTGTAAAACATCAAAGCACCTCTGTATCAAATACTAAAGTAAGAATGAATATCAACATAAATTATTTCTAATGAACAGATTATATCACGAACCACTAATTGACAAACACCATTGTACAAAACTATTGCCTGCTACCTATATTATATCTAAAAAAGTAACAGAGATGTTTACACCATGGAAAAATACATGGAAAGATGAAAACTATATGAAGTTTGCAGAGGGTAGTCCTTCAACCGAACTATATGAATGTTATAATGTATTTTTAAATCATATGCCAGGTATGTCAGAATTATACGAGGGTGTTGTAAACAAGTTTAAAGAGAAACAACCTAATTCAACAGACTATGCTACAGCAGGCTGGGTAAATGTTTTTCCAAAAGGCAAAAATTTAAAGTGGCATAGACACGGTGGTGAGAATGAAGAAAATGGTAGATGGCACGGCTATGTTTGTATTGACGCAGAACCAAGTCAAACATTTTATAAAGATAAAGACTTTGAACAAACAATAGAAAATAAAAATGGTTATATAACTTTAAACGAGGCAGGACTTTTACACAAGGTATCAGATGATTGGCCAAATGAAAGACCTAGAGTTACTATTGCTTTTGATTTTATTTTAAAAAAACATATACACGCAACTAATATGTTAAGATGGATTCCAATTATATGAAAATAGCATTATTAAACGATACACACTTTGGTTGTAGAAACGACAGCCCAGCATTTATTGAATATCAAAATAAATTCTATAATGATTTGTTTTTTCCATACTTGAAAGAACATAATATTAAAACACTAGTACATCTAGGTGATGTGGTTGATAGAAGAAAATTTATCAATCATAATACAGCACACAATTTTAGTAAAGTGTTTTGGAATAGATTAGAAGAAAATAATATTGATACACATATTATCATTGGTAACCATGACACATATTATAAAAATACTAATGAAGTAAATGCTATGCAAAACCTAGAGATTTGTAAAGACGCTAAAGTATATACTAAAACTACAGAGGTTGAACTTGGTGGATTACCTATCTTATTCATACCATGGATTTGTGATGACAATGAAACAGACAGTATTAGTAAAATAGAAAATACACAATGTACAATTGCAATGGGTCATTTAGAAGTCAAAGGTTTTGAAATGCATAATGGCCATTTTAATGACCATGGTCAAGAGAAAGCAATGTTTAAAAGATTTGAAAAAGTATTCTCTGGTCATTTTCATAAGAAATCAGATGACGGCCATATACATTATCTAGGTACTCAATATGAAATGACATGGTCAGACTATGGTTGTCCTAAAGGGTTTCATATTTTTGATACAGATACAAGAGAGTTATCAAGAGTACAAAATGAATACAAGATGTTTGACAAAATCATTTATAATGACAAAGAAACAAACTATGATGAAATAGATATTAAAAAATATGATAGAAAATTTGTTAAGTTATATATTTCTAATAAGTCAGACAATGATATGTTTGAAAGACTTATGGATAAATTTTATAATGAAATTAATATACATGCGATTGATGTTATTGAAGACCCTACGGACATTGGTGCTTCAGTAAGAGAAGATATATTAGAACAAGGCGAAGATACATTGACATTTTTAGGTAACTATATTGACCAAGTTGATAGTAAATTAGACAAACAGAAACTTAAACAGTTTGCTAAAGAGTTGTACATGGAGGCAAGTGAGTAAATTTAAAGTATGATAACATTTAAAAGAATAAGTTATAAGAATTTTTTATCTACAGGTAACCAACCAATAGTGGTTCATTTAGATATGTCACAAACAACATTAATTGTTGGTTCAAACGGCTCTGGTAAGTCAACCTTACTAGACGCATTATGTTTTGTACTATTCAATAGACCATTTAGAATCATTAAGAAAGAACAAATGGTCAATACCATTAATGGTGGTGATTGTGTTGTAGAAGTTGACTTTACTGTTGGCACAAAAGAATATAAAGTTAGAAGAAGTATTAAACCTAATAACTTTGAAATCTTTTGTAATGGTAAGATGATTAATCAAGACGCCAATAACATTGATTATCAAAAATATCTTGAACAGAATATTATGAAACTTAATTACAGGTCATTTATTCAGGTGGTTTTATTAGGTTCTTCCTCATATGAACCTTTTATGAAGATGAAACCACGATATAGACGAGAAGTTGTTGAAGAGATACTTGATATTAGAGTTTTTGGCCTAATGGACCTAATTTTGCGTTCCCAACAGAGTGACCTTCAAAAAAATCTAACGGAGGTGAGGCACCAAGCGGAGTTAATAAAGACCAAGTATGAAACTGAAGCAAAGTATCTTACCACTCTGGAAACCAAAGGTAGCGACAACCTGACGGTACAGCAAAATAAGATAGTACAAAATGATGGAAATAGAGTAAGATATGAACAAAAACTACAAAAATTAAATGAAGACATAGCAGTTAGTCAAAATGCATTAATTGGCCAAGATGTAGTGGCCAAAAAGGTTAAAGACCTAGAAAAATTTGAAACAAAGATAGAACAAAATATATCTACACACAAAAAGACTTTAACTTTTTTCAAAGAGAATGACACATGTCCGGTGTGTACACAATCTATTGATGAAACATTTAAGGAAGAAAAATGCAATCACGAAACTTCAACAATTTCCAAACTAGAATCAGGTCTACAGCAGCTCGTAGGCGAACTCAATGGTCAAGAAGAGAAGATGACTCAATTCAATCAGATGTCAAACAAGATATCCGAAATGAATGTAGAGATAGCAAAGATAAACGGAAGTCTATCGGCGCTGAAGAAACACAGCGACCAAATTCAGTTAGAGATTTCTACAGCTAGTCAAAAAGATACTGACATAGAAAGTATAGAACAAGAACTGGAACAGATGAAAATTGACCTTGCCGAGGCAGACGCAAGACTTGTAAAGGTTCAAGAAGAAAAAGATTATGTTGATGTATTAAGAGAGATACTTAATGACAAAGGTGCTAAGGCAAATATAATTCGTAAGTATGTACCTATTATGAATCAACTTATCAACAAGTATCTACAGGCCATGGACTTCTTTATCTCATTTAATTTAGATGAAGAGTTTAACGAAACAGTAAAGTCAAGATTTAGAGATACCTTTAACTACAATAACTTTAGTGAAGGTGAGAAGATGAGAATAGACCTTGCCTTGTTATTCACTTGGCGAGATATTGCTAGAATGAAAAACAGTACCAATACAAATCTATTAATACTTGATGAGATATTTGATAGTAGTTTAGATGGCCAAGGTACAGATGACTTCTTTAAGATTATTAAAACACTAGAAAAAGAAAACATCTTTATTATATCACACAAAGGCGATATACTGTTTGATAAATTCACAAACATTATTAAGTTTGAAAAGATACAAAACTTTACACAGTTAGGTAATATATAATGAAATTCATGGTGGTTGAAAACTTTTTTAATAACTTCTCTCAAATTCAAGATGAATTTAAGAAGATAGAAAGATTTGATTATGAAGAACATCCAGATATTAAACCAAAATTACAAGACAAGGCCTTTTTAAAATATAAATGGCCTGGTCAGAGAAGTCTTGATTTAAAAAATACAAATAGATTTCTTACTGCTTTATTTCTCAAAGAATATGAAGAAAAATTTAGAGATTTTTTTGATGAGAAATTAGGGTTTGCAATATACACCCATTTAAGATTGAAAGATACCAACAAAGAGGACTTTCTACATAAAGATTCACCAGACTCAACTTATTCATTATTAGTTTATCTATCAGAAACAAATCTCTTTAGTGGTACAAAACTATATGATGATTTAGATAATGAAGTTGCAGACATTAAATTTGTACAAAACAGAGCTATTATTTTTGATAGTAGATATACACATGCAGCTATAAATAATCATGGTGATGATGAAGATAATGGTAGATTGACACTAAATGTGTTTTGGAAAAAAGGATAAAAATGAAAGAACTTAAACTAATACCACCTAACGACCCTAGAGTACAATCAGCAATAGCACCTTTTACAGATGATATGCTAAAAGAACATGACTTCAAAGATAGACAAGAACTATCCGAGGCAATGTTTATTGTAATGAGAAAATTTGGTGGCATAGGATTAACTTGTAATCAAGTAGGTCTTCCCTTTAATATGTTTGTTGCAGGTGGCCATGAGGGTATTGAAAAAGGTATGTCAATAGCAATGTTTAATCCTGTAATAGTATCAGTAGGTGAAGAGAAGCTTAGAATGAAAGAGGGTTGCCTAACTTATCCTTTTATGTTTTTAGATATAGAAAGACCTAGAAAATGTGTTATGAAGTATGAAGACACAGAGGGTAAAATACAAGAGGCACACCTAGACGGTATGATGAGTCGAATCTGTCAACACGAATATGACCATATCATTGGTAGAAACTTTACAGAGGGTGTATCTAAACTCAAACTAGATAGAGCAAAGAAAAAAGCATTTAAGGAAATTGCAAGAATGAAGAGATATAGAGAAGTCAATATAGAATTGAATAAAAACCAAGCTTGACATTTTTGATTAGTTAGAGTATTATATACATTATGAGTTATTCGTGGAACAAAGACATGTCAATAGACGACCAATGGCAGAGTTGGCAAGACAATACAGATTTGTCTAAAATACCAAATATTGATACAGATACATTAAAAGAAACAATCATTAAAGATTTGACCTTTGTATCTGCCATGACGGTACAAGAGTACACATTGTATCAAAAATTTCAAGAAGTAAAGTTTAGATATCCTACAGTAGAAACAAATAGTTTCTTTGATGATAAACCTGCTATGTTAAGACCAGACCAGGCAACAGTCATACAAGAAGTAAAGAATAACTTTTGGTTACCAGAAGACCCCGAAGAGTATTTAAATCTACAACCTGAATTAATCTGGACAGATGGTGCCGAGGTACAATCACATACAAATGCCAAAGGTTCTGAAATCTGGAATGCATTAAGGACATTCTTATCTACCATGAAAAACAATAGTAACATTGGTAGAAATCTAAATTTTTTAGTAAGAGATAAAGTAACACAAAAATATCTTGGTGTTATCTGTATGAGTAGTGACTTCCTAGACCTTACACCTAGAGATGAATATATCGGTTGGGATAGAATTAGAAAAACACAAAAGATGATTAATCATACTTGCATTGGTAGTACAATAGTACCAATACAGCCGCTTGGATACAACCTGGTTGGTGGGAAACTACTAGCCTTATTATGTTTGAGTGATACTGTAGAGAAAACATGGGAACATCAATATAAAGATAAACTAGTAGGTGTTACAACTACAAGTCTATATGGTAAGACTAAAGTAATACCTCTATCACAATATGATAGACTAAAAAACTGGAAGAAAATGGGTTGGACTGCTGGTTCAGTTTCATATGAACCAGAGAAAACTACTAATACCATGATACAACAATGGTTAATGAAGAACCACACATACAAATACTTTGAATGGTATGTTGCAAAGAAACCTAGTGGTCAACCTCATAAGAGAGACCATAGAAATAGAAGTAGAGCATTCACATACAGTAAACTAGGCATTGATAAGAAACTACAAAAGTCTGAACATGCCAGAGGCATATATTTTGGTGAATTATTTACTAATACAAGAGAATTTTTACGAGAAGAACATACAGAGGTTGCCTTAACTAGAAAGTTTGACAATTCAGTTGAAGCATTAACAGAGTTATGGAAGACCAAGTATGCTAAGAAAAGGTTGGCCAGTCTAAAGAAACAAGACAGAGTGTCAACTGAAACACATTTCTATGATGATATAATCTATCTATCATGGGAAGAAACCAAAGCAAAATATTTACCACAGGTAGGGAGATGACATACCATGACTGGACAATTAGAATTAGATTTAGGCGCTCAAAGTAACGAGTCTAATAAATACAAAAAAGTAAGTGACCTTGACATGTATCAAAAGGTCGCTTTAACAACGGCAATATATCCGAGAGAACAGGCCATTATATACCCTACATTGGGGTTGACCGGTGAAGCAGGTGAAGTAGCCAATAAAGTAAAGAAAATAATAAGAGATGGCTCAAATAGTAAAGATGAAAGATTGGTGCAAGACATATCCGCTGAAATTGGCGATTGTCTGTGGTATATCGCTGTATTGGCTAGCGATATTGGTGTTAAGCTTTCCGACATTGCAAGCAATAATCTAATTAAATTAGAAAAAAGAAAAGATAAAGGTACAATCCATGGTTCTGGTGACGACAGATGAAAGTCGTACTCGTAACAGGTGGATTTGACCCTATTCATTCAGGACATTTAGAATATATGATATGCGCCAAGGCTCTTGGTGATGTATTAGTAGTTGGTTTGAACTCCGACAAGTGGTTAGAAAGAAAAAAAGGACAAGCTTTCTTACCATACTACGAGAGAGAACAAGTATTAATGAATACAAAGAGTGTTGACAATGTTATAGGTTTTGATGATGATGATGACTCAGCTATAGACGCCATTCTAAAAGTGCAACACTTTTATCCTAATGCAGAAATCATATTTGCAAATGGTGGCGACAGAAATAAACAAAACATACCAGAATTAGATATGTTCAAAGGCACAAATGTACAGTTTGTATTTGGTGTCGGTGGTTCTAAAAGAAATTCATCTAGTGCAATACTAGAAAAGTGGACTAATACACATACAGAGAGACCTTGGGGTTACTATAAAGTCTTACATAATGAAATGAATATTGTAAAGGTTAAAGAATTGGTGGTCATGCCAGGTAAAAGACTATCTATGCAAAGACATGAGAATAGGTCAGAGCATTGGTTTATCACAAGAGGTACTGCCATGGTATATACTTTAAATTCTGGTACAGATGTTGAACTACGAGGTGAGTATGTTAAGTTTGATAATTTACACATTGCCAAAGGAGAATGGCACCAGTTGGCCAACGAGAGCGAATCACCATTGCGAATCGTAGAGATTCAGTACGGCGAATCGTGTTCCGAGGACGATATTCAGCGAAATAATTGGGATTTTAAACAAATTTAGCTGCGACAAACACGCTTTTATTTTGTGTGTATTCGGTAACCCTTACCAGGTAACAAAAAAAACTTTAAAAAAAAGCAAATAAACGCTTGACTTTTGATTAAAGTACCTGTAGGATGGACACATATGATGAAAAAGGACACAAACACTATGACACTAAATCTTGAAGTAAAATCAAATCTAGCAAAATTACTTGCTAACGAAAATATTACAATTCAACACAACAAAGTTAAGACGGCTTCTTTTGATGTTAAGAACCGTGTACTAACATTACCATTGTTCAAACAAAAATCTGGTGATGTGTACGATATGCTTATCGCTCACGAATGTGCTCATGCTCTTTGGACTCCTTATGAAGAATGGCAAGGTATTAATAATAGTGAGTTAAGGTCATATGTTAATGTGTTAGAAGATTGTAGAATTGATTTATTAATTCAAGCAAAATATCCTGGTGTTGTGTCTAACTACAAGAATGGTTTTGATATACTAGAAAAACAAAACTTCTTTGGTATTACTGGTAGAGATATCAATAAAGAATTTATGATTATAGACAAAATTAATTTAAGGTCTAAATCATTACAAAGATTGCCTTTTAATTTCAGCAGACAAGATAATTATTGGTTAGATAAAGTTGACGCTTTGGTTACCTTTAAAGATGTTCTTGCTCTTGCAAATGAGATGTTAGAATGGCAAAAAGAACAAGTTGAGCAGATGAAAAAACTGCCTGATTTTGACAATCATGTTATCTCAAAGTCTTATGACCTTGGTGAAGATGACTATGATGATGAAGATGAATTTGATAATGATGAAGACGGTCAAGGTAATGGTTCAGACGCTGAACAAAATGATGACTTTGATGATGAAAAAAATGACTTCAATAATTTCGGTGACCAAAAAGCAGATGATGAAAAAGATTCTAATAAATCTGGTGACGGTTCATCTAGTGACTCTGATAAGAAAGAAGAAACTAAAGATAAAGAAAAAGCAAATGCTTATGCTAAAGGCAGAGGCGGTGACGGTTTCATGGAGAAGCCATTAAGAGCAATTACAGATGACGCCTATACTCAAAAGCAAGAAGAATTACAAGATGATAAAGCAAGTGGTTACAGATACGGTAAGTTACCTGCTCCTATTCTTGACAATGCTAGTTGTTTGACTTCTTGGAAAACTTTCTTAAAAGACATGGAAGAATACAAAGTTAAATCATTGAGAGAATATGGTACTACTAAAGGTTACTTAAATTGGTTAGATAAAGACTACAAAAATTTCATCAAAGAAAACAAGAAAACTGTTATGTATCTTGTAAAAGAATTTGAAATGAAAAAAGCTGCAACTGCTTATAAAAGAGCAAGTACAGATAAAACTGGTATTATTGACCCATTGAAATTGCCTTCTTACCAATACAATGAAGACATATTCAAAAAGTTAACAATCATTCCTGATGGCAAAAATCATGGTATGATGATGTTACTTGATTGGTCTGGATCCATGAGTGATGTACTTATGAATACTGTAAAACAATTAATCAACCTTGTTGAATTTTGTAGAAAAGTTAATATACCTTATGAAGTTTACTTCTTTACAAGTGAGAGAGGTTACCATGAAGTTGAAAGAAAAGGTTGGTCTACTAATGTTGGTGAATACCAAATGGACAATTTCAATCTTGTAAATTGTATAAGTCACAGAATGAATAAAAAACAATCTGACCTTGCAATGAAAACTATGTATCATATGGCACATTACTTCAATGATAGATATACAAATAGTAGATACAGTAGGTTTCATATGCAACCTGTTGATGACTATGATTATGCTCAACATGATAGTTATGGTATACCTAGCCAATACTATCTTGGTAATACTCCATTGAATGAGTCTTTAATTTACATAGACAAATTAATTCCAATGTTTATCAAAAAGTATGGCATTGAGAAGTTAACTTTTATTACACTTACAGATGGTGCTGGTAACTATTGTAGAGGTAAAATCATTGGTGGTGGTGACCCATATAGTGATGAAGAATACAGAAAAACAAATGTTTATCAGATTGGTAAAACTAAATTCACTAATGGTCGTGGTGATGATATGACTTCAAACTTACTTGAGCATATTAAGAAAACACACAAATGTAATGTGATTGGTTTCTATGTTGTTAAAAGAATCAGAAAGTGGGATTTAGAAAAGTATATCGACTACAAAGATTGGAATGATAAAGAAATTAAATATGCTAAGATGAGAAAAGAAATGACTAGAGATAAAGCAGTTGCTGTTGACCACAAAGGTTATGATAAATTCTTCATCTTGGATGGTAAAAAACTTGGTGTAGAAAACTTTGATATGGATAATGTTGAAGTTAAGAAAGGTACACCATCAGAATTCAAAAGAATCTTTGGTAAATCAATGGCGAATCGTCTGGTTTCCAGAGTTGTTTTGAACAAATTTATCAAGGAGGT
>Ga0209630_10003327_pt1 | contig 14712 bp, 18 predicted proteins | sample COG_01_FD_184745 | JGI IMG/M metagenome (GOLD analysis project Ga0209630, IMG submission 184745) | Pelagic Microbial community sample from North Sea - COGITO 998_met_01 (SPAdes) (version 2) | ecosystem: Environmental > Aquatic > Marine > Neritic zone/Coastal water | place: Helgoland, sampling... | reverse complement strand
GTCAAGGCAATTGCTGAAGAACTTAGAGGACTCGCTTGCGAAGCAAACGTCCCTATCGTATCTGCCACCCAGACCACTCGTTCTGGTTATGGTAGCAGTGATGTTGAGCTTACTGACACTAGTGAGTCCTTTGGTCTCCCTGCTACTGCTGATCTTATGTTTGCCCTTATTTCAACTGAAGATCTTGAAGGACTCGGGCAAATTATGGTGAAGCAATTAAAGAATAGATACAATGATCCAACCATCTCCAAGAGGTTTGTGGTTGGTATTGACCGTGCCAAGATGCGTCTGTATGATTGTGAGCAGTCAGCACAAGATGATATCATTGACAGTGGTAGAGAAGAAGAGTATAATAACGATGAAGCAAAACCAAAAAAATCATTTGAGGGATTTAAGTTTTGAACGGTCACTATTCTGTATTCAATCCTAGAGGTCAAAAGATTGCTGACTGTGGTGCCGAAAAGGATGCAGTTAACCTTCTTGGTATGAGAAACCGTAGATGGGAAGGACATTATTATTCGTTCATTCCTTCACCTGGTAATATCATTAATATTTCTTCTGGTAAACAACTTCCAACTAAAGATATCATTGTCAATATGGACGGTGGTGTTGGTGGTAGTTGGCAAGAAGTAGTAATTAAAGAACTCCCTCAAAATTGTCAAGAACCATTTATCCCCGATTTTCATGACTAAAGTTGATACCGAAAAGTACCTTGAATTTGTAGAAGGAGTCACTAGTGCTCCAAGTCTAGACTGGCCAGTTCTTGCTGCACGACTTAGTGAGTTGGAAGTAAATGATGCAAACGTCTCACAACTCTTAACTGCTGCTCTTGGACTATCTGCAGAAGCAGGTGAGTTTACTGAAGTAGTAAAGAAGATTTTCTTGCAGGGCAAACCTTACAACGAAGAGAATGTCTTTCACATGAAACGTGAACTGGGTGATATCTGTTGGTATCTGGCACAGGCATGTATGGCACTTGATACTACCTTTGATGAAGTGATTGAGATGAATGTAGAGAAACTCAAAGCACGATATCCTGGTGGTGAGTTTGATGTTCATAGTTCTGAGAACCGGGAAGAAGGCGACGTTTAATGCTAACCATCACTAACTACATTGCGGCATTTTGGTCTGTAGTTGTGATGGGTTGCATCCAACCAGTCAACTGGGAGGCATGTGCTCCAGTTCACGAATGGTTATTACCTGAACTGGAGTATGCATGGAAACTCAAGACTGGTGAGATAGTTCCTTATCAGAAAGAAAGAGACTATCTCAAGGGGTTATAACTCTATAACTCTATAAATATCTAAAAAGGCAATGGCAACTAACGCTAAAGAAACTGCCAAGCAAGAAAATGGTTCCAAAGTTTTTTTTGAGCATGTTATTGAAAAAAACAAGGAACCAACAGATAAAATAATGTTGGGAGTGTATGATGGATATAGTCCTGAGTGGAGAGATACTTATCGTAAACAAACAGAAGCGTTAAAAAAATATCTAGGTGCTAATAGAGGATATGAATACTCTAGAGACACTGGAGTTATGCCTTACATTGAAAATATTGCAAAGATTCAATGTGGAGTATCTGTCAAGGATCGTTGGAATCCTATGGATATAGTTTTGGTAAAGAAAAATAAGAAAAAAATTGTTGAAGGAACAATAAGGGAAATAACAAATATTGATGGAATGTCAAAAGAAGCAAAATTGACATTACTTAATTCATACATGAGAGAAACTTTAAAGGAAAAGGTTCTTGTGGGAATTTCATTAAAAGCAATTTCAAAGACAAAAAAAACTGCTAATGCAGAAGTTGCTAATGCTGGCGGAAAATCCACTCCTATTGAAGTTGATATGGTTAAGGGATCATTGAAATGCACACTTACTTTAGGAAAGAAAAAACCATTCTTGTTTGATACTGGTGAACTTGGATTTGATATGGAAACTGCTAAGGGAGGTAAAATTCATGGACAGTCTAGAAATTTTCAATATTCTAAAGATAGGAATTTAGTTCAAACTGATTTAACTCCAAAGGGAAAAGATGCTGGTGCTAAACTTGGAAAAGTTTCTAGTGTCGCTCTTGATTCTTTTCTTGGTGGTATGGGATTAGAGCGACCTACATCAGCAGCAAAACATAAACATATTCCTCCAGTTGGAAAATGGAATGAAACTGATAAGAAATATTGGGTAGATTTATATAATAAATTGAATTCATCTGGAATGATTGATTTTGGTGAAGTTGCTGTTTATGAGAACAACAAAAAAGTTGCTGAAGGAATTGAAGATGTTATTGAATATGCAATAATATATGAAACAAAAAATGCTGATAGAAGTTCTGCGGGAAGATTTTCATCCAAATTGATTGCTATGGAATGGGCAAATATTTGGATAACTATAATTAAAAAGGGAAAATCAAAAGAATGGTGTACGGCTCTTTACTATGGAGCTAAAAAAGAATTTGGTGATTCTAACGGACCATTCTTGAAAATTTACTAAATAATGTATAAGGATTATCAATATCAATGAAGAACTTCTTTCAGTTCCTTAAAGAAGCACAATCGCAGGCATCAATGCAGGCGAAAAAACTGAACCTAGTAAGCGATGGTCACGGTGGTTGGTTAGACTCCCGTGGAAAATTTGTTGCGACTACTGAAGATGGTAAGTTGCAGTTTGTAGATAAGAAAAAAAAGAAAGCAGAGGATGACAAACCTGCACAATCAAAAGCAGCACGACCAGAACCCAAAGCAGAACCTAAGAAGACTGCACCTGAAACGACTGGAAAAGCAAAGGCAGAAGATGGTGAGGGCGGAGAAGGTACTGATGAAACTACGGAAACTCTGACCGTTGCATTTGGACGTTTTAATCCTCCAACTGTAGGTCATGGTAAACTTCTTGCTGCCGCTAAGAAAGCATCAGCAGGAGAGGATATGAAAATCTATCCTTCACGCTCACAGGATCCTAAAAAGAATCCATTGGATCCTGATATGAAGGTTGGATTTATGAAGAAAATGTTCCCTGAGTATGAGGAGAACATTGTAAATGATGATGAGATGAGGTCTATTTTTAATGTTCTTACAACAGCAGACGAGCAAGGATATAAGAACGTCAATATTATTGTAGGTTCAGATCGTCAATCTGAGTTTGAAAACTTGGCAACCAAATATAATGGTGAACTCTATAACTTCGATAACATTCGTGTTATCTCTGCTGGTGTAAGAGATGCGGATGCTGAGGGTGTTGAGGGTATGTCAGCATCCAAGATGAGAAAGGCAGTTGTTGATGGTGACTTTGCTGCTTTCCGTCGTGGAACTCCAAAGGAATTGAATGACGGTGACACGCAGGCACTCTTCGATGCCGTTCGCGGTGGTATGAAAATTAAGGCGAAGAAAAAAGAAGTTGCTGAGATGTGGGAGATTGCTCCTAAGTTTGATGCAAGAGGACTTCGTGAACAGTATGTAAATGGATTCATCTACAAGATTGGTGACATTGTTGAAAGTCTTCATACTGGTTTGATTGGTGAGATTGTTCGTCGTGGAACTAATCATTTAATCTGTGTAACCAGAGAAAACTATATGTTTAAGTCTTGGATACGTGATGTTATGGAATATGATGAGAAGACTATGAATAGTAGGATGAGAGATAGTAAGCATCCGAATACTCTTGTTGGAACTACTGGATATTTAAAGAATGCTATGGTGGCAACAGGAACTACTGGTATTAAGAATTTCATAAATAAAAATAAGAAAAAGAAGTAACAGTATCACCATGTCAGGAATTGGACCTAATCCTTTGAATCCTCTTTCAAAGATTTATTTGGAGTGTATCTCTGAAAATAAAAAAGACGATACGTATCTTGAACCTGACATGAAGAAACGTCAGACGAATAATGAGAAAGCCCGTAAGGAAATGGCAAAGGTGAAGGGTCAGAAGAACCCTCACTTTGAAGAGAAGCAGCAAGGATGGGATGCTGTAAATTCTCTCACTGATGTTTATAAAAATATGAGCAAAGGGACTGATGAAGTAGATGAGGCAATGTCTTCTTACGACAGAAATCGTAAGAGAGCAGCACAGAGAGCAGCAGACAGAAATGCTGCCAGAGCTGCCGGTAAGACTGGTGTAGTTCCTGGTGTAGGTTATGTAACTCCTAATAAGGAGAGAGAAACTTACACAGATGAAAAGGGCACCACGCGCCATAAGTCTGGTGCAAAAATGGAAGGACTTGATCCTGTCGGTAAGGAAGATGGTGATGTCAACAATGATGGTAAGAAAGATAAAACTGATAAGTATCTGATGAATCGCCGTAAGGCAATTGGTAAGGCCATCAAAGGTAAGATGAGCAATATGAAGAAAGAAGAGACGGATGTTGATAAGTATATTGAAACTGTTGCTAAAGTAAAAGAAGCAGAAAGAAAGAATGATGTCCAACGTTGGGTTCAGAAAGAATCTTCAAATTGGAGACAAGACCTTTCCGAAATCATGACTGATGATGTTGATTCTAAACCAATCAAAGAAAAGAACGTAAAGAATAAAATTAAAATCAATCCAAAACTTGGTGAGGCAGTTGATGAAATGGGTGGAGAACTCATTGAAATGACTGAGATTAGTGAGTATGAGTTCATGGTAGAGGGTCTTCGTCAGGAACTTATTGATGAGGGACATGATCCCGAAGCAGTAAACTATGCACTTCAGGAAGCAGAAGTAACCATGGGTCATGATACTCCTGGTAACAAGGAAGGAACCAGAGACAAACTGAAGAAGAAAGCAAAGGGTTTTCTTGGTAAGGTTGCATATAAAGGATATCATGCTGCTAGAGATGCTAAGAGAGCAGCATCACCTATGCTTCAAAGAATCAAAACTTCTGCTAAGCGTGGCGTCAGAAAGGCGGCACTTAAGGTTGCAGACAAATTGAAGGAAGAGAGTGTTGATGAAGCAATGACTGTTACTAATGCTGATAAGAAAGGAAATACTCCTGCATATCAAGCATATAAAGCAGGCAAAAAAGATAAGGGTGGCAAACCAATGTATAAGGCTGCCGATCACATGAAAGAAGGTGATGGTGATCCTTGCTGGGATTCCCACAAGCAAGTTGGGATGAAGAAGAAAGGTGGTAAGATGGTTCCCAACTGCGTTCCCAAGAACGAAGAGGTTGAGGTTGAAGAGGGTATGAAGCCACTTCCTAAGAATAAGATGTTCCGTAAGGCAGGTAATCTTGGACGTGATGTTGTAAGTCCTTCCGTTACTGATGATCAGCGTCAGAAAGCATATGATCGTTCCAAGAAAATTGTCAAAACTTTAAACAAAGCAAACGAAGAAGTTGAGAACGTAGAGGAAATCTACAAGGGTAAGCACGGTCAGACTGAGAAGCAGTATCAGGACAGTAGATCTGATGCTGGTAAGATGATCTCTGGTGACTCCAAGGGTAGCGGTGCAAACTACTCATACAGAGCAAAGAACACTGGTTCTAATCCCGCTGGTGGTTCTAAGAAACCACAAGGTCAAGCCCGTATGGGTTCCAAGGACAGGGCATACTTGAAGATGCAGAAAGCAAACCTGAGAAAAGAAGATGCATCGATGTCTCCTCAAGAGATTGCACTTCAAAAAAGAAAGGCAATGCTCGATAGAATGATTGCTCAGAAAAGACAGCAGGGGTTGAACACTGCAAAAAAGTCTGAAGCACCCGCGAAAGCAATGGGTGAAGAGACAGAAGATTCTCTAAGAGATCGTCGCATGGAACGTGGTGGTGTTGATGGAAACAACCGTTATAATAAAGCACCTGGTAAACCAAATACATTTGGTAAGAAACCTGGTAAAAAATATGATGGTATGTCTGCACTTGAGAAAGTAAAGGCAAGCATCCGTGCCAAGCATGGACAGGGTGCTATCATGGACACCAAGAAGAAGTAATGCCTGCCGTATCAAGGGCACAGCAAAGGTTCATGGGTATGGTCTATGCCACCAAGAAAGGTGATATGACCAACCCTTCCCCTGAGGTTGCTAAAGCAGCAGCATCAATGAAGAAGAGTGATGCGAAAGACTTTGCTTCTACCAAGCATAAAAAACTCCCTGAGAAGAAAGTTGCTAAAGAAGCAGCAGATTTCTCACAGAGAGATAAGATTATGAAGAGAGCAAAACCTCTCCATAAGCACTTATTTAAGACGCTTCACAAGAAGGATACTTCTGGTGATGTTAATGAAAGAATTGATTATGCTGACTCTAAGCAAATGAAAAGATTTGCTGATGAGAAAAAGAAGCATAAGGAACAGGATAGGAGAATGAAGTTTGGTAAGTTTTCCAAACGTGCCGAAGAGGCAAGAGATCGCTTACGTCCTGGTGAAGTAAAACGTTATGATAAAGCAAAAGGTAAGTGGGTTTCAAATAAGGATTGATATATAGTATTAGTAACTGAGATTTACCATGCTTGCATTTTTACTTCCATTAGCATCAAAGATTATCAAAGATGCCGTTTCAAATATTCCAGAGAATGAAGAACTCGGTGAGAAGATGGTTGAGATCTGTCTTGTTATTCTTGCTAAGGCAGTTAAGTTGACCAAGACTGATATGGACGATCAACTTCTGGAAGTAGTTACAAAGGCGATTAAAAACCGCGAGGAAGGATAATCTGCAACCTATCCTTTTTATAAATATTAATTAGCAAAACATTTTATAGAGACGAGACATGGCACTCTGGGGTAATAACGACAACGTATTTTCGGGGGGCACCGTTACTCTCCAATATGGTACAAATAGAGTAGTAGGAACAGCGACCTCTTTCGGTAATAGTGGGTCCGCTTCTGTTGGAGACGTAATTAGTTTTGGTACTCCTTTTGACGGTCCTAAAAATTATCATGGTGATGCGGTAATCGTCGCGATTGGCAGCACCCTTGAGTTAACCATTGATTCGACTGCTGGTTTGAGTCATGGTATGATTGAGAATGTAAACTATAGGGTCACTCAGTCGCCTAAGTCTGCGACTCATGATCCTAATCATAACCAGATGACCAATTCTGCTAAGTTCAGAACAGCCAAACTGGTAACAACTACCAACCACGCTAGAGTTGGTATTGGATCTACTGTTATTTTTGTTTCTGGTAATCCCTCTGGAGAAAACGTTACTGCTGGAGATACTGTTCTCTTTGGTGGTGGTGATCTTCCTGTTGGAGTTGCTTCTGTTGTTTCTGTTGGTGCCACCTTCGCCAGAGTTCAGGCAAGTGGAATCGCAACACAATCCCTTCACTATCATGCTCACGGTCTTAGAGCCATCGGTCAATCTGAAGTAACCCTGTTCGACAGATACCTATTCGGAAGAGATAATCACGTAACCTCTATCAGAGTTGGTGATACTTTCGCTGCTGGAACAAACTCTATTGGTATTGGAACCATTAGACCGTTTATCAGTCCTGGAACATCAGAACCAAATAGGATCACTGTTGTTCTTGATACTCCTCTGACTCAGGCAGTTGGATTTAGACAAGCTGTAGAAATTAAGAGAGGAATTGCAGTCGGAACTAATATTGAGTTTATTGGTTCTGAAACTGAATCTGGAAAAGAAGCAACCGTTATCGGTATTGCACAAACAGGTGCATCCAACGCATCTGGTACTTCCTATCAACTGACCTCTACAGGTTGGGTTGGTATTACCACTTACACCGATATGCATGGCAATGCAAGAGTCAAGAAAGAGACTCTGGTAGCAATGTCCGGCATCACCACCAGTGTTGCTTATCCTCCTGCATGATATAATATATGCTTTTTAATGAATTGAATGAGGATAATTTTTTATTATTCGCTATACGAAACTACGAAAACCCACAAGCGGTTACGAAGGAGGACTTTGATAGAGACCTGAATCACTTCAAATATATCAAACGATTATTGAAGAGATATAAAAATACAGGTCAACTCAAAACACACCTCCTTCTAAATCATTTTATTATTCTCTATAATATTTTTGGTGAAGCAACAACTCCAATGTTGTTTTTTAAAATTGAGAATGAACTTTGGTCTGCAATGAAAAGTTTTATCATTTTTTTAGGAAAACTGCCAGAGTATCCACACTCTTCAATTCATGATATCGGTGTTGATATGAACTGTTTAGAGGAACTTTACAAAATCTACAATGAAAAAGGAAACTCTTGATAAGGTTCTAGATATTGTTCGTGCTTATCTACATGAGCAACCCACCAATAATGTTGGCGGTGGTCAGATTGCTGGTACGGTAGAGGCAGGTGATGACCCTCCAGTAAAAAAGAAGAAAAAATATATCTATATGAAGGGTGTGAGAAAAACTTGGAAACCTTAAGATGGAAGAGGAAGTCAAGGTTGCTGTTTTGGAAACAAGATTAGAAAACTTTGAGACTTTGGTTTCAAGGTTAGACTCTGCAATAGAAAAAATTGCAGAGGTAAATAATAATGTGTCGCGCATGTTAGCGGTCCATGAACAGAGAATTTCTAAGCAAGAAGAGATCGACGAAGTATTGTTTGATAAAATCGACAAACTCCGTGATAAAATGGACAGCGATCATGACAGTGTTACTCAACGACTATCATTATTGGAACGGAAACTTTGGATTGGAATCGGAGCACTGGGAGCAATTCTAGTTTTAACTAATCCACAAGCAATCAAAACTCTCAGACCCTTGTTATCCTCTGCTGAAAGTGCTATAGTGTCACCAGCAGTTACTTTCGTGCATGGATCACATTGATTCCAAGTTTATTGGACTCATATCTTCAAAACTAGAAAAGTTTAAGAGAGTAAAGGCAAACCTTTATAATTTTCGCTGTCCTATTTGCGGAGACTCTAAGAAGAATAAGAGTAAGACGAGAGGTTATATCTATGCTGTAAAAGCAAACACTAATTTTAAGTGCCATAATTGTGGCGCTTCAATGTCTCTTAATAATTTTTTGAAGCAGGTAGATCCTGTTATTCAAAAGCAATATACTATGGAGAAGTTTAAGAGTGGTCATACTGGTAGAAATTTTGTTATTGATGAACCTGAATTTAAATTTGAGTCACCCAAATTCAAAAGGAAACTAAAACTTCCTAAAGCATCAGAACATCCTAGACCTGCTGGATACTTGACTGCGAGGAAACTTAATCCTACTGATTTTTATTATACGGAAAACTTTAAGAAATTTGCCAATAGTCTTAAACCAACGTTTGATAGTGAGAAACATGATGAAGATAGAATCATCATTCCCCTTTATTATGAAAAGAACTTAATTGGGTTTCAGGGAAGATCTATAAATCCTAGCCCTGTTAAATATATTACCGTGATGCTTGACGATGACGCACCAAAAATCTACGGATTGGATAACATCAGAAGAGATGCTCCAGTCTACATTACAGAAGGACCTTTCGACAGCACGTTCATTCGCAACGCGATTGCTATGTGCGGAGCTGATGCTGATATCAGTCGTTGGGGGATTAGCAATCCTGTGTGGATTTATGATAACGAACCCCGCAACAGAGAGATTACAAACAGAATCTCTAAGACTATCGATTCTGGTCAATCAGTAGTTATCTGGCCAGAATCTATTGATGATAAAGACATAAATGATATGGTAATGTCTGGACTGGATGTGCAGTCCGTGATAGAATTAAACACATATTCTGGATTAGAAGCAAAACTTAAATTCAACACCTGGAAGAAAATATGAGCAACGGCACCAAGGTTAAAAAAAGAGACGGTCGAATTGAGTCTCTTGACTTAGATAAAATGCATATCATGGTCGAAGAGGCATGTGAGGGTCTTGCAGGGGTCTCTGCGAGTCAGGTCGAGATGAAATCTGGTATCCAGTTCTATGATGGTATTACTACAGGAGAAATTCAAGAAATCTTGATTCGATCTGCTTCTGACCTCATTGATCTTGATCATCCTAACTATCAGTTTGTTGCTGCAAGATTGCTTTTGTTTGCTTTACGTAAGCAACTCTATGGAAAGATGAGAGAACTCCCTCACCTTGAGCATCACATCTATGAGTGTGTCAATCAAGAAGTTTACGATAAGGAAATTTTCAATAAGTATTCTAAAGAAGAAATTGAAAAGGCAAACGCATTTATCGATCATGATCGAGATATGATGTTTACCTATGCCGGTCTACGGCAGGTTGCAGATAAATACCTAGTGCAAGATAGAAGCAATGGTGGAGTTTATGAAACTCCTCAGTTCATGTATATCATGATTGCTCTCACCATTTTCCAAGAATATCCTAAAGATACTAGGATGTCATACGTCAAAAGGTATTATGACGCAATCTCCAAACACAAACTCAACATCCCAACGCCAATCATGGCAGGGGTCAGAACCCCACTGCGTCAGTTTGCGAGTTGTGTTCTCGTTGATGTTGATGACACCCTCGATTCTATCTTTAGCAGTGACATGGCTATTGGTAAATACGTTGCACAACGCGCAGGAATCGGCATCAACGCAGGTAGAATCCGTGGCATCAACGCTAAGATCAGAGGCGGAGAGGTACAACACACAGGCGTGGTCCCCTTCCTTAAAAAGTTTGAATCAACTGTACGATGCTGCACTCAAAACGGCATCAGAGGTGGTTCTGCTACAGTTCACTTTCCTATCTGGCACCAAGAAATAGAAGATATTATTGTTCTTAAGAACAACAAAGGCACAGAAGACAATCGGGTACGCAAACTTGACTACTCAATCCAAATTTCAAAACTTTTTTACGAGCGTTTCATCCAGAATGGAGAAATTAGCTTGTTCTCACCGCATGACGTACCGGGTTTGTATGATTCCTTTGGTACTGACAGGTTCGATGATCTATATGTGGGGTTTGAACGAGATGAGTCTGTTCCAAGAAAGACTATCGGCGCACAAGAATTAATTCTGAACATCCTAAAGGAGAGAGCAGAGACTGGTCGTTTGTATATCATGAACATCGACCACTGTAACAGTCACTCTTCCTTCAAGGATAAGATCAATATGAGTAATCTGTGTCAGGAGATTACACTTCCAACAGATCCAATCAATCATATTGATGATAAGTTCGGTGAGATTGCTCTGTGTATTCTTTCTGCTGTTAATGTTGGTAAAATTAAATCTGATGAAGAACTAGAAGATCTTTGCGATCTTTCTGTTCGTGGTCTTGAAGAACTAATTGACTATCAAGAGTATCCTGTGATAGCAGCAGAACGCGCTACAAAGGCACGTAGATCGCTTGGAGTAGGATTTATTGGTTTGGCACATTACCTCGCCAAGTTGGGTTATAACTATGACTCACAGGAGGCATGGGATGCTGTTCATGGACTATCAGAATCCTTCCAATATTATCTCCTAAAGACTTCTAATCAACTTGCTAAGGAGAAAGGATGGTGTGAAAACTTTGGTCGTACCAAATATGCTGATGGTATTCTTCCAATTGATACATATAAGAAGGATGTAGACGAAATTTCATCTCAGGAGTATGAGCATGATTGGGAGGGTCTTAGGGCATCTATCAATGAGTTCGGACTCAGACACAGCACTCTGTCCGCACAGATGCCTTCAGAGAGCAGTTCCGTTGTGTCAAATGCAACCAATGGAATCGAACCACCTAGAGACTACCTGTCCATTAAAAAATCGAAGAAAGGACCTCTTAAGCAGATTGTTCCTCAATTCAATACATTGAAGAATAATTACACTCTTCTTTGGGATATGGTTTCTAATCGTGGTTACATTAATGTTGTTGCTGTAATGCAGAAATTCTTTGACCAAGCAATTTCTGGTAACTGGAGTTACAATCCAGAACAGTATCCTGATAATGAAGTTCCAGTGTCCACCATGGCACAAGACTTTTTGACTACATATAAGTACGGTTGGAAAACCTCCTACTACCAGAATACTCATGACATGAAAAATGATGAGGTAGTAGAAGAACCCAAATCAAATTTAAATAATCTGTTAAACGAATTAGAACAAACCGAGGAGGGAGAGTGTGAATCCTGTGCAGTTTAAGGTATCATCAGTGGAAGAAGTGGGAACTAAAGTTAAAGGCATGACAGTCTTTAACACAGAACAAGTTAATACTAAGAAACAACCGATGTTTTTTGGTAAACCTCTGGGAGTCCAGAGATATGATTCATACAAATATCCAGTATTTGATAAACTTACTACACAACAGTTGGGTTATTTCTGGAGACCAGAAGAAGTTTCACTACAGAAAGACCGTGGAGATTATCAGACACTTCGTCCAGAACAAAAGCATATCTATACAAGCAACCTCAAGTATCAGATTATGCTTGACTCCATACAAGGGCGTGGTCCTGGGATGGCTTTTATACCTTATTGCAGTCTACCCGAACTAGAGGCATGTATGGAGGTCTGGGGGTTCATGGAGATGATCCATAGCCGCTCATACACATATATCATCAAGAATGTCTATGCAGACCCATCTGAAGTCTTCGACAAGATTGTTACTGACCCTCGCATCCTAGAACGTGCTGCGAGCGTTACAGGAGCATATGATGACTTTATCAATAGTGCCCAAACTTGGGGCAATGGTAATATGTGGCAACAAGATTTTAGAGATTCACCTTCATCTAAATGGGAAATTAAAGATGTCAAACGCAAACTCTACAGAGCAGTTGCAAACGTTAACGTTCTTGAGGGTATTAGGTTCTACGTTAGCTTTGCTTGTAGTTTCGCCTTTGGTGAACTTAAACTCATGGAAGGATCCGCAAAAATTATCTCTCTCATCGCAAGAGACGAAAATCAGCATCTAGCAATCACCCAAAACATTTTAAACAAATGGAGGAGTGGTGATGATCCTGAAATGAGACAAATCATGAAGGAAGAAGAAGAGTGGACTTATAAATTATTTGCTAACGCTGTTAACGAAGAGAAGCGTTGGGCAGACTATCTGTTTAAAGATGGTTCTATGATTGGTTTGAATGACAAACTACTTCAGCAGTACGTTGAGTGGATTGCAAACCGTCGTTTAGTTGCAATAGGTCTGAAGAGACAATATGATATCCCTGCTAAGAATAATCCACTCCCCTGGACACAACACTGGATTTCCTCTAAGGGTCTTCAGGTTGCACCTCAAGAGACGGAAGTAGAGTCTTATGTGGTAGGTGGAATCAAGCAGGATGTGAAAAAGGACACATTCAGTGGATTCCAACTTTGAATCGTGCTTAAATAGGGGGACATGAGTTTCCCCTATGCCTAAGAATGAATTGAAGAAAGAAGAGTTAAAAAATCGTGTACTCAAATTAAAAAATGATGTATACGAAGAACCTGATACCGTATGGCAAGGGGATCGAGATATGGCACATAAATATCTCGATAAGGTATTAAACATTATTGATGAGTATCGATATTGATTATGAAAATCCATGGATCTATTTGGAGAGACCTTTTACTAGTGACGATGTTCACGACTACTATGGTTTTGTGTATAACATTACCAATCTCACAAACCAACGACAGTACATTGGGCGAAAGTATTTTTGGAGTCATCGAAAACCTCCAGGAAAGAAACGCCGAGTAAAAAAAGAATCTGACTGGAAAAAGTATTATGGGTCTTGTCCGGAACTTAAAGAAGACATTGAACGATTGGGTAGACAAAATTTTAGTAGAACTATCCTGTCATTACATAAAACACCTGGCAAAACAAACTTCGAAGAAACAAAACAACTCTTCCTCAACGGAGTCCTCACCGAATCCCTTGACACAGGAGGACCTGCATACTACAATGGTAACATCCTCAGCAGGTACTTCCGAAAAGATTATTATGGTGGAGACTGAAGAAATTGTATCCGAAGTTCGTGAATGGGCAATTGGTAAAGTCCAAGAGTACAATGACAAAGGTGTTGAACGAATCTACGATCAAATGGCAATCATGGCAGAATTTGATGAGTGGTTCGATCCCAAAGAAGATTTAGAAGTCGTATCACTTGACGAAATCACAGAACAGCAGTATGATGATTTTGTCGAAAACAACGACGGTGTTGAAAGGGGGTAATCCCCTACCTATGACTCAATAGCTCAGCAGGATAGAGCAACTGCCTTCTAAGCAGTCGGTCGTAGGTTCGAATCCTACTTGAGTCGCTGGGCATCAAGAGAGACCACCACCACCTCCTCTCTTGTGTAAGGCCCACCTATATGCGGGTGTAGTTCAGTGGTAGAACGTCAGCCTTCCAAGCTGAATGTCGTCGGTTCGAACCCGATCACCCGCTTTCTCCAAGTTTTTGTTATGTCAGAGTATGATTTTGGAGGACTTGAAAGACACCCGGTCAGTATACTAAGATTGATTAGTGAATTGGAAGGGTCGTCCCAACTATGTAAATATATGGGGTTTCAAGATGATATGGATACTCTTAATGAAATGAAGAAGAGATATTATAAACTCTACTTCAAAACAAAGAAAGAGTACAACAATCCTCTGTAGCTCAGCGGTAGAGCCGACGACTGTTAATCGTCTGGTCGCAGGTTCGAATCCTGCCGGGGGAGTGTGACGGGGGATGAGTCCGCCCGCGACGGTGCTAACCACACTGTGATTGAGAGTTGGTTACTCTCTTGCTCCATTACAAACTGTCAGTATACTGGGTGTGACGCCCATATAGCATACGGATAAGTGTAATGTTACGGGCGAATAACTCAGCGGTAGAGTGTCTCCTTTACACGGAGGTTGTCGGGGGTTCGATCCCCTCTTCGCCCATGTCGAATTCAATGTATGCCTAATGATTACTATCAGATGTAAAGAGTGTAGAACAGAACTAAC